>Ga0179594_10000045_pt1 | contig 51633 bp, 35 predicted proteins | sample CZOMad1_1_08_16f_FD_148625 | JGI IMG/M metagenome (GOLD analysis project Ga0179594, IMG submission 148625) | Vadose zone soil fungal communities from Angelo Coast Range Reserve, California, USA - CZOMad1_1_08_16fungal (Illumina Assembly) | ecosystem: Environmental > Terrestrial > Soil > Vadose...
GCGTCTGCGTTGCCAGCCGCAGACCGGGCCGCCGAGCGCACCGTTGGGGAATAACGCTCTACCAGATCGCTCCAGGCCGCAGCGTCGCCACGCTCGCAGGCAATCACCAAACACAGGTCGTCGGCCTGAAGCTGATCGATGAATTCGACTATGCTTTTCGGGGCTGCTTCGGGATGGTCGGCGAGCAGATATTTTTCGAGCGACGCTCTGACCCGCGGAATCACGCTGTCGACTGCTAACGCGTAAGATTCATCCGCGCGGCCCAACAGCTTGCGGGCGCCTGCTTCAACTGACTTTTCGATCTGTGCGGCTGCGTTGCTCAAAGGGGGAACTCTGCCTCAGTTCGTTTCCGCTCTATGCTATCACGCTCAAGCTTGAGGAGATTCGTCAAGCAATATGATGTTTCTGACGGCCCGGAGTTGCCGCGGTAACGCAAACTGTTAGTTTGCGACTGCGCAAGCTGACGGCTGACTTTACAAATGACCACGCCTGGTTGGGATGCCAAGTGGCTTTCCGGTCCAAAATGCGTAAGATAACCTCGAAATGCTTCGCATCACAGAGATTTTTCACTCGATTCAGGGAGAATCTACACATGCCGGTCGCCCCTGTACTTTCGTGCGACTGACGGGCTGTCCGATGAGGTGCGTCTGGTGCGATAGCGAATACACTTTTAGCGGCGGCGAGCATTTTTCTGTGGACGACGTTCTGAAACAAGTGCGGGCATTTGGGGGGCCCCTGGTTGAAATTACCGGCGGTGAACCACTGGCCCAAAAAGAAGCGCAGACGTTGATTCAGCGGCTTTGCGACGAGAGCTTTGAAGTTTTGATCGAAACGGGTGGCTATTTTTCTACTGAGGCGCTCGACGACCGGGCGGCGATCATCCTCGATGTGAAGTGCCCGGCTTCCGGAGAAGCAGAGCGAAACCATTGGCCCAATCTAGAGCGTCTGCGCCGCGAGCTAGATGAAGTTAAGTTCGTCATCGCCGGGCGAGAAGACTGGGACTACGCGCTGGACATCATCAAGCGTTTCGATCTGGAAACAGCAACCCGGGCTGTCCTGATCTCGCCGGCATGGGGCGAAATCGAACTCAAGGACCTGGCCGATTGGGTGGCCCGCAGCGGTCTCAACTTAAGAATGCAACTGCAACTACATAAATACATTTGGGGACCTGATGTGCATGGAGTCTAGAAAGGATGAAGGCGGAAGGATGAAGGATGAACGCAGTACCGACGCGGAGACGCGGTGAAAGGGAGACAGGGGGATGTACAGCCAACAGTCCCTTTTTTTCGCCAGTTCCTCCGGCACTGAAGATCCGCGAAGCCTGAAAGCTTTTTCGCCGTGTCTCCGCGTCTCCCCTTCTCCGCGTCGGGTTTTTCATCCTTCATCCTTGGGAGTAAACATGGGCGGTAGCAATGAAGTCATGGACCAACCGATCGCCGAAATCGCTTCATCCTTCATCCCTCATCCTTCATCACTGGCAATCTGCCTGGTTTCTGGCGGCATGGACTCATGCGTGACTGCAGCCATCGCCCAAGAGGAGAACGATGAACTGGCCTTTCTTCATGTCTCGTATGGTCAGCGCACCGAACAGCGAGAGCGCCGCTGCTTTGAAGACCTGGCCGATCACTTCCAAGTCAGCAGGCGACTCGCGGTCTCGATCGAGCACCTCTCCCGAATCGGCGGCTCATCGCTGACTGACCGCGAAATATCAGTCATACCGTTCAAGCCTGATTCAACCGGGATTCCCTCCAGCTATGTGCCTTTTCGGAACGCGCATCTATTGGCAATCGCCACCAGTTGGGCTGAAGTAATCGGCGCCGGCGCCATCTATATAGGAGCTGTCGCGGACGACTCGTCGGGTTATCCGGATTGCCGCCCTGCCTTTTACGATGCGTTTCAAAAGGTCGTTGAGATCGGCACAAGGCCCGAAACGGACATCGAAATCAGGACTCCGGTGATTGCGTTGAAAAAGTCCGAGATAGTTCAGCGAGGCCTGTCACTGCATGCTCCGTTCGCACTTACCTGGTCCTGCTATCAGGAATCGGAGCGCGCATGCGGCAATTGTGATTCTTGTGCTCTCAGGCTGCGAGCTTTTCTTGAGGCCGGAGTATCCGATCCGATCCCTTATGCGCTTGACACCAGCCGCGTAGCTTATTAACTTTAGGCCGATTTTTCGAGGAGTTGTGGGGTTACAACTGGCAATGAAGACGGCGCATCTTACGAATCTCTCCTGCAATCATAAGCACTCTACAATTCTGGCTGGAGGAACATCGATGTTTCGCAAATACTTTTCCTTAACTCTTCTCGCACTCGCTCTCTTGTTGAGTTTGGTTGTGTCAGCTTCGGCCCAGACTGGCGCTCTTCGCGGGCACGTAAAGTTCAAACAGGCAGACGGCACGGTAATCCCTGCGGTGGGAGCGATCGTCGACGTGGTTCGCCTGGACCTCAGTGCCAAGTACGAGGGTAAGACTGACAAGAAAGGGGAATTTGTTTGGGCCGGACTTCCCTATGTAGGCGACTACATTATCGGAGTCAGCATGCCCAACGCCCTGCCCAGTTATCAGGGAAATGTGAAAGTCGGACGAGACGTCGATTACGAAATAGAAATGTCTCCAGGAAACGGCCACCGCCTCACTGTCGATGAGCTCAAGAACTTTGCCAAGGGCGGCGGTGGCGGCGGCGGCGGAACATCAGCACCCAAGGGCGAAAGCGCGACAGACAAAGCCAAGCGGGAAGAGTTGTTAGCGAAAAACAAGGAGATTGAGGAAAAGAACAAAAAGAGCCAGGAAGTAAACGATGTCCTGGCGCGCACCTTCAAAGCGGGTCAGGACGCCATTACAGCTAAGAATTATGACGAGGCGATCAAGCAATTCGATGAAGGCCTCGCAGCCGACCCGGAGCAAACTGTTCTCTACACCAGAAAAGCCGACGCGCTTCGTATGCGTGGAGTCGATCGCTACAACCTCTCAATCAAAACAAAAGACGCTGCCACAAAGGAACTTGCGAAGGCAGACTTCAAGCAGGCCTCGGAGGTTGCTACCACCGCCGTAGAGTGGGCGAAGAAGGAACCGGCAGCAGCGGAGCCTGCCGGTCAGACAAACCAGAATAGCAGGAAGGTGGCCGCCATGCTGTCGCGCGCTGAGTCGATGCGGTTGTTTGTCACCATCGCTGATCAGACTCAAGCCGAAGCCGGGATAGCCGCCTATAACGATTACTTAGCAGCGGAAACTGACGCGGCCAGAAAAGCAAAGGCGGAGCGCGACGAAGCGAAAATGCTTTTCGATGCGAATGTCTTTGACAAAGCACTGGCCGCTTATCAGAAAATTCTCGAAGTGAATCCGGACGATCTTGATGCGCTGCTGAAATCCGGACTGTCGCTCTTTAATATCGGAGCTATTAGCAGCGACAAGGCCAAGTACCAGGAGGCCGCCAATTTCCTTCAGAGATTTGTTGACAAGGCGCCTGAGACCAACACCGACCGGGCTGATGCTAAGGCCATCATCGATAACCTCAAGGATCAGGAAAACGTGAAGCCCGAGAAGACGACGACGCCGACTCGCCGTCGGAAACCATGAACTGGGCCGATTAGCCACTATCGGTTTGCAGAGCCATTGCAACTGGCTGCTTCGACCCCAGGACAAGCGCCGCTGAGCCATCAGCGGCCTTGTTTTACTTCCCAATCCACCTCCATTCCGCCTCTTTAACAACCCTTTTTGCGATTTTATTGTGCAAAAAACTGAAGCTTGACAACGCTCCTGTTAAATCGCTACTATGCATGTGCAACGGTGTTTAGCACCGGGGGACTAGAGATCTCTAGTGCCTCGATTGCTGGGCACTGAACGTGCCCTATCTAACTCGCCCGCTCTTAACTGTCTGGGATCCAACCGAAAATGTCGGCCAAACTAGGCGAAATTCTAGTCCGTGAAAACCTGATTAGTCCGCAACACCTGCGAGAAGCGCTCGATTATCAGCGCGAACACGGGGGCCGGCTGGGGTACAACCTCGCCAAGCTGGGACTGGTCTCCGACGACATGATTACGGCGGTTCTCTCGCGCCAATACGGCATTCCGTCGGTCAATCTGGACCTCTTCCAGATTGATGATTCGGTGCTGAGACTGATCCCCGAGGAAGTAGCGCAAAAATACCTGGTGCTCCCACTTTCCCGGGTCGGCGCTACTCTGACGCTGGCAATGGTGGATCCGACGAATGTCTTTGCCATGGACGACATCAAGTTCATGACGGGGTTGAACGTCGAGCCCGTGGTCGTCGCTGAAGCCAGTATCCAGCAAGCGATTTCCAAGTATTACAGCTCTACGCGGGCGATTGAGTTAGTGAGCGTCTCCCTTGAGCAAGAGCTGCCACAGGGATTAGCCGCCCTCAGTTCCAACGGTAACGGCGGAATCACTAATGCCGATTTGGTTTCGCTCGACAGTATCGATTTTGCCGGGCATGGGCACACCGAGGACGTTGAGGTAGTCGAAGACAACGAGGAGATCGACCTTTCGACTCTTTCGCGAATGTCTGAGGACGCACCGGTGGTGCGGCTCGTCAATGTACTGCTGGTGGACGCACTGCGTCGCGGCGCTTCTGACATCCACGTCGAGCCTTACGAGAAAGAGCTGCGCATCAGATTCCGTATCGACGGCGTGCTTTATGACGTGATGCATCCTCCCCTGAAGCTGCGTGACGCTTTGATTTCGCGCGTCAAGATCATGTCCAAACTGGACATCTCGGAAAAGAGATTGCCCCAGGACGGGCGTATCAAGATCAAGGTCAAGGTTGATGCTCGCTCACGCGAACTCGACTTCCGCGTTTCTACTTTGCCGACCCTCTTCGGCGAAAAAGTCGTGCTGCGTTTGCTTGATAAAGAGAATCTGATGCTCGACATGACCAAGTTGGGATTCGAGCCGGAATCACTCGTCAAGTTCAAACGCAACATCTCAAGACCCTACGGAATGGTTCTGGTTACGGGCCCGACCGGCAGTGGTAAGACGAACACTCTTTATTCCGCGCTGCAGTCTCTGAACACGGTCGAAACGAACATCATGACCGCGGAAGACCCGGTTGAATTCAACCTGGTGGGAATCAATCAGGTGCAGATGAAAGAGCAGATCGGGTTAAATTTCGCCGCCGCCCTCCGTTCCTTCCTGCGGCAGGATCCGAACATCATTCTGGTCGGTGAGATTCGTGACTTTGAAACCGCGGAGATTGCGATCAAGGCCGCGCTGACTGGCCACCTAGTCTTATCAACGTTGCACACCAATGACGCGCCCTCAACAATTTCCCGCCTGATGAACATGGGCATCGAACCGTTTTTGGTGGCGACCAGCGTCAATCTCATTCAAGCCCAGCGGCTTATCCGGCGCGTGTGCAAAAACTGCAAGAAGGAACAACCCACTCCGCCAGAAGCGCTGATGGAGATCGGTTTCTCTGCCGAAGAAGCGGGCAAGATTAAGACATTCAAAGGCCAGGGCTGCGGTACCTGTAACAACACCGGCTACAAGGGGCGAGTTGGCCTGTATGAAGTGATGGAAGTAACGGATGAGGTTCGAGAGCTGATCCTGATTGGCGCCTCGGCTCTCGAATTAAGAAAGAAGGCGATCGAAGACGGAATGATCACGTTGCGCGAGTCAGGACTTTACAAGATTCGCGAGGGCGTGACCACCGTAGAAGAGGTTGTCCGTGAGACGGTAGCTTAGGAACACGAGGACAAAAGGAGTAACCGCATGTTGCGAAAAATTGCATTGTCACTGTTGATGTTGGTTTCAATAATCACGCTCTTGCCCTTCGCGGAATCCGCGGCTCACGGTATTCGCCAAAGCGTCGGCATGCAACGCCGGCATCATCGCCGTCATTCCCGCCGTTGGTGGCGCCGGCATCGCAGACTAAGGCGCGCGGCTCAGGCGCATCGCGTCAGTTCACTCGCGACCGGCATTCCCGCAGTCGCTAACGCCCCTGCGGCAGCGGCTCCGGCCCTTTCTCAGCTACCCAACGGATGGAACGCCATGCCGGCCGCAGCGAACGGCGAACTAAGATTTCGGGCCGGCGTCTCAGGAGCCACCGCAGATCAGGCGGCTCTGGCAGTCGTCGCTTTGAGTCAGCCGAACCCCGCATACCTGGCGCCGAAAGAGCGCAAGCAAATGCTTGGCGGTGTTTCTTTCGCAGAATTGCGCCGCATCGTGATCGACAAAATGATCATCGCCGGCGGTTGGGTAAACAACGACTATGAACGAGAAGTTGCCGGCCATCGAGTCTTCATCGTGACGGCGCAAACTCCCGCTGACGGACGGACTTCGGATCGTGTCTGGAACTCATATTTCACCGAAGTAAACGGACGTATCTACAGCCTGACCACACAGGCCAGCATGCAATCATCTGAGCGCATGGCTGCCGAAGCTGAGAAGTTCATCGCTTCCCTTCGCTAATCGGGGCGGAGTGAAACAGGTCCGCGCGACCGCAATACTTGAGGAGACTTTGCAATGGGTCCAAATGATGCCCCCACTCAGATCACGCTTTCCGAGTTGCTTCGCAAACTCGATGAAATGCATGGCTCTGACCTCCACATCACGACCGGCTCAGCACCGCAAATTCGAGTGGACGGCCACCTCCGTCCACTCGAGTCGTACCGTACGCTGACCTCCGCTGATACCAAGCAGTTGGCGTATTCGGTGCTGACCGACGCTCAGAAGCATCGCTTCGAAGAAAATCTTGAGCTCGACTTCTCATTTGGCGTCAAAGGCCTGTCCCGGTTTAGGGCGAACATCTTCAATCAACGCGGCGCGGTGGGCGCTGTGTTTCGTGCCATTCCCTACGAGATCAAACCTTTCGAAGACCTTGGCCTGCCGGCGGTCGTCAGATCGCTCTGCGATAAGCCGAGGGGTTTGATTCTGGTGACTGGTCCAACCGGCTCGGGCAAATCAACTACGCTGGCCGCAATGATCGACAAGATCAATCGCGATCGGCATGAACACATTCTGACCATCGAAGATCCGATCGAGTTCCTGCACAATCACAAAAACTGTCTCGTGAATCAACGTGAGGTTAATGCCGATACGCGCGGTTTTGCCGAAGCGCTGCGGACGGCCTTGCGCCAGGATCCCGATGTTGTTCTGATCGGCGAAATGCGAGACCTCGAGACAATTGAATCCGCATTGCGAATCGCCGAGACGGGTCACTTAACACTGGCCACTCTCCATACCAACTCCGCGGCTTCTACCATCAACCGCATCATCGATGTCTTTCCTTCAGATCAGCAGGCCCAGATTCGAGCCCAGCTCTCTCTGGTGCTGGAAGGAATCATGTGCCAGTCGCTGTTGGCCAAGTCCAGTGGCAGCGGGCGCGCGATGGCCATGGAGATCATGGTGCCCAACGCGGCCATCAGAAACCTGATCCGCGAGGACAAGGTCCACCAGATTTACTCAATGATGCAAACCGGCCAGGACAAGCACGGAATGCAGACCTTTAATCAGGCGTTGGCCACGCTGTATCACAAACGCAGCATCACGCTGGACACGGCCCTGCAGCGTTCGTCGAATGTTGACGAATTGAAGGAATTGATCGACCGCGGTTCCGGACTAAATGTTGGCGGCGCCAAGCCACCCGCAGCCCATCCCAGCCCGTACGCACAGCCTCGGCCCATCGGCGCTCGCCCGACAGCAAAATAGAACCCACTGAAAAACTGGAGTTAACCCGCATGCCAACCTATGTCTTCAAAGGCCGTAATAAACTCAACGAGACGGTAGTCGGTGAACGCGTGGCCGATAATCGCGAGGCTCTGCGTCAAACGCTGAGGCGCGAACAGGTCACGATCACCTCCGTCAAGGAAAAAGGGCGCGAGATCGGCATCCCCAAGATCGGTGGGCGAAAGAAGGTTAAATCCAAAGATCTCTCGATCTTCACACGCCAGTTCTCAGTGATGATTGACGCCGGACTGCCGTTGGTCCAATGCCTTGATATTCTCGGGCAGCAACAAGAGAACAAATATTTTCAAGCGATCCTGATGCAGATCCGACAGGACGTCGAAGAAGGTTCGACGTTGGCGGCGGCCATGGCCCGGCACCCGAAAGTCTTCGACCACCTCTACTCAAACATGGTTGATGCCGGAGAAACAGGCGGTATTCTGGACCTCATTCTGCAGCGACTCTCAACCTTCATCGAGAAGATCGTCAAATTGAAACGCGATGTCGTGTCGGCAATGATTTATCCGGCCGCGGTCATCGGGATTGCGATTATTGCCATTGCGGTGATCATGATCGTCGTGATTCCACAGTTTCAAAATATTTTTCTGGGCCTGCTTGGTCCCGGCGAATTGCTGCCCTTGCCGACGCGAATCGTCGTGGGCATCAGCAACTTCCTGGCGGGCTGGGGAGGCCTCGGCATACTGATCGCGATTATCGGCGCCGCCGTCGGCATTCGTTTCTACTACAGGACACCTGGCGGCCGGCACTTTATCGATAAGATGCTGCTGAAGGTGCCGGTGCTGGGCGATATCTTTCGCAAGATTACCGTGGCCCGATTCTCACGAACACTCTCAACTCTGCTTTCTTCGGGTGTGCCGATCTTGCAATCGCTGGACATCACTGCCCGTACAGCCGGCAACGTCGTGATCGAGGCCGCGATTCTGAAAGTTCGCGAGGGCGTCGAGCGCGGTGAAAGCTTTGTCGATCCTTTGCGAGCCACTGGAGTATTTCCCCACATGGTGGCGCAGATGATCGGCATCGGTGAACAGACCGGCGCGCTGGATGCGATGCTCGGAAAGATCGCCGACTTTTACGAGCAGGAAGTGGACGCCGCGATTGCCAACCTGTTGACGCTAATGGAACCGATCCTGATCGGCTTCCTGGGCGTGACCATCGGGTCCATCGTGATTGCGATGTACCTGCCGCTCTTCACCCTGATCGGCAAACTCTCAAACGGCCACTGAGACAATTCAAGGCACATGTGTAGTCGTATTAAAGTCTTGGTCTTCGTAACAAAGTCCTATTCTTCGTATTAAAGTCTTGGTGTTCGTAACAAAGTCCTGGACTAAACCACTCAGTGATAAACGCCCGGTAGACAGCTCCTCTGTTTGCCGGGCGTCTCCCCTTCCAAGCGATTGTCTAATCTGCTCAGAACGACTCTTTTGTTTGTCATGAAGCCTCGCCAGGTAAAGAAACACCATAAGAAGCGTCGAGACCGCGTTGACGTAATGGAGTTATATATAAATGGGAATAGTGGCTTCTTTCGCGACGAATTCTATGCTCTGCTGGAAACCACTCAACTTGTCTCCAAAGTCATAGATATTCAAGAGAGGGATCTGGCTGAGGCAAAGCGATGCCGAACGGAATACGATCCAAGTGAACCGCTCTTGGAACTATATGAGAACCCTAGGTGGAAAGGCTTCACCGAAAAACACCTGGCGGACTGGCTTTACAACATAACTGACATACTGATTATGCAAGCCAGCTTCACTTCCCGCGGTTATTCTATGTCTCACGCAGAGCTAGCTGCTCTCATCAATGATGCCTTCTTGAAGGGAAAGACCAAAGACCTGGAACTAAGGGATGGTCGGAATGAAATATGGAATGCTCATACGTTGAAATCCGCAGTCAACATTGCGCTTCCGGAAATCAAAACAACCGGAGCAGTAACGCTTTCTAATCTAGCCAAGAAAATAAACGCCCATTCAATGAGACTATTGTTTGGCAGGACGAAAAAACGCTTGTCCGGCAAGCACCTTCAAAAACTATTTACCGAACATGACATCGATTGGATCCAGATAAAGAAGCTGTATAAGCAGCGCCTAGTCGCTGAGAGCCATGCCAGAAACCACACTAGTTCGGATTCCAAGCGGGTGGCGTAGGTGATGATCGAGAGATCGGCATGAAGATCATCCCGGACACTGATGTGCGACCTGTTGGAATCATAGCCCTACGCCTCTCGATGATGGATGTCGTCGAGCCGGAATCGCCATTGTTTCCAGTGTTCGCCATTAGCAGTTTCATGAACTGCGCCAAGCCGTCAGGGCGTAGCCCGCTTGGCCCCGCCAACCGGTGCCCAGCACATCGTCATGTCAGCTTCTGCTCAACTTAACACCGCTCACGTTAGGTGTGGGCCCGTGTACGCTGACTCAGTCTTCTCGAAGACAATAACAAATTGGAATGGACATAGATCCGATTGTGCCTGACCCGCACATAAGTCGCTTGAATGGAAAACACATTAGGCCCAGCGTGGCAGACATTCCGCTCGCCTATTTTTCGGTTGTTGCCTTCCTCATTTCAAGATAGGCGAGAAATCCTGTAGCGTCGGTGACAATGCAACCTTGAGCTTCAGCTTTTGCTAGTTTGGTTGGTCCCGCGTTTGAACCCGCAACTAGAACTGTTAGCCCCTTCGTCACAGAGTCTCTAACCGTAAATCCGGCCTGAATTGCATTCTCGATCAAATCTGCCTTTACATCATCAGTGAATCCTGTAAAGCACACCTCAGGATTTCTAGTTTTGGGCGTCTTCGATTTTGCCTGATCGTGAGAGTAGATCTGATACCACGCCTCAGCTTCTGACATCGTCTCCAATTGCTCTTCTGAGAAGCTCCCAATTCTGCGTAGGATTCGAATTGCTTTTTCGCTAAGCATGGTGACGAGGCGTAAACTGCCGAACAATTGTTAAGTAAGGCTACCGAACCGGAGGTACCCAACTAATGACTGAGAATGAAATATACTCGCGCTTCGCATACTTTGATACAAACATCCTTAGCATTATTGCCAAGGATCCCACACGTTGGCGTCCCCTTCAAGACTTTCTCTACCGAGACAAACTTTGTCTAGCCATCTCCGGTGCACAAGTCGCTGAACTGAGCAGCGATACACGGCTACACCAGCCGCTGAACGACTTTCTCACAGCCGTTCCGTCTGCGTTGATTAAGCCCGCTCATGAAATCCTTGACGAAGAAGTCAACGCGCACCCGGCGCGACGTTCGGAGAGTTTGTTTGCCTTTCCCCTTAATGCGCTTTATGGCAAACAGGACTTTGCTCAATACCTCTCCTCAGCCGCATTGGTACAAGCTCGTGGCGAGCAGCGTCAAACAGCTCGAATTTGGATGCTGCAACTTAGCGAATTGAAGTCGAACTTTCCACCGTCAAAGTCGGGCAGATATACGGCGAACCAGGCCTCTGATTTTGCATGGACGCTGACTATTCAACAACTCTCAGGGACCCATCGCCAATTCCTGGAGCAATTCAAGAATGACGTATCAAAACTGAAACCCGAAGTCTTACTGTCAGCCCAGATTATGGGCTTAGCAGTCTTTTACAAATACTACCTCTCGGGCAGGACACCGCAAGATTCGGACTTTGGAGATATGTTTCACTTGCACGCAATGCCTTACTGCAAGTTAGTCATTGTCGAACGTAATATGTGCGAGATGCTGAACCAGATCAAAAGAAAACATCATGTTCTGGATGGTGTTGTAGTCAAAAATTTGAGGTTTCTTGACGATTGGAATTGGACCGAGGAATCGCTGTAATTGCCACCTCGTGTTTAGCAGACTCTTACTTCTCATTTGTTTCTCTTAATCACACTGCAGCTATGACCTACTTGACGGAGACAGGACTGGTCTTTGTAAAACGCAGTGAGGCAAAAAATTTCAGACAGATCGGTTTGTCTACCGCTTCGCCGTTGACGACCGACCCACAAGCGAGGGTATAAACGCGCGCTCTCCGAAGAATGCTGCGCCTGATATAGTGGATTTTGGCTCCGGAATCAGGAACGGATTGCCACAACTCTGTCTCCACGACATTTCTTTCCAACCGATGTATCTGAACAACGCGGCTTCCCGACTTACGATCTGCTGCTGCAATTAGATCTTCAGCGTTCTTGGCCCACTGATTGTTTTCTCGGGCATTTGGATCCCCACCAATATCATTGAAGTTAACTGAAAATCGCATGCCCTCGACGGTTGTCAAACTGTACGTTCGGATGTCTGTAACCGGACCTTCAGTAGCTTGTTCCTGACTTGGTTTTGCCGGAAAGAAAAGTGTGAAGTCGCCATCGGGGCCCTTGAAGGTAAACCAACGGTCTGCACGTGCATTTGATTTTTTAGCACGTGCCTTTTGTGAAGTCCGAGAATAACTTTTGCTGATAACAAAAGCCGGGGTTTGTGCTTCGAATCGGCTATTTGCAGAAGATGTTGCGCCGAGTTCACTGAGTGTCACAAGGAGAGCCAACAACGGAATAAGAAAGAGCAAAGAGCTAATGAGTTGGCGTGCGACGGAATGAGAAAACATGACGCAAGGCATCGAATTTGGTATCTTTTTGCGACCTTAAGCTTCGGCTAACGCATTGAAACGACCTATGAGTCAGGCGGCCCCACAGCACCAGTGATGCGCGCCGCCCAAGAGCCCAAACGATTCCGGCTCTTGGCGATTCTTGAAAACGACTTCAGTGTAGGGGCAATTGCCCCTAAACACAAGACGGGTATTCACGGAAGAGTTCCAGCAGGAGGAAATTCCTGATGGGAACCCGAGCTCGTGAAGCGCCGGTGCGCTTAGCAGAGAAATTGGTTCAGATACGCGAAGCGCTCGAACTTTCGCAGAATGGCATGATCAGAGCGATGGGGGTTACCGAGAAGATCACTAGAGAGGATATATCTAAATACGAACGTGGTGTGCGGCAACCATCCTTATTGGTCGTACTTGAGTACGCTCGTGCTGCCAATATCCAGATGGAAGTACTGGTTGATGATTTATTGAATCTGCCTAAGATCTTATTAACGAAAACTAATACTAGGAACCCGAGAAGTCGTAGCAAAAGATGAGGCACTCTATGCAATGAAAAGGGTCTGGATAGAAACACCGACACTCTTTTGGACCATAATGGATTTGATCAGTGAGTAGTGCCGAGACTCTGGTATTATACAGAACCTATTCTACCCAGCCTCATTAAGTGTTCCTGACGTTTCTTGATTCGCGATCTGAAGCAGTTCACGAAAACCGCCGTACGCCCTGTCGCCAGCCAGGAGTTTATTGATAAGCGACCTTGCCAATTGCTGCGCCACCTTATCGGCACTGGTGATAGCCGCAATCAGAATCGTCCTGAGATGTTCGTGCCAGACGTATGTATACTGCCGTTTTTTGTCGCCTTCTATCAGCATAGAAAGACTCTCAATGGCAATGTCGGGAAGCAGAGGTGCTATTTTAGCCAGACGCTCCAGCACACTGTGATATGGCTGCGCCAAACCTGTGACCTGAAGCACGTCCCGCAGCTGCGTAATTGACCATAAGTCATCAAACTTACCGGACGCAAACCATCCTCCAAAAGCTGAAAGTTCAGAAGTGTAGGACCCTTTTGAGCTGGCCGCCTGCGCCTCTTCAATTCTTCGCAACCAAAGTGCCCTCAATCGCTGGAGTACTTCATTAGGAATCGCTTCCTTCATTTCAATGAGATCTCGCCCAAAAAACCAAATCGCGTGTCCTCTTACATCGCCCGGCGCGACTTCATAGAAACGCTCTAGGAGTCCATCTTCCTCCTCGAATTTGATCTTGCCACGCGCATAAAGAATCATTAGGTGTTCAGCAAGTCGGTCGTCAGGATCTCTGCCATACGTCTTCTTTGACTCAGTCGTCCCAATTCGATCGACAGCCGCACGATACTCCTGTCGCAGGATGTTAAAAACATCATTGTATGGCTGATTGAAAACTACATAAGTGTTCCATACAGCATTTAGCATCGATCGAAACCGATCTTCTTTCGGAAAGATATTCTGCAGGTTAGCCATCGTCCATTGTGCATCTATCTGGGTGAGCCACGGCAGCCACTGCCCATAAACAGCGCGAATTGCCAACGATGGTTCATAAGCGGGATCGAGATGCCGATTAAGAACGTCTCTTACTTCCGGTAGTGAATCAAGACCACGAAACGCTACGTTCCCTAAATCTTCATTTTCGATACGGCGCTTACACCAAAGAGCGTATCGAAAAACACAATGCATCGCCTGTCCACGGAGTGTATTTAGCGACAAAGTCAAGGGATCCATATTCGACGCTGCTTCATTACTTGCCGTCGGATGCGGATCCTCAGTCAACGGTAGAAGAAGGTTCCATACTTCGTGACGAAATTCGAAAGGAATGCTAGCCGTCTCAGACTTCAACCCTTCTTCTATAAGGTTTTCAATAGATCCCTTTGTCCATGTCCAATCGGGATCTCGTTCAGTGATTCGACCTCGCGTCCCAGGCAATTCTGAAGGTTGCTCTACAACCCATTTACACAGTCTTAGGATAGTTGGCCAAGCAACTGCCCCCTTCTGCCGTAATGCTTCATGCAGCCCGGACAGCACCGCACGCACATAGGTTGGATCCAACTGTTTTATCTGTTCTATTTCCTGTGCGAAGCGTTCGGGATCCGAAGCAACCATTGCTGTAAGTTGCTGGCCAAGCCCCTCGGGTGTTTCGCGCAAGAGCGGGTCGGACGGTTGCCAATCCTTGAGGAACGAAATGATCTCCTCAAAACTCATCTGGCTCAATTCTTCAACGCTCTTCGGACTTTCATAACCGACATGCACGCTTATTGGCGGCGAAGCGTACTCCGGCCATTGAATCTCACCAAATTCTGCAACCAACTGGTCATACAGTACTCTGGTTTCGTCTGGAAGAACGTCGCCAATTGGTGCCAGCCTTCGAAGTTTCCAATACCTTTCCTCTTTCTCCGTGTCGAACATTCCGGAAGACGGACCGGCGGTAACCCAATTCAGGAATTTGCTTTGCTGCTCTTTGTTCAGCTGCGAAAAATTTTCGCGCGCTAAAGTGAAGAACTCATGCCACAAACCAAGAACGCCGAATATCGAAACATTAGTGAGTCTCTCAGTTATTAGATCTTTTCCAACCTCCGGAAAGAGGTGCAAGAGATAAAGTGCGATGCGATGGAAGATGAACCATGGACGAGCCTCAAGCTGTTGAACGACATTGATTAGCAATTCCGGTGACGCTTTGAGCAGTTCCTCTGCAGCTCGTCGAACGGCCGAAACCAATACGTCCTTTACATCGTCGTGGCCTGAGCCACTATCGATGTTTGCGCGCCAAATGTACGAATAATCCTCTGGACCCGGATCATCACTACGGTTCCTAGAAAGCCGAATTGCGTCAGTTAGTAGGTCACAGAAAAGCCTGAGAGCATCCTCACGTCCTACTCTTATCAAGCTTGGAATTACTGCCTGGAGAATTATTTTGTATTCCCATATTCCGAAGCGTGCTCGCGGCTGTGGGGACTTATGATAGGGATTGTCATCGACATATCGGTCTCTGTTCGGGTCAGGTAATACCGCAAGCACAGTTCGCCCCAAACCTAAAGCATCATCCCTTTCCCCACCGTCGGCCAAGTAGGCTACATATGTGCCCAATTTCTCGGGGAAAAGCGGGCTGTAGTTCGACTCGGCCCAATGCTTGGTCCTTCCTGTCAGCTTAGCCGCTAGCTGTGGTGGCATCGACAAAGCCGCATCAATCAGATCCTCATTGACACGGATATTCTCTGTAATCGGCATTTCGAGTATCACTTCCAGAACTACGTCTGGCGCTTGCGCTGCCATGCGAGCCAAATACTCCGACTCCGGCCACCGCGGGAAGCTGATGTACTCACCTTCGCGTCGGGGTGGCGGAGGCGCGCCGAACATTCCAGCCTCCTTAAGAGGCTTGATCCAAACAGGCGTTGTCAATTGGCTGAAAAAATATTCGTAGTCAGCCTGTCGCTTCCTAATTGTGGTTAGTGCTTTCTGAACTAAATCAGGTCGTATCACCAGCTTCGCCCTCCCTGATAAGCTCATCAATTATCGCGAAGTCTTCCGAGGTGTGTGGCGCCAATCGGTCGAGCAGCAGTGTTTCTAACTCTGAGAGGTGCATCCCAAATTCATCCTCGACGGTTGCTCTCGTGTGATGCGAGACCCCCTGAAAATAATCGTTGCACTGGCGCCACTTCGCAATGTTCAATTCTTCTAGTTGCTCCGGCAGGGGCGTCGCAGACGGATCCAAGCCACGAAGAATCTCCGCCGTTTGACGGCGCCTGGTAACGTAATCTGACGCGAACTGGTCGAAGAATTCATCCGATTCTGAAAGAAACCTCTGAAGGTGCCCGTCAATTTCGCCGAGCCATTTCGAACCATCCCGATTTCCCGAGTTGCGAATGGCAATCTCCCGGCGTTCCGCCAGCACCCTGACTCTCTCTTTTAGACTTGGAGGTTTGTTTACAGTTGGCACGTCGATATACTTGGCCAGTTTCTCCATTAATTCACGAAGCCCATGCGCTGCCTGCGCCAACCGGTCTGGATTGTTAACTTGACCTAGCGTCATCAGCCCCCCCAAATACATGATTCCCAGCTCTGAATTCAAAGCGACCAGAGCTTCGTACAACTCGCGCTGCGCTCCATCTAGGCGAAAGGATTCCGATGACGGCCCCACATACTGAGACAAGCTGAAAATTACGCTAGCACTCAACTGTTCTGGAGAAGTGAAAAAGTTAACGACCGTTTCATCCAGTACTCGGTTCTTAAAGGCTATGATCTTATCGGCGCCCGTGCCGAACTCTACGTCCCCAATAACGATGGGATGATCGTCTGCCATCACAAAGCTCAGTCGGTCAATGCCCCGCTCTTTAGCTAAGTTATATTCCATCTCGGTAATCGATATTTCCTGACCTTCAGGCACGAAACCATAACGGTGCGCGAAGACACCAACGTAAATATTTGCTTCGTTCACTAGCCGGCGCGATTCTCGAATGGCATCGGCAGAGGTTGCCGGCAAGTGTTCCATCATGAGTGGAAACAAACGCAGTTTCAGACAGGCGTCCCGAATCTTCTCCCGATGAACCGGTAGGTCGAGAACTGTGCTACTCACCACCACTTTTTTTATCTCGTCCAATTTTCTACTTCTCAACTTACGCTTTCTGAAAACATCTATTAACCAGCCTTGAAGCAAAGTGTTATAGCGCGCACTCTACCAATGCGTCAGATAATATTACGCATGCTACTGCACCTGGATTCGTACGACCTAATCAATATATTTAGACAATCTTCCATCCATCCAGCCAAGTTTGAAGCGCCTTCTGATCGACCGGGATGCCAACCTATTTTGCACGCCCCAAAGAATCCAAGCCCGACCGCATTGACGCGTCACGACGTAGGCTAGAGACGCCCGTATTTGATGTTCAAATGCGTTTTTCCGGATTTCGATTAGAATTATGGAATGGAACTGGTCTATTTTGGTGTTGCATAGAAACGATTGAGGTGTGCCTTGCAGGAAATCGGCGTCCAACAGAAAAGAACTTCTGACGAGGTAACCATTCTTCATATCTCAGATCTGCATTTTGGTTGGGACGGAGATGTCAAGACCAAAGATGAAAGGCAAGTTGCCCTAAGGTCATTGCTTCGTACTCTCACAGATCTCAATGAAGATTGGATGCCTAACTGCGTCTGCATTACCGGCGATATTGGATGGAAGGGACGCACCGAAGATTATGCGTTGGCGGCGGAATGGATACGTGAGCTGTTAACCACTTTGAGCATCAACGCTGAGGCACTCTTTCTCTGTCCCGGTAACCACGATTCCGACCGAAGCATTGCCCAACAAAATGTTCGACCACATGATTCCGCCGAAGCGGATCGCGTGCTTGGCACAATGCCAATACCGAAGCAATATCAGGAGCCATTCGGCGACTTTGCCTCCTTTTGTAACAGTCTCGCTTGTCCTCCCGTTCTGTTGGGACAAGTTGAGAATCATCTAACAGGTCGACGGCGCTTTAAAGGAGTCTCATTCATTTCGCTTAACACCGCTTGGTTTTGTCAAGGTGATGATGATACTGGGAAGCTATGGCTCGGATTGCCTCTTTTGAAACATCTGGAAACATCGAATCAACTGCCCTCCCCAAGGGAGGTCGCAGATTCATCCATTGTTATCTCGCTGTTACATCACCCGAAAGAGTACCTACATGAGTCCGAATGGCGAGCCGAAGATCGAGGCCGCCCAAGCACTATGGATTATCTCGCCCGACGGTGTCATCTGATTCTAACAGGTCATACTCATGGCGAAGTCAGGCGAGCTGACAGGCAAGCCGAAGGAGCCTGGTGTTTGTCTGGAGGTGCGGCGTTTGCAGGCGCAAGTCATTTTAATTCGTTCAGGCTCATCCGGCTGGAAAGAGATGGCCTGGTTTACCGATCATTTGAGTTTGATCCTCGATCCGCTGATTGCTCATGGTTGCCCAAAGACCAACCAACACCTTTACCCTTTTCCGTAATGCCCCCCGCGATTGATGCGATTGCCTCTACTTCAAAGCAGCAAAGACTAACAAAGTATCGGAGTGATGCCACGACGGCCGCGCTAAAAGTCATCAAAGATAAATCGCGTGCTTTAAAGAAGGAGGGAGAGTTACCTCACACGACAACGCTTGAAGTATTGATCTCCGTAAGAGGTTCGCGTCACTTTTTTACGACATACGGAGAGTTAATTCCCCAACCTAAGAATGAGGTACGCGTCCCTTTAATTGCGGGCATTAGCAAGGCTCGGAGGACGATACTGTTGGGCGATTTGGGTTCTGGGAAAAGCACTCTAATCGCAAACTTCGTCGTGGAAACGTTAAAGGAAAACGATCGAGGTCTGGCATTCCTTGTACCCGCGAAAGATATTCAACTTCGAGAGGATGTTACGGTCAAAGCTCTGATAGCTGCCCTATCGAAATATTTCAGTGACCAAATTTCTCCTGCCTCAGACGAGATTGACCTAGAGTGCTTACTAAAAGACGGCGTCGAGATATCAATTGTGCTCGATGGACTTGACGAGTTATCTCGGACGCGGGCTTCCACGCTTTTGTCTCGACTTGGAGACACAGTTGACCATTGGCCTACTATAAGAGTCATTGCAACTGGCCGCCCGATAGAGTTGCGAGGTATTAGTTATGAGGATTGGAGTGTTCTATCAGTAGCGCCGCTTAGCGACGATGAGAGGATGCGTCTCTTTCAGGCGGAAGCCGTTTCCGATGGCTACGGCGTAGAACAGGCGAAAGAGATCGCTAGGAGGTTGATTGACAACCTTAGAAGGCAACCGAGCCTTCGATCGCTAGCCAATACGCCACTAATTGTTCGGCTCTTGTACTCACGTCTGTCATCAACGAAAGGTGAAACGCCTGGAACACTAGGCGACATTCTTAGCGAGGTTCTCGACGAACGCCTCGGAGCTTGGGGTAGCAGGGACCTAAAAAAATCGCTGACGGATTTCGAGTCTGAATTTCCCGATGCCAGCTCGCGAGGCAAACTGTTAGGTCGTCTTGCAATAAGTTTTGACGGGCGACGCGCCATTTCCGCCGACGAGGCGAAGCTGCAACTGCAGCGCCTCATACCGCGCTATACAAAAACCAATGCGTTAGTTATTTCAACAGAGGCTTTAGAATATTTCGAAGCGTCCGGGCTAGTCTCGATTTCAGAGGAGGTTCAATTTACTTTTCAGCCTCTATTTGAGTTTCTATCGGGAATTGGCCTCGGTGATCTTTTGCAAACCGACCCTTCAGAGTTTCCTACGCTAAGGCCAGAACATTGGAGAGCGGTTTCATTCCTCTGCGCTGATCTTAGAAAAGTCAATTTGCTGGAGGGGGCCAAGACCGTCATTACTCCCTTCTTGAAACTTCTGATTCAGTCTGAGAGCAGCGTACCAGCCGCCGCCTATATTGTAACTGAGTCTCAAGATTCTACTCTTGCCGAAGTCTTTGTCGAAGAACTCAAGATTCTTGGAGTAGATCCAATCAAACTCTTTTATGAGGAACAAGTGCCTTCTGCTAGAGCCGTCGCGGAATCGCTAAAGCTTGCGAAGCAGTCGGGTTTTGATTGGTTTTATGATCGCTACCTGAATCCGCGTTACCCACCTTCCAAATATGGGAACATGGCCTCCGAACAGGTATTCAAACAATGGGCGAGGCTGTCGATTGGAAATCTCGATCCGAGAGAGAGCGCGTTACTCAGAGAAGTAGTTCGACCTCACATACAAGCGGGGTCTTCATATCTAATGTCGGTTATTCCGGTCCTCGCAATGTTGATTCCCGAGGTTTTTGCACCGGACGAAAGATATTGGTTTGTAAGCGGCTTGATCGATGACACTTCGTTCTCTGATCTCGCCGAGGAGTATCTCCAAAGTGAATTCTCGCTCGGACAAGCCGAATCGGTAAACACAGCCTTACTGAACCGAGCATCACAAGGCTACGAAAATTCAGCTCAAGCTGCGCATCTGTGGTTGAAACTTAATCGTGGTAGACGACCTCCAGTCATCGTCATTCGCACATTGATTCGATACCTCGGCTACCTGACTGGATATCCGAATTTGAACGAAGCATTAGATATAACCATCGGTCTCATGGGCCTTCCGGTGTGGAGGGCACTGTTGCGGTTCTACCTTTTCGCGAAAGAGGACTATTTGAGCGCAGGTGCAGCAATTGCCCTTAATCGGTTGGGGGAGGATCGTCGTCAGATCTTGGGTCGTTCGTTGCTTAAAGGCATTCATGACGGAATAAGAGGGCGTGAAGCTGAACACACGCTCGAAATGTTGATTCCGACTGACGACTTGAGCGCGCTTACCTGGCTCGCAGAAGAAATCGGACCGCTACATAAAGACTTTATGGATTCTGGCGCACCGTCAGGTTGGTGGCGTCCGTTTCTCTCTAGACTGCCAAACATCGGTGAAGCTGGACCAGCGTTGCTCGCGAAGAGCATAGGCGGCGTTGGATGTTTCTTGTTTGCGAGGCGTCCTGAGATAAGGCAATTCTTTAGAGACCTGTTGCATGGTCCCCACGGTGCAGCCTATAGAGGAGAGCTTGAGGAAAAACTCGCCGATGTTGTTCCGAAGGTACGGCATGGGGCGGCGATGGCCCTTCTTGTGTGTCACCCGGAAGATGCCAGTCGCGCGCTCGACATCGTGGTCAATCATCACAGCCACAGAGAACCGTCGTGGCATGAATGGAGGCAGTTTTGTCTGACTCTGTCCTTTGGACCCACGGTCCTGATTCACTTGCGGTCCAAACTGCCAAGCTTTGCGCCGGCGGCGCGAGTATTTGCCCTTGCGGTCTTATATCGGGGTGGTATACATCTTGATGAGAGTGAGACAGGGGAACTCGCCAAAGGCTTATGTAATCTCCGCAACTATGGCTTGGATGCCGAGGACCCACAACTTGCATTTCTCGCCCAGCCGCTAGCTTTTGAGCCGCTGTTGAAACTCGTCGACGAAGAGTTTCCTGAAGAGTCCGAACACGCCGCACAGCACCTCCTTCGTTACCAGTCAGACCGACTTTCTGCTGCGGTTCGTGCCAGATGTCAGGTTCTCGTTATTAACCGAATTGCTCCTTGGACCAGCAACTTATACGAGCAGGTTCAGAAACTACAAAGTGAGGCGGAGTACGCCAAGGAAATCGCGCAGGCAGGTGCGGCGCTTAGCTTAAAAACAGGCAAACGTCCTATTCTCGACTTACTGCGCGAAGCGATTGAAGAATCTCAAGCGTGGAGCGAGGTCGTTTGGAGACTAATCTGTGACAACACTGATTACAGGATGGAAAGTGAAGATGCTGGGTCGTGGTTACTGGATTTCGGGAGAGCTAATCCGGAGGCTGGGAAAGAAATTGGAAAGGCATGTAAGACTTTTCTGAACGATCCAAGAGTAAAGAATCATGCGCGCGCAGAAACAACCCAGTGGCTGACGCTATTGGCCGATGAATTCGTCGGTTTAGCAACCGAGGATTTGAAGGCGGCTGCCTTGCTGCCAGCGTCTGCTCACCATTCAGCACTGAGTGCCTTGCTCGGAAGACTTGGTAACATAATCCCTGAATTCAACGTTAGAGACTCGGTATGTTCCCTTCCTCGAAATACCCCCCCCTCGTCACTTGAAACGACCAGATCAGATCTATTCCAAAGATTGATGGATCAAACACGAGATGCTACGCAGACCCATCCCGCCTTATGCGATACATTGGAAAGTTTCATGTTCGAACCGTTCCTCTCAGAGGACGAGAGCGCGTCACTGGTTGCTAGCGGAAAGCTTGGTACCCTCGCAGTACTTAGCTTGTCTACGGCCTTTGAAAAACCGCTGCGCCCGCGTGAGTATTTGAATCTGTTTCCGATTAGTCCGGCTGCTAACCGAGAAGAAGATTGTCTCAGTCGAATGGTAGCTCTTACGGGACTTGGTCGCATAGAGCTGCTTGAACGAGAACCGACAAAGACTATGTATCTAAGCCTACTCGATGAGTACTTAGAGAAGGGTAAAGGAGACTTTCTGTTCGTAGCTAGCGAACTCTTGAGGATTTGTAGACGACTCTCAATAAAACAGGCATTCGCGGTCTTTACAACATATGCTGAGACGCTGACTCACTACGATTTCAATTTGGGTGACCTCCTCGTAAGTTGGCTTAGTGGTGAAATTCAAAAACAGGAAGCATCTGAACTAATGGATGGTCTGAGACGAGGATTGGAAATACTCAATAATTACCACTGGGATAAGAGTGAATTGGATGACGCATTCCCTTTTCTCTTTTTCCCAGCCGCGTATTGGAGACTCGGAGGTCCGAATGACACGGTCAGCAATTCTGTCTTTCTACGAGGATTGAAATTCCTTTTTTCAAAACGAATCGGAGATTTGGATATCTCATATCCTCATCAAGCCATGCTTAGAATAGAGCCGTTGTTGTCAACTGTTCCGCGATCTCAAATCAACGCGGTATTGAACGAAGGAAAACTTTCTAAAGATCCTGTGGTTCGTGCGTTGTGCCATATCTTCTGCTTGCCATAAGTTTCCCACAGAGTGCCCCTTGCCAGTCGATTGCTTGCTAGTGTTTGAGCAACAGAATCACTTTTCACACCCAAACAATTCTTCATAGGTCACAACCAAAGTTCAGGGCTTTCAAAGCTGATCCATCCAGCGAAACGAATCACCCGTTCGAAGAGACGATCTGTTGAACATTGGGCCATCGCCCAAAAAACCACTAAATCGACTGACTAATCAGTGGTAAATCTTTAGCGCTAAGGCTGGATGCTGCCTCCCTTCAGTCCTTTCTAAAGATGAACGGCAAGAGTTCTGCCAGGCTGGTCGAATCAAAACCTAGCTTTGAGAACTGCGAAAACGATTCGGAAGGATGAACTCGTATGGCAAAACGAAATCGAAACGTAACTCCTAAATCGAAAGAACGACGTCGCAAGGAAGGACGCGGCACTGGCACCGGAAAGAACTACAAACCTGAGTTGCGCATACAAGACGTCGCATCTATTGGCCTCGCTACGCGTGATCGCGGTTGGAAAACAGAACGCATACATCATTTCATGAGCCAACTCGAATGGTTCTATTTCTACAGCCTCGAGTGGTCGCCTGACGTTTTGGATATTCGTGAGCAGTTCCCGCTCTCCATCGAAGAGACTCTGGCCATTGCCAAACGTCTCGGCATTCGACATCCCGCAGATCCTAGAACAAAAGAACCGATCGTCATGACAACTGATTTTGTCGTTACGGTTGGAAACATGACTCAAAACACCATCGTTGCTCGCACAATTAAATACGAAAACAAGCTTGCCTCACAGCGCGTCATGCAAAAATTTGAGATTGAACGAGTCTACTGGACCAGTCGGGATGTCGATTGGGGCATCGTGACCGAAAGGGAGATCTCCCGGGAGTTTGCCGGGAATGTGCAGTGGGTCCATTCCCATCGCAACCTGGCGAGCCTTGCACCTACTACCGAAGAGACGGTGCGAAAGGTTGAAGAGTATCTGGCTCCTAAACTCTTTTCCAATTCAACGCCTTTACGAATTCTGACTGATGAATGCGACCGGACAGTAATGCTACCTGTGGGCACGAGTCTGGCCGTGGTCCGACACCTCTTAGCGAACCGCAGACTCGAGACCGATATGAACATCGGAATTCAACCTGAGAAGGTTCTGCTACTAACTGCTCAGCCAATCAATCTGCAATGACAGACAACCTACAGCTCGGGCTATTTCAGAACATGCTACTCGAGTGGAATCCCATCCAGGGCGAGGACGGCGATAAGGCAATTATCGAACGGGTCCTTGATTGCGATCTAACCACTGACGAGGTTGTAGTAATCGACATACTCAATCCGCATGTCTTCCCTTCTTTACGATCTTATGAGGCGATTCAACAAGCGCACCGAGGAGGCGCCGTTGTTGTTCGTGAAAATGATCCTTTCGAGCGGCTCTCTATCCCAGAAGAGAAATTAAGCCTTAAGCAAAGACAACGGCGCGATGCCGCATGGCAAGAGATAGCGCCGCTGCTCGAAGACCAAACAAAGGAATCACTTCTGTATTCTTATAAACGTCGGACACTCGTTGATGCCCATCGCATCGCAACCAAACGCCAAAACGAAGACGGTACAGTTTCCACTCTAAGCGAGACGACTGTTAACAAGCGTTTACGCCTATGGTGGCAATCGGGACGGAGAAGAAATGCTTTCCTCTCTAACCATAGCAAGTGTGGCGCTCCTGGCAAGAGACGGTTAGCAAAGTCTCATAAGATCACTAAGCAACATCACAAGGTTGGACGAAGATCTGCTCTGGCCGTTACGAGAGGCCGAATCGATTCAGGCATTGGCGTGAGGATGACTGAGGATATCTATAGGAAGTTCGAGCTTGGTCTAAACAAATTCTATAAGACTCCGGACCAAAGAACCCTCAAACAAGTCTTCGAACTCACGATCCAGAAATACTTCGTCATAGACTTCGAAATCGTAAACGGGCAGCCGGCTCCGGTGGTTCCTCCGGAAGGCGAGCGTCCGACGCTCCATCAGTTCTATTACTGGTATCAACAAGTTCGTAATGATGAGAAGGAAAAGAGAGCTCGACAAGGAGATACGCAGTTTGAGCTGAAGAGTCGTCAGATGCTCGGCGACCCGAGGAAGATGGGTTTCGCTCCTGGTTCCCTTTATCAAGTCGACGCCACCATCCTGAACTTATATTTCGTTAGTGCCCTTGATCGAACACGAATAGTCGGCAGAGGGGTGCTCTACAACTGCATCGATGTTTTTAGCAGTGCTCTGACAGGATTCGCTGTCATGTTGGAGGGACCAAGTTGGGTTGGGGCGATGCTCGCGCTCGACAATACGTCCATGGATAAAGTTGCGTTCTGTGCTGAGTTGGGTATCGAAATCACGGAAGACGAATGGCCCTGTAAGGGTCTGCCTACAGCGCTTCTCGCCGATCGCGGTGAATTCGAAGGTTATAGCGCCGACACGCTCGTAAATTCATTCGGCATGCGCGTACACAACACCGGCGTTCGTCGCGCCGATTGGAAAGGCTATGTTGAGCGGAGTTTTGGACTCGCCGACGAAAAAGTCGTCAAGTTTACTCCGGGCTACGTTCCACCAATTGGTCATGTTCGAGGAGCACCTGACTATGCCCTAAAGGCGGTCATGACGGTGGGCGAATTCCGCAAACTTATGACCGCTTATGCGCTCGATTACAACATGAATTTCTACCTGAAGAATTACCGCATGAATGAATACATGGTCGCTGATCATGTGCCACGTTATCCCCTGGAAATATGGGATTGGGGAATCAGATCACGCGGCGGCCGACTCACACAGCCTTCACAAGAGATCGTGCGACTCAATTTGCTTCCGCGAAGACAAGTCTCAGTAACGGCCCGCGGGCTTCTTTTCGAAGGTGACCTTTACTACGAATGCGATACTGCGCTGCGAGAAAACTGGTTTGTCAAAGCTCGTAACCGCGGCCAATGGAGAATCGAGATTGCCTATGATCCTCGCACTACCACACAGATCTATTTGCCGCAGGAAAACGGCACTAAGTTAGAAGTGTGCCGTCGCACTCTTGCCTCGCAGAACCTGCCTGCTCTCGACTGCTACGATGCAATGGATTATTACGCGCTTGAGAGAGCCGCGTATCAAGCGTCAGAAACTCGTCGCCTGAATTCAAGCGCACTACTCCAGGCGCAGAAGGATGCGATCGTTGGGGAAGCTACTGAGAAGACCGAAGCAGCCAATATCGCGGCTGGTCAAATAAGCAAGCGATCTCGCCGAAAGAATATTCGACAAAACCGCGCAGCTGAAAAACAAGCAGAACGTGACAGCACTCAGTGGCAGCTAGGAAAGCCCGACTCAATTGATAAGGCAGCAGGCACCGGCCCCACGCCAGCTGAAACGATTACCGAAGCTGAACAATATATCCCTGCGTCGAGCAAGCTAGCGCGCATCGACGCACTGCTGGATAAGGAATGGAGCAAAGATGAAGCACGACACTCTTCTTGAGCCCTCGTTGGCGGTATGCAGAGGCGATATCGTTAAAGCGGTTTACCGTGAACCGGAAGTTCCTGATCACGTAGGCAATCCGTTGGAAGAGGCGCTGCCACCGATGCTCACTACCGATCAGCTAATTCTCCGATTGAAACATTTTCCAACCTTCCAAGAGGTGGATCGAAACGCCAGCGACGAAGTAAGGTATTTACTAATTCAGAACTCGATGCGGTTCTTCAGCCCTTTGGATATCCATGTCGATCTCTATCGACGTTTCTCAAACGTTATTAGGCTCGGCTACGCAGGACGCAACCCAGTCGCCCGAAACCAGAACTCGCGCCCTAAACTCAGGCGCGAGTCGTTCGATCAATACAACAGTCAATACATGTCGAGTACAGCTCAATTCATGTCGACTGCAGCGGGATTCAACATCGCCGGAATTAGTGGCGTAGGCAAATCTTTTTCAATAGAGCGAATACTAGGATTATTTCCTCAAGTCATCCACCACAGCAACTATGATGATAAACCATTCACGCAAACGCAGGTTGTATGGTTAAAGCTTGATTGCCCGTTTGACGGGAACCCTCGAGGCCTTTGCATCTCGTTTTTCAAAACTGTCGATGCGCTATTGGGAACTAACTACCGCCGCACCCACGGCAAGACACGCCGCATCCAATCGGAATTGCTGTCAGACATGGCCACAGTCGCCGCCAACCATTACATCGGTGTTTTGGTCATTGATGAAATCCAGCGATTGAGTCTCGCGAAGAGCGGCGGTGCAGATCTCCTTCTCAACTTCTTTGTCCAACTTGTGAATGATATGGGCGTACCGGTTGTGCTCGTCGGTACATACAGGGCGCTAGCTGTTCTCAGCGGAGAATTCAGTCAGTTGCGACGTGGCACTGGCCAAGGAGATCTAATCTGGGATCGGATGCAAAAAGATGAGCAATGGGAAATGTTTGTAAAATCTTTATTCCGCGCGCAATACACACAAAAGCAGTTTAGCCGTGACGATATTGCCGAACCATCAATCACCGAAACAATCAACAAGCAGCCGTCTCAACCTAAACGACTACGCGATGTGCTTTACGAAGAGAGTCAAGGAATCACAGATCTTGCAGTGAAGATCTATAAGTTCGCTCAAGAAAGGGCGATAGACACGGGAAAGGAAATTGTAAATGCAAGCATCATTCGCTCAGTCGCCAGGGACAAGTTTGCCATGCTGAGAGAGGTTCTAACTGCTATGAAACATAACAATAAGGGAAGTTTGGCGCGCTGGGACGACGTTTATCCTCACGCCCTGAAGGAGTATCTGGCCCCATTTGAGGGTAAAGGATCTAGTCAAATAACAGCCACCGGAAAGATTGCGTCTGAGCCAGAGATTCACGCAACACTTCAAAGTTCTTCGAGTGCTTCATCTGGCTTGGCCCCACAATCGGGCTCCAAAGCAAACCGCGCAACAAAACCGTCACCAAGCCCAAGCGCAATTACCTCAACCGCTGAATCAAAAGAGGCTGATGAAAAACCAGCCGGTACCAGCTTGCCGAGCATCGTTGAGTCAACCGGAAATGGCCCGGCCGCTTATGAAGCTCTTCAACAAGCTGGTCATATTCGCTCAACATCTGAATTCGTTCGATAACTCAATAAAACTCAACCGAAACTTTCGAACTTATGATTGGATTTTTCACCGATCCCCATCCTGATGAATTGCTCTATAGCGCCTGCGCACGGTTCGGCGATCGCTCAGATTATGCGAATGTCGCGACCGTTGGCCGTGAGTTGTTCGGAAATCGTATTGCGAATGTAGGTTTTCCAAATCGATTGGCCCATCTCATTTCAGTCTTACCGGCCGGACATCAGTACACCGTTGATAAGTTGATCGACGATCGCACACTGTTGAGATTCTATTCACCGTTCATTTCTGCCGAGCGAACACGAGTCATTCGCAGAGAAATGGCAGGCGATAAGGAAAATCGAATTCATTCTCGCCTGGGAATCAATGCAGGCCGCCTTCGTGTTCCGAGCAAAATGCGTTTTTGTCCCGACTGCGTATTGGCAGACCGCAAGGCTTATCGTGAAGCATACTGGCACAGAGTTCACCAACTTCCGGGGATTGAGGTCTGTCCAGATCATGCTGTCTTTCTTGAATTGAGCACGGCTGGGTGGAGAGAGCGCGATAGTATTACAGTATTTTTGTCTGCTGAGTTGTCAATTGATGACCGCAAGGCCAGACGGATAAAGCCGAACGATCAGTACGAGGAACTCTTACTTGCCCTAGCGATAGAGGCCCAATGGTTGCTGAATTGGCGCGGAGTGCCTCCGAGTAAGTCTGTACTTCGCAATCGGTATTGGAACCAGTTACTCAAACTTGGATTCGCTTACCCCAATGGACGGATCAAACACTCCGAATTGATCAAGCAGTTCGTAAAGTTCTATTCAACCGGTCTGTTGCAAAACCTTCAGAGCGACATTGGAGATCGCAACCAACCTTGGTTACTCAAATTATTCAGACAAAATCGCGAGCTCGAAATACAGCCACCACTCAGACATTTGCTGTTGATGAGATTCTTAGGGCTCTCAGTTGAACAGATGTTTTGCGGATTCGAAGAGTACAAGCCGTTCGGTGATGGTCCATGGCCTTGCTTAAATCGTAGCGCTTCACATTTTCAGAAACGTACAATCAAGTCATGCCGAATCACCAGCGGTCAAAAGCATAATAAAGGACGCCCTATTGGTTCCTTCTCCTGCGACTGCGGCTTCAGATACCTTCGCGTGGGACCCGATACTTGCGATGCAGATCGACTACGCTTGGATCGAGTTACCGCCTATGGCTCTGTTTGGGAGCAAAATCTTAGGGATCAATGGAATGATCCGACTGTCACACTTACAGAGTTAGGAAAGGGGCTGGATCTGATTCCGTTTACCCTTCGGAGGCATGCCATCAGACTCGGGCTTTCATTCCCACGACAAGGTCGTTGGGCCAGGCCAACGAGTAAAGAAGTTCTCACGAAGTACGCGAAGACCATGGAGACGTTCGATAACGCTCTGGGGTCACGGCGAAGGCATTGGTGTAGCGTGCGCAAGGAAAACCCAAAAGCCGCCCGAAAAGAACTGATTTCGTTGGCTTCATATACCTATTACTGGCTATCCAGGCATGATCCGGAATGGTTGGCCCAGAATATGCCGCCGGCAAAAACAAAGAAGCCAGAACCGGTCCGAATTTCCTGGGAGACCTGGGATCAGAAGTTTCCCAAGGACATCGAGAGAATTACTGCGCAAATCAAAAATCAAAAAGGCCGGCCGATAAGAGTTTCAAAGGAAGAAATAATCCGACACATAGAGCATCGCTCCTGGATTGAACAACATCTCGATAAGCTTCCGGAAACTGCTTCCACCCTAAGGAAGTGCGTGGAGTCTCGTGAGGAGTTTCTTGTTCGTAGAGTTAAGTGGGCCGAATCATCCTTCAGGCAGGAACGTCGATGTCCAACGCGACATCAATTCGTCGTGCACGCCGGCACGAGGACTGAAACCGCCAAGGCGCGCCACGTTCAAATCGCAATTAAGCAGGCTTTGGAAAACCTCCAGAGTCTGCCCTGAAGAGTCTCCGGTGATTCATAACTAATCTGAACCAGATAGCTCTGCAACCTGGTGGCAGGATTCGATACCAGCAGCTTACCATTCAACCCCGCTTAGGGCGCTGAGACGGAGCAATGCGGATCGGCAGGTAAGAATCCCTTGACCGTTAGCAAGTGCACACAGGCGCTCAATGGCAGTTATCCATAGGCTTTACGCCGCTTAGGGCCGCGTGATATGTTTCCGTACATAAATGAGATTCCCCCTGATTTTCCTCGCAATTTGCCTGCTCGGCGGCGCTGCGTATGCTCAGACCGCTTCGCCTTCGCCGGAGACTAGTCCAACTTCAATTAGCCTGAAGGACTACCGCGAGATTCTTGAAAACGAGCGGAAGTTGTTAAATGACGAATCCGAAAAATACTATGCTCGGATAGATTCCCTCATAAATCGAACAACGTGGGCTATTGGTGTTATCGGCGTTTTCGCGGTAGCCGTAATGGGTTTTCTGATTGGGAAAACGCGCAAGGAACTACAAGAATTAGTAAAAGAACAGGTCAAACTCCAGACCGCCGCATTTATTGAAACAGAAATGGTCTTAGTGCGGCGTTCGGTCGAAACTGAGGTTGCGACGTTAAGAACTTCCATTCAGGAACTTCAAGCTGAAGTAAATAGTCTGCGCGCTTTTCAAAACCAATTGATTGTCTGGGTTTTCGCCGGAGCGGAGATGGACGCACAACCGGAGATGGATGCCCTGAGACAAACTGGCCTAAATAATATTTCAGTCATAACACCTGGAGAGAATGAAGGATTTGACCTCGGCGAACCCGACCTCGTAATTCTTTCGTTTGATGGCACCGATGAAGGACGACGAAGACTACAAATTATTGTCGCTGCACTTCGGGATAAGGCTCCGCCTGTCTCGTTGCTCATTTATACATACAACCCGGATAGAGAAATTCGCCTTCAACCAGCTGACTGGCAAATCCTTGAGGGGTTCCGATGGTTCCTACCGGTAAACTTCCCCACTACTCTAATTTCCCAAACGCAAACATTGATTCGAACCAACCGACCGCCTGACGCAAATTGATATGGCTGATTGCGAATCCTATCTCTGGCAGGTTGTCCGAAGCGTTGAGCCCACTCAAACGCAAAAGGACGGCGCGAGCAGAAGTCAAAACTATCTTCGGGACCTCCTTAACAGCGGCAACATGGGCCAACGGATAGTCACGAGCTATCTGAGTGGAAGTTATTCTCGCGACACTGCCGTAGCGCCTATGGACGATGTTGATATCATTTTCGTAATCAACCCGTCGTTCTGGCCGACTTCCTCCGGTTGGCCGGCTCCAACAACAATTCTAGATTCGTTTGCAAACGCGATCAGATATCGCTACCCAATCAGCTCGGTGTTCGGACAGCGGAGGTCTGTCCGGCTTCAACTAAATCATTTGGATATTGACGTTGTTCCGGCGATTCAAAATCCAACTGATCAGAATGTCATTTGGATACCAGACCGACATGCAACCAGTTGGATCAAGAGTTCCCCAAAACTACATAGTGCTAACGCAACTCGCGTCAATCTAGCCCAAAGCGCCAAATTCAAACCCTTGGTCAAACTGCTTAAGTATTGGAACAACGGGCTGCCATCAACTGCGCATTTCAAATCATTCGCAATTGAAACTATGGCCGTGAGGATTTTTGACGCCTTTGTCTTTGGAACGCTTCAAGACGGTTTACATTTTTTCTTCGATTATGTTGCGTTCGCATCTGGAAACTCTGCGACTTTCACGTGGAAAGACTCTTACGGAATGTCATTAAGGTGGTTGAATTGTGTGGTACCTGATGCGGCGGGGACCGGAACGAACGTTATCGATGGCATTGAAGAGAACCAACGACTGCGATTCGTTGAACATGCCGTTCGAAGTAGAAACAAGATTGTGGAAGCGAAGAATTCCGCGTCTGTTGATGTTGCTTGCCGGCGCGCTGCTGAGGCCCTAAAACTCTAACGCTCCATTAGAGAGACTTCTGCATCTCCCAGACGGATTACCAAATAAATTTATGAAGCGTTCGATTCAGTCAGCGTGCCACGGATGATATGTCAGTCTAGTAATGCCCACAACCAGGTGGTTTCGCCGTCACTCTGGGATAGCTTTTTCATATCTCGTATCCCAAAAGTCTTTTGTAATGTCGCTATGCTTACCAACAAAGGTCCAAAGATATCGACACCGCGCATTTAGGCCATATCCAAAATGGATTTCGATTTCCGAAACAATCGCAAGCATGATGGTCATTGCGGCGTACACACTCTTCATCCGATACGATTGTAAATGCGTTTCTAGTTTTGCTTCCCAGTCAATTCCAAGAGACTCTTTTGCAGTGTCCGTACTGAAGTGCATCCCCCGATGAACAATGCCTTGAAGACTCAAATGCGTTTGCCCAGAAAGGTAGCGATACATCCATGCGTTGATGTATTCAATGAACGGAATGATAGCGGGTGGTGGCGTGCGTTTCTCAAGACGCTGTTTTGCCCGTCCTGGCGTGGGCCACTTTCCAATATTCTGTGGAAACTTAATCTCGTGTTTGGTTAGATGCAGCTCTGTTTCCTCGTGAACGATTCGGGCTTGCAGTGCATCAATATACGGTTGCCATTCGGACAGCGTACCGTGATATTTTTGAACATGGTCTAACTCCTCTCGCTTCTCCGCATACCCGGTTTTGAAAAGGAATTCCAAATGACCAGGCACATCTTCCAACAAGAACAGAATCATTATTAACTCTTCAAAAAGAGAGCGCACGAGAGGGGCGGAGGAAATCGCAAATTCCGGCTTCCGAAAAGGGTCTTTCGGAGTGTCCGCACAAATATAAGCAATGGTTCCATAAGTGTTGGTTGCAATTCGGATGAGCATCGTGAAGATGGTTCTTGCGCTATCAAGCTTTGAATAACGCAGAGGCCATTCCCGTTCCAGCTTGTTTGCCGTAGCCTCAAACAGATTTAGCAGCTGGGGTTTGAGTTTCTGGTAATCAAGTCCCTCCTCTTTGTTTTCGTTGAGTCTTACGAACTCCATGCTGTTGATAACTCCGATTAGTTAGTGAGATTTCGCTACCATCCAAGACCGCCATATGGATCGCCCAGAGTTGATCGTGGGGCTTTCATAGGGACATTGTGACGTTCGCTCAACTCTTTTCTGATCCTCTTTAGTTCGCCCATCAAGCACTGGCCCATTTCGAATAGGTTCTCGCGAGCTTTTTGGACGTTTGGTCGGTAATCGCTATAAGTTACTGCGTTACGAAATTGCTCCCCATAAGTGCGCCAAAAGACAAGGATCGGTTCGACATTGGCTGTCGTTCCTCCGTTCATTGCCCATTCGGCAAACGCATCCAATCGTTCCTGTTCGTCTCGATCCGCACTAAACAACTCTGCATATATTTCCGTCGCTGTCGTTCCTTTGAATCTGTTGGAGTTGTCGGCTTTAAGCCTTTCTAGTGACTCTTCTGAAGTGACCGTGGAAAAGACCTCGCGAATAAAAGAACCCTTAGCAACATTGTCGAACAACGCTTTCCCTGCGTTGTTAAGTTCTATCAAGGCGGCATCATGTCGACTCAGCAAGTCGGCTACTTCTGGCCGCCTTTCAATAAAATCTTCTGCATTGGGGGAAAACGATTCTGACCTCCCGATCGCTTTGAGCCCGCCAAAAGCACCATCGGAGTGATTCCAAGTCCACCGTTCGGCTCTTAAACAAAGCGCTTCACTTTCAAGATCACTAATCAGGGGGTTGATCGCATCGTCACGCCACGCTTCAACGATGTCTTTGCCTGGGTATGTTTCGCGACGAAGCTGTTCCCGCACTTCATATTCTTGCATCGGAACCGACTGAAAATTAAACCGCCTGTAGAATCGAGAGTCCGCTGCCATGTGAGGCGCACGTTTGCTTTCGGGAATTGTGACAACGTAGAGAACCTTTCCAGGATGAGTCTCCTTAAGCGAAACGACATTAATGTGAAGACCGTCAATGCGTCGTTGGATGTTGGACTGGATGACTTCCTCAAGCCATAGCTCACTTGTAACTTTGGGATCGTAACCTTCATCGATGAGCTCCGCTTCATGAGTATCCTTACTCTCAATCAGTCCATACACGATCGTGCCCCCTTGTGAATTTGCGAATGATGAGACGTCCTTCGAGATTTCGGTTTTGTTCCTGTCGGTGTTGACAAGTGATTCACAAGCCTTGAATTCCAGAAACAAGCTTTCCCTTGCGCCAATCCTTATGAGATTTAAAATGTCTTCCTCTTCCCAGAGACGGGCATCTTTCATCATTCAGTCCCCAAAACCCACAAGACAACAGAGTTACAAAATACCTGCCAAAACCGTTTGATTTAATAGTAACGCTAAGCGGCAATCTGCACGAAGTCGAGACCTCAAGAGATGCTTGCGCCATCCTGTTCGCGTAGAATAGGCCGTAAAGCGCAGGAAAGATCAACAGCTCTATGGCAGTAAGTACGAAGAAGAGAAAAAAGCAAGCTTCACGAAGAAGCAAACGCGCCCGAAAAGGAAAGCAGAACACTGAAAAAGGTGGGTTGCTGGAACAGACTGCTGCTCGGATGTATGGCTCACCTTTTCATAAGGTGACTACTAATGCAAAGCTGCCACCTATCAACCGCAATCCCAAAAGAAAACGGGAGATCGATGTTCTCCTCGAAGGCACGGTAGTCACGCGTCCACCTCAACGCGCTATAGAGTGCAAAAACCTCGGGAAGAAAGTCGGCGTAGGAAAGATCGACGAGTTTGTCGGCAAGCTAGCGGACGTTGGTATCCCACACGAACATGGTATTTACATTTCGCCGACGGGTTACACAGCGGGTGCCGTAGATCGAGCTCGGCCGGTGAATCTTCAGTTGTTGACGTTGACTGGCCTTACTGAAGATGGACTGGCCTCGATTACGGCAAAAGCCTCTCAGCTGAAAGTTTTTTACCTAGCTCAGGTGCAGGGAATAACGGTTACGAACAACCTGGAACGGATCGAAAATGCCGACGAGCTACTAATCTTCTTTGACGCGAATGGAAATTTTTGCGGCACGGTCGCAGATTTGATCTGGAACCAGTGGCAGGCGGGAATGATTCCAGCAAAAGCCGGCCAGTATGACGTTAATCTAATCGTGCCGGAAGGTTGGCGCCAGATCATAAGCGGCAAAGAGGAGCCGGTTCTAGGCATCCAGGCAGTCGTGCAAGTTACGGCGTTCGTCCTTAAGATTCCTGGTGAGAGCACGTATCACACGTTAATCCGCGCAAGCGATGGCAAGATAGAAAAGCGCCACCTCAATACAACCTTCAACGTCAAAGTCGATCAAACAACGGTGCACACGCTGGACGCTTTTGACACCGAAGCTGAGTTGCTTTCTGCGATTCAAGCCTTGACCGGTGTTCGCCTGACTATCCGAACGAGACTTCCACGAATTCAGTATGGCAATCGGTTTTACTATCCCCTGAGTGCCCGCGTTGTTCAGCTTCTAAGCAACCGCTTGGAAGATACGAGCGAACCAGAACAATCCGCAAATGAGCTGCAAATCACTGAAATCGAAGGAACGGATCTTCGCGTCGTGTTTGAGCCACTAACCGACGCGTATCCGGGGAGTCTCGTGCCGGTGGTTGCATACGATGGGCCGAAGGGTAAAGCAGTCGATGTGTCCGGTTTATTACGGGCAGGTCAGCACGAGCGCGCATGCCAGTTTGAAAGACATTTTCGGAAACAGCCCAGGCTGGAGTTTGCAGAGTTGCTCCATACAGCCAATCTCATTCATGCGGGGCTGCTCTTGGATGCAACCGCCGATTTACCACGCAACAAGGCACTGCGGTTGGCTGATCGAGCACGAAGAAAGGTGCTCAAAGCATTGCAATTCAAACCGGATTCGGCTGAGGCATATCACGATTTAGGCATCGTCCTGCAAGAACTGGGACGACATTCCGACGCTGTAGTCAGTTTTGATAACGCATTGACCTTGGCGCCTGCGCAACTTTCGACCTTAAGCTTAAAAGCACAATCATTGAGGATCTTAACGCGATTTGAAGGGGCGCTGACAGTCTATGAGGAGGTTTTGAGTTCGCAGCCGAACGACATAGAGGCGCTGTATTACAGAAGCGGCGTCCTCGGAGCGCTCGGCCAACATAAGGAAAGTATAAGTGGCTATGACACGGTGCTGAAGACGACGCCGGCACATTACGAATCGCTTTTTGGTCGCGGATTGGGTCAATACAATCTTGGCCTTTATGACGACTCGATCAACAGCTTTACTGCCGCGTTGGGCGTTCGGGCTGAGGAACTAGATCCTCTGATTTGCCGCGGCATGGCGCTGGAGATATCCGGCCGAAACGAGGATGCGCTTGCTGATTACACTTCTGTATTGTCACGCGATCCAAACAAAGATGAGCTATTCATTAATCGCGGGTGCGTACTTCGCCTTCTTGGTCGATACGAGGAGGCGTTAACAGACTTCGATCGTGGATTGCAGCACCACAGTGATCACGCTATCGGGTGGAACAATCGTGGAGCCACTCTTGATAATCTCAACCGTCCTGAAGAGGCGCTTGCCAGTTACGAGAAAGCGATCGAAGTAGATCCGCTCAATAGAATAGCCTTATCAAATCGCGGCATCTCGTTGAGTACCTTGGGACGTCCGGAGGATGCGTTGCCGTGTTTCGATGCCGCCCTAAAGATCGAACCGCAAGAAGTCGGAATTCTCCACTCAAAAGGCCTCGCCCTTTACCGGCTCGGGCGATTTGATGAAGCGGTGGAAATTTATGATCGAGTTCTCGCACTTAGACCTGAGGCATACAACACTCTGGCTAATAAGGCACTCGTGCTGGCTGAACTCGATCGATCGGACGAGGCTATTGAAACCGCAAGCCGTGCGCTTGACTTGGCGCCTCAAACAAACGACCGCTCAATGCTGTTCGCGGTTCGCGCAAAGATAAGTTACCCGATGTCTCGATTTGCTGACGTCGTAGCGGATATGGTTGAAGCTTGGAAACTGAACCCAGATCTTGTTCTTACGCTGAAAGAATCTCACGCTCCGTTTCTTGAAAGCGTCAACGCTCTACCTTCGGTGACCGAGCAAGGGTCAAAACTCTATGAAGTCTTGTCAGTGAAGCAGCCTTATGCTTCGTACTGAAACGGTCAGGTCCTAATCGGCAATGGCCACGCGTACTCAGAGATTTATTTCGAATTGCGAAGTTGGTTGAAAGTGAACGGATTGGCGCGGCGATCTCCCAGACTAATACTTAACGCAATCCGTCATGGAGTTTGCAAGATGGAGCGAACGTACGGCCGGATCCAGCCATTTTCGAATGAATCGCTTGTGGTGTTTATTTAACGGTTGACATGCGCAGAGGTTGAATAGCAATGAGCTTTAACAACTGGCGTGATGCCGATCAAGCTCTTGCAGCGGCAACTGCAACAGCTACAAAGAAGCAACACGAACTGGCGAAGAAGGCCTCAATTGAGATTCCGGCTAACACACCAAAGTTGATCGCAGCGGCTAAACTCAGGACAGCGCTGGCGTCCGAACTAGATCTTTCTCCGTCGTACAACCTCACTGACCGATATGAGGAGCGGATGATTAATCTTCGCCGGCGCTCGGATCCATTCCCAGATCCACAAAACGACGAAGAGGCTGAAGCATGGGTCAAGTATTTTCGCCTGATACGCCGTCGCGAACGTTTGTTTGCACTGAAACTACGTCCAGGGGACATTGTCGAAACACGGGACGGCGAACTCGCTGAAGTCTCAACGATTAGTCACGAAGGGCGAGTATTTTTTAGAGGTGGGAAAGGATTCAGCGCCTGGCCTGACCTCATCTCAATCGTGGCGCGAAAAGAAGACCTTTCAAAGATAGCCGCGGAAGCTCGATCTGAAGCTCAAAATTCAGTTGCACGACGAAGCACTACTTTCGGTTGGTCTGTAGTGAAGACCCAAGATCTCTCTGAATTCAGCGTAGAAAGTTTTGCGTCTGCAGACGACATCGAAGAACTTGAGACTATCATTGCGACTGCCGTCGACGAGCGACCAATTCAGAAGTTCTTGGAAGGTAATCCGCATCTCCTGACAAGCCTGCTCGGTGGGTACAGACGATACTTTCTCCCACAGAAACGACTTGGTGGTGAATATGTCCCCGACTTCCTCATAGGCGATGTAGATTCAATCGGCATCCGTTGGGTTCTCGTAGAGCTTGAGACACCGCAATCAGGAATCTATCTGAAAAACGGTGTAGAGTTCGACGCGAAAACGAGGAAAGGTCGTAACCAGATCATCGAATGGAGAAACTGGTTGACCTCCAATATAGCTTATGCTCGCAAACGTAAAGCTGAGGACGGTCTCGGGCTATTCGATATCCAACCCAATGCACCTGCCATTCTCTTAGTCGGGAGAAGGTCGCGGATCCCTTATACGAAGGATGCATATCGGATCGCCGACCGCCAGACAAGCAACATTCAAATTCACAGTTATGACTGGTTGCTTGAAACGGTTCGCGGCTCTCTGCACCACCAAGGCCCTCCTGCAAGTAACCCCTATCTGATTCACAGATCATAGGAATTGCCTCACCAGTCAAGGGTAATCCACCTGTCCTTGTTCGTAGTCCCGATTTCGGCAACGGATTTGCATTAGCCTAACATCGCTTTGCGTAGGGCCGTATGGCTTCCGCATTCTTAGTCACGGAGAGGCTTGTGTTCTCAAACACGAACATCTGTCACTGGAAATAGCCTCAGTTGAGAACACCAGACTGAGGTCAAAACCATCAGCTCGACACCTGCAGAGCGGCGCAGTTGGGTCAAAAAACATCTGCTCACCCAAGGCTGCACTAAAGAATCAATAAAGAACCTGAGTAAATATGCAGACATGCCTGTTCTGCATCTTGGCATGTTTATTGCACTACCTAACGCCGTCTTGGCTCGTAGGCCGCGGCAACAATTAAGCAGTCCCTACTGCTTCGAACGGTTCGACGAAACCCTTCATTCTAGTCAAGTTAAATCGATGGACTCTGTCAAGACTTTAATACGACGCGTTAAACACAAATCCAGAGTACTCGAAAAATCCGACCACGACTTTATTTTGTCATCGCCGAAATTACTGACTGGAGAATCAACAACTTACGTAAGGTTTTGTCCAAGACTTTAATTCAACACAACAGCACACATACACGCTATAGACCCGTATTGAAGTCGTCGACTTAGCATTAAAGCTTGAACTACATAACAGAGTTCTTGACTAAACCGTGTGGTGTTAGACGCCCGGTGAAGATCTCGCCTGTTTGTCGGGCGTCTGTATATGCTTCTATCAGCTTCTGAGTCTTATCCCGGCACTTCCTTCGCCCAGTTTGCCTTCTCGAAGTAAGTCTTCAATGACACGCTTGATTGCCGTCTCCAGCACCGCTCCTGTGCGACTGAAACCAAACACGCCACGAACCTCACTGGTCAGATGGTCGAGCGAAAACGCGTGACCTTGCGAGAGGACTGCGAAGATTGCCTCCTGACACTCCTCATCTGCAATCCGCTCTGCCGGTATTTTCGTGCCGCTGCGGGATCTGAGCGGACACTTTTGATCCGACGAAGCGCTCCAGTAGAAGTCGCCGCGGCGGCGGGTGATACCACCGCGCTCTGCGGATTCGCACGCGGTTAGTATTCGAGCCTGGATTCGTGAACCCGCTCTTAGGCCCCACATGGCAGCGACTCGTGTAAGTAGATCGACTTTATGAATCGGAGACTCTGTCTCGACTACCAAAACCACGACTTTCACTAGATCGCTGAGCGGCACACCAAAAATATTGCTTGTCACGTAGCGGCCTTCTCCCGGCGTAGACGCGTAGGGTGAGGCTACTGGTCTTTGATAAGGTTCACCCGTTAGCGCAGTCGTTCGGATCTGTTCGGCCTCTTGTTTTCGGAGTTCCGCTTCAACGGCGAACTGCTCGGCCACTTGCGTGGCCAATCGCTCGCGAGCTTCGCGCTCAGAAGCTGCTTCATCGGCAGCACGGTGTCGTGCGGTTTCAATCAAAGATAGAAGCCGTTGGATTTGTCCCTGCCGGTCCTTGAACCAGTCGGTGGACCAAACTCGGTGAATTGTCCACCCGCGCGCTTCCAGCACCTGTTGTCGAAGTCGATCCCGATCTCGTGCGGTCTCAGAAGAGTGATAAGCAACTCCATCACATTCGATACCACAAAGAAACCGGCCTGGACTAACGTCATCGAGCACGCCGAGGTCTATGCGATAACCGGCTACGCCGACTTGAGGAACGACGGTAACGCCTCGTTGTGAGAGTTCGGTTAGGACGTCCTGTTCGAGCAAAGAATCCGTATCCGCCTTAGCGCTGGCGATGGTGCTGTCGAGGCGGCCGTGCTCTGCGTACGACAAAAACTCTCGCAGCAATCGTGGGCCATTGGAAACGGTCGCTGCCGGATTGATCTCATCACCTCTGATCGATGAAAACACGCGCATACAATGCCGCGCTCTGGTGATTAACACGTTAAGGCGCCGCCAACCATTTTCCGAATTCAACGGTCCGAAGTTATAACGGAGCTTGCCGTCATTGGCTTTTGCGTAAGTCACGCTAAGAAAAATAAAGTCGCGCTCATCACCCTGGATGTTCTCCAGATTCTTGACGAAGAAAGGCTCGTGAACACCGCGCGCAAAGAAGGGTTCGATTTCGGGTTCCGCCCGTCTCCGCTTTTCAAGTTCGTCCTGAATCGCGAGCTACTGCCGTAGATTGAAAGTGCCAACACCCAGCGTTTCCATCCGTTCTCCACGTTCCTGTCGTCCCAACTGTTCTTTCGCAAACGATACGACTGCATCGGCAACGCGGTTGGCCTCCACTTGATTCAAGCCTTTACCTTCGTAGACACCATTGTGGATGTACTCGAACTGCAGACCACCGTGTTCGGTTCCGGTTTCGACGCTCGGAAAGGTGTAGAGATCAGCGTCATAGAAACTCACGTTCGAAAAGTTGATCAAAGATTCATGCGTGCTTCGGTAGTGCCATTTCAATCGACTCTGCGGCGCGCCGGCGGCCATGAAATCTTCAAGAATGCTTTCGGAGTCTTCGTAAATTGGGGTGCCATCTTCTCCGATCGGGGCGCTCACCTGCCCGCTGCTTACGAGAAAGAAGTTGGTAGGCGGTAGCTGTTTCGGGTCTCCGACGACGACCAACTGCTTTGCTCGAGCCACGGCGCCGACTGCGTCTTCGGGCGGAAGCTGTGAAGCTTCATCAAAAATCACGAGGTCGAATGAAGGCATGGATCCTTCGACTAATTGTGCGACGGTGAGGGGGCTCATCATAAAGCACGGCTTGATGGCACGAATGGCCGCCCCGGCCAACTTCATTGTTCTGCGAAGAGGCGCATGCCTTCGTTGCCTCGCGATTTCTTTTACGCAAGTAAGGGAGGCTCTCGGAAATCTCCTTCTGTTGTAAGCGATGTTGAACCCGATCTCGCAGCGTGCTGACCAAGGCCGCTTGATTCTCCAGTAGCACCCTTTCATCAAGCTGCTTAAACTCCCGGACCCGCTGTTCGTGAGTGAGCGTGTTGAACTTGGCTAGGGCCGGCCTCTCTTGCACGACGAGTGACAACCACTTCATATAGAACGCCCTCAGAAACGCGGCTGCCACTTGATTGACGAGAGCTCCCCGGTAAAGACTGCCGGCAACAACTCACCGCCAAGTCCGTCGTGAACGGCAACGCGAGCAGTTTCGAATGCAGCCCACTGAGGCGCTTGAGTAATATTCTTGAGAATCGCATCCGCTCGATCCCTAATCTTTTCAATAGCAGTCTCCTCGAGATATGTGTCGGGCCAACCCACCATTTTCCGGAGCGCCTGGAGTTGGTCACGGCCAGCATTCGTTTGTTCCTGGAGGGTGTGCACCTCACTGATGTCAGGCGCCGGATTGGAAGCAACTTCGACAATTCTGCCAGCGAGGCCGTGTTTCACACAGAGGCCTCGGAATTCGAGCACCCACTGAACATACGTGTCCAGAACTTCCCAGGAGGACTGTTCTCCTTGCCAAAGAGGCCCAAAGAGACTTTGGCCCATATCACGCGCTTCGTTGACAGCAATTCGTTCAGCCCGGAGTTTGTCGACCTGCTTCATCTCATTCGCCTGGTCCATCATCGAGCCTTGGAAAGAGGCGAGTCGGTAGCTAACCCACCGCTTCTTTATCGAGCGATAGCGGCCATCCAAAAATGAGAGAAAACTGAAAACGCCCTGACTCTTCTTCTCTACGAACTCGATGTCGGTCGCATGGTCCTGCTCAATCACGGCACTCGTAAAGCAACCGTCAACGCGAGCCTTAAGGCTATCAAGCAGTCTCCCTCGGTTAATCAACTGCGTGGCATCATCAGGCGGGCGATTCCACGCCTCATTACTTAGCACCTCGACCGGGGCGCCTGGAGAGCGTTCCATGACGCTCGCAATTGCGATAGCGGTTTCTATATCTTGGAATGTGCGCAGTTCTGGAAGTCCAAACTTTTTACTGGCGAGCGCTGCACTACTGAGAATTGTCGTAATTTCCTCTGACAGCCTGTTGGCGAGAGATCGAATGCTCTCCAGATCATCCTCTGAATAAAAGGTCCTCGTACTATCACGCCAAGCATGTTCCGAAGGTATGCCAATTGGCGCCGACGTTGCCGCTAGATCCTGTAGATCGCGGACCGTTTGGTTGAGTTGATCCAAAGAGACCTTGTCTGCCGAGCCCGAATAAGAAGCGCGTGGAGCACTTAATACCCTGCCCAATTCGCCATATGCCCGGTAGGGAGACATAGCCAGCGTCCCATAGGGATCGTGAACTGTCGCAACATATTCTGAGAGCGTGTTGCGCACCTGCGGAAGTCGTTGGGTCGAAATAGTCGGCACCGCAACACTCTGCAAGGAGGCATCCAGTGATGCGGCAAGTTCCTTCATCACCGCCCGTTTGTTTGCCTTGGTCGAATGCAATTCTAAGCAGGCTTCACCCAGCCCCGCCTGGACAATTCGACGATGGACGACCTCAAGCGCGGCCATCTTCTCAGCAACAAAAAGCACCGATTTGTCCGCCGCCAGAGCTTGGGCGATAAGGTTTGTGATCGTCTGAGACTTTCCCGTGCCCGGCGGACCCTCTATCACCAAATCGTAATTCCTAGCACAAGCTGCAATCGCGCGCAGCTGGCTCGAATCCGCGTCCACCACCTGGTAAGTTGTCTCGGGCGGAAATTCCCGATCAAGTTCCATTGAACGAACATCCCCTGGAAGTCCGACCACTTGAGAGCCGCTGCGTAATACAAGTTGCTGAATAAGGCGGTGAAGGCCAAATTGATCAGCATTCGCCTGCAGATCCTTGTACATCACAAACTTTTGGAACGAGAATAGGCCCAGGTATATGTCAGTCTTTACGGCCCAACCCTTCTTATTCTCTATCCGCTCAGCAACCGTCGAGAGCAGCGACTGCAAATCGTAATCGTCGGGTATGCTGTGCGCATCGGGCAACTCTGGCAAAACTATCGAATAGGATTTTAGATATTCCGCTAGCGCCGGATTCACGAGTGGATCTTCATCAGTCGCACGGAGTTGGTAGCCGGAGCGCGCCGACTTTCGGTTCAACTCTACGGGTAGCAATACCATTGGTGCTCGGAACACTTGCTCTGAATCTGATGACTCTTTGTAGTGCAGCATTCCAATGGCGAGGAACAAAGGATTTACGCCTTGTTCCTCCAAACTTAGTCGTGCTTGCTGATCCAGGCGTCGTAACGATTTATCGAGTGCTTCAGGTTGAGATGTGGTCTGCAGCCAATCATCGATATAGCGATCGTCTAACGACGAGGCATCGTAAGGAACGAAATCGTTGTGAAGCCCATCATCTTCCTCATCGAACGAATCACCGCCGGCCTCGAAGAACTCCTCTGTAGAATTCGGCGAAGTCACTGACCACTCCAATTTCGGCTCGACGTTGGTTTCTGAATTTGCGGACGCCTTATTGGTATTTGCCATGTCTGGAGTATCTTCAACGGCCGCCCGGAAGCGCATACTCTGCTCTTTGAGATAGAGCTGGCGAAACACCTCAGCGGGTTGTTCATCCACAATTGTGATCGTGGAGACCTTGTTAACCTTGAAATTTAGAGCTCGATTTCGTTTGCTCAGGTCGAGCAGTTTGCGCTTCCAGTTTTCAATCGATGCTTTTATGCGATCGTTCGAACCGGACGGAGCCGATGGTAAAGGGCCGACGGTCGGCTCCTTCTGTTCCGTTGCAGGCGATTCAGTGCGAGGGACGTCTCTTTCCATAGTTGCTTTGCGAGCTGAGCGGCGAGACTGAAAAACATGGAAGCGACATTACCGTTTTCCATGGTATCTGAAGAAACGAGAGCGGAATTTTACTCTTAGAAAGTAGGCCAATCAAGCCTCATGCGATTACACGGCGGGACAGTCTGAGCTTGAAGCGCTAATCCAAGCCGCTCTCGATTCGATTCTTCCAGCGCTCAAAGCAAAGTCGATAGTGGCTACATGTCTCCTAAGATATAGATCTCCCAACTTACGCCGCCGACAACTTGCTAACTTATGCGGACATATCATGTGCTACATACAGTCAACAACAGTGTCCTTCTTTCAGTCTTTGAGTCTTTGCCGCTCTGCGCCTTTGCGTGAAATGCTTTGTACTTCTACGATGGACTCAAGACCGCATAGAAACGAATCCGCTAGCGAAATTAAGACACTACCAGTTCAACTCGATTCTTGACGACCGAACTTCTTTGGCCATATCCTCACGTTCATTCACGCTCTTATTTCAGACACGAGGACAATGGCGATACGGTCCCGCTCACAGACTAAAGTCCGTGCTACTCTTCTCGGCTTTGTAGTCGCGCTTGTCCTGCTCAGCGGGAAGTTCATTTTCGATAATGAGGCGCTGATTGGCGTCGGCGTCTTTGCTTTGTGGGGAGCGATCATCTGGCGCTCGTGGTTTCTAAAAGCAAGACCTGAAGAAATCTGCCCTCGATGCGAAGAACTTTCAATTCTTCGCGATAAGCGGCCGACCTAGCAGGTTGCCGAAAAAACAAGGTGTATAGATCAAAGAATCCCATACGATCCACGAAGTCAGACGAACGAACACGAAATAACACTAAGAAAACGGCTTCTGTTTCGTGTGACTTCGTGCTGCTTCGTGTAATTTCGTGGATCGCAATCAGTTTTTCAGCAGCCGATCTGAGGGACGCGCGAGCAGACAACCACAGACGCGAATAACGGAAAGGAAGAACAGGGTCATGGACGATAAGGCAAAGATCACCCGCTATAAACAGGTCCAGCAAATCCTCGATGGTGCGGCGGCAGGCAGTTCAGCCGACTACGACGGTCTGGGCGCGTTTTGGAACAAACCGTTGTCGCAACTGCTGGAGCTTGAGCTGCATGGAATCCGGATCATCGCACCCGCGCTGGCGCCGGCCGCTTCGTGTTGTCACGGCGGGAGCGCGGATTCGGCGGCGGAAAGCCGCAGCGCCAGATCCGGCTTGATCCGTGGGCTCCGCGGCCAGGCGCCTTTCGACGGGTCCCAATATCCGCCTCTTCCATGGGGCGGACAGAGTGTCCCCGCAGCCGAAATCGTCTTTATCGCAGATTGGATCGATGATGGTTGCCCGGCCGGCGATCATCAGACGTCATTCGATGTCGCAGGAACAACGACAACTGCGCTCGGAAAGGTCGAGGCGACGAATGTGGAGGCGGAGGCGCGCAGCTTTGAGGTCTACCTGGGTTCGCCGAACGAATACACCTATAAGTACGGTGAGCTCAAACAGCGCATGAATCTCGACTGCATGTCGGAAGGTGAAGTCGAGAAACTTCGCTGGGCATTTCGCGAACTCTACCGCTTTAACAAGTGGCCCGAAGATCGGCGCAGCTACAACAACGTGGCGCTGATCCATCAGAACCATTGCCAGCATGGGTGGGAGCGTTTTCTACCGTGGCACCGCGTCTATATCTATGAGATGGAGCAGGCACTGCAGGACGTCTGCCCAGGCATTACCATGCCTTACTGGGATTGGACCATGCCGCAGTACTGTCCGAAGCATCCTGAGAAGGGTTCGATCATCCCGCCCGCTTACCAGGCGTACTTGACCAAAGAATCGATCCATTACCTGGAAAAGGAAGCTCACCCGCATCTGCCAAATAAGGCTGCGGCAACGTTGCTGAAGCAGATGGTGAAGGCCGGATTGCGCTACCCCTCGCAAAGTACTTTCTTCGCCGCAGTCGAGAAGATGATTGGCAAGGAGTACACCCAGCCGCCGTATCGTCAGAACTTTGTAAAAGCGCTACTTGCCGGAAATTCTTTGTGGTATCCGCTGCGCTACCCTTCGGAATATCACGATCAGAAAACGAACGCGCAGCAAAAAATCAACACGTCGATGTATCACTATCACTACCCAACCGCCGAGGATATGGAACAGATCATGACGCTGCGCACTTTTCGCGACTTCGGCGGCGGCAGTTTTTACGATGACTCGTTCGGTTTTCTCGACCAGAACCCGCACAACACGATGCACATTTGGACTGGCGGTCAGAACCCCGACTATTCGCCTAACCAGGCGGCAGAGGCAGTCGCCGGCGCGCACCGAAACCGCAGTGTGCGGGTATCGGGCAGGCGGTTCCACTCGATGGACGACCTCACTTCTGAGCCGGAGTTTGGCGACATGTTGAGCAACCTGACCGCGTCTTACGATCCGGTATTTTGGCCCATTCACGTCAACATCGATCGAGTCTGGCATGAGTGGCAGCGGCAGAACCCGCACTCGTTGCCTAATGATCTTGATGCCGTCTTGACGCCCTGGAGCTATACGATTCGCGACACGCTCGACATGGCGCGTTTCGGCTACGAATACGTCAAGTGTGCGTTTGTTATACCGGTGGGCCTGGCGACGCCGGTGGGCCACTTCGTCTCGCAGTCGATTGCCGTCCCGGACACGGTAAGGCGTTCGTTCAAGCAGGCCGAGGTTCGACTGCACCGGGTGCCGCAGTTGCCGCGTTCATGCTTCATTCGCGTTTTCCTGAATCTGCCGGATGCGAATGCGTCCACGCCCATCGACGATCCGCACTACGCCGGTTACCTCGCCGTCTTCGGACACGGAGATTGTATCGGTGGACCAGGTCACTGCGACTTGCCGCCCAGCCGGCCACGCCAGTATGACCAGCGGCCGCGTCACCACAACACGCCGCGCAATCATCGGATCAACGTTACGAAAACGGCGAAAGATCTGCTTGAGAAAGCAACAGCATTGCAGATCACGCTGGTCGTGATTGGCGCCGATTACTGCGAAGAGAACGAGCTGCTCAGGCTCGATGGCGTTTCCCTAGATCTTCTCGATTGATCCTTTTCTCGATTGATCCTTAAGGAGTTGGACCAGAGATATGCCTACTACCTACCGCATTCACCCGGGGATCGGCATCGCCCGGCTCGGCAACAGTCCCGACGCCTTCTGCATCTCGCCGGAGAAGCCGGCCGCGCTACCGCTCGATTGCGACGCGCGCGGTAACCCGTTGCTCACGCCCGACGGTATGACTGAACGGACGATCACGGCGTTCAAGGACCACGAGGGACGACTTAAGCGACAGGCAGCGCGCTTCCAGGTTTGGGCCTACGACGAAGAGCATCCCGAAGGCCGGCCCCTGAAATTGGGCGACCAGATCGAAGGCGGCGGCAATGCCGGCAAGCTGATCGATATCCAGTGGCGCGTTTACCTGGCGAACAAGAAATCCTGTTGGTATCAATTCGAGCAGCTTCAGGGAGAACATGGGTACGCTCCCAATCACTTATTACGCAATGCAGCCATCACTGATGAAAATACACGGCAGCGGCTGATCATCGATCCTGGTCCGCGAACCGTTAACCACACCACGGCGCGCCGGGCACACTGCGATCGCGACAGCGACGATTATGCGACTACTTTTCCACCGCCGCTGAAACCGAATTCCATCGACACGCTCGGAGACTTGCTTACCGATGACACGGGCCGGTTGCTCGTGCTCGGCGGCCACGGCAATTCCGGCTCGTATTTGTTCGACGACTTCGGTCAGCCGCGTATCAATGATTATGCGAACAATGACGGCTGGTTTGATGACACGTCCGACGGGCCAGTTATTGCTCGACTGGCGATGTTCTCGCCGCTGGTTCAGCGGGTGCGCTACGTCGATGTCGAGTATCCGGCCTGGGTCGTGTGCGGCTATCCAGCGTACGTGCCGGAGATCCTCGATGTGGTTACCATGGACGACGTGATCGAGGACATGGCTATCCGGAAGTTTGCTGAACGCACCGATCTCTACGGCACGTCAGGCACGTTCGCTGAGCCGCAGCGCATCCCGCCGACCGACGAAGGAGCGTTGATTCATTGGCGCGCCGGACGCGTGCAGTGGAACCCGGACTACAAGCCCTGGTTTTACCGCGACATCTGGAACATTCTTTACCGACCCGATCAGTACAACTATCTCTGCGACGTGCTGGGGCAGTCGAACTTTCCACACAATCAATCGACGCGCGGTACCTTCGATTATGAAAAGCTGGGCAGCCCGCCGGCGCTCGACAGACATGCCCTGGCCGAGTGCGAAGTGAAGTGCATCAAGCTTCACCATTCCGGAGATCTTTTCGTCGAGGAACTCGCAGCCGAGCTGGCCCCGCTGGAGACTAGCGTGAGTAGTGAGTCTGCCGGCGGATCGAATGAGCGTTTGCTACTCACCGACCAGCGTGCCGGCAAACTACGAGAAGCCCTTGCCAGCTTTGCCCGCACGGTGGCCGGCAAGACTTCCGATCACGGCGGCGTTGAAGACTACCTGGAGCGCTGGCTGTCCGCATCAGAATCGGCCGCGGAGGCAAAGGAGAAACTGAAACACTCAGTCGATCAAATTCTTGGCGCCGATCCTTCATACCCTGAAGATGTCGCCCATCAGTTCTCGCGCCGGGTGCATGAGCTGCTGCAAAAATATCTTTCCGGCAAGCTGCTCCGAGACTGCTGGCGCAAGTGTGTTAAGGCCAACACCTATGACCCGTACGGTCCCATGCGCCGGTATCTGTTCGACTTGCTCCGCGCCCCTGGTGAAGAAAACCAATTCATGATCACAGGCCGTCCCGACAGTCGCGTCCACAACTTGCCGCGCATGCCTTTGCTTTGTGGAGACAACCCGATCACAAACACTCTGGTGTCGAAGTTTTTCCGGCTCACTGATTACCAATACTACCTGCTGCGCCAGTGGGCCGCCGGTTTGTTCTACAACGAGAAACTCGAAGGCTGGGTTAATCCGCCTCCCGATCCATTGCACCCATACGCGAACTGGATGAACCGCACCGGGCGCGACCTCGACCGTGGCGTCATCAGCAATATTCTGGGAGGCTCGTTCTGTCCCGGCGCGGAGATCGGATGGGTCATGCGCAACCCCTCGATCTGGGTTGTGCCCTACCGCGTCAAGGCCGACCCCGCTTTTTACAACTTCGGCCAAACGCCGGCCCAGGCAAACCGCGGCACACTACCGGACAGCGGCTACGCGTTTTATGCCGGTGATGATCTCAGTCAGACCAACGACTTTGCGATCGGCCTTCAGCCCGGAGATCTCACCAAGTACATGTCGGTGCCCTGGCAAGCAGATTTCAACGAATGTTCGACCCAGCCGATCGATGTCACCTATGAAAAATGGAACGTGATCTACCCAGACAGTGACAATGACAAGTTGATGGAGCGAGAGCAGCGCGTTTGGGAAACACTCTGGTGGCCGGCCCACCGCCCGATGCAGACTAATGAGCTGGTGTTGGCGCCTGACGGGAGTAGCTCAATAACGTGGCTCGACTGGACTCCGGGCGTGCCGCAAACAAACGCCGGCGACCTGAAGATGGTTACCGAGTGGTGGCGGCTACCCGTCGTGAAGCGCAATCCTCAGGGAGATATCCAACCCAGCGTTTTGGGCATACCCGATAGCCCGCCGTACATCAGTGTCGAGCGCACGAAACGAACCGAGACAAAGAAAGAGGAATAGTCATGAGCGATAACCCATTTGTCGGCAACTGGACCTATCGAAGTTTTCTAAACGATCCTGACCTGGCGGCCGACGCTGACGTGAATAAATTGCTGTTCGGTAACGGCACGATTGAGATCACGGCGCCGTCTTCGGAGACGCTGGGAGGAACCATCGGCGGCAGCCTCGGTCCCGGCGCCGGCAATTGGTTACTCAACCTTCACGGATCGATCGGCTATGGGTCTCCCGCGCAGGTGCGCTTCCAGGGTACGGGGGTCGTCAGTGGCGAAGAATGGATCTACGATTACATCGCCTGGCTGGTGCCGGTGTGGCCCAACAGCAACTCGCTGCTGCAGCGAGCGGCGCTGGTCGGCTCGGTTGTTCGAACCATCCCACATTCAGGGAGTGACGGCGCGGTTCACCCGGCAGGTGTCGTAGCCTCGTTCTACGCGGTCCGAGTCGGATAAGTGGGTAGCGCCTAATTTCGTTTTGTAACGCAAGCTGTTAGCTTGCGCGCGTTGAATGCCATTCATCAATCGCAAACTAACAGTTTGCGTTACAAATCAGGGCGCCACGGATAAGTGTGAAGGCGACTCGCCTGTCAGTCAGCATGAGATCCTCAACTTTGGACGTTGCAATTGTCGGTGGTGGACCGGGTGGCTCGGCAACGGCAATTTCGCTGCTCGCTCACGCACCGTCACTCTCGGTAATCCTGATCGAGGCGACAAATTATGATACCAGCCGTGTAGGCGAGACCCTGCCGCCACCGACGCGTTCGATCCTCGAACACCTCAATCTCTGGGACGCATTCTGCGCGCTCGGTCCCCGTGAGGTATTTCGTACCACTGCGGTTTGGGGCCAGGCGGCGCCGCTCGATAACGACTTCATTTACATGCCGGCAAATATTGGCTGGCACGTCGATCGCACGTCGTTCGATCGCATGCTCGCAACCGAGGCAGCAAGTCGAGGTGCGACTCTGCAGTTGGGAGCTTCGCTTCGCGACCTTGGCAGTCCGGATGATGCTTGGACCAGAGGCCATAGACCACAGTGGACACTGAGGAACGCAGAGGAAGAGCAGATTGGCGATGATTGGCGGCTGACATTGTCGAACGGTGACACGCTCTCAGCGCGGTTCATCGTCGACGCTACCGGAGGCGCGGCGACGTTGGCCCGGCGGCTGGGTGCTCAGTTCGTCAGTTTGGATCGCCTCGTCGGCGTCACCCGATTCTTTGCCGGCGGCTGTGACGATTCACGACTGTTGGTCGAAGCCTTTGAGCATGGCTGGTGGTACACCGCTGGACTGCCAAACGGAAAGCGAATTACCGGCTGCATCACCGATGCCGATTTAGCTCAACGAATGAAACTGAGGCTTACTGAAGAGTGGCAACAAAGCCTCGCTACTACTTCAACGGTCGCTGCATTGATGCAGGAATGCAAACCGAGTAGTCCGATCGTAATTCGCTCTACCGCATCGCGTCGCCTCGAACCAGTGGCGACCAAACGTTGGCTGGCCGTGGGTGACGCCGCTTCACGATTCGATCCTCTCTCGTCGCAGGGAATCGTCAAGGCGCTGAGATCGGGAATCTTTGCCTCGTATGCGATCGGCGACTGGTTACGACAAGGTGACGAGTCCGGGCTGCAGCGGTATGGCCGTTACGTGCAGGAAGAGTTCCGGAGCTACTCAGAAGTGCGTAGGAAATATTATTGTCAGGAGCAACGCTGGCCCGCGAGCGAGTTTTGGCGTCGCCGGCACAATCGGTTGTCGCCCACCGCCGAGAACCTCGCGGAAATCCGCGGCTGAATCAGTTGAGTGGCAGTAGAGCTGGAAATTGAAACGCAAAGGT
>Ga0179594_10000046_pt1 | contig 50884 bp, 42 predicted proteins | sample CZOMad1_1_08_16f_FD_148625 | JGI IMG/M metagenome (GOLD analysis project Ga0179594, IMG submission 148625) | Vadose zone soil fungal communities from Angelo Coast Range Reserve, California, USA - CZOMad1_1_08_16fungal (Illumina Assembly) | ecosystem: Environmental > Terrestrial > Soil > Vadose...
CATTCTCGACATTGTCTCGCCGCCAATCGTAAGGGAACACGTAGAAAGCATCCTGGTCGTCGTGCTCTCCCGGCATGGTCCAATCGGCTTCGCGGTAGCCACCGTATTCGCGTAAAGCGCGGAGCAGATCGCGATAGACATAAACTTCAGGCAGCACGCGCGCCAGACGGAGAGTCTCGACGATCTTGCCGGGAACTACATCGTCGTGGTTCGCTGCCAGGTCCGGCGTAATGGGTAACGTCGAGCCCTCATCGCTGGAACGAAAAGCGGAGGGCCAAACGATCTCGCCCGTCTTGGAGTTGATTAGTTGCGTCCCGAGAACCCCGGGGATGATGATTACCGGCCGTTTGCCAGTCTTGGCTCGCGCTTCGGCAAAGATGCGTTCAAGATTCGGAGTGCGACTGGCCGATATGCAACCGCAAAGCAGCATCGGCAGGAAGGCAATCAGCACGAGGCTGAGGAGAGCCGGAATGGTTGCGCCCAGTTTTCGTTTGGGGGTGACTGGTCGGTGCATGTTTGATGTAACGCAAACTGTTAGTTTGCGACACGCAAGCTAACAGCTTGCGTTACGATCAGTCCGCCGGTGGTTCCCATCGTCGATTGATGAGACTGGCAACGAAGCCGGCGCCGAATCCGTTTCCGATATTGACGACCGTTACGTTAGAGGCGCAGGAATTCAACATCCCCAGCAGCGCCGCCAGCCCGCCGAATGACGCTCCGTAACCAACAGTAGTGGGCACGGCCACAACCGGAACACTAACCAAGCCGCCGACTACCGACGGCAGCGCACCTTCCATGCCGGCAGCTACAATGACTACGCGCGCCCGTTGCAACAAGGCGCGCTCAGCCAGGACCCGATGGATACCGGCGACACCAACGTCCCAAACTCTCTCTACTCGATTGCCCATCGCCTCAGCGGTCAACGCCGCTTCTTCAGCAACGGGAATATCGCTGGTTCCGGCAGTGACGACCGCAATCGCGCCCACGCCTCGCTCAGTCCGATCCCTCTGGATCCTGATCAACCGCGCGGCTTCGTGCCACTCAGCATCAATCGCTACGTTCCTCACTTCACCAAAGGTTTCTTCGTCGGTGTGTGTGACGATCACGTTTGGGGCGCGTTGGACCAAACGATCGACAATGCCGACTACCTGCGCTCGAGTTTTGCCGGCGCCAAACACAACCTCGGGAAAGCCCTGGCGCGCCGCCCGCGAGTGATCGACACGCGCGTAGCCGATGTCTTCATAATGCAGGTTACGGATTTGGCGGGCTGCATCATCCGCGTCCAACTCGCCCGCTTTATGAGCAGCCAAAAGACGTTCAATCTCTTGCAGATCCATTGCGGCCTAGTATGCCGTGCCTGAGCCGCGAAAGTCCACGAGACGTTTGCGGCGGTGCAAGCTGACGGCTTGTGTTACAAATCAAAGTACTCGTGAAGTCGTCGCCTTGCGAAGCATTCAGGCGCCCAGTAAGATCCTGACAGAGCAAGCTTATGGAATTTACTGTCGCCATCACCGGAGCATCGGGTTCGATTTACGCACAGCGCACGCTGCTGCACATGATTTCCAGCGGCGTGGTCGAGCGCATCAACCTGCTGTTGTCGGAATCAGCCGAGACCGTGGCGCGAGTTGAACTCGGAATCGATCTCCGCGGAGCCGGCAACGCGAAAATCAACGAGTGGCTGGGCCTGCCGCGTGAATCACGTTTGATTCAGTTACAGCGGCTCGACAATCTGGCCGCAAAGCCCGCTTCCGGATCTCACCCCCAGGAAGGCATGGTGATTGTGCCCTGCTCAATGGGTACTCTGGGAGCGATAGCCGCGGGCCTGAGCACGAACCTGATTCATCGCGCGGCTGACGTCACGCTCAAGGAACGCCGGCGCCTGATATTGGTGCCTCGCGAAACGCCTTATAACTCTATTCATCTGGAGAACATGCTGCGACTTACGCAAGCGGGCGCCCATATCATTCCCGCCAGCCCCGGCTTTTACCACCGGCCGCAAACAATTGAGGCGCTGGTGGACCACTTCGTTTTTCGCATACTCGATCATCTTGGCATTCCACACGCGGGCACAACCCGCTGGAGAGGATTGCCGGAGACGCAGGAGGCTCTGATCGAGACAACCGATGAATAGTCCGGACTCCAGCGTGCCGACTGTCTTAGGCAACATTCGCGTCACGTTCGAGATGATCAAGATCGAGCACACGCTGTTTGCGTTGCCTTTTGCTCTGCTCGGAGCCTTGTTGGCCGCGCGCGGAGTGCCCCCCGTGAGGGAAATCCTCTGGATCACATTGGCGATGGTCGGCGCCCGTTCGACCGCGATGGCTTTCAATCGGATTGCGGATCGCGAATACGATGCGCGTAACCCGCGCACTCGGATGCGGGCGATACCCGCGGGCCTTCTTTCTGTCGGCTTCGTTTGGCTGTTCACGATTGTGGCCGCGCTACTTTTCTTTGTTGCCGCAGCCATGCTGAACCGGTTAACGCTCTTGTTGGCTCCGGTCGCGCTGCTTAGCGTGGTGCTCTACTCGTTTACCAAGCGCTGGACATCGCTTTCGCATTTAGTGCTGGGGTGGTGTCTTTCGATAGCCCCAACGGGGGCTTGGATTGCAGTTCGCGGCGCCCTCGATAGTCCTGTGCCGTTGTTGCTTTCGCTGGTAGTGATCCTGTGGACCGCGGGCTTTGACATCCTTTATGCCTGCCAGGATTACGATTTTGACCAGCGCGAGAGTCTGCGGTCCATTCCCGCGCGATTCGGTGTCAGTCGCTCGCTTTACATGGCCCGCACGCTGCACGCGGGAGCGTTCGCTGCCCTGGTTGCGTTATACTGGATGGCGCACCTGGGACGATTGGCTTTGATCGGAATTTTTGTTACCGCGGTCCTGCTTATCTATCAGCACCGGCTGGTTCGGGCCGACGACTTGAGCCGCTTAAATGCTGCGTTTTTTACAACTAATGCTTTCGTCAGTGTCATCCTTTTTGTGACCTTCGGAGCCGCAGTTTTGTTCGGTAATTGAGACCAGACGGGAACCAGCGGCAGAGACATTTATGAATTTTTCACACGACCGGAGCCTCGATGAATTGGCCGACAAAGTGGAGGCTGAAGAGCGATTGAGCTTTGCCGATGGCGTAACGCTTTATGCTACCAATGATCTAACCGGCCTGGGAAAACTCGCGGACTTTGTCAGGCGGCGAAAGCACGGACGGACAACGTACTTCAATGTCAACCGGCACTTTAATCCCACCAATGTTTGCTATGCCGACTGTAAGTTCTGTGGCTTTTATCGCACGCCGCGCCAGCCGGACGCTTACACTCATAATATCGACGACAGTTTGCGGATCGCCGGCGCCGCAGTCAGCGAAGGCGCGACGGAATTGCATATCACCGGCGGCCTGAATACCAAGCTTCCTTTTAGCTATTTCACTGATCTGCTTTCTGCCCTGAAGAGCAAGTATCCACAACTTCATCTGAAGGCCTTTACGATGGTCGAGCTGGACCACTTCGCGCACTTCTACAAGATGAATGACGACGAGGTGATTCAGCAACTGATCGCCGCCGGTCTCGATTCCTGTCCCGGAGGCGGCGCCGAAATCTTTCGGGAACCCACCCGTTCAATGATCTGCGCACACAAATGCGATGCCGGCAGGTGGCTGGAACTTGCAGGCAAAGCGCACGCAGCCGGTTTGAAGACCAATGCCACGATGCTCTACGGACACATTGAATCGATCGAGGACCGCGTCGATCACCTGGTCAAGCTGCGCGAACAGCAGGATCGCTCCGGTGGCTTTCAGTGCTTTATTCCGTTGGCGTTCTATCCCCCCGAGACACAGCTCGCCCACCTGCCCGGACCTTCGGGCGTTGATTCTCTGAAGACGATGGCCGTGTCGCGTCTGCTGCTTGATAATTTCGATCACCTAAAGGCCTACTGGGTGATGCTCGGCAAGCGCTTGTCGCAAGTGGCCCTGCACTATGGAGCCAACGATCTCGATGGCACGATCACTGACGGAGGCGAACTCACAGAGAGTTATTCAGTGGAAACAAATAACGAGGTCAAGATGAACCGAACGGAGATCGTCGCGCTAATTGAAGACGCTGGTTTTGAGGCCGTGGAACGCGATACTGTTTATAATCGCCTCGCAACGCGCGATGCCACTTACGTTTGATACAAGCGCTAGCCGGAACCATTGCTCTAAATCCATAACCATCCAGCCTCCCCGATCAGACAGGTCGAATATGTCATCAGCAACAACCCAAACCGAACGCCAGACAGTCACCGTTGCGCACTCTCCGGATTCGGATGACGCGTTTATGTTCTACGCTCTGGCGACCAACAAACTCGATACCGGGCGCATCCGTTTCCAGCACGTCTTGCAGGATATCCAAACCTTGAACGAACAGGCTCGTTTGGGAACCTACGAAGTGACAGCCATCAGCTTTCACGCGTACGCCTACGTCGCCGACAAGTATGTGCTGCTGCCTCATGGCGCATCGATCGGAGACAATTATGGTCCAGTCGTGGTTGCTCGCGAGCCGGTGACACTTGCGAGCCTTGCCGATCTCAAGGTGGCCGTGCCCGGGACTTTGACGAGTGCGTTTCTCGCCCTGCGACTGATTTTCCCGGACGTCAAATATGAAGTGGTGCCCTTCGATCAGATTATCGATGCGGTCCAGAACGGCGCCTGTGATGCCGGCCTGCTGATTCACGAAGGTCAGCTTTTTTACGAGACTATAGGTCTGCACAAGATCCTCGACCTCGGCGAGTGGTGGCATAACGAGACAGGTCTCCCGCTGCCGATGGGTGGCAACGCCATTCGCCGCGATCTCGGTGCGGAGGTAATCAAGAGCGTCTCGCAGAGCTTGCGGGAGAGCATTCGCTATTCTCTGGATCACCGCGAAGATGCCCTTCAATACGCGATGCAGTTCGCCCGCGAGATGGAGCCCGAGTTAGCCGATCGCTTTGTGGCAATGTGGGTTAACGAGCTAACTTTGGACTATGGCGATCGTGGTCGAGAAGCGGTGCACCGCTTTCTGACGGAAGGCTTTTCCCGCGGACTGATTCCACATCAAGTAAACGTGGAGTTTGTTGAATAGCTCGAACACGTCCGAAGAAATTGGGTGGTAGCTGTTAGCTGGGGCGTGCGCGGTGACCTTAATTGCTGCCCTGCCCAGAAGAAGCAGCCAAGCCACCGCGCACATCGTTAGTTAAGAGCGTTAGTCAAGCCCCTCCCATGAGCTTGATTCGTCACTCATCCCTCGCGTAAAGGCGGTTGTGCCGTTTCAGGCGCTCTCGCGCTTTATTCTGGGGATGAAAGACATCGCCGCTAACCAACGTGAGGACCTTGAGATGTCGTCTAAGTAAACTCTAATACCGTTGCTCGCTTTGAGAAGCATCTCTTCGCTGGCCAATTTCAGCAGACACGGGCGGCGAGCAAGTCGGGTTAATATATTGAACAGTAGGCACATTACACCATGTACAAGAAATTTTGCAAGCAAAACTTGAGGGGCTAAGCAGAATTCCGACGAACGTAGCTTTGGCCCCTACAGAGACCGGATCAGAAGATTTTGACTGCAACTAAAAATCTGGTTAATAATTCTCGCGCTATGTTGAAGAAAGCCTTTTTCGTTCGCCCCGTTTCATTTTTGTCCTATCTGTCTGCGTGCTTGCTGCTCGCGATATCGCTGACGTCAGGATTCCAGTGCCTGGCCCAGCAGGGCGCCGATACTTCCAAAACCCTCAGCGGCGCCGAGATAGATCGCATCATCAAGTCATTCACCCGCAAGGAATCCGAGTTTCGACGCGCGCTCAATTCGTATGTGTTCAGACGTGACGCCCTGGTGCAGAGCGTTGGCCTGGGTGGGCAGATAACCGGCGAATACCATCGCGTGTCTAACTACACTTTTGATGAGCAGGGCTTGCGTTACGAGAAGATCATCCAGTTTCCGATGCCCTCTTTCCCCAGTGTCACTCCCGAGGACCTTGAGGACCTGGGCGGAGTTAATCCGTTCGCGCTCGAGCCTTCGGTGGTGGATCAGTACAACTTTAGATACGTTGGCAAAGAAAAAATCGACGAGCTGGATCTCTATGTGTTCGACGTCTCTCCCAAAGTCATACCGGATCCAAAGAAATCAAAGCTCCGTCTCTTTCTGGGACGTGTCTGGGTGGACGACCACGATTTGCAAATTGTGAAAACTCGCGGCAAGGGAGTCCCGGAAACGAAGATCAACAAATTCCCAAACGTCGAAACATATCGTGAATTGATCGACGGTCACTACTGGTTTCCGACTTACTCGTACGCTGACGAAGAACTGATCTTTGATAGCGGTGAGGTCCTGCACATCAGGATGAAGGTACGCTACACCGACTTCGTAAAGGGACGTGGGAAGGTAACAATTACTGAGGCTGAGGGTCCTCCTCCGCCTGCCACGGAAACTAAGCCGACGGCGACAACTCAGCCCTCTGGTCCACCGGTTAAGGGCCAACCACCAGAGATGATCAACGGTGGCGTTCTGAACAGCAAGGCCATCGAATTGCCCGACCCCGAGTATCCGGAAGAAGCGAAGCGGTCGCATGCCGGAGGGCGAGTGCTCGTATCGGTGATCGTGGACGAAACCGGCAAAGTCATCTCCGCTGAGGTTGAGGATGGGCCGATCCTATTTCGCAGAGTGGCGTTGGAAGCCGCCCGGAAAGCGAAGTTCAAACCAACGTTGGTTGATGGTCAGCCAGTCAAGGTTAGTGGTGTCCTGCAGTACCGTTTTGCGCCCTGATCCGTGCTATTGAGTGATCCGCCTCGTAATCTTCGTCACACCGAGTTCCCGCGCCATCAGTTGCTGCACATGCTCAAGCAATCGCTGCACCTCCGCATCGGTTGCGACTCCCCGCGTCTCGACCGGCGGTAACAAGACCATCTCAATCGTTCCCGTTTTTGCTTCACCTGTTCCTTTACCCATCAAAACATCGGTGTTCTTAATAGCCACCGGTACAATCGACACACCGGCCTGAGCCGCCATATAAAAGGCGCCTTTCTTAAACTGCAGAAACTCACCGGGCTGGGCCCGTGTGCCTTCGGCAAAAACGCCAAAAGAGATGCCGGAGCGCAGACGTTCAGTGGCCGCGTTCATTGTTTTGATTGCTCGTTCGCGATTGGTCCGATCAATCGCCATGATGTTCACATAACCCATGCCGTAACCGAGGATCGGTACCTTCAGCACTTCCTTCTTTGAGATCATTCCAATCCGGCGTCCGAGGAAAGCAAATAAGGTGGCGGTGTCGAGGTAGGATCGATGATTTGCGATGAAGACATAACTCTGCCTGGGATCCAGGAACTCCAAACCGCGCACCCGAACTTTCATGCCGCTCAAATGCAGCCAGTTTCGCCCACCAAACAGCGCCCATGGATAAACCCATTCGCGATGCCGGGCCAGCGCCGACACGAGGATCGCCGGTGGTCCAAAAATCAAAAGCAGCGCGCCCGCTACAAACAGCGACCACCAATAAAGAAGTCGTCCGCGCAGGCTAGGGTGTCGAGTTATGTTAGACTCCATTCCACTCGACCCTGCGGTCGCAGCGCGTTCTCCAATCAATTCATTCGAAGGACTCTCGGAATGGCTGGTCATTGTCGAGCTGCGGTGATCGCTGGCACCATCGCGTTGCTGTTGTTGATAAGTTGTCCCGGGAATTCAGTGCTCGGACAACGACGCTCACGCGTTCCAGCACCAGGCGCCATACCCTCGCCAAAATCGATCCTCGGATTCACGCCAGGGGACGATCGCACGATTGCAGACTGGCATCAGATTACAGACTATTTTGCGCGATTGGACAAGGCCAGCAACCGCGTGCTGGTGCAAAAGATCGGAGAATCAACACTCAAGCGACCGATCGTAGCGGCGTTCATCAGCGCTCCCGAAAACCTCCTCGCCCTGCACAAGTATGAAGAGATTCAACGCCGTCTCGCAGATCCGCGCCTGGTAAGCGGCGATGCGGAACGCGAGAGTTTGATCCACGATGGCAAAGTGGTTGTGGCTATCTCATGTTCGATCCATTCAACTGAAATTGTCGCCTCACAGATGTCGATGGCTCTAGCTTACGAACTCGCTTCGGCCAACGATCAGGAAACGGCGGACATTCTGCGACAAACTATTCTGATCCTGATCCCTTCATCAAATCCGGACGGAGTGGACATCGTCGCCAACTGGTACCGCAAGACTTTGGGCACTCCGTTTGAAGGCAAGGAGCCGCCCGAGCTTTACCATCATTACGCCGGCCACGACGACAATCGCGATTGGTACATGCTGAACTTGAGCGAGAGCAAGGCGATTACTCGGTTGTTCTGGCACGATTGGTTTCCCGAGATCGTTTACGACGTTCATCAACAAAGCTCAAACGGGTCTCGCTTTTTCGTGCCGCCTTTTTATGACCCACCGTATCCGCAGATTTCTCCGTTGCTTCTCAGACAGGTCGGCCTGATAGGCCACAAGATGGCTGCGGATGTTACCGCCGCCGGTTTTCAGGGCGTCTTGACCAATGCGCTTTATGATACCTGGTGGCATGGCGGCTTTCGCACCGCTCCTTATTTTCATAACTCGATTGGTTTGCTTACAGAGGCCGCCAGTGCGCGCTTGATGACGCCTAGCAACGTTACGCGCGAGCAGTTGGCGCGCTCTTCAACCCGCGGCATGCGCAACGCGCTCGAGACCACGACGAACTTTCCCGACGTGTGGCCAGGGGGACTCTGGCGTCCTCGGGACATAATGCAGATGGAGATGATCTCAGCGCGTTCGGTCCTCTCACTGGCCGCGAATTATCGAGTTGCTTATCTGAAAAACTTCTACGAACTAAATAACAAGTCGATCAGGAAAGCCGCGGAACCAGGTGAACCGATTGCCTACTTCATTCCTCCCGGTCAGGGAAGTGACGAAGCAGTGGCAAAATTGGTGGGCTTAATGGTCGAACAAGGAATCGAAGTTCATCGGCTTGAGCGTGAGTTACATGCCAGGTTCGGGGCACAGATCCTGCAGCGGACAAACCCGGCAAATGAAAAGCTGGGCGCCTATCGCAAGCTCATCGCGGAAACCAGTCAAATGCCGGAAGTTCCCGCGGGCAGCTACGTAATCTTCCTCGCCCAGCCGCAACGCAGCAACGTGCTCGCGCTTTTTGAGCCGCAAATCTATCCCAATCGCCTCAACGCTCTCGGTGAAGCAGAGCGGCCATACGACGTGACGGGTTGGACACTGCCGATGCAAATGGGTCTGGATGCGCCGGCGATTACCGCGATCCAGGAACCAGCCAGTGAAAGACGTTCCACCCTGATCAAGGACGAGAACGATGTGCGCCGGGACCTCGCTCTCGGTCTGCGCCAGGGAGAACTCTCGCCGATCCAGAATCCGATAAAACACCCTGCGAAAATCGGCATCTACAAAAGCTGGATTCCCAACATGGATGAAGGCTGGACTCGCTATGTGTTCGACAACTTCAACGTGCCTTACCAAACGCTTTTGGATGCCGACGTCAAGAACGGTTCACTTGCTTCACGCTTTGATGTAATCGTCCTGCCTTCGCAGCGCGCCAAAGAGATCGGCGAGGGTAACGCGGCCGGCGCCTATCCAGCCGAGTTTACCGGGGGTATCTCGTCCAGTGGAGCTGAGAACTTGAAACAGTTTGTCACCGATGGCGGCACGCTGGTCTGCTTTGACGCGTCGTGCGATTTCGCAATCAAACAGTTCAAGCTCCCGCTCCGCAACGTGCTGGAGAGCTTGAAGTCGTCCGAGTTTTATTGTCCGGGATCGATCGTTTCGCTCGAAGTCGACAATTTGCAACCGCTGGCTCGGGGCTTAGGCCGCGAAGCAAACGCCTACTTCATTAACAGCTCGGCGTTTGAGACCACGGATCCGAAAGGCGCTCCGGATTTAAAGGCGACCTCAGATCCAAAGGGGACATCCGATTCCATGGTGGCCACAGCTCCGAATGTGCAGGTCATCGCTCGGTATGCAAAGCAGAACGTGCTGCGCTCTGGCTGGCTGCTTGGTGAAGAACAGATCAAGGGACGCATTGCGCTCGCTGAAGTACACCTCGGCAAAGGCCGTGTCGTGCTGTTTGGCTTCCGCCCACAGCATCGCGGACAAACTTGGGCGACGTTCCCTTTCATCTGGAATGCCGTTGCCGCCCGCACCGATTGAGACGCTTCTTCTTGCAAGAATATGCGGTGTGGTGTCTCAGAAAAACTACGAACACATAGGGGTCAATTGTTGCTGCGGCTTTGCCGTCCGATGTGCGGAAGCGGCTACGCCCTTCCGTCAAGGCGTTCGTTATGACTGGGTTCCGCCCCCGGGGGCGCAGCCCCCATTCTCAAAGAGTCCGCTGACGGCGGGGCATAGCCACCGCCGCACATCGGGCGGCCTAGCCGCGGCGGCGCACGCTTTACGGGCAGCCAAATCTTGAGCGGTACTCGGTCGAACTCAAGAAGGCGTTGATGCTGTCGTTGTAGCACTGGTCGCTGTTCGTTGAGTTGCCGCTGTTGCGGACGCAGTCGTTCAGCACTCCAAGCCAGAAGAAGTAGCCATATCGGTGGTAGTCGTCAGGGGGAGCGCTCGAAGGCCTTTGCAAGTAGATCAGGTATTCAAGCTCGACAAAGTCGTCGTCGTTGTAGTGTTCGTACTGCAAAGTGGAATCGTTGGCGTCGGGGAACAGAGGGAGGCCGAAGGTGCGGGACTGCTGCCGGAACTCGGCCTTATCCCACATCCGGCGCGACATCTTCACCCGCTCGGTGTTGTAGCAGGCGAAGTCGGCCGCGAGCAGACAAGAGTTGAGCGGGGCGACGTCACTCGCCAGCTCGTATCCTTGCGGGTCGCGATACAGGAAGTCGTGGTACTGTTGCTGGACGAAAAAGGTCGCGTCGTCGATCGGGTTAGGGTTGCAAGTCGGCGTCGGCGTCGGCGTCGGTGACTCCGGCGGGTCACAGTCATCGCAGATTAGTGGTCGCGGATCGCGATGAGGCTTTTTTGCCTTCTGAGCAGAGACCAGTTGCATCGCACAGAGACACGAAACCAACGTCAGCATTAAGAAGATCGGTCTTTTCATTGTAGTTTTCCTTTCGAGGTTAGCAATGGGCGCTAACGTGAAGAGCAGGCCGTCTGCGCCAACGACCGTCAGTTGCTATAGCGTCAACAAGACCCACACCAAACATCAGACTGCAGGCCTTGTAGGCAGAACGCGGTGAGATCTGTTTTGCAAATCAAGCGGGGGCTTGAGAATCCTTCGCTAGCTGAAAGGGATACTCAAATTCGGCGTGAGTCGAGAACACGAAGAAGCGAAAAGCCCTGGCGACGGGATCTAGCAAATTGTGTAGAGGCTATTCCTGACACGACGTAATGTCAAACGTTCTTTTGAGAGTATTTCCTGGCAAGAATCTTATCTGTGATAACCACCTCACGGACTCCTGTGGAGCAACGTTTCCTTCATCTGGAATGCCATTGCCGCCCAGCCTGCGGAGCGGGCGAAAGCGCACAGCCTGGAATGGAGCGCAGCGTAACCCCAGGTTTGTGGCCCAAAGCCTCACTCTTTCAGCAGTCCGCCTTTGAAAACCTGCTGGCCCGCCAGCGAGACATAAAACGCATAGGCGGCCACGGCCAGACCAGTGCCCAGCGCAAAGATAGTCGTGCTTGCGTACCAAACGGAAAAGTCTGTAGTCATCGGAAAGGTCGTCAGCAAGAGCAGAAAAAACTGCGAGGCTACCAGCGCCAGCAACCCAAAACGAGTCGCCACCGTCAACACCAGGGTCGACAGGATGGCCGAGAACAGAAGGTTCCCCAACAGGCTGCGGCCGTTCAACCCGAATAGGATTGTGACTACCAGCCAGGCGACCACGGATACCAGCCAATCTCTGCGCCGGAAGATGATGTACAGCACCACCAGCACGAACATGTAGCTCAATCCGATCAGCAGAATGAAGCTTACAGTCGTAAAGAAGAATTCACCGATTGATTCGCGCAAGCCCAGCAATGTCTCGATGTTCACCTGCCCCGGCGTTCGCGCATGACCGAACCAAACCGGCGCCGACGTCTTTAGGAATCCGGCCACCACAATCAGCAAGCCGAACGCAGCTCCGACCAGGATGTCTCGCCCAACTAGCGGATCGCGAAAATCGCCGGCTAGCAAGCGACTCCAGGAAACGATTCGATGTGGCCACCAGCGGCGGACGAACGGCTCGAGCGCCACGTAACACAGCCATAAGACAATCGTGGGAAATAATGCGAACTCGAAACCATTCAGGAACAGACCCAACTCTTCATTAGCTGCGTAGTGATGGGCGCGAAAGATCCACGAAATCATCAGCACCACGAAAATGTAGATTGCCAACCGGCCTCCGCCTTTTCGATCGCTGTAGCCGCCGCGCAGATTCTTTATCGCCAGCAATACCGCGGCAATTACCAGCAGCAGAACGACCACCAGCAGCACGACATTCAGGACCTTCATCACCGCTTTCAAGTGAAAGGGCAGCATCGCTCCGGGCTGGTTCCATGGTCCAATGATCTCAAAGTAGACCACCCTTCCCTTGAAAGCAGCGGCCTCGACGGTAATCGGAATTTCAGGTCGATGCGGATACGTGCCCTTCCACGCACTGCGGTGATCGCTATTAAAAGGCGGAACGCGAGTCGAAGGCTGCGCGGCAAAGGTGCTCAGGTCAAGACCCGCTTCTTCAAACAGCACCGCCCAATCGGCTTGCTTCCCCTCTGCCTGGCTCGGTTCCAATTGCGGCGGTACGTCATGGAATTCGAGCAGCCGGCCCATCGGATCCAGGTAAATAGTAGCCATCCCGGGGACAGTCTCAGGCGGATCCGTGGCTCTGGCTCGGGATGCGTTTTGATATCTCGGAATCAGGTATCGAGGGCTTTGCCGATACCAGAAATAAATCGTCGCCGGCTCTGAGGAAGCTAATTGCATTGCCGCGGGCTGATGCTCGATCAGGTAATTCAGTGTCTCGCCATCCACGCCGAGGCCGTAGGTGCTGTCGGCCGGTTGTTCGGTATAACCCAACCGGCGCACGATGGTACGGGCTCGCTCCTTGAGCGCTTCAGGCGATTTTTCCAGCGCGACCAGACGATGCAGTTCCACCTTGTCAGAGAGCAGCACGACCGCGATAAATGCCACCACAATCCACGCAAGTAAACCGATTGCTACCGCCGGCTTGATCGCCCCCTCGCGAGCCGCCGCGGCCACCATTTCCGGAGAGGGCGTTTCCCCGGCGGCCAACGCAGCGGCCAGGGGATCACCACCCGGCAAAGCCGCCGCGACCTGGATTGCGGAAGCCGGACGCTTATCCGGATCCTTCTCGATGCAACGCAGAATGACGCGCTCGGCCAGCGGGTCGATGTCGCGCACCAGCGTCGATGGTGTGGTGGGCGTCGAGGTGCTATTCCTGAGCTGCAGCAACTGCACGAGAGTCGGAGCGTCAAAAGCTTTCTTGCCCGTGAATAACTCATAAAGCACGAGACCGAGCGAGTAGAGGTCGCTTCTAACCGTTAATTCTTCGCCGGCCAGTTGCTCAGGCGACATATAAGCAGGTGTGCCGGCCCGAACATCTTCATCGCGAATTTCCTCGATCAATCCCGCGATGCCAAAATCAGTAATGCGCACATTGCCGTCGGCATCGATCATGACATTCGCGGGTTTTAGATCGCGATGCAGAACGCCGCGGTCATGAGCCGCAGCCAGTCCGGCGCACAGTTGCCGCGCAATCTCGTTTGCTTTGCCGGCCGGCAGACGACCGATGCGATGCAGCAGCGAAGACAACTCCTCGCCCTTGATGAATTCCATCGACAGGTATTGCCGGCCATCGACCTCGCCGATGTCATACACACGACAGACATTCCGATGTGATACCTGCCGCGCGACGCGCACTTCGCGGTGAAAACGCGCCAGCGCTGCACCGTCACTGAGGAACCGATCCGGAAGAAACTTAAGCGCGACCGGTTGGCCCAGCTTGAGATCGTCGGCGCGATAAACCTCGCCCATGCCGCCGCTGCCGACCAAACCAACGATGCGATAGCGCTCGGCGAGCATAGTGCCGGGAAGAAATTCGCCGCCTTCGACTGATTCAAAGGAGCTCGAGCCGGACTGCCGGCCGGCCGGCTGAGCAAAGGTCGGCGCCTTGATCGTTTTTGCGGGAGTGTCTGAGAACAGCCGTGTCTGATCTGCTGACTCATCAGTTTCGGCGGCAGATCCGCGATTGGGCGCGCCGCACTCCGGGCAGGTTACGGCGTCGTCAGGAATCGGCTTGCTACATGCAGGACAGCGAGTCATTGGCGGCGGATTGTATCATTGACCAGAGACCATCGAAATGTCTGCCGAATACGGTCGCGGGGTTAGAGTATGGGCCTGGCATACCTTTGCGAATGCCTTTGCGCTCCTTTGCGTTGAAAAGATCTCTAAACGCAAAGGGCGCTGAGGATTTCGCAAAGGTACGCAAAGCCGGGGATCTGAAGCGTAGGTGAGAATAAAAATCGACAGGTGAGTAATTGCAGACGAACCCTCCGGCGCTCTCACTCGCGCAAGAGTCCGCCTTTGAAAACCGACTGACCGGCAAGCGAGGTATACGTGCATGCCGACACTACGGCGACCAGGATGACCAGCGTCAAGGTGAAGTCAGTCGCGTACCAGGCCGTCAACTCCGTCGTCAGGGGAAAGAAAACATGGAAGAAATAGAAAAACACCGCGGAAACCAAAGCCAGCAATCCATAGCGATAGAGCACGCCGACCATCAGTAAGCCGATCGCGAGTGCGAAAGGCAACGCCGAAAACTGGCCGCCGAAGATCAAAAAAAGCAAGCCAGTGACAATCACTACAACGGCTCCCGCTGCCAGGCGTTCGCGCCGCAGCGCAATGAAAAAAACGAGCATCAGGAAGAGGAGAAAAAGAGAGGTGTAAAGACTGCTGGAGAAGTAGTTCACGAATTTGTAGACAAAGAAGCGCAGGCCGAAGAACGGGCTCCCGAACGGAGAGAGAGGAAAACCTCCGCTGGGACTCGCGCGCAGCATCTGCACAAGCGTGCCCACTTGGAAGCAGCGTTCCGCGACGACGCCCACCAGCGCCCCGATCAGCACGTCGCGCCCGACCAACGGATCGCGCCAATCGGCCGCCAACAGCCGGCTCCAGGAAATAATTCGCTCCGGCCAATGTCTGCGGACAAACGGCTCGAGCGCGACATAGAGCAGCCACATGAAGGCCGCGCCGAACAGAGCGTCCCCTACCGACTTAATAAAGACCTCGAATTCATCCGTCAACGACGTCACATGATGGGCGTCAACCAACCAAAACAGACGCATCACAAAATAGAAAGACGCCAACCGAAATGCACCGCGCCGGTCACCTCGTCCGAGGCGCAAATTCTTTGACGCCAGGAGAGCGCTGCCCAGGAGCGCCAGCATAAACACCGCGATCGAGATCGCTACCGCGGCTCGCCAGCCCAAAGCCTGCGATGCTTCCTGCTGGCGGGCTGCATGGTCCCAGGGATAGATCGTCTCGAAATAGACAGGCCGGCCTTGAAAGGACGCCGCCTCGATATGCACTGCATACTCAGAATGCGCCGGGTCAAAGCCGTCCCAGGCCGCGCGCGCATCGAAGGGCTGAACCGGAACCCAACTCGGCGTTGCCGAATGAAAGGCGGCCTGATCGAGTCCCGCCTCAGTAAAGAATGCAGACCAATCGACGGGCCGTGCAGACTTTTGCGCTGCGCCTGGTCCATCGTCGCGTTGCGCCGGGGCGCCAGTGAAGTAATGCAGATAGCCGGCCATGTCCAAATAGACTCCGACCATGCCGCTGATGTTTTGCGCGGGTTCATCGAAGTCAACGAAAACGCCATCGCCCGGTACGAGTGAACGAGGGCTTTGGCGAAACCAGTAACGATAACCGGCCGCCGGGTCGGTCCGCATCGTCTGCCAACGCGTTGGTGTTCGATCATGTGCCGCGACGTACTGCAAATAATCGGTATTCACTCGCATGCCATAGGCGGTATCGGCAGGGGCTCCGTCATAACCGGCTCTAGAGATGATCTCTCGCGCCCGGTCTTGTAAAACCTCGGGTGGTTTATCCAACGGTGTCATCCGATAAAGCTGCGTGTATTTCGCCAACCAGCAACCCACGGCAATCACCGCCAGGAATGAAACAAACAGCCCGACCGCGACTGCCGGTTGCAGCGCTCCTTCACTCGAAGCCGCCGCGACCATCTCCGGCGATGGTGTTTCGCCGGCCGCCAGCGCTGCGGCAATCGGATCGCCACCGGGGAGCGCGGCAGCCACTTGTAAAGCCGACGCGAGCCGCAAGGCAGGATCTTTTTGCATGCAGCGATCGATGACTCTCTCAACTACCGGATCCAAATCCTTGACGATTGAAGTCGGAGTGGTGGGCCCCGTGTTGCTGCGACGCAGCTTGATCAACTCGTGCAGTGTCGGTGCTTCAAACGCTTTCCTGCCGGTAAACAGCTCATACAGGACCAGGCCCAGCGAGTAGATATCGGTCCTTACCGTCAGCTCGTTTCCGTCGAGCTGTTCCGGCGCCATATAAGCCGGAGTGCCGGCAGTTAGTTCGGCATCTTGAAATTCTTCGGTCAATCCGGCCAGGCCAAAGTCGAGAATGCGCGCGTTGCCGTCGCCGTCGATCATCACGTTTGCCGGTTTCAAGTCGCGATGCAGCACACCGATGTCATGAGCGGCCGCCAGTCCCGCGCAAAGCTGGCGGGCAATCTGAATTGCTTTGTCCGAAGGCAGGCGTCCGATGCGGCGCAAGAGCGACGAGAGTTCTTCGCCTTTGATGAACTCCATTGATAGGAATTGGCGTCCGTCCGTCTCGCCGATGTCGTAAACACGGCAGACGTTCTTGTGTGAGACCTGGCGAGCGACCCTGACTTCGCGATGAAAGCGCGCCAGGGCGGCGCCGTTCGTCCGCAAGTGGTCGGGCAGGAACTTCAGTGCAACCGGCTGGCCCAGCTTCAGATCGTCGGCGCGATAAACCTCACCCATGCCGCCGCGGCCTAACAGGCCAACGATGCGATAACGTTCGGCGAGGATTGTCCCGGCCACAAAACGAGCGTCGTCAATTGACTCATACGAGGCTGAAACGGATCGCCGAGCCGGTGGTTGCGGAGCGGTCTGTTGCCTGGTAGGCACTGCGGAAAAACTACTGAAAAGCTGGGTCTGATCGTCCGTTTCTTCCATTGCGGCCGGGGAGATGGCACGACTTGGTTCCCCACATGCGGGACATGAGGCAGCGTTGTCTGGGATCTCTTTTTTGCATGTGGGACAACGAGTCATTGGCGGCGGATTGTATCACGGCTCACGCAGCCTGTTAGCGTGCGCCGCGACCTGAAGGTAGACTGTTGTGTCGTAACTCACGCAGTCCCGCAGGGACGAAATGTTTATAGACTGAGTTTGCTAATTGCAGAAGAAAGCTCCGGACGAGCGAAATGTTGATGTCGTATTAAGACTACCAAACGCCGGGATATTGCGCTCCGCTGGAGCGCTGTGGATTCGGTGGCCTGTTGTTCCTATAAACATTATGCTCCTATGGAGCCACTGAGAGCGTTACGTGATCATTTGCTCGACACTCAACAGTACGGTGATCTCGGCCACCCTGGATTTCGATGTGTTGTTGCGAGGCTGGAGTGCTCGTCAAGTGTGTACCGCTTGCGGTAGCGGGCGGGTCCACTGCACATTGTCATCATTCTGAGCCAAGCAGGGGCCCGCCCGCTACCGCAGGCGGTACTGACCTGACGCACTCCAAAATAGACCATGCCCTTTTCGTCGCTTCCATCCTCGCCATTGGTTCCCGGCATTAGCCCAGTGAGCATCTACTACCGCGAGCAGGGCGAAGGAGTGCCGCTGGTGTTTCTGCACGGCGGTTGGGGATACGAGATCTATCCATTCAACCGGCAGATTGATGCGCTCCGAGAGCGGCACAGAATAATCATTCCCGACCGCAGCGGCTATGGTCGCTCAACTCATCTGGTTGAAGATCTACCGGCGAACTTTCACTATCTGGCCGCGACCGAGACGCTGAGCCTGCTGGATTCGCTGCAGATTGAACGCGCGGTTTTGTGGGGGCACAGCGACGGCGCGGTCATCGCTGCAATCCTCGGGTTTACTGCGCCTGATCGGGTGAGCAGTCTCGTTCTCGAAGCCTTCCATTACTATCGCCTGAAGCCGAGTTCGAGACACTTCTTTGAGACGCTTGCCTACCGTCCCGAAGGGTTGGGCGAGGAGTTGGTCGAGCGGTTCGCACGCGAACACGGCGCCGATTACTGGCGACGACTGATCACCACTCACGCCCGGGCCTGGTTGCAAATCGGCGCAGATGATGCTGCAAACGAACCAAATCGATTAGACGATGCGGCTGCACCACACGACGTTGCTGGTCCATTCGCGGTCGCTGCGGCGGCGAGCGATGCTGCTATACCAAACGACGCTGCTGGACCAATCGACGTGTCTGGTCCATCCGGGGATCCAAGTGTTGCTGCCACGCAACCCGACATTGCTGCGGCCGATGACCTCTACGCCGCCAGACTGCACGAGATAACCGCGCCTACTCTCATCATCCATGGCCGCCTCGATCCGCGTACCGAGCCCGGCGAGCTGGACGCCATCCGCCACGAACTACCCAATGCGGAAATGCAAATACTCAACGAAGGCACCCACAGCCCGCATAGTGAAAGTGCTACCGCTGATTTGGTGACCCACGTTGCCGGTGAGTTTCTGAACAATATTCACCGGTGATAGAGAGCACCCAGCCGCGTTAACGCGGCTTTCGCGGAGGGTTACTAGGCCAGCCCTTTTAGGGCTGGTCAGCGGCGAGCAATTTCTCAGAAGGGCGCTTTAGCGTCCTTCCGCGTCTCGGCTTCAGCCGCGTTCAGGTTGCTCAAGCCAAGCCCTGAAGCCCGTTGAAACGGGCTGTGAATTCTGGACTGCGGTTTGCACCAGCCGTAAAACGGCTGGTCTAGCAACCCTGTCGGGAAAGCCGTCTTGAAGACGGCTGGGGCTGGGAAACTCGACATCGAATTGTCGCGCTTGTTGGATACTGCAAATGAGGAGCGACGAGGACTGTGTTGTTTCCCACACTGATCGCCGTCGTTCAGGACAGCAGAGAGACCGCGAGCGCTGCTCTTCGCAATGTTCGCGGCCTCTGCTTGTAAAGCCCGGTACTGAACCTTCCCTCAGTACCTAATCTTCACACTAAAACTGCCACTATTATCACTGTAGTCGTCATCATTGATCGCCAGAAACAAACGGCCATCGGCGGTGGCGGTAAAGGTCAGTTGACTGCCGATCAGAAACGCCGGGCTGCTTTGACCATCCGACAATCGAATGTAGCCGATCAGCGCACCGGGACCTGCCGACGGTACGGGCTTGGTGCCGACGATTGCTCCGAAGCCGGTGACGCGTCCACCTTCCGGACCAACATTGCCTATGCGGCGGCCCGCTACGACGGTGCCACTGGCTGTGAAAGTAATCTGATCGCCCGAGCGCACGTCGATACCGCTGTCGGTCCCGCGCGACGTTCCCGCGACCTCGATATTCACATCCCGCGGCGTGCGGTCGCGCCCTCTGCCATCGTCGCGTCCCCTTCCTTCACCCGGTTGGCGATCGCGCGAGCGGACGACCCCGGATCGATTGCGGCGGCGACCCGTGTCATCGCCACTCTCGAGTGCGGCCAGATCGCGTTCGCCGCGAATCTGGACTGAAAAACTTCCGCGCGCGTCGGTGTAAGAACCGCGATTAGCAGTCAGGTAGAGACGTCCATCGCGATCGGCAACGAATTCTTTGGTCGAGCCCAGTTCAATAATGGGCGCGTCACGTTCGTCGCCGATGGCGCCGATCAGCATCCCCTCGGCAGCACGCGGCAGCGGCGAATTCGGATCGGTCGAGCGCAGCCCATCAGGCGTGATGCGCGCGCGCCCCGCCAGGATCAGGCCCGAAGCATTGATCCGCACGCGTTCGTTGCGCCGCAGATCAACGCCGGTGTCGATCCAGTTCGACTCCAAGGTCACCTGCACGGTGTTGTTCTCATAGCGCATCTCGTCCAACGAACGTCCTTCGATCTCGATACGCTCAACTTCATTGGGTCGAAAATACTGCAGCTCGTTGTCTTCCCTCGGTTCTCCATCCCCGGGTCTCCGGACGGGCGCTCCTGCTCCTGAATTGGTCGAATAGCGCCGGTCGACGCGCACGACAAAACGCCCGCTGATAAAACCCAATAGAGTGCCGCGCACTGTTCGCCCATCCCTCAGATAGATTGTGTCAGCGGCGGCAAAGCTCGCCGCCAGCAGCATGATCGTAAAAGCTAGAATGATTTTTCGCATCGCAGGTCTCCTTGTTTTCAACTCAAACCTACGCCGGTAAAGATTGAGTCAATATTTGTGTTCGTTAATGAAATCCGCGGGAGAGAACCGGGCCGGGAAAGTATCGTTGCTTACTTTATACCCAGGGCACGAGACGAGCAAGCAGGCGAATAATAATCGGTCGTGCTCCTTTAGCGTGTTGCCAAGAGAGGGACGGTTCGAAGGCAATGAGGTCAGGACCATCTCGCGGTAGCGGGTGGTACTGACCTCATCGCCTCGCTGTAACTCGCGAGTCAATCGACGCCTCTCTTTAACAACACACCACCGGAGCACTACCGAATAAGCCAGGCGGGTGTCCCTACGTTGTGCTGCTAAGGATCACACGCGACGCAGTGGAGTAGCCCCACTCTTAAAGATAGGGCTCTGATTCCGCGCAGCAGCCCTCCTTTACAGTCGCGCTACTGCACCGTTGGGAATTATCCGAACAGCGCCGCCAGCCGGTGCCGGTCAACTGCGCAACAGCTTCTTGCATCTATGTACGCGTAACCGGATAACGATCCACCTTTCTGGCATTCAGCAATTCCAAACGGTCTCCCCTCCCGAAGCGTCTCCCCGTGCGCTTGCGCTCAACTCTTCCCTTTAGGAGGCGACCAAAATGAAACCCGCGATGTTCTTTGCCCTGGTGTTCCTTTTTGCATTCGATGCTACGGGCCAATCAAGACGTTCACCCAGACGGGCAACAGCCCCACAAATGACCGCGAGTCAACTGTCCACAGGCAGCCAGTCGACTCGGAATCAAGTGTCCGGCGCGTCGTTGCCAATTCGCCGCGTGATTCTCTACAGCAACGGCGTCGCCTATATCGAGCGCCGCGGTATGGTCAGCGGTCACGCTGAAGTGGGCTTCTCGTTCAAGCAATCGCAAGTCGACGACGTCTTGAAATCGATGCTGGTCCTGGACCTGGGCAAGGGCCGCATCGGCGCGGTGAGTTACAACTCTTCCGCACCTGCGTCGTCACGCCTGGCGGAAATACCCTTTACCATCTCAGCAGCCACCGACGGCAATTCCGGCGGCGGTCTGGCCGGCGTTTTGAGTCAGTTGCAGGGAGCGCGTGTGGTTGTCTCAACCGGCAATCGCACCGTCAGCGGATCAGTGTTGACGATCGAGGCAAAGCATTCGCAGATTGATGCGAACAAGCCCGCGCTGACCACGCATCGCATCGTCATTGCCTCGGATAACGGAGAGCTTAGCGGTTTTGATTTGGCCGAGGTGCGTTCCGTACAACTCGTCGACGAAGGCGCGCGGCGCGACCTGACGGAGTTCGCGCACACCGCAGCTTCAGCAAGGCGGCGTGACGCGAAAACAATTGTGGTGACCTCTGACGGAGTTGGTGAGCGCGAGATGATGGTCAGCTACATCATTGCCGCGCCGATTTGGAAGACGACCTACCGAGTGGTTATCGATCGCAGCGGCAAACCTTTCTTTCAGGGCTGGGCCATCGTCGACAATGTCGGCGAAGAAGACTGGAGCGGCATTCAGCTCTCGCTGGTTTCCGGCACGCCGGTCTCGTTCATCCAACCCATTCAAAATCCTGTCTATCGCTACCGGCCCATCATTCCAATGTCCGAAGACTTGAATCTGAGGCCGCAAGTGTACGAACCAGGGGAAGGTGGCGTGGGCATGACCGGGTCACTGAGTGGCACGGTGAAGGATGCAGCGGGCGCCGCTATTCCGGGCGCCACAGTCGTGCTTACCAACAGCCGGACCAATCAGAGTATAGAGCTGACGACCGACGACGAAGGAGTCTATCGGGCGACGAACCTTTCAGCGGGCGCATACACATTGAGTGCGTCCGGACGAGGGTTCAACAAGACCACGATAACGGATCTGAATGTCATCGCCGGCGTGCGCTCAAACTTTAATTTGAGCCTTAACGTCGGCGCGATATCCGAAACCGTGACGGTCAGCGCCAGTGCCGCAACCCTCAACACGTCATCGAGCAACTACAGTGTGGAGGGATTAAACAACAATGACTTGCGGGCAACGGTAAATGGGACTCGCGCAGCCACACCCAACTTGAGCAATCTGATTGCCGGCAGAGAGTCAGGCGTGCAAGCCGAAGCGTCAGGCGCCGAAGTCGGCGACCTGTTCGAGTATCACATCGATCAGCCGGTCACGGTACCGCGTGATCGCTCGGCGCTGATTCCCATTCTGCAAACGCGCATGGAAGGCGAACGCGTTTCCATCTACAACGAAAAGTCACAGGCTCATCGCCCGATGAGCGGTTTGTTGTTAAAGAACAACTCGCCGCTCACGCTCGAGGACGGGTCGCTGACGGTGATCGACGGCGATGCTTATGCCGGCGAAGCGCTGATGGAACGTTTGAAACCGGCCGAACAGCGCTTGATTTCGTTTGCGCTCGATCTGGGCACGCTGGTCAATGCGCATGACGAAGAAGAACGGACGCCGACCTTCCTGGTCAAGGCTGTCAATGGAGTGGTCCAGGCTCACTATTACGACACGCGGAAGAAGGTCTACACGCTGGTGAATCAAACCGATCGGCCACGGGTGATCTACCTCGAGCACCCGGTCGATTCGGATGAGGATTGGGTCCTGGCTGACAGCGTGCCCAAGCCGACAATTAAGACGGCCAAATATTACCGCTTCCGAATCGAGTTGGCGGCAAATCAAAAGCTGGACTTTCCGGTTATCGAGCGGCAGGAAAAAATGGAAACGTATGCCTTGTCAGACTTCACCCGGTCGTATCTCGATTTGTTTCTCCAGCGCAGGTATTTAGACGAGCCAACTCATCTGGCGCTGGAAAAGATTCTCGAGATCAAGAGTCGAGCAGCCGAGACCGAGACAAGACTGCAAGCCATCAACAAGGAGGCCGGAGAGATTGCGCAGGATCAGCAGCGTTTGCGGGACAATATCAAGGCGTTGACGGCGACCGCGGAAGCAAGACAACTGATCGCGCGGTATGTCGCGAAAGCCAATGATCAGGAAACCCGGCTCGAGCAAATCGAGAAGGATCGCCGCGCTGCGGCTGACGAGCGTGCGCGGCTGCGGGCCGAGCTGGATGCAGCAATTCGCGGGTTTACTGTCGATCGCAAGCTGGATTAGCCGAGGAAATTTGTCGAGCGTTACGGAACCGGGAGCGGTAGCACCGGATCCACAAACGCAATGGACCAGGAAGCGATTTACAGGCTTACATGTTGAGCGTAAGACCCGGTCGCTGCCGCTCCCGGTTCTGTAACGAAACGGCCGCGGATCGCTCCGCGGCCGTTTGTGCGTGAATCAACAATCGACGGGTTTTGCTTTTCAGCCCTTCGTCAATTCAGCCACGACTTCATCAGCGTTAAAGACCTTCCGCAGTACTTCCAACATCCCGCGCGAGTCAACCGAGATGGCGCGGTTTACCGATTCGTCGTAGATGAAATCGCCGACCAGCGATTGGATATTGCCGTCGAAGATCAAACCCACCAGCTCTGCGTTCTGGTTGATCGTCGGCGAGCCGGAGTTGCCGCCGATGATGTCGTTGGTGGAAACAAAATTGAACGGCGTGCTCAAGTTGATGGCGGACTTTTTCTCGGTCCAACGCGACGGCAGGTTATAGGGGAACTCGGCTTTGAACTGGGTCGATCGATCATACAATCCACCCAGAGTGGTATACGGTGTCACCTGCTTGCCATTTTCCATGTAGCCCTTAACTGCACCGTACGACAGGCGCAGGGTGAAGGTGGCGTCGGGATACAGTTTGGTGCCTTCGGTTTCAAACCGGGCGCGCGCTATCCGGGCATAGTTCGCGCGTTCCACACCGGTAACTTCGTTTTCATAACGGCTGCGCAGCTCTCGCGCTTTTGCGTCAATCGTGCGCGCCAGCACAATCATCGGATCGGTGGAAGTCTCGATTGCCTTGGCGCCACCGGCCGCGATCTCCTTGCGAGCGGCCGGGTCTTTGAGCTTCGTGCCGTCGATCAACTCTGCGGCTCGGACATCTGGTGTTTTGCCGTTCAGAATTTGTTTGACGAGCGGCTGATCGGCGCCCAGCAGTTCAACCATGAAGCCGAGTGAATCGGCCAGTTTCAATTTTTCAAAATCCTCATGAATCGGCGCTGCCGAATAAAGCCCGAGTTCGAGTGAAGCACGACGTGCCTGCGTAAAGTCCGGCAATCGTGCGGCGTCCGGCTTGGCGTTCTCAGCCGCCAACCGCACCAGCATGCGCGCGTAACCAAATAGCGTGCTGTTGAAACCGCCACCTTGATCAAAGATTCTTCGTTCGCGAATGTACGACGGCAGCCCCTGGTGCGCTTTGGCAATTGCGTCCCAGGCATCGCCATACAGCTTCTGCCGTTGGGGGCTGGCGGCGATTGACTTGCGCAGGGCCGCTTCGTCTTTCATCTTGGTTTCCATCAGCGCCGGGTCTTTCAGGCCGGCCAACTGGCCGCGATAAACCTTGAGCGAGTTCTGAATACTGTTCAATTCATCCTGAGCCTGTCGTGTTTGCTCGTCGCCGAGCGCCATGTATTGTTTCAGCATCGCTTCGCGGCGCTCCAGCAGGCGCAGGATGATCGGGATGCTGGTGTCACGGAACTCCTGCAGATGCGCGACCGTGTTCAAGCGCGCGGTCGAGCCGGGGTGGCCCGTCACGAATACCAGCTCGCCATCCTTCGTGCCGCTCTTGGACCACTTGAAGTAACTGTCGGGATGTACCGGCTCGCCGTTTTCGTAAACGCGAACCAGGCCCATGTCGATGTTGAAACGCGGGAAATTAAAGTTGTCCGGATCGCCGCCAAAGAACGCCGCCTGGAACTCGGGCACGAAAACCAGCCGCACATCGGTATATTTCTTGTAGCGATAAAGATTGTATTGTCCGCCCTGGTATAGGGTGACGACATCCGAGCGCAAGCCGGTGGCCTTCGTTGATTCGTCTTCGATGGCGGAGATTTCGCCGCTGCGGGCGGCATACGCCTGCGCGTCGGACATGCCTTCTTTGACCGCACCGTTAACCCGGGCAGTCACGTCTTCGAGGCTCTTGAGAACATTCAATTCCAGGCTCGGCGATTTGATCTCGTCGGCGCGCGTGCGGGCCACAAAGCCCTCTTTGGCCAAATCCTTTTCCGGTGTGCTGACCTGGTTAACAATCTCTTCGACGATGTGATAATTGGTGAGCACCAGACCATCAGGTGAGACGAAAGAGCCGGAGCCGCCGTTGTTGAAACGGACGGAGGCCAACTGCACTTTCTTCAGCCAGGCGTCGGTAACTTCAAAGCCGTAACGTTTTTTGATTTCAGCCCGCGGCACATTGTTGAAGGTCCACATGCCTTCGTCGGCAATGGCCGTGAAATTGAAGGTTTGTAGACTAAAGAGCGCCAGGATCAGCGCGCACAGGAATTTTCTAAATTTCATTGTGACCTCGAAAAGCTAGTTATTGGGAGAAGCCTTTAGAGCCTTCTGATCGCCGTTTGGATGCCTGAGATTAGTAACGGCTCGCTGTGTATAATGTCAAGAAGCCGTGAATAGTGAATCGTAAATCGTGAATAGTAAAGGCCCAACGGTGCGTCCTCGATGAAGCCACCATGCAATCAGCCCTGCACATAAAAGGAGATTGTTATGCGTACGCATGAGAAATTGGACGTTTGGAAAAAAGCGGTAGAATTCGTAATCGAGGTTTACAAAGCGACCGAGTGCTTTCCTAAAGAGGAACGCTTTGGATTGACGTCACAAGTGAGACGGGCCGCGGTTTCTGTTCCCACAAATATTGCCGAGGGAGCTGCGCGGAGATCGAGCAAGGAGTTCGCTTATTTCCTCTCGAACGCGCAGGGATCGGCGAGCGACGCTGAAACTGAATTACTAATCGCACACCGGCTGGGCTATCTGAGCGGAGCCCAGTTCTCTGCACTAAGGTCGAGTCACGACGATATCGGTAGGATGCTGGGCGGTCTAATTCGCCAGGTTCGAAACAGAGCGAGTTAGGCCATTCTTACTATTTACTATTCACAGTTTACTATTCACGGTTTTACGGATTCTTATGACGAACGAAGAGATCGCCCGCCGCTTTAGCCGCCTGGCTGCGCTGATGGAATTGCGTGGCGACGATCCCTTTCGCCTGCGCTCTTACCGCAACGCTGCCGAAACCATCGAGGTCTGGCCGACACCGCTCAAAGACATTGCGGCGCAGGATGGCGTCGCCGGCTTGCAAGCCATTCCCGGCATCGGCAAAGCCATCGCCGGAAAGGTCATCGAGCTATTAGATCGCGGAACGTTCGACGCCTGGGAGAAACTCACTACTGAAACACCAGCGACACTACTGGACCTGTTGGAGCTTCCCGGTATTGGACCAAAGACAGCCATGACGCTCTATCAGAAGTTCCAGGTGTCATCACTTGACGACTTAAAAACGTTCGTGGCAGGCGGCGGTCTGGACCTGGTAGACGGCATTGGCGCAAAGACCGCTGAGAGGATCAAGGAGAGTCTCGATCAGACTTAGTTGGTAAGAAGGAGTCGGCAAGAAGGAATGGGTGAGAAGGAGTGGGCGCGGATAATGAGATCTACGCATACCCAGCCGCGTTAACGCGGCTTGCCCGGAACGTTCTGCACCTTGGACCAAAGATGACTACACACTAACGTCAGTCTTACAACCGCAAGGCGGTTGCGTCCTCCAGCCCAGGGTTGCTGCTTCGGCTACCCTGGGAAGCGGAAGAGAATCATTCTCAACCGCAACGCGGTTGCGTCATCATCGGCAACGGAGAAATTCACAAAGTCGACGCAACCGCGTTGCGGTTGCAGGATCAATCGTTCTCTCTGCCCGGGGAAGCCGAAGCGGCAACCCTGGGCTGGAGGGCGTAACTGCCTTGCGGTTGGATTTTTGATCGAGATTTGTATCGTCCTGAAACCACCACATGAACAGGAAGCGACAACTAACCAAATCGCGATCGTCCTGGGCGATCGTCGCAACGCTAGTCGGCGTCACCTTCCTGGGCGCTATCACTGTCGTCAAATACTGGCGCTCACGTTCGCCCACGCCTGTGTCGCGTTCGCTGCTGCCGGAAATGCCGAACAAGCCGCGGCCGGTGCTGCGCAGTTTCAATGGCTGTCCTCCGGAAGGTGATGGCGGCGATCCGGATTTGAATCGCTTGAAGAATCGCATCGATGATGGGCAGTATCTTGCCGTCCCATTCGATGCCGTCGAAAAACTGGAGTGGCCTCAGACCGTAGAGCGCCGTCACCGAGCCAACTGGTCGGCAGCCGATACCGCCACCGTTTCACGCGACGAAGGATTGCCAATCGTCGTCGAAGGATATCTGGCCGGCTCACGACAGGAAGGCCCCGAGTCGACCAACTGCCACGGGGCCGACGCCTCGTTTCGCGACTTTCATATCTGGTTGACAAAGAATCCGGGAGAAGATCGCTCGAGTTCCATCGTCGTGGAAATGACGCCGGCGTTGCGGGCGCAGCATCGCAATTGGGAAACGGAGCAGCTTAACAAAATCATGCGAGCCAAACAGAAAGTGCGCGTCAGCGGTTGGCTGCTGCTTGATCCCGATCATCCCGATCAAGTTGGCAAAACACGCGGCACCATCTGGGAGATTCATCCGATCATTCGCTTTGAAGTCGAAGAGAACGGCAGATGGGTAGCGCTGGATTGAGATACATGCAATTCGGCGCGTGCATCGTCAGCAATAACTCAGATACCTGAATGAGACCCCTCGTTTCCTGTCTCTGTTTAGATAGCGGACTTGTCCGCCGACCCGAGCGCGGGGCACAAGTGCCCTCTCTAAACGGGTGGGGAAAAAAGCAAGATCGCCACAGAGTCACAGAGACACGGAGAAGGCAAGGATCAGAATCAATCAGAAATGCCAATAAATTCATATAGTCTTTGTTTTCATCTTTCTCTGTGTCTCTGTGGCTAAGTCTGGTTTTTTATCAGCCTGCTAAAACGGACGATTCCAAAGAGCGCGTGCCTCCGAGAGTCGCCGAGCACGCAGAGCAAGCGCTGAGAGGCAGACTCGATCACTAAGAGAGGAGCTCACATGCGCAAAGCGATTGCCATCAGAGTCGATCTTTGGATTGAAGGCGAGGACGAGCCGGCACACAACTTCGCCGAATCGACGAAACGAGCGGTTAACGATATTATTGCCGCCGGTATTTCGCAGCATCCCGAAATTGTCGTCACAATCCAGAACGTCAGCGAACGGAACGCTGACGATGAACCAGCGGCCTGAGAGACTGCTGAAAGAGTGGGCGTGACTCGTGACTCGTGAATCGTGAATTGTTAAGAGAAGCGATTAGCGCCCCGTCCAGCTTAGAATCACAATTCACGATTTACGATTCACGATTCACGCCCAGAGGAGACACATGAGCAAGAAGATCAAACGGCGCGACTTTATGATCACCAGCGCGGCCGCCGGACTAACCATCGCCGCGGCGAAAAGCAAGGGCTCGCCCAGCGCCCCTTTGATGCTGGTCCCCAGTTCGGTCAAACCGGTGGTCGTTTCCTCCGCCAACGGCAATCGTTTCAAGCACACCGGCAACGAGACCGCAGTCCAGAAAGCGTTTGAGATGATCACACAGGGCGCAGACGTTCTGGACGCCGTGATCGCCGGCGTGAACATCGTGGAGCTTGATCCGCTCGATGACAGCGTCGGCTACGGCGGGCTGCCGAATGCTGAGGGCGTCGTGCAGCTTGATTCGTCATGTATGCATGGGCCGCGGAAGCGCGCGGGCGCGGTCGGCGCCCTGGAAGGCGTGCGCACGCCGTCGCTGGTGGCCCAGTCGGTGCTGGACAACACGGACCATCACCTGATTGTCGGCCGCGGTGCGCAGGAATACGCGCGCAGTATGGGCTTTAAGATCGAAGACGATCTGAACACCGAGCATTCGCGCAAACTTTGGCTGGAATGGAAACGAAAGATCGATCCGGAACATTACCTCGATCCAAAGAAGCGAGCCGAAGCCGGGCATCGTGCGGCGCTCGAGATGCTGGCCGCTGGCCGGCTGCGAGAAGAAAATATGCACGGCACGATCAACTGCGACGGCATCAATGCCAAAGGCGAGATTTGTGGCGTGACCACAACCAGCGGCCTGTCCTGGAAGATACCCGGCCGCCTGGGTGATTCACCGATTCTCGGCGCCGGTCTTTACGTCGATGGCGCAGTCGGAGCGGCCGGCTCAACCGGGCGCGGCGAAGCGAATCTCTATAATCTCTGTTCGTTTGTGATCATTGAAGAGATGCGTCGCGGCGCCCATCCGAAGGATGCCGGGATGGAAGTGCTCAAACGGATCAAAGCGAATACGATCGAGAAACGTCTGCTCAAAGCTGACGGCAATCCAAACTTCGGCATCAACTTTTACATCATCAATGCCCAGGGCGAGTACGCCGGTGTCTCGATGTACCAGGCCAAATATGCGATGTGCAACGAAGGTGGACCACAAACACTGAACACTGAGCCGTTGTTGCCAGGCCGACCGAGCGAATAGTCAAGGTTCGACTGCAATTCTGAGCTGGGACAATCGTGACGCTTCCACCTCTCACCATTAACTTGCTCTTACCGGCTATCCCTCAGGGTGTTTTGCTCGGGCTATTGGGTTTTGTCGGCGCGATGCTGGGCGCGGCTTTTTCTCAATGGGGAATTTCCCGTCAACTCAAGCAAGACAGGCAACAGAAGCAACTCGAAAGAGAGATGTCGATGCGGCGCGATGTATATTTGAGCGCCATCGATTCAATTGCATTAATGCAGGAACACCTTGCGGGCTTTGTTCGTTTGGACATCTCCGATCAAGAACTGAGTGCGATGTCCAGGGGAATCGGGGGGTCGCTAAGCAAAGTTTTCCTGGTAGGACAGTTTGAAACCGTCAGGGCCATCAGTAGTCTCTATGAAACCTACGCGAACGCCATCCTTCATCTGGCCGAAAAAAGAATGTTCATGACTGTGGAAGCGGCTAAGGTCGCGGATGCGAAGGCGAAGCTTGATCAGGCCATGCAAAGATGGAATCAAGCCGCTGCCGCTGCGCAGGCAGCGATGCAGGATGGAAAAGGAGATCGAACGGAGTCGGTCGGCGCAGAACTTACTGAGGCGAGCCGCATAGTAAACGAGCATCAGACCGCGTTTACAACCGTACAGAGATCAGTCCTTACAGCTCAGATCGTCTTAGTCAAGGAAGTTTCGCTGTCGACCTTGGAATTCGAGAGGACGACCAGGGCAGCAGTGCTTCCCGTGCGGCGCGAACTACACTTCGAAATTGATGAAGCGAGTTTTGCCAGGATGTCAGAAGAAGCGAGCGCGAGGATGCGGACAAACCTGGAAGAATGGCTCGAAAGATTGTCCAAAATTGCCGGCGCAGCTTCAGCTACCGAGCCCTCCCAGGTTCGGTGAAGCGAATCTGTAAAAGCCAACTATGCTCTCTCTCTCAGCGAATTCGCTTGTCCAGCCACGACGTCAAAGCCGGAGCACGTTCCGGCAAAGGCCGTCGTTACTCATGCCGCTGCTGCTCATAATCGCCGTCAGCCTGTCTGCTTGTAGCGGACTGGTCAAATCGCTCACGGATCTGACGAAGCTGCAGGCTGAACTGATCAAGGAGTTTCACGATCAGAACGTCAATGTGGTGATCCAAAACTCAACTCTGCTCGGCATCACTTTTATCAACTCCAAACTCAACAATGAAACCGACGTCAAGCGGCAGGAGCGCGCGCAGGCAACCGCCTCGTTCGTCAAAACGCACTATGCGGGAATGGCCGGGATCGAGCGTATCTGGGTGGCGTTTGTTGCATACGAAACCCGTTTTCTGATCGTTAACTACACCCGGACCATTGATGGTTACATATTTAATAAGAATGGCTCGCTCGTTCGCCCGCCCGCGTTGTACGACGAGCGGCTCGGAAGTCAACCAGATGACGAACCGCGGGCAAGCTACAACCCTTCGAACAATCAGACCGGCGTGCACATTACTGCGTTACAACTCTCAGGGAATATGAATGAAGGCCTGGTGCTGGTTCCTGACCTCACCTTGAGCGGCGATGCCAGGCCGCCCCGCAAGGCAACGATCGTCCTGCTATCGGTCAAGCTCACCTTTGCCTCGTATGCCCCGACAAAGACCTTCAAGACCGATGTGCCCTTCGTGATCATCGCGGACGGCAAAACCATCTACACGGCTACAGCGCATAACACCAGCACCACAACCGACGGAGGCAACGAATTTCTAGTCGTGGCGATTCCTTTTCCCCGGTTCTTGGCAATGGCTCAAGCCGAGGAGGCCGCGTTAAGGTTGGGTAATAAACGCTTCCCTCTAACGGATAAGCAGCTCGCGGCACTGCGAAACATGACGAATTATGCAGCCCCAACCCAGCGGTAACCATGAAACAAGTAACGCCAGACTACGCGCCGGCTTTGCGTGTTGTGTATTGCTGCCCTCGACAGGCACTGTGCAAAAGTACCTGGGTCTGTGGGGAGTCATTTGCTATTTGCTGCTCGGTTTCTGCGGAGTGATTGTTTTCCGCCGCTTGCTTGTAGCGCCGCTCTCCTCGCTCAAGCAAAGACAGATCATCCTGCTGTCGATTTCGACTCTACTGGTGCTGCTGTGCTTGTGTCTCGTGCTGTACCCGAAGGCGCAGGCCGGCGTTATTGGCGGCGGCAGTGATGCCGATGACGCGCTCAACATCGCCGCCAACGAGCTGGTCCATGGAAGATACCCATACTATCCGCGCACATATTTGGACAATCAAATATCACCAATGCCGGGGGCTGTGATCCTGGCGCTCCCTTTCGTCTGGCTGAGTAGTAGTGCTTATCAAAACATCTTCTGGCTGGCTGTCTTCCTGTATCTGGCCCGCCGTCACTTAGACAGCGCCGCCGAAGCTCTGGCGCTCTTCTGGGCTGTCCTTTGCTTGAGTCCGCTGGTGCTCCAGAACCTTGTCACCGGAACTGACTATTTGGCGAACTCCATCTATGTGGCGGCTTTCATGTACTGGATGATTCGATCTATCAAGGAGGGAAAAACGAGCACGTGGCAGAAAGTGACGGCTGCAGTTCTTGTGGGAATCGGCCTCTCGTCAAGAGCAACTTTCATTGCGTGCCTGCCGCTGACATTTTCAGCATTGCTGCAAAATGCCGGATGGAAACCAGCAGTCAAGTACACGTTGTTGACTGTTGCCAGCCTCGGGGCGATCACGATTCCCTTTTGGCTGTGGGCGCCACACGCTTTCACGCCACTCACTCAGCAGACCAAAAAAGTTGCGGAATATGGTTCAGTTCTGCCTCACTCAGGCTTGATCATATCGGGAGTAACGATCTTGATCTCAGTGGCGCTCTCGTTTCAACGCATGGACGGCCGGCAGATGGTTTGGTTCAGAAACTGCGCCCTGGTGCAGGCCTTTCCTGTCTTGTGTGTGGTTGCGCTTGCTTCGTTGAATAGCGGCAGGTTGAATTTCATTTACAGCTCATACGGGATGTTCGCTCTGTTTTTCGGCGCCCTCGGATTCTGGCAGAATGCGAAGCGGGGCAGCAGCCCGACTGTTAACGAAGGCTCTGATTGCCAACTCAGCCCTCCTTAACAGTCGGGCTACTGCCCCGCTGACCGGCAACACAACTTCCCTGCCCGGCCTGACTAGGCGGCGTTTGGATCAGGCTGCATCATGCCGAAGATGTTGCCCTCGGTGTCTTTGCAATAGACCAACCAGCCCATCCCGGGTATCGGCATCTTCGGAACGACAACGGTCCCGCCGTTCTCTGTTGCCGTAGTCGTCAAGGCATCGATGTCCTCGACGCCAACCGTACAGACGTAGGCGATGACGGCCTGTCCATCGATCTCACCTTGCCTCGGCACCAATCCGCCGTTGATTCCGGGCTGGTCATTGGGACCGGTGGTGACGAGCCAGTACGGCATTGGCCCTTCCCATTTCTGAAAAGCCCAACCAAAGACTTTTTCATAGAAGTTGATGGCGCGCGCGGGATCGGCCGCATGAATCTCGAAATGAACGACTCTGGGCATGTGAATCTCTCCTTTGCTTTTTCGTGCTTGCCTAAAGAAACAATGGTGTCTTGATTTCTCTTTGCGCCTTTGTTGCTTTGCGGTCTTTGCGTGAAGCCATCGTGCAAATACAAGACATTTCACGCAAAGACGCCAAGAGGCAAAGGCGCAAAGATTGAAAGTAAGACGTTGCTAAAGATCTAACGTTGCGCCTCAAACAGCGAGACATAGCTTCAACTCGAAAGGTTTCAGCATTACTGACTCGATGAGTCCTAACAGGCTGCTGAAAAAGTGATTTACGATCCACGAAATTACACGAAGCAGCACGAAGTCACACGAAAAAGATGTGGTTTTCTTAGTGTTATTTCGTGTTCGTTCGTGTGACTTCGTGGATCGTAGGGATTCTCTTGATCTATACATTTGTTTTTTTAGCAGCCTGCTAAGTCCGTGCCGGCGCGGGCGCGCTTCCATACTTCTGCGTAGCAAAGCCGACGATCAATCCCACCAGGCTGCCCGGAAGAATGATCTGAAAGTAGTAACCGTGCTGCATCAGCGCGACCAGAAAGGCCAGCAGCGCCCCGATCAGCAAGCCGAACAGCAGACCGAGCGGCAACGAATTGAACTTCCGCGCAAAGAAGCCGATCGCTATGCCGGCGATGAGCCCTTTGATGGTGGAACCGACAACGATCCCACCAATCTGATCGCGAACAGCGGGCGTGAACCAGGCAGTCAGTCCATCAAACGCGCCCAGGATTGCGCCCAGGATAATTCCGATTAAGGGTTTGGACATCAGTGTTCTCCTTTAATTAAGATCGATTTAGTGGTGTTCATAGCCTCGTCTTCTGTAACGCAAGCTGTTAGCTTGCGCGCCCGTTTGAAGGCCATTCAATCAGCGCAAACTAACAGTTTGCGTTACAGAACTAAGACACTACTTGCGGTCTCTCGATTCGCCAGCCGGGACGACTCAGCGCAGACCATAAACACTCGGCTCAACTGGGGTCTTCGCGCTGCGTCGATCCTCTCTGTGCCGCGCGACCTGGTCACCATAGACCAGACCAATCACCACGCCCGCGAGTCCCCAAATCACCGTTACCCAAACGGCAGGAAACAGTAGCTTGATAAGCGTCACGTTCGTCAGCGCATAAACGTGCAGGTTTTCCGGCAGAGAGACGAAAAGCGCCATGATCACGCCGACTCGCAGTCCCTCTCTCCATGACGAGCCGCCGCGATAAACCAGTGGATAGAGGTACGACATCAAAAACGCGGTAATCAAAAATGCCAGCAGGTGATACGAAAGCAGCGGCACAGGTCGCACATTAACGTAGTGCTCCGGTGGTCCCTCGGGAAAGAAGAGCGGATACAACGCCGCATTTATGACCAGCAGAAATAGAAAACTACCAAACGTTGCCAGGGCGAGTTTCTTCATGTCACTCCGTTCTCCTTCACGTCGCTGTTCTTCTATTAAACCCCCGATGCAGCGTCTTTAACGGCGCGAAGTCAAAATGAAAAAAATTCTCATGAGCAAGTAGGCGAGCACCAGAAAGACAAGGAAACGGTTTTTGCCGAGCCAGCGGGCGCAGCGTTCAAAGGCATTCTCTCGGTAAGCGGTCACCGGTTCGTCGTCGATCAGACCAGCCACTTCGGTCACTAGCGCTCCGGCACTGGCATATCTCTCGTCGCTGGCTCGAGCCATCGCCTTCAGGCAGACCGCCTCCGCGGCCTTGCTGACTTTCGCATTCAGCTCGCGCGGCCGGCGCAAAGTCAATGCATCCTGGATTAGCTCGTGGCCGCCACTGACCGCACCTGGCGCCTGGCCGGTGAGCAGGAAATAGAGAATGGCCCCGAGCGAATAAACATCCGAACGCTCGTCGAGCTGAGCGATCTCGCCCCGCGACTGTTCCGGTGACATATACAAAGGCGTGCCGATGATCGTGCCGTGCGCTGTATCTGTGGCCGCGTTCGAGGCATCCGCGCCCAAAGTCGAGCGCGGTTGGGCTTTGGCAAACTCCGTGTGGATTTGCCCGAGCAACGAAAGCGTATCGGCCTCTGAAAGACCTTGCGCCGATCGCTGTCCAGCGACAATTTTCGCCACACCCCAATCCAGGACCAGCACTTCGCCAAAAGATCCAATCATGATGTTGGCTGGTTTCAGATCGCGATGGATCACTCCGTGAGCGTGAGCAAACGCTACCGCTTCGCACACTGCCTGAAACTTTCGCAGGCGATCCTTGACCGAAGGATTTTGCGCCGCGTACTGGTCCAGACGGCTGCCGCGCACCAGTTTCATGGCATAGAAGACGCGGCCGTCGGCAAGCTGTCCTACGTCGTGAACAGGCACAATGCCGGGATGTTCCAAACGGGCGATGATCCTGGCTTCGCGCACCATTCTCGCCGCCAGGTCCGGGTCAGCCAACGGACTGTTCAGAACCTTGATGGCAATCTGCCGATCTAATTCCGTGTCGTCGGCGCGATAGACTGTGCCCATGCCGCCTCGTGAGACCTCTTCAACGAGATGGTATTTCGTGCCGCCGAAATCCGGATCGCCGGCCACGTCGAGCAGGTGTCTGAGGTTTTTATCCGAAAGCCACTTCACTTGATTTCTGTTGGTGTCGTAATTTCTCTTTGCGGCTGCGTGAGTCCAGCGTGCAAATCCAAAACATTTCACGCAGAGGCGCAAAGACTGATAGTTAGACTCTACTAGTGTCCTGTTTCTAAAGTTCGCGTAACAAATCGTTGTTCGGTTTTCAGTCCCAGAGGGACGAAATATTTATGGAGCCGAGTTCAAGAAGAACTCTGAAGCTCCGGAAGAGCGACATAAATTGTTCCGAGCAAGGCATATTGCGCTCCTCCGGAGCTGAGATGGTTCGGTTCGAATTCTGGTTCTATAAATATTTCGTCCCTCTGGGACTGAAAGCAGGAGCCCAGATTGACGGGATTCATTTTTAAGCGAACTTTAGAAACACGACACTAGTAAGCAACTTCACTTGATTTCCACTCCCAAAAGGGCGCGCGCCTCGTTATGAAACTCTTCTTCGGTGGCGGTGATCTCGCGGAGCCTGGCGAGCACGATCTTGCGAAACTCGCGCCGGGCCGCCGCCAGGTAGTTCGTCACCTCGACGGTGGTCAGGCCAAACTCCGCAGCCAGCGCAGAGTACGAAGTTTTCGGCTCGGAATCTTCGCGCAGATCGTAAAGCTCAAACAGTTTGAAGTAGACGTCATTCCTCTTGCCGGAATAATGACGCCGCAAACCTTCGACCGCCAAGGCGAACAGACTACGCACCCACTCGCGCTGAAAGTACTCTGCCGGCGTTATTTCCGAAACGAGTTGCTGAGCGAGTTCGTTCTCGGCCTCACCGAAGTCCAGCGAGAAATGAGCGGCGCCGCCACCTCGCTTAAGCCGTTTTTCCGCCTTTCGCTGATTGGCGACAAATGCGTCCAGACACGTACGAACAAAGGTCTGAAAACTGGCCTTGTCCGGGTCATAACTGCGAAAGTAGTCCTTCTCGATAGCCGTGGCAAAGAAACCCTGAGTAAGGTCCTTGGCGTCTTCGTTTGTTGCCTGCCACTTAATCCGAATGTATTTGTAAGCAGGTTTCCAGTAGCTCTCAACGATGGTCGCGAAGGCGCGTTGACGAACATCCTGATCAGCGCTGCGCGCGGCGATGATCGCTGAGTGGCTGGTCACCGGAAACCGGTGCCTCGGGCCGCCGATGTCTGTGTCTTGATCCATTTTTGAAAGAGTAGCATAGACTTCAGTCTGTGATTCCGGGAACGAGATCACGGACTGTGAAGTCTACGCTGCTGTGCTCGGCGAACGAGATCACAGACTAAAGTCTATGCTACTCTTCGCCGGGGCGAAGGAACACTCATGAAACGGAAGCCATTACTGATAGTCACGCTTGCGGCACTGTTGATGCTGGGCGCTGGTCACGCGCTGGCAAAGGACAAGTGGACGAAGATTCAATCAAAAAACTTTACGCTCGTCGGCACTGCCAGCGAAAGCGACATGCGAAAGATAGCTCTCAAGTTGGAAGCGTTTCGCGAAACGCTGTCGCTCATTTTTCCCAGTGCGAAGATCACGACTCCAACTCCTACCAGGGTCGTGCTCTTTAGATCCGACGATGCGTTTCGTCCGTTCAAGCCCCGCTATAAAGGCAAGATCCAGGATAACGTCGGCGGCTATTTCCTCCCCGGAGCACACCTGAACTACATCGTGTTGGCCACCCAGGGAAACATTGATTCTTACGAGGTGATCTTCCACGAATACGAGCACTTTGTCTTGCGCAATAATCTATTGCATCTCCCCGTCTGGCTGGATGAGGGACTGGCGGAGTACTACAGTTCTTTTGAAATGAGCGATGACAATCAGAAGTTTAAGTTAGGCGCGCCGCTCGCTCAGCAGGTCTTTTATCTACGCGGTCATTCGATCCTGCCGCTCAAAACGCTGCTGGCCGTCGATCACAAGTCGCCCCACTATAACGAAGGCAGCAAGGCGGGCGTTTTCTACGCGGAGTCCTGGGCGCTGGTTCACTATCTGATGCTGGGCAATCAGCAAAAGCGGCAGAGACAACTGGCTCGGTTCATCAACCTGGTCAGCGCGGGCACTCCCGCCGAGGAAAGTTTTCAGAATGCTTTCCAGGCCGACTTCAAAACAATCGAAGATGAATTGCGCAGCTACATCATGAAATTTAGTTTTCCCGTGCTCACCATAACTTTTCGCGATCAGGTTACCTTTGATAAGGAGATGCAAAGCGCTGAACTCTCGGAGGCCGAGGCTTTGTATTATCAAGGTGATTTGCTGCTCAGCATCAGGCAAGTCTCAGAGGCCGAGGCACGGTTGGAAAAATCCACTACGCTTGATGCCAGGTTCGCTCCGAGCCGCGTCGCGCTCGGACGGCTGCGCCTGGCCCAGGACAAGGTAGCTGAGGCCGAAAAGTTATTTCAATCCGCATTCGAGATTGATCCGCGAACTACCTCGCCCGCTATTACTACGCCGAGATTTTGGTCCAGGACGAGAAGTATGAAGAAGGAATAAAAGTCTTCAAGCAGGCGATTGCCATCAAAGCCGATGATTCGAGCATCTATTCTCGCCTGGGCTACGCTTATCTCAATTCCGGCCACGAGGTCGAGGCCATCGAGACTTTCAAACAAGGGGTCCGCATCAATTCCCGGGATAGTGCTTTCTATCGCGCGCTTGGTTACATCTATTTGACCCGGGCTAACGGAGAATACGCGGCCAACGATGCGTACAATTACTTGCAGCTCAAGGGCTGGCGCGATGATCTCTCGCAGTACATGGTCCTGGTCTGGTATTTCGCCTTGAGACAAACGAAGAATGACGCGTTTGCCGCCAAGAAGCTTCAGGAATCGATTGCCAAGGTTGATCCAACGGATTGGCCCTATCCAGTGCTCCAGTATCTAAACCAGACGCTGTCGTTGTCTGAAATGCTGGCCCAAGCCAAAGACAACGATAAACTGACGGAAGCCCATGCCTATGCCGGGCTGGAACTCTCGCTTAACGGCAAACGGACCGAAGCGTTGGATCACTTGCGTTGGGTGAAAGAGAAAGGCAATAAGAACTTTGATGAGTATTCGCTGGCTCTGGCCGAGATTGATCGTCTGGAAAACGCGAGTGCGAGTAAACCGTAGTGGCGGGGGCAAAAGAGAGCAAAATGAATCAGGAAGAAAACACTCCGACCAGGAAAGAGCTGTGGCCCGCCTTGCCGCTCGATGAGTGGAAAGACACTTACGCAACCTTGCACATGTGGACGCAAATCGTCGGCAAGATTCGGCTGCGACTGGCGCCGCAAGTTAATCACTGGTGGCACAGCACCTTGTACGTAACCTCGCGGGGACTGACCACATCGGCGATGCCGTATCGCGGCCGCTTGTTTGAAATGGAGTTCAACTTCATCGATCACACGCTGGAAATCTGCACCGCTGACCTCGTGCGTTCGATAGCCCTTCGGCCTCGTTCGGTTGCGGATTTTTACAGCGAGGTGATGGCGACGCTGAAGGAAATGGGCATCGAAGTTAAGATTTGGACCATGCCTCAGGAAGTGCCGAACCCGATTCCATTTGAAAAAGATCAGCAGCACGCCGCTTACGATGCCGAGTATGCGAACCGGTTTTGGCGCATCCTCTCGCAGGCCGACAGCGTCTTCCAGGAATTCCGCGGACGCTTCATAGGCAAATCAAGTCCGGTGCATTTTTTCTGGGGCAGTTTCGATTTGGCGGTGACGCGTTTTTCGGGGCGACGCGCTCCAGAGCGGCCAGGCGCGGATCCGATCACACGCGAAGCTTATTCACACGAGGTGATCAGTCATGGTTTCTGGCCCGGTGGCGGACCGATTGCGGGAGCCGCCTTTTACGCCTACGCCGCTCCGGCGCCTCTCGGACTGGACCAGGAGCCGATTCGTCCGGCGGCGGCGCACTATAGCCAGGAGGTGGCTGAGTACCTGTTGATGTACGACGATGTGCGTACGGCTGAGTCTCCGGGCGAAGCGGTGCTGGAGTTTTGCCAGAGCACTTACGAGGCCGCCGCGAAGTTAGCGAATTGGGATCGAAAAGAATTGGAGAACGCTGGGTAGTAGGCCTGTAAGGCAAACCCACAGACACACACTTCTGCCGTCAATGTATTCAACCGCAAGGCGGTTGCGTCCTCCAACCCACGGTTGCCGTCGCGGCTACCCTGGGAAAAGGGAACCGATTGACTCACCCAACCGCAACGCGGTTGCGCTATCTCACATAGAACATTATTTCCGACGGCTGGACGCAACCCCGTTGGGGTAGTGTCACTGATCACGCAGCGTTCCCAGGGTAGGCGCGACGCCAACCCTGGGCTGTAGGTCGTAACCCCGTTGGGGTACGAAACCAGATTCACCGCGAGCTGAACCTGCCATCCAAATTTGACTTGATCACTCGGCCCGCTGCCGTTTCGGTCTTTACATACTCGATCATGGCATCGCGAATAGTAACTCCGAGCGGCTTGATATTCTTTCCCTGCGCCAGCACGCCCAAATTTCCGCCGGAGACATTCAACAGATAGTCGATAGTCACCACACGATAAGTAGCCGCCGGATCGATCGGCCGCTCCGTGCCGCCTACCCCTACCAAAGTCGCACTGACCAGCTCAGTCTTCTTCTGATCGTTGACCCGGTACCTGATGCGGGCCCCTGACTGCGCCTCACGACCTGCAGCGATCACCTGTAACGCTTTGAGCAGTTGTTCCCCGGTTAGTTCCAGAGTGATCAGTTTGTTTTCAAAAGGGAGCAACTCAAAAATGTCTACCACACGCAGTTCACCCGGCGAGAAGGAATTTTTGCGCAGTCCCCCGCTATTCGTAATCGCCAGGTCCACCGGCTGGCTCAGCTTGCTGTTGGCCACGGTCCGCATACCGTCCGTGACGAAATTTCCCAGCGAGCCCGCACCCAGTCCACCTTTTCTCAATACACCATCGAGTTTGCCAATCACCACATCAAGTTCGCGCACTTTCACGCTGTACGGTTTGACCAGAGCATCCAACACCGGGTCCCCTGCAATACTGTCATCGATGATCGTCTTACTCGCCTTTGAAGGTACCTGTGGCGATAACTCGCTTGCTTTTTTGACGACTGTCGCTGCTGCCGTCGATCCCTGCTCGGACGGTTTCTGCTGCGCAGTTACATCATGGCTGCCGAGCAGAAGCAGTCCCAGAGAAAGCAGAAAAGCAAATTTTCCGGAGCTGAACTGCGAATTAGATGTTTTACGCATTGACCTGGATGGACGGCTTAAATAGTATGTCGAACCCGGGAAGTGTCCTTGTAAGGCAAACTGTTAGTTTGCGATGATTGAGCGGCATTCAACGCGCGCAAGGCCGGGGTCCCCAGCGGGGCAGCCGCGCTGGGGTGGTCTTACAGCTTGCGTTACAAACCAGGGCACTACTCGAACCCGGGAGTACTTAAGCACGAACTCTTCGTTTGCGCAAAATCACGAAATCACAGGCAGTGGGGTAATTTTCTGTTGACGTTGGTCTCAACCGGTAATTTCAGGATTGTTGCTTTGCCGGAAGTCTGTGCATCAGGGAAAGCCCTTGCTAACGCGCGGGCTTCTGCTTGGAATCGCAGCCCAAGCAGAAGCCCGACCGTCAGGGAGGGTTAGCAGATACCGCCAACACAAAATTGCACTACTACTAAATCACAGGCAGGAGAAAAATCTTGGCTACACCGACCGCCCAAATGTATTCCGAATTCACCAATCCCAATCTTGAAGTCCTCATCTCCGAGGTGCAGATCCAGGAGCGCATTAAGGAGCTTGGCTCGCAAATCGCGAAAGAGTATGCCGGGCGCAATCCGTTGCTCATCGGCGTGCTCAAGGGCGCGACCTTCTTTCTGAGCGATCTCTTGCGGTCCATCGACATCCCTCTGGGTATTGAGTTCATGGCGATCTCCAGTTACGGATCGTCCACACGGACCTCGGGCGAGGTTCGCATCCTCAAGGATCTCGATGTGGCGGTTGAAGGCCGCGACATCATCGTGGTCGAAGATATCGTCGACACCGGATTGACGCTCTCGTACCTGCTCGCCAATTTGAAGTCGCGCGGCGCGGCCAGTGTCAAACTCGTCGCTTTGCTGGATAAGTTTGACCGGCGCGAACGTGAGGTGGAAATCGACTACCTGGGATTCCAGATTCCCGATCATTTCGTCGTCGGCTACGGATTGGATTTCGCCGAGCGCTATCGCAATCTGCCGTTCATTGCCATCCTCAAGAATCCAGAGGCGGCGCAACTGGGCCTGCCGATGAATTCAGCAACAATCAAGTTGGATGCTTAAACGCAAAGTGCGCAAAGTTCTCCGCAAAGGTCGCAAAGGAAGGCTTCTTTGCGTCCCTTTGCGAAAACCTCTGCGTCCTTTGCGTTCAAATCATGTCCGATTACTTCACGAGTTGAGTTTTGATGGATTCTGTACCCTTCTGATGATCAGGCAGAGCCGTCTCCGCTCTGGCTAGCGCAGCACGCGATCTAGTTTGCCCGTCTTTACTTCCCACAAGACAATTGAGGCATTGCCGCTGCCGCTCGCGATTAAGGCGCCGTCCGGCGAGAAGGCCAGGGACAGGACTGTGAGATCGTGGCCTTTGAGTGTGCGCTTTGCTTTGCCTGTAGCCGTTTCCCAGATGATCACCGTCCGATCATCACTGCCACTGGCAAGCAACTGTCCGTCGGGTGAAAAGGCAACCGCATTCACTGCGGCGCTGTGTCTTCTGAGCTTCCTTTGCAAGCCACTGGTGGTTAGATCCCACAGACTGATCGTCTTGTCGTCGCTCGCACTGGCCAGCATGTGACCGCCTGGGTCAAAACCGAGCGCCGTGATTTTGCCGCCCGTATTGATCGTACTCTTGTTTTGTCCGGTGCTCAGATCCCAGAGCTTGATGATCCCGCCGTCATCCGCGCTCGCCAGCATTCGATCATCATTCGAAAATGCGAGGCGGTTGACTGGCGTTGAGTGTCCGGAAAGCGTTAGCTGCTTTTCGCCGGATCGCGCGTTCCAGACAAGCACTTCCTTGTCCGCGGCCACAACCATTAGTTGGCCTGCGCTGGAAAGGGCCAGCGCCGCCGCCGATTCACTGCCGGACCAGGGAATAACTCTCTGCTTTTCGTCGCCGACGTTCCACAAACGCAGCGTGTGATCCTCGCCGGCTTCCGCCAATGCGGAACCGCCGGGTGAAATCGCCACCATCGAGGACGAACTGCCTTTATCCTCGACTCGCTTCTTTACTTCCCCTGTCCTGACATCCCAGATCCTGATTCCGTGGCCTTCAATTTCGCCCGACAAGGTCTTGCCGTCGGGGAAAAATGCCAGCGCTGTAACACGATTCACTGAGAGGAGGTACCGGTTGACCGATCGTTGCTGGTCAACGCCTGCGCTGGTTGCATCGAGGGTTTGCCTGACCTTCCAGGTTTCGGTGTCCAGCAATCGCACCATGTCGGTACCGGCTTTGAACGCCAACAGATTGCCGCGCTGGGAAATCGCCAGCGAGTCCACCGCCTCGGAAAAATCTGCGCCGCCGGTGGGGAACGTCGCTGTTTTTCCCGTCCGCAGATCATGAAGCCTTACAGCCGGTATGCTGCCATCCTTTTGATCCAACAATCCTCCCAGAAGCAGGATTCTGCCGCTCGGCTCAAAGGCCAAAGAATTCACTGCGCCCAAATTCTGCAGCTTGAGCGTCGTGTTCCAGGTAGTCAGATCAAAAACGCGGACTTCACTCTTGGCGATGAACTTGTAAAAGCCCGGCACGGATTTTCTCTCGAGCTTTGCCGCGGCCACGGCCATGGATTTGCCATCAGGCGAAAAGGCGATGGCGTTGGGTCGCCCCTTAAAGCCCTTGAGCTTGTGCACTTCCTGCCCCGTTTTGGTGTTCCAGAGCTTTACTTCGTCGCCATTCTCGACGGCCAGCAGCGTGCCGTCCGGAGAAAACGCTGCGTCCCTGGGCTGGCTTGTCTTCAGTTTTAGTTTTGCTTCGCCGGTGTCGGCGTCAAGCAATTTCAGATCGGTAGTCATGAGCGGCATGGGCCGGCCGATGAATGCGGGGTTATCAGGCAAAATCGGACTATTAGTGCCCGGGTTAACCGCGCCAAAAGGAACGTTGCTCATGAGAAAAGAGAACTGCATAAATGAGGCGACAATCGCCAACTGTTTGCCGTCCGGAGAGCAAGTCACGCGCAACGAAACGTTGCCTTCGCCCGGCCAGGTGAGCTTGTGTTTCAACTCGCCGGTTTGCGCATCCCACCACTTAACCTCGCCGAAGACTTCGCCCTCCCGCGAGCGCGCTTTATCCTGAATTTTTGAGGTGTGAAACTCGGTGCTGCCGCTGACCAGGGTTTGCCCATCGGGGGAAAACGATACGGACTTGACCGGACCATCAAAGCCCTTGATGACACGCAACAGCTTTTCCGTTTCCGTATCCCAGAGCTCGATTCTTCCGAAGCGTTGCGCCGGCTCACTGGCTCCGCGAGCGACCGCCAATGTGCGGCCATCAGGTGAAATGGAGATAGCAAAAACTACATCGTCAAAACCGGTGGGAGCACCGGCCGCCGCACGCCGGTGTTGCGCGTTCGTCCAACTGATTGCGGACAGAACGCACAGAAGCGCCAGCACGACGGACTGGCGCCAAATGGTTTTGCCAAACGCGAGGGTCATTTCTCTTTCGGGAGCGCGGGCATCCTGCCCGCAGTTGTATTCTTTCGGACTAAACAGCCACAGAAGCACTGACAATTAAAATGTGATGCCGTAAAAGGCAAACAGCGCGTTATTGCCTCGTCCATGATTCGCCATGCTGTAGCCGGTAAACAGCGAGCTCTTGCTGGTCGTCACAAAAGAGAGTCCGGGCGTGACATAGCCGAAGCGATTCTGGCCGCTGAACCAGTCCACCACGAAGTTGACTCTACCGGACAACGGCTGTTCGTACCCTGCAATCGCACCGCCCTTCGTTCCCTCGCCGTCCTGACGTTTGACTAACGCATAGCCTCCACCGGTCAAACGAGGTCCATAATTACCTTTGAATTTTTTGCTGAGCACCGAATAACACATGCCGAACGTGTCGGCGCCGCGCCGGTGCGTGACCGGCAGGTATAGGATGCACCCCAGCGAGGCCGCGACTCCCTTATCTTCATTTTTGTAGAAACGCCATTTGAAGTTCGGCTGCAGTTCGATGGGCTGCAAGCCGGCGCCGTCGGTGTAGGCGACGTTGACGCCGGCTTCGAGGCCGGGCGCCACTCCCACGACTGCACGTGGCAAATAGGTGCGAAAACTTCCTTCGCGTTTCCAGGCGTAGTCGGTGATGAAATCAAATTCCATGTACAGCTTCTTTTCGGCAACCACGTCGGTTGAAGGGACATTAACCAGAGTCGACTGAGCCAATACGGCATGACCACTCAAGAAGCAAAGCAGGAATATTGGTATCGAGATCGAGGTGCGGTTTGCTTGAGTCATCGGGGGGAATCCTGCTGCTATTTGATTTGTGGGAGGAAACTCTCGCCGGCAATCAGGGTCAAATCAAAATTACTGGCAATCGTCTGCCCGATATCAGAGAGCGAGCCGCGCGTACCCAGGTTCACCCCCGCGGCGGCGGTCTTGCCATATACGATCAGCGGCGCGTATTCGCGTGTGTGATCGGTACCGGGATAGGTTGGGTCGTTGCCATGATCAGCAGTAATGATCATCAGGTCACCGTCGTTCATGGCCGCTTCGATTTCCGGCAAGCGCGCATCGAAATGTTCGAGCGCGCGCGCATACCCCTCGGTGTCGCGACGATGCCCGTAGAGCATGTCGAAGTCCACCAGGTTCGAAAAAATCAATCCGCGCGTATCGTCTTGCAAGGCACGGATGGTCTGATCGATGGATTGCTCGTTGTTCTTGGCGGTGAGATCCTCAGTAACGCCCAGCGAATCGTAGATCGAAGCAATCTTGCCAATACAGACGACGTCCAGACCTTCATCAGATAGTGCCGGCAAAAGGTTCACACGCGGCGGCGGCACGGCATAGTCGTGACGATTCTCCGTGCGATAGAAGTTACCCAGTTCACCCAGAAACGGTCGTGCGATGACCCGGCCGACTTTGTTTTCGCCATCGAGAATCCGGCGTGCTGTCTCGCAGATTTCATAGAGACGCGGCAGCGGAATCACCTGCTCGTGTGCGGCGATTTGAAATACTGAATCGGCCGAGGTGTAAACGATCGGCTTGCCGGTCTGGACGTGTTCCGCACCGAGTTGCTTGATGATCTCTGTGCCAGACGCCGGAATGTTTCCCAGAATTCCTGGCACCCCGGTTTCGCTGATAAAGCGATCGATGATAGCGGCCGGAAATCCATCGGGGTAAGTCGGAAACGCCTGGTCCAGAATAATGCCCGCCATCTCCCAATGACCGGTGGTCGTATCCTTGCCGTTTGAGCGCAGCGTGCACTTGCCGTAGCAGCCACGCGGCTCACTCGCCGGCGTCATACCCTGCAGCGGACGAATATTTCCCAGACCAATGCTTTGCAAATTTGGCAAGTGCACGGGGCGCGATTCGAGAATGTGGCCGAAAGTGTCCGAGCCCCCATCGCCCCACTCAGGCGCGTCGGGCATCGCGCCAATTCCGGCGCCGTCTAAAACGATTAGTGCGATTCGATTAAACGTGTATTGCATAAACAAGGGTCCGAAGAAATCTCCATCTATCATTTCACGACCGGCGTTCGGAGTCCCGCCGTTGGGCGGCTGCTTTTCACCGTAGGACACCGCCTGAAGGCGGAACGCCGAACGCAATATTTTTTGCGAACTTCTAACCAGACGATCCCAGGAAACGGCGCGAAACGAATAACACGAAACGACACGAACAAACTGACTCTTCGTGTAGTTTCGTGGTCCCTAGTGTCATTTCGTGGATCGTACACATACTCCATACTCTCATTATTGTCCATCGTTTGCTCTGTCAACCAATGGTCCATTGACAACTCCCTTTGTTCGTTTAGACAGGGCACTTGTGCCCCAGGGCTGGACAAGTCCGCTATCTAAACGGAAAGGCGCGGCGGTCCAACGACAAAATGAAAAATGACAAATGAGAAATGAAAAATTGATCTCGCCGGTTTGCGATCCCCTGCTGACGATTATCCTTTTGGCGCCTGGTAGCCTTCGCGCGCGCGGACTTCACTCTTGCCGGTTAGTCCGCGCACTTCCACCTTGATGGTGCGAAACTTTCCATCGCGAGCTTTGTTCGTCGGATAATAACCAAGACTGTACTGCGTGCCGATGTCGGCGGCGACCCGAGCAAATGCGGCGCGGGCATCCTGGAGCGTGGCCGCGGCGAAATTTCTGGCGCCTGCGGCCCGGGCCAGATCATCCATCTCGCGGCGAGCCAGATTATAGAGATCGCGGCTGATTTGCATCCGCTGGAACGGGCCCATCTGACAAAAGTCCGCGTAGTCCTCGCTGCTCGCACGCGGTACGAAAATCTGCCGATAGCGCTGCAACTGTGCGGCGGAAAGTGTCAGCTTGCCATCGTCCTGACAATCCTTGAGCAGTCGATCTTCGACAAAATCCTCGGTGTTCACTTCGATGAAATAGCAGGCCACCCCGGCCCGCAAGAGTTTGGCGCGCGCGCCGGCGTAGTCTGAACTGCTTGTCGAATCAACACCGTCCGTCAGCGCCACTACGGCGCGCCGGCCACGCACTTCATTTCTCGGCGGGTCGCGAAAAATCTCATCCGCGATTCTTACCAGCGAGTCATAGAAGGGCGTGCCGTTGCTGGTGCCAAGATTCGCTATGGCCGAACGAAGTAGCTTGCGATCGTCGGTGAGCCTGGCTAGCACATCGACAGTCGCCAGGGTCGAGCTGCCGCTGGTCCGGTCCTTGAAAGCAACGATCGCCACTCGATCACCTGGCCGCAACGCGCCGATGAAAGCATTCGCGGCCTGCCGGATGAGTTCAACATCAGCGCGGGTCGATCCCGAGGTGTCTAACAGCAAAGCGACTTCGAAAGGCGCTTCAGTCGTGCCAAAGTTCGTGATGGTTTGTTTCTGGCCGTCTTCGTAAATAATAAAGTTGTCCAGGCGCAAGCCCGGCACCGGCCGGCCCAGACTATTAGTAACAATCGCGGGAACCGACACCAATTGCGTGTCGATGCGAACGACGTCGCCTTCGCTGACCTCTTCGCCGGCCTCAGGTGTGCCGGACGGTTTCTGCGTTTCGCTGGGCGTGCTTTCCGAACCCGCGACACGACGCGGGCGCTGCTTGTTCGCCGGGTCCTGGGCGCTTCGGGCGGGCGCCGCCGACACCAGCGCAACCGCAACCAGCAGCGACAAAAACCCGGGTAAAAGCCACGCCAATGTCTTCGGTTTAGTCTTGCTGCGACTGCTATCCATAAAGCGTTACCTTGGTATGCGGAAATCTCGTAAAACTATAGCCGGAAAATCAAAACCTGCAAAAAGGCTGTGCGAGTCGGTAGTGCCCTGGTTTGGTTTCTTGTAACGCAAACTGTTAGTTTGCGCGCGTGTTGAATGCCATTCACTCATCGCAAACTAACAGTTTGCGTTACAAACACCTCCGGGACGTGTTCTCTGTTAATAACTCAGTTTGGTTTTCTCTGCACGTCCTCAACTTTCTCCGCGCCTACGCGCTGAATGGTTTCCGCACTTTGCTCACCGTGGAGTCGCGGAGGACGCTGGGGACGCGCGGAGAATTCAAATTGAGTCACTATCCGCACCATCTGCTTGACAGTCCCGGCGGCTTCTCTTAGCATGACTCTCCATTCGCCGCTGCAGCTTGTGGCAACGCTCTTTGGATGCGCACGTGTCAAAGAAGGTTTTGTATGACCGGGAGACCTGGGTCCGGTCGATTTAACGATAGTTTGGGAGGACAGTTCCACTATTGGAGGCACGTACGTCAATGGTAGACGGCTTCCCTTACAAGGAAGAGGTTGGGGGTTCGAATCCCTCCGTGCCTACCAGTTAACGCAGTGGCTGGATTTCCAGGCGTCAGATATCAGATATTGACGTCCGACAACTGGCATTTGATATTTCGGGTTTGCTTGCGGAGTCGTAGTTCAGTTGGTTAGAACGCCGGCCTGTCACGTCGGAGGTCGCGGGTTCGAGTCCCGTCGGCTCCGCCAATAAGTTATTACTACTTAAATAAGTTAGCGCTGTGAGGATGGCGCTAACTTTTTCTTTGGGATTGGATCATTGCACGTCGAGGGTCGGGTACCGTAGTTCGTTTACCTCGCAACCTCGAAAATGATTTCCAACTCGACCGGGGCGCCGAGTGGAAGGCTTGCGACGCCGTAAACTAGCCTGGTGGGGTTCTTCTCTTTTCCGAAGACGTCTTGCAGCAACTCCGACGCGCCGTCAGCAACTTTCGGCTGATCGCGAACATCTCCCGAGGTCGCCACCGACACGCCGAGCCGGACGATCCGCGTGACTTTGTCGAGAGATCCCAAGTGTTCGTGCGCAACCGCAAGACCGTTGAGCGCAGCGAGATAAGTTGCCTGCCGCCCCGCTTCCACATCAAGCTCCCCGCCGATGCGCCCAATGAACTTCGCCGCACGGCCTTCCGTGGGCAGCATCCCAGTCAAAAAGAGCAGATTGCCCGTTTGCACCGCTTCCACATAGGTGCCGAACGGCTCAGGTGGCGCCGGGAGCTTGATGCCCAGATCTTTCAGCCGCTGCTCGGCACTGGGCGGGCGAGAGCCTTCGTCGCTTACCAAACGCATTGGCGAATTTGTATCCATCTTCTTTCCCTCATTCGACTCACGTCGATCTTCCCGCAAGTTTGTATGGACCATGGCACGTTAGTTGGTCTGAGTTACTCGATGCGCAGCCTTTGCTCCATTGAGTAGCATTGATCCCAGATATAGACGTCAAAGCCGGCCAGTTTGGACGACCACTTGGGCGTGAGTGTCACCATTTGCCTGCGTGCGCGCCCCCATCAACGTGCAGTATTTCACCCGAAGTGAACGTGGCATCGGTCAGAAACAAAGCTGCGTCGACGACTTCTTTGACCTCCCCGATCCTGCCGACCGGGTGCAACCCTTTGAGAAACTCATGAGTTTCCGGTTTATGCATGGGAGTATTGATCACTCCCAGTGCTATGGTGTTTACACGAATGCCTTCCTTCGCGTATTCGATAGCGAGGGCGCGCGTCACCGCATTCAAGGCGCCCTTCAGCATAATTTGAACGGCCGCCCCGACACCTGCGATCGGTTGGTCGACCAGGGTAGTTGAGATGTTGAGGATGCTGCCCGATTTCTGCCGCAACATTTGCTTTACGGCGAGCTGTGACACGTAGAGAAAACCTGCAAGCGTCGTGGAGACTAAGGTGTTGAAGTCTTCGGTCGTGTATTCGGTGAAGGGCTTCGGAATAAAAACACCCGCATTGTTTATCAGCACATCGATCCTGCCAAATCGCGATAGGGCAGTATCCACAATCGTTGCGGCCGTGCTTGGGTGGCCGATGTCTCCATCAACCAGTGCAACATTTGCGGCCGCCGCGAATGGATTTGCTTTGGTAATGTTTCGTGAGTTTGCGACTACGCTGTAACCTCGTTTCAAGAACGCTTCGACGAGTCCCGCTCCGATCCCTTGCGAGGCACCAGTAACAATTGCAGTTTCCCGTGTATTTGCCATTTGTAACTCCCTTACTCGTTCCTTAATTGTTGTTTCTTTCTCCGTACTGGTTAAAAGCAGATAGTCGTTCACGTCGGCAGCTCGGTCCCTGCCTGCTCCGCCGCCATGTACGCTGCGTACCACTCCGGCCAGTTTTCGTCGCGCTGCCCGTTGCGCCCCTCGTGCTCGCCGTCGACGGCTGCCGCGCGTCGCATCGCGCTTGCCAGATCGTTTACGGACGCAAACGTCGTCGTCGCGGGATCGGTGCGACCGGGCAACCGACGCGTTACCTCCTGGACGATCCACACGTTGCCATCGGGATCTTCGAAGGAAACGTATGACTGGTAGCTCTGGCGCTCGGGGTCCGGGCCACTGATGCGTCCTGCCGGAGAAAACGGCGAGCCGTGGAACACCTCACTCGCGTTGATGCCCCTGGCCACGAGCTCCTTGCGGGCCGCCTCAATGTCAGAGACGATCAGCCCACCCCGGAGCGAG
>Ga0179594_10000047_pt1 | contig 50880 bp, 10 predicted proteins | sample CZOMad1_1_08_16f_FD_148625 | JGI IMG/M metagenome (GOLD analysis project Ga0179594, IMG submission 148625) | Vadose zone soil fungal communities from Angelo Coast Range Reserve, California, USA - CZOMad1_1_08_16fungal (Illumina Assembly) | ecosystem: Environmental > Terrestrial > Soil > Vadose...
GGCCACCTCTGCGGATGCGCCACAAAGAGATTACTGGCGTAAACAAATAGGCGCGACCGGATCAACAGTTCCGCTGGTCCTCCCTAATGAGAATAGTAAACGGGCGAAAGAATTTGTCCCCCGCACTTTCGGCTTCGAGCTCGCTAAAGACGCGTTGCAAAACATCGAAGCCGGCGCGCGTGCGCTCAACGCATCCTTTGAGACGTTGCTGCTTTCTTGTTGGCAAGTCCTGTTCTGGCATCTCACGGAACAATCAGACATCGTGATGGGCCTTTTTTGCAATGGCAGGCGAATCAAACACCTGCGCGAATGCCTCGGCCCGCTCGGAAGTTTTTTGCCTTTGCCTGGCCGCTTCGACGAGCAGACCAGATTCTCGGACGTCGTGAGGCGCAATCATGATGCCGCCAAAGCCAATCGCATCCATCAGGAATACTTCTCCTCTGATGAACCTTCCGGTTTGGATCATGACGAGGATCAAGTCCCCTTGCCGGCGAAGTTTGATTTCATGGAGTGGCCCGAACCGCAGATGGCTGGCGGGGTGCGTTTCTCTCTCAGCAAGATTTATAGCTGCACGGACCGCTATAACGTGAGGCTCTCAGTGGTTCGCCGCGATTCGGTTCTCGCCTGTGAGCTTCATTATAACGACGCCTTATACACGCCGGAATTTGCTCAACGCCTTGCTGGTGAATTCACAACGTTGCTCGAAAGCGCCGTCGCGCATCCCGACTCTCCGATCGTCGACCTGGAGGTGCTCAGCGACGAGGAACGCCGGTGCATGCTCTTCCAGTGGAATGATACTGCGACTGAATACCGCCGCGACGTTTGCCTGCCCCAGTTGTTCGAGGAGCAAGTGGAACGCACACCTGACGCGATGGCGGTCATCTTCAGCGAGGAGCAAGTGAGCTTCACTGAATTGAACGCGCGGGCGAATCAGGTGGCCCATTACCTGCGGCGTTTGGGAGTGGGCCCGGAAATTAGGGTGGCCCTCTGCCTGGAGCGATCGATGGAGATGGTGGTGGGTCTGCTCGCCATTCTCAAAGCCGGCGGCGCCTATGTGCCGCTGGACGTTACGCAGCCGCAGCAGCGGCTGGCGTTTATGTTGGAAGACGCAGGTGTGAAGGTAGTGCTAACGCAGCAAGAGTTGGTGGAATCACTGCCCGCGCATGACGCAGTGGTCGTTTGCCTTGACGAAAGCGGAGAGAAATTGGCGCAGGAGAGTACAGCTAACCTGTCACCGGCAGCGACGGCTGAAAATCTTGCTTATGTAATTTACACCTCGGGCTCAACGGGCACACCGAAGGGTGTGATGATTGCTCATCGTTCAGCAGCGAATCTGGCGGCGGGGTTGCAGAGAGCAATCTATGCGCATCAGGCAACGCCGCTGCGCGTGGGCGTGAATGCGCAACTCACCTTCGACGCTTCCGTCAAGCAGCTCATCCAACTGCTCTCCGGCCACGCGCTGGTGCTCATCCCGCAAGAGGTGCGACCGAGTGGTGATGCGTTACTGGCATACGCGGCGGAGCAACAGGTAAACGCGCTTGATTGCACGCCGTCACAGCTACAACTGATGCTGGCTTCGGAGGCGTGGCAGCCGGGACGTTTACCGTCATTCATGCTGGTTGGGGGCGAGTCGCTAGGCAGCGACGCGTGGAATCGCATTGCCGCGCAAACCGGCACTGTGTTCTACAACGTCTACGGGCCAACCGAATGCACAGTGGATGCCACCATCGCGCACGTGAAAGACGAAACGCCGACGATCGGAAAACCGATCGCTAACGTGCGAGTCTACCTGTTGGACGCGCAGCTACGGCCGGCGCCTATCGGAGTGAAAGGTGAGATCTGCATCGCAGGCGAGGGTCTGGCGCGCGGATACCTGAATAGACCGGACCAGACGGCGGAGAAGTTCATCCCGGAACCATTCTCGGGTGTGGCGGGCGCGCGGCTGTACCGCACTGGGGATCTGGCGCGCTACCTGCCTGACGGGCAGTTGGAGTTCCTCGGGCGAGCGGACCATCAGGTGAAGGTGCGTGGCGTCAGGATCGAACTGGGAGAGATCGAGGCGGTAATGAGACGTCACCGGGCAGTGCGCGACGCTGTGGTCCAAGTGCGTGAGGATGTGCCTGGCAATGCGCGGCTCGTAGCGTACGTCGCGGTCGAGCGTCGCTACCTGCCGGTCCTCAATGGGCGCGCTCGCTATCAACTTCCAAACGGAATGGCCGTTCTACACCAGAACAAAAACGAAACTGACTACCTTTACCAGGAGATCTTCGAGCACGGCACTTACGTCAAGCATGGCATTGAATTGCCGGACGGGGCTTGCGTCTTCGATGTTGGCGCAAACATCGGACTCTTCACCTTGTTTGTTCTTGAACACTGCCGCAATGCACGAGTTTATGCGTTCGAGCCAATCGAACCGATTTTCGAAACGCTAAAACTCAACGTCGAACTCTACGGAGGGAACGTCAGACTGTTCGCTTGTGGTCTCTCCGATCAAACCCGGGCCGCTTCGTTCACCTTCTACCCGCACTACTCGATGATGTCTGGTTTGAGCGACTACGCACGCGCCGACGATGATGTTGAGGTTGTAAAGAGATACTTGCTAAACCAGCAACGCGAGGGCACAGCCGGAGCCGGCTCTCTTCTGCAACACGCCGACGAGTTTTTGCCTGAACGATTCGTGGGCCAGGTCTATCAATCTCAACTCAGAACACTTTCCGAAATCATAAGCTCAGAGAAAATCGAACGCATCGACCTGCTGAAGATCGACGTTCAACGTGCCGAACTGGATGTGCTTAATGGGATCGATCAACGCGACTGGGAGAAGATTCAGCAAGTTGTAATGGAGGCCCACCAGGGCGAAGGCGAGACGACCCATAGCCGCCTGGACCAGATCTCTACGCTGCTCGAGCATCGCGGATTCAAAGTCACGGCGGAACAAGATGAGGTTCTAAGCGGAACGGATCGGTACAACCTCTACGCGGCGCGAAACGGCAGCCGAAAACAGACAGCCGTCAAGCTTCAGCACAAGGCAGCTCAACCCACGCAAATCGTCCCGCCTGCTTCGGCAACAGAGTTTCGCAATTCACTCAAAGAGCATTTACCCGAATACATGATTCCCTCCGCCTTCGTGCTGCTCGAAAAGCTGCCGCTCACGCGCAACGGCAAAGTAGACCGCGCGGCGCTATCCGCTTTGGATAGCCGGCAGGCAACGGAGGACGCAAGTTATGTCGCTCCGCAAAGCCGGATGGAACAGACCATCGCGCGCATCTGGCAGGAAGCACTGCGCGTCGAGCGTGTCGGTGCGCACGACAACTTCTTCGAGTTGGGCGGCCATTCGCTTCTGATGGCCCAGGTCCACAACCGGCTCGTCACTACTCTGGAGAGAGAAATCTCCATGGTCGAAATGTTTCAGCACCCCACTGTTAGCAGGTTGGCCCAGCGTCTGAGTCAGGATGGACCACGCTCGCGCTCGCTGCGGACAGTGCACGAGCGAGCGGCCCGGCAGAAAGAAGCGCTGGAACATCAACGGGCGATTGAAAGGAAGGTAGGCACTGCCGTATGAGTAAGAACGACTTGCACGCGGCGTCTCAGGGCGTCGCTATCGTCGGTTTAGCGGGTCGTTTTCCCCATGGCAAAACACTCGCGGAGTTTTGGCTAAATCTAGTGGAAGGCCCGACGGCGGTCTCGTTTTTTACCGACGAGGAGTTGCGCTCCGAAGGAATTGCAAAGGAGGTCCTCAATGATCCGCACTACATCAAGGCCAAGGGAATGCTCGATAACATCGAGTGGTTTGACGCCTCCTTCTTTGGCATCACACCAAAGGAAGCGGAGATCATGGATCCGCAGCAGCGCCTTTTTCTGGAGTGTGCATGGACCGCGCTTGAAGATGCAGGCTACGACAGCGAGCAATACGACGGCGCCATAGGACTGTTTGCCGGCGCCAGCATCAACAGCTATCTGCTGCTCAACCTCTTCTCAAATCCGGGTCTGGTCGATCGTGTCGGCATACTCCAGTCGTCAATTCCGAATCGCACAGATCATCTGACAACGAGGTCCGCCTACAAGCTAAACCTGAAGGGACCCGCAATTACTGTCCAAACTGCGTGTTCGACCTCCCTCGTCGCGACTCATCTGGCTTGCCAAAGCTTGTTGAGTTACCAGTGTGACATCGCACTCGCTGGTGGGGTCACCGTCAGCGTTCCCAAGAAGGCGGGTTATCACTTTCAGGAAGGCGGCGTTCTTTCAGCGGACGGGCATTGTCGTCCCTTCGATCACAAAGCCAACGGCACCGTTGTCGGCAATGGAGTGGGAATAGTCGTGCTCAAGCGACTTGCCGACGCAATCGCTGATGGCGATGAGATTCACGCGGTTATTAAAGGCTCAGCGATTAATAACGACGGCTCGCTCAAGGTGGGCTACACGGCTCCGAGCCTGGAAGGGCAAGTGGAAGTCATCGCCATGGCCCAGGCAGTTGCGGGCATCAGCCCGGATACGATCTCTTATATTGAGGCACACGGCACGGGTACAACTCTCGGAGATCCAATCGAGGTCGCCGCGCTTAATGAAGTATTCCGCGCCAGCACGAACCGCAAAAACTTCTGTGCGCTCGGCTCGGTGAAAGCAAACATCGGACACCTCGACGTGGCTGCCGGCGTTGCCGGTCTAATAAAAGCAACACTCGCGTTGGAGCGCGGCGTCATCCCGCCAGTGCTACATTTCGAGCGACCGAACCCACAGATAGATCTCGATGCCAGTCCTTTTTACATCAACGCCAAACCAGTTGAGTGGAAAAGTAATGGACCGCCGAGACGAGCAGGCGTCAGCTCATTTGGCATCGGCGGCACGAACGCGCACGTCGTGCTCGAAGAAGCGCCGCCGCGCGCGAAATCTGGCGGGTCGCGTCCGAGTCAGTTGCTGATGCTTTCCGCCTCAACTTCTTCAGCGCTCGAGACTGCAACCGCAAATCTCAGCGCGTACCTCAAGGAAAACGCAGCGATCGATCTCGCTGACGTGGCCTACACGCTTGCGGTTGGCCGCAGAGCTCTCCGTTATCGTCGTGTGCTTGTGGCCCGGGACGTGGGCCATGCAGTGCAGGCGATGGACGGGCTTGATCCGCGCCAGGTTTCTACTGCGTTGCAGGAACCAAACAACCGGCCGGTGATGTTCATGTTTCCAGGCCAGGGCGCGCAGTTCGTCAACATGGGGCGCGAGCTTTACGAGACAGAGCCTGCTTTCCGCGCCGAATTTGATCGTTGCGCGGAACAACTGCGGCCGCACCTTGGACTCGACCTGCGCGAGACTCTTTACCCACAAACCGACGCTATGACGCAAAAGGTCGAACAGTTGCTACAGACAGCGGTCACGCAGCCGGCGCTTTTTGTTACCGAGTACGCGCTCGCGAAACTCTTGATCCAGTGGGGTGTGCATCCGGCAGGAATGATCGGTCACAGCATAGGGGAATTCGTCGCGGCGTGTCTGGCCGGCGTGCTTTCGTTGCCTGACGCAATCGCTCTGGTAGCGACCAGAGGACGACTGATGCAGACTGCCGAAGGCGGCGAGATGCTGGTTGTGCCGCTGCCTGAAAGCCAGGTTCAAGCGCTGCTTGGCAGCGACCTTTCGCTCGCCTCCGTCAATACTCCTTCGCTGTGCGTTGTGGCTGGCCCAACGGCCGCGGTGGCCAAGCTGGACGAGACGCTAAAGGCCCAGGACGTCTCGTGTCGTCGTCTGCAAACTTCACACGCCTTTCACTCGCAAATGATGGATCCGATCCTCGAGGCGTTCAGATCTGAGGTCAACCGAGTCAGATTGAACGCTCCGAAGATTCCTTACGTCTCGAACCTGACGGGCACATGGATTCGTGCAGAAGATGCGACCGATCCGGAGTATTGGGTAAGACACTTGAGGCAGACGGTGCGCTTCAGCGAAGGCGTCATGCGATTGTTCGAGCACCCCGACTCGATTCTGCTGGAAGTTGGACCAGGGAAAACGCTGATGACGATCGCGCGGTGGCATCCCGCAAAAACTGCCGGACAGAGAGTGTTGACGTCGATGTCTCATCCGGATGAACCGCGCTCAGATCTGATCGCACTGCAAAACAGTTTGGGAAAACTTTGGCTGGCGGGCGTGAAGGTCAGTTGGCGTGACTTTTACGCGCACGAGCAGCGGCGGCGCCTTTCCTTGCCGACCTATTCGTTCGAACGTCGTCGTTATTGGATCGACCCCGCAAACCAAACGGTCGCTGCAACTGGCGCCAAACTCGACCTGCGCAAGAAACAGAACCTGACTGACTGGTTTTACATTCCTTCGTGGAAGAGTTCCGTTCTCCCAGCACGTCCGGAACCAATCGCACCGTCGAAAGAAAGATCCACATGGGTCTTGTTTGTGGACGAGTGTGGCCTGGGCCAACGACTGGGGAAGAAACTCGAAGGTGTGGGTTGCGAAGTGATCACCGTATCGGCCGGTGATCAATTCGCGGCGCATGGCGACAGAGAATTCGTGATCGCGCCGGGGTCCCGCGAAGACTTCGAATCGCTTCTCAAAAAACTCGGCGAGCGCGGCACGCAGCCTGCGGGGTTTGTCCATCTCTGGAACGTGACGCCTGCGTTCGATTCGCTAAACGACATCGAGCAGGCCATGGACTGCGGGCAGCGAGGCTTCTATGCCCTGCTTGCACTTGCACAAGCGCTTGGAAACGACAGCGAGTCGAAACCAGCCGACGTCATAGTCGTGACGAACGAGATGCAGCGCGTGACGGGAGACGAGATGTTGTGTCCCGATAAGGCCACAGTTTTGGGCCCCTGTCGCGTCATTCCACAGGAGTACAAACATCTCACGTGTCGCTCTGTCGATGTCAAGTTGGACCACAATCCGGATAGGCTGGCAGAGTTGCTCGCCATTGAACTTTTAGCAGGCTTGCCCGACAAGACGATCGCCTACCGCAACCAACTGCGCTGGATACAAACCTTCGAGCCATATTCGTTGGAGAAGCCTGCTGATGAGAGTGCGCGTCTGCGACAGAAGGGCGTGTACCTCATCACGGGTGGTCTCGGGGGAATGGGTCTCGTGTTTGCGGAGCACCTCGCCAGGACCGTGGGCGCCCGGCTTGCCCTCGTGGGTCGTTCCGCTTTTCCGGCGCGTGAACGTTGGCGGCGCTGGCTCGGGACTCATAACGAGCATGACGAAGTCTGTCAAAAAATCCGTCGCTTGCAGGGATTGGAAAAGTACGGCGCCCGCGTGGAAGTTTTTAGCGCCGACGTTGCTGACCTCGAGCAGATGAGAGGTGTAGTTGCGCGGATCGTCGAGCAGTTTGGACCAGTTAATGGAGTCATTCACGCAGCCGGCATTGCCGGCGGAGGCATGATTCAGCTCAAGACTGTGGAAAAAGCTGCGGCGATTCTCGCGCCGAAGGTTGAAGGCACACGCTGGCTCGGACAACTCTTCGAAAATTCCAAGCTCGATTTTCTTTTCCTTTGCTCGTCAAGAAGCTCCATCCTTGGGGGCTTCGGGCAGATCGACTATTGCGCGGCAAACAACTTCCTCGATGCTTTCGCGCATTACTACGCCGCGAAGACCGGGACCTTCACTGTCGCGGCGGACTGGGACGGCTGGCAGGAAGTCGGAATGCTGGTAAACACAGCGTCGCAATATGGCGTCGCGAAAGTCTCGAAACAACGCATCGATCATCCGTTGCTGGCACAACGAATATCTCAAACTGACGATCGCGAAACTTACATTACTCAGTTCAGCGTCGCACAAAGTTGGATTCTTGAAGAGCACCGCATTGGTGGTAGATCGGTGTTGCCCGGTGTCACTTACCTCGAAATGGCGCGCGCCGCTTTTGAGCAACACAGTGGTGTTGACGGGCCAATTGAATTACGCGACGTATTTTTCATCACGCCGATGAGTATTGACAACGACGCGAAAAGAGACGTGCGTCTGCTACTCGAGCGAAACGGCGAGTGGTTCAAATTCCGTACTTCGAGTAAACCCGCCGGTGTTGGTGACTCTGACGGGCACTGGCAGGATCACGCTATCGGTGAGGTCGGACGCGCGGCCGCACGCGCGGCGCGTCAGCACGATCTCGGTGAAATCATCGAGCGGTGTAGTAAGAAAGAGTTTCTTGTTAGTGACGACGAGCGGGATCCCGATCTTGGTCCACGTTGGCAGAATATTAAAAAGGTCTATCTCGGAGAGCGCGAGATGGTTGTCATGTTTGAGTTGGACGAAGCTTTCACGCCTGACCTGGAGCGACTGAAGCTGCATCCCTCCCTCCTCGATCGCGCCGCCGGCACAGGGATGCTCTACATGGACGTCGAAGGCATATACCTCCCGATGTCTTACAAACGACTGCGAGTCGAACGCGCTCTGCCGCGCCGCATCTTTGCGCACATCAAGGAGACCGAGAACAACTACTCGAAAAAAGAGACAATCACATTCGACGTTCTCATTATGGACGAGAACGGCAATGAACTGGTCGAGATTGAAGAGTTTAGCGAGAAACGGATCAACGACTTGACCGAGCAGGTCCGTGCGATAGGCGACGAGAGTGCTCGCGTTAATGTCAGCGAACCTGTCGCTGCGGCCGCCGCGAATATTTACGAAGAAAGCATTCGTGAGGGAATCGTACCGCTCGAGGGTGTTGAAGTGCTGACGCGCATTTTGAGTGGGGCCCCTGTTCCGCATGTGATTGTCTCGACGAAGGATCTCGCAGCTTCGATAGCAGAGGCTAATGCTTTCGTCGAAGCGAAGGTCTCGGCTCAGATCGACAAACTGCAAATTGCGCGTCCCTTACACCCACGGCCCGACGTGCAGACTACCTATGCGCCGCCGCGTAATGAACTCGAAGAGATGCTTGCAGGGATCATGCAGGAAGCGCTCGGTGTGGATCGCGTCGGCGTTAACGACAACTTCTTTGAGTTGGGCGGCGACTCGGTGCTCAGCATTCAAATCATTGCGCGCGTCAATCGCACCGGGTGGCAGATCACGCCGCAGCAGATTTTTCAACACCAGACGATTGCTGAACTTGCGGCAGTTGCTGTCAAAACGGAAGAGTCAAAGTCGCAGCCCGTTTCCACTCCTGCACAGAAAGCACCAACCGGTTTCGGAGTGACCGGTATCGAGGGAAGAAAGCTCAACAAGCTGTCGCGCCTGCTCGCAGAAGAAGACGAGTTTGACGACGAAGAGGATGAAGTCGTTGCCGAACCGCTAACGGAGGTTGTTAGTGTTTCGGGTAACGGCACCGGCTCGAGCCAACCCGGGAAAGTGGATTTCAGTCTCTTCTATTTCGCTGCCGACAACTCCCAATCCGGCGCAGACAGGTACCGCCTCTATCTCGAAGGTGCAAAGTTCGCTGACAGGAACGGCTTCGCGGCGGTATGGACGCCGGAACGTCACTTCCACGAAAGCGGAGGACTATACCCGAATCCTTCTGTTTTGAGTGCCGCGCTTGCCGCGATCACCGAACGCATCAAGCTGCGCGCCGGAAGCGTTGTGCTACCGCTTCACCACTCTATCCGCGTCGCCGAGGAGTGGTCCGTGGTCGATAACCTTTCGAAAGGACGCGTTGGAGTGTCGTTTACCTCGGGTTGGATTCCAAACGACTTCGCGTTTTTCCCGGAACGCTTCGCTAACAAGCGCGAGGAGATGCTGCGCGGTATCGAGGAGGTGCAGCGGCTCTGGCGGGGCGAAACGATTGCGGCGGTCGACGGTGCAGGGAAGAGTTGCGAACTGAGAATCTTGCCCCGGCCGTTTCAACCTGAGTTGCCCATTTGGCTTACGTGTAGCGGCGATCCGCAGATGTTCGTCAAGGCGGGCGAGTTGGGATTAAACGTCCTGACGGCGCTGCTCTCGCAGTCAGTAGATGAGGTAGCGAACAAGATAAAACTCTATCGCGATGCCCGCGCCAGCCACGGGCACGATCCTGATGCCGGGCGCGTCACTCTGATGCTGCATACATTCGTCGGTAAAGATGAGCAGACCGTCCTCGACATTACGCGTGGTCCATTGAGCGAGTATCTCAAGGCGCACGTTGGTCTGATCGAGACGATGACGCAGAGTCTCGATATCAAGGTCGACATTAATAAGGAGCAGCATCTCGACTACCTCATTGCGTTCGCCCTGGAGCGCTACTACAAGATCTCCTCCTTGATCGGCACGCCCGAGAAATGCCTGCCGATGGTGCAGCGACTCGGAGACATCGGCGTTGATGAGCTGGCCTGCTTCATAGATTTCGGTGTTGACGTTGATGCAGTGCTCGAAGGCTTGCAGCATTTGCACACCCTCAAAGAACTCTGCGACAAGGAATTTAGTCCACAGATTGCACTGATGAAATCTGCGTAATCTGCGGATTAGTACAAAGGTCGGACAATGAAAATGAAGAACGTCGAAGACATCTATCAGCTTTCGCCAATGCAGGAAGGGATTCTCTTCCACACGCGGCATGATCCGGCGTTTGCGCTGTACTTCGAAATCATCACTGGGACCTTGCACGGCGATCTCGATCTTGATGCGTTCGCGCGCGCCTGGCAGTCGGTTGTAGATCGTCATGCAGTGCTGAGAACTGCTTTCGTCTGGGAAGGACTTGATGAGCCGATCCAGGTTGTACGCAAGCGGGCAAGATTAGAAGTGACTCATCACGACTGGCGGAAACTTACGAGCGAGGAGCAGGCAAACGCACTGGCGAGGCTCTTTGCCGCTGAACGTACCAGAGGCTTCGATCTCTCCAAAGCGCCGCTAATGCGCGTCGCACTCATCCGGACGGCTGAGGACTCCTATCGCTTTGTTTGGACTTACTATCACGGACTTGTTGACGGCTGGTCCGGCTCGCTGGTTTTCAGCGATGTGTTGCTCTTCTACAAGGCGTTGACCCAGGGGGTTGAGATCAATTTGCCTCCGGCTCCTTCATTCCGCAGCTACATCGACTGGATTCGCGAGCAAAACCTCGACGAGGCGCGCGAATATTGGCGTCGTACGCTGAAAGGGTTTAAGTCCGCGACACCCATCGAGCTTGTACGCCCCCGCGAGACGCCCATCCCGGACGTTGGCAGGAGTTATCGCGAGTCTCAGGTCAAGCTCGATGCCGAAACCACCGCCAGGCTTGTCCATCTCTCGCGCCAGCGCCAGTTGACTCTGAACACGATTTGTCAGGGCGCGTGGGCACTGTTGCTGAGCCGCTACAGCGGCGAGCAGGACATCGTGTTTGGTGTGGCGGTGTCGGGGCGCCCGCCAATGCTGGAGCACGTCGAGATGATGATCGGCATGCTCATCAACACACTGCCAACGCGTATTCAGGTGCCGCCGGACAAAATGTTGCTCCCCTGGCTCAAAGACGTTCAGATGCAGCAGTCGGAGATGCGACAGTACGAATATAGCCCCCTCGTACGAGTTCAGGGATGGAGCGACATGCCGCGTACAGCTCCCCTGTTCGACTCGATTTTCTCATTCGAGAACCACCCATTTGATCGCTCGCTTTTGCAGGGGAGTGAAAGCCTCGCTGTCGGCGACGTGGTCCATCACCACACAGCGACGGGTTATCCGATCAACATCGTCATCGAACCGGGAGCCGAGTTGACGGTAAATCTCCTGTATGACTTTGGGCGTATCGACGATTCCGCCGTCGATCGCATGTTGGGTCATCTGGGCCATTTGCTAAGCGAGATCGCCACGGACCCGAGCCGCCGGCTGTCAGAATTCTCGGTTCTTACACCGCGAGAACATCAGCAGTTGCTGTTCGAATGGAACAGGACAGCGAGGGAATATCGCCGCGACCTTTGCTTGCACCATTTATTCGAGGAGCAGGTTGAACGCACGCCTGACACGCCGGCCGTTGTCTTCCGTAACAAGCAACTGAGCTTCGCCGAACTGAACGCGCGGGCCAATCAGTTGGCCCGCTATCTGCGGCGACTTGGTGTAGGCCCGGAAATCAAAGTGGCCCTCGGCCTGGAGCGCTCGGTGGAGATGGTGCTGGGAGTGCTGGCTATTCTCAAGGCCGGTGGTGTCTACGTGCCCCTGGATGTGGCCCAGCCACCACAGCGGTTGCAGTTCATCTTGACGGATGCTGACGTACGCATAGTGCTCACGCAAAAAGAGTTTGTGGCCTCGCTGCCGGAGTATGAGGCAAGGATGGTTTGTTTAGACGAATGCGCTAAGGTCCTTGCGCGCGAGAGCACAGCTAACCCGGCCTCGAGTGCAATCGCCGAGAACCTTGCCTACGTGATTTACACGTCAGGCTCAACCGGCACCCCGAAGGGAGTAATGGTAGGGCATCGTTCGGCAGTGAATCTGGTGACCGGTTTGCAGCAAGCAATCTACCAGAATCATGCCGCGCCACTGCGCGTGAGCGTGAATGCCCAAATGATCTTCGACGCTTCAGTAAAGCAACTGGTGCAACTGCTCTCAGGCCACACGTTGGTAGTGATTCCGGAAGAAGTGCGAGCGAATCCGGAGGAGTTATTGGCGCACATGACAGAGCAGCAGTTGGACGTGCTGGATTGCACGCCGTCACAACTACAACTGCTGCTGGATTCCGAGACGTGGCAGCGGAAGCCGCTGCCGCAGTTCATGCTGGTGGGGGGCGAGTCGTTGAGTGGCGAGTTGTGGGACCGGCTGGCCGCGCAGCCTGCGACAAAGTTCTACAACGTCTATGGACCAACGGAATGCACGGTAGACGCGAGCATCGGGTGGGTAACCGAGGCGGGTGAGCCACCCAACATCGGACGCCCGATAGCCAACACAAGAATCTATCTTCTGGATGTGCAGCAACGACCGGTGCCGGTGGGAGTGCGTGGTGAGATCTGCGTGGCCGGTGAGTGCCTGGCGCGCGGTTATCTAAACGGGCCGGAGCAGACGGCAGAGAAGTTCATTCCGGAACCCTTCTCGGGAGCGGCGGGGACGCGGATGTATCGCACTGGGGATCTGGGCCGGTATCTTGCAGATGGGCGGTTGGAGTTTGTGGGGCGAGTGGACCATCAGGTGAAGGTGCGCGGGGTACGCATTGAACCGGGAGAGATCGAAGTCGCTCTTAGACAACATCACGCCGTGCGCGACGCAGTGGTCCAAATGCGCGAAGATACTCCGGATGATCGACGGCTAATTGCATACGTCGTCCCGGAACATCTACAGGGTTTGCCGCTCGCACCAAAACTAACCGTTGACGAGCGTGATGATCTGTTATCCGGCAGACAACTTTCAAAACTCCCGAACGGCATGGTCATAGCAGGCCACGGCAGTCTTCAGGCAAGTGGCGTGTACCGCGAGATCTTCGAAGACAAGATCTACATAAAGCACGGGATTCGGCTGGATGAGAACGCTTGCGTCTTCGACGTGGGCGCGAACATCGGTCTCTTCACGCTGTTTGTAAAGCAGCAGGCGCCAGGTGCTCGCGTCTACTCCTTTGAACCTTTGCCGCCGAACTTCGAGGCGTTGCAGATCAACGTCAAGTTCTACGGCCTGGACGTCAAACTCTTCGAATGTGGACTTTCGAACCGGCGCGAGACCACGGCTTTCACTTTTTATCCTCACGCCGCCGCCATGTCCGGCAAGGGTTCGCGTGTCGAGGAAGACAAAGTCGCAGCGATGGCCAACGTTGGCAGTTGGCTTAAGACCTTCGAGCACGATCCTCAGGCGCCCGGTCAGTACGACCTCGACAACTTCGTCGAGCACTACCTGATTAGCGAGTCGTACAACTGCCAGCTCCGCTCTCTTTCCGAGATCATTCGCGAAAACGCGATCGAGCGCATCGATCTCTTGAAGCTCGACGTAGAGAGAAGCGAGTTTGACGTGCTTTCCGGCATCGAGGATGAGGATTGGAAAAAGATCAGGCAATTCGTGATTGAAGTCCATACCGATGAATTGCTGCAGCAGATCACCGCTCTTTTGCGAACACGCGGATTCGAGTTTGCAGTGGATCAGAGCGCGATCGTCGAAACGACGGGGCAGGACGTTCTTCGGGGTTACATGCTTTATGCATGGGACCCAGCGCACCGGGAAGCGTCTTCGAATGGTCACGGGGTAGCTGGCGCGGGGCCTGGAATAGAGATGCTTCCCGCTGCCGAATTGTCGTCTGATGACCTGCGCAACTTCCTGCTGGAACGACTGCCCCTCCAACTGATCCCTTCAGCCTTCGTCGTACTTAAAGAATTGCCGCTCATGGCAAGCGGCAAGGTCGATCGGCGTGCGCTGCCTGCACCTGACGGTCCAGCCATCCTGACAGAGGACGAACACGTATCGCCGCGAACTCCGGTGGAAGAGATCGTTGCGGGGATCTGCGCCGCGGTGTTGCACCTGAACAGCATCAGCGTAACGGCAAATTTTTTCGATCTTGGCGGTCACTCTCTGCTGGCCGCACAAGTGATTTCTCGCGTGCGTGAAACATTTCGCGTCGAGCTGAGCCTGCGCAGCTTATTCTTAAAACCGACAGTCGAAGGTCTCGCAGAGAACATCGGAAAATCGCTAAAGGCTGGCGAGCAAGTCCCTCTTGGGAGTATCGCGAGAGTTTCTCGCGAAGGCGACTTACCCCTTTCCTTCTCGCAACAGCGAATCTGGTTCCTGGACCAGATGGCAGGCAGTACGCCCTACTACAACCTTATTTCGAGAGTGCGTTTGCAGGGAGCATTGAATCTTGAGGCGCTGCAAAAAGCTCTGTCCGAGATCGTCAGGCGCCACGAGATCCTCCGCACGACATTTGCCGCGGTTAGAGGCCGGCCCACCCAGATCATCAATCCGGCAATGCCTCTAACGCTGGAGATAGAAGACGTTGCCGGCGAGACAGCGGAGGAGCGAGCGGCAAATGCTCGTTTGCTCGCAAGGCAGGAGGCTGAACAACCGTTCGATTTGAGCAGTGGACCACTGCTACACATTCGCATCCTGCGTCTCAGCACCCTGGAACACCTCACGCTTCTGAAGATGCATCACATCATCTCCGATGGGTGGTCTACGAGTGTGCTGGTGAATGAACTCACGGCGCTCTACTCGGCGTTCTTAAATGGCGAATCGTCGCCGCTGCCTGAGTTGCCGCTGCAATACGTTGATTATGCAGTCTGGCAACGCCAATGGTTGCAAGGTGAGACGCTCGAAATACAGCTCAACTATTGGAGCCAGCAACTGCGAGACGCTCCGCCATTGCTTGAACTTCCGACGGACAAGCCGCGACCCGCCATCCAAACTTTTAACGGCGCACCGATGAATTGGCAGGTTGGGCCAGAGGTTACGGTTCGCCTGCGGGAACTGTCGCGCGACGAAGGCACAACGCTCTACATGACGTTGCTGGCCGCGTTTACGACGCTGCTCTATCGCTACTCGGGTCAAACCGACATTGTGATCGGCACTGACATCGCCAACCGCACGCGCGCAGAGACCGAAAATCTGATCGGCTTTTTCGCAAACATGGTGCTCCTGCGCAGCGACGTGTCTGATAACCCAACTTTCGCCGAACTGCTGGGCCGTGTTCGCGAAACTGCGCTTGGCGCCTATGCGCACCAGGATTTGCCTTTCGAAAAACTGGTCGAAGAACTGAAACCGGAACGCAGCTTGAGCCACACACCCTTCTTCAATGTCGTTTTCGTCCTGCAAAACGCGCCTCGGGGTACGCTCGACATGCCCGGACTTAAACTCACGCCCGAGGAATTTGAGAGCAATTTCACGCGCTTTGATCTTGAGTTTCACCTGTGGGAGCTTGACGGTCAGTTGAGCGGCTTTCTCATTTCAAACACCGACTTGTTCGAGGCCGCGACGATTAGACGCTTACTCAGCCACTTCACAATTCTGCTCGACGGAATTATCGCCGATCCCGATCGGCGGATCGCCACGTTGCCGCTACTCGCCTCGGATGAGAGGCGAATGTTGTTGACGAGTTGGAACGACACGATCACTGATTACCCGCGCCACGATCTGATTCAGCAACAGTTCGAGTTGCAAGCGGCACGAACGCCGCAGGCCACAGCCCTCGTCTTCGGCGAGCGCGAAATGAGTTACGACGAACTCAATCGCCATGCCAATCAGCTCGCGCGCCATCTCAAGTCGCTCGGTGTCGCGCCGGAAATTCCTGTGGCCCTCTGCATGGAACGTTCGCTTGCGATGGTCATCGCGCTGCTGGGCATTCTCAAGGCTGGCGGTTACTACGTGCCTCTGGATCCTGAATATCCGATTGAGCGTTTGGCATTCATGCTTAACGACTCAGCGATACCGGTAGTGGTGACGCAGACGTCCCTGCTTGACGTGCTTCCGGCGCACTGGTCACACGTGTTGAGTTTGGACACCGATTGGGGAGCGATCGCCCAACAGAGCGACGAGAACCTCAGCCTTCAGGGAACAACCGAGAACCTTGCCTACGTGATGTACACATCAGGCTCGACCGGTGAGCCTAAAGGTGTGGGTGTCACCCACCGCGGAGTTTTGCGTCTCGTTAAAGAAACGAACTATGCGAGCTTCGGGATTGACGAAGTATTTTTGCAGTTGGCGCCGATCACTTTTGATGCGTCCACCTTTGAGGTGTGGGGCAGCCTAATTAACGGCGGACGGCTTGTAATCATGCCTCCAAAAGCGCCCACCCTCGAGGAGTTGGGCGCAGCCTTAAGCCGCTGCGGAGTGACGACACTGTGGCTGACTGCCGGCCTGTTTCACCTGATGGTGGAGCAACGACCGGATGATCTAAAAGAAGTGCGTCAACTCCTGGCCGGCGGCGATGTATTGTCAGCGGCGCACGTGAAAAGATTCTGGAAATTTTTCAAGGCCGGCTAATAAACGGTTATGGACCAACCGAAAACACCACCTTCACTTGCTGTCATCCAATGACGAGGGCCGAACACGCTGGAAGTGTGGTTTCCCTTGGTCGACCGATTTCGAACACACAAGTCTACCTACTGAATCGAGACCTCGAGCCGGTACCGCTCGGAGTAGCGGGTGAACTTTACACTGGAGGCGACGGCCTCGCGCGTGGCTACCATAATCGACCCGACCTCACAGCCGAGCGTTTCATTCCACATCCATACGGCAAACCCGGTGAGCGGCTTTACCGCACGGGTGATGTAGCGCGTTACCTTACCGACGGGCGGATAGAGTTTGTTGGCAGGTTGGATCATCAGGTCAAGGTACGCGGCTTTCGCATTGAATTGGAAGAGATCGAGGTTGCTCTGGCAGCACACTCGGCTGTGCGACAGTGTGTGGTGCTCGCACGTGAAGATGGCGGACGCGAAAAGCAATTGGTCGCATACGTTTTGCTTGAAGCAGACCGCGAGTTGACCGGGACCGAGATGCGCGCGTACCTGGGCCAACACCTGCCGGAGTACATGATTCCGTCGCAACTCGTTGTGCTTGAAACTTTCCCGCTGACAGCCAATGGAAAAGTGGACCGGCGTGCATTGCCCGCGCCTGGCGAGGCACGAGAGTTATCGCAGGACGAGTTTGTTGCGCCTCGCACTCCCGTCGAGAAGGCGCTGGTGGAGATCTGGCAAGAGGTGCTGGGAGTCGAGCGCGTCAGCGTTAACGATAACTTCTTCGATCTGGGCGGCGACTCGATCCGCAGCATTCAAGTGCATGCGCAGGCGGAGGAGCATGGCTATCAGTTTTCCGTTCGTGATCTGCTCCAACTCCAGACAATTGCCGAATTGGCGTGTGTGACGAAGAGAATTGATGCCGGCATCGATAGAGCTTTCAAGACCGAACCGTTCAGCCTGGTGAGGATCGATGACCGCCAGAAGCTGCCTGAAGATATCGAAGACGCGTATCCACTCTCGTTCCTGCAGCGAGGAATGCTGTATCACACGAATTTGAGTGGGCAGTTGGCGCTCTACCACGTGATCTTCAGTTGTCTCATTCGTGGTCCACTCGAGGTCGCCGCTCTACGGGCTGCGCTGCAACGACTGGCCGCGCAGCATCCGGTTTTACGCGCCTCATTCGATCTACACAGTTATAGCGAGCCGTTACAACTCGTGCACAAACGCGTGACCGTGCCGTTCGCGATCACGGATCTGAAACACTTGCCGGCAACGGATCGGAAAGCCACCCTTGTTGCGTGGCAAGAAGAGGATAAGAAACGGAGTTTTGAATGGTCGTCAGCGCCGCTCCTGCGTCTTAACGTCTTCATCTGCGATGAAGCTGAGTTTCGTGTCACGGCCAGTTTCCATCACGCCATCCTGGATGGGTGGAGTTTGAGTTCGATGCTGTCGGAACTCTTCTCACTCTACCTGGAACTCCGTGACGGCGACGCGGCGCCAGGAATTCCGCTCGCAACTACCTTCCAAGATTTCATTGCTCTCGAGCAGCAATCGTTGCGGTCAGAAGAAACTCGTCAGTACTGGTCGGAAAAATTGGCAGCTTTTCCGGTAACTGTATTGCCGCCGCGAGAAGGCACTGCGCCGCGCGAAGCGGGCAGAAATGTGTTGCAAGTGCGTTTTGATAGCGAGTTGGTAGAAGGCTTGAAATCGTTTGCGCGTCGCGCAGGTGTGCCGCTCAAGTCTGTGCTTTTGGCCGCCCACTGCAAGATACTCGGTCTGCTCAGCGGACAGTCAGAGGTTACGACCGGCCTGGTTTCCAATGGGCGCCCGGAAGAGGTAGATGGGGATCGCGCGCTTGGTCTGTTCCTGAACACGATTCCATTCTCATTACGGCTTCAGGACAGTTCCTGGCTCGACCTGGCGCAGGCGACTGCCGCCGCGGAAAACGAACTGGCAGCGTTTCGCCGCTACCCACTCGCCGAAATGCAAAGAGCGCGTGGTGGTCAACCCCTTTTCGAGGCCACCTTCAACTACACCCACTTTCACATCCTCGAAAATGTGCATGAAAGCGCGGACTTCAAGGTCGTCGACTCTGAAGTTTTTAGCCAGATCAACTTTCCCTTCAGCGCCGGGTTCGATCTAAACAACTCGGAACTTTTACTCATACTTGAACACGATCTAACCCGGATCAGCGTGCGGCAGATCGAGGAGATCAAAAACTACTATTCCCGTGCGCTCCGCGCGATCGTCGCCGATCCAACCGGCAAGGACAATACCTGGGCGCTCGATGAAGCTGAGCAGCAACGCTTGCTGGTCCAATTGAACCAGACAAGCGCAAATTATCCTCGTGATATTTGTCTGCATCAGTTGATCGAAGCGCAGGCAGCGCGCATCCCAGAGGCCGTGGCCCTGGTCTCACGCGGCGAGCAAACGTCCTACGCTGAATTGAATGAACGCGCGAACCAACTCGCCCACTATCTCAAATCGTTAGGCGTTGGGCCGGAAGTCCTTGTCGGAGTCATGTTGGATCGTTCGGTCGAGATGGTGGTGGCGTTGTTGGGAATTCTCAAAGCAGGTGCAGCGTATGTACCGCTCGATCCGTCCTACCCGCGCGAACGTGTGCGCTTCATGCTCGAAGATGCAGGAGTGACGATCCTGCTGAGCGAGCTGGCCATGATGGACAGGTTACCTGAGAATGGTCCAACCGTACTCTTCGTAGACGCGCACAAACCAGCGATTCAACAGCAGAGCCGAGCTAATCCGGCAAGTAATGTCAGTGCCGGCAATCTCGTCTACGTAATCTACACCTCCGGAACAACGGGCCGGCCGAAAGGTGTGATGCTGGGCCACCGCGAAGTTGTGAATTGTGTACTCTGGATGCAGCGCGCTTATGCACTTACTCCGCAGGATCGCATGCTCTGTAAGACCACGCTCAACTTTGATCCGTCGGTTTGGGAAATCTTTTGGCCGCTGCTCGCGGGCGGTCAGGCAGTGCTGAGCCAGCCCGGGGAACAGCACGATAGTGCTGCGCTTTTGCGAACCATTATTGGTCGAGAGGTAACCATAGCTTATTTTGTACCCTCGATGCTGACGCTGTTTCTCGCTGAGCCGGAAGTTGAACAAGCGACGTCGCTGAGACAAGTAATATGCGGTGGAGAATCTTTGCCGCAGGACCTGGTCAGACTCTTCTACCAACGCCTGCCCCAGGCGACCTTGCATCACTCGTATGGACCAACAGAAACGGCGATCGCGTCTTCGGAGACGATCTGCGAGCGAGACTCTCTATATGAGGTGACGCCGATAGGCCGTCCGCTGGCAAACACGCAGTTATATGTGTTGGACCAACAGATGCAAGTTGTTCCCAGCGGGGTGATCGGAGAATTGTTTATTGGCGGAGAGGGGTTAGGGCGTGGTTACTTGAATCGACCGGATCTAACGGCTCAAAAGTTTGTGCCGGATCCTTTCGGAGTTGATCCGAATGGGCGGTTGTATCGCAGTGGCGACATGGTTCGCCACTTGCCGGACGGCAACCTTGAGTTTCACGGGCGCCGTGATGAGCAGGTCAAACTGCGCGGAGTCCGCATCGAGCTGGGAGAAATTCAAACCGTAATCAGAAATGAGAAGAACGTACAGACGGCCCTCGTCGCGTTGCGCCAGGACCAAACGGGAGATAACAGTCTGGTGGCCTATGTGGTTGCCAAACCAGGCGCCGAGTTAGTGATTGCAGAGCTGCGGCAAAAGGTTGCGCAACGCTTGCCCGCCGCGATGGTCCCCGCAGCGTTTGTTATCCTCGCAGAACTTCCTCTCTTGCCCAATGGAAAGATCGATCACGCTGCTCTACCAACGCCGGAGGTTGAATTAGCATATGACTATGTTGCACCGCACGATGCCGTAGAGGAGTTGATTGCAGGAATATGGGCTGAGGTACTCGATCTCGAGCGCGTCAGTGTGCATAACGATTTCTTTGCGATCGGCGGACACTCTTTAACCGCCACGCAAGTCATGGCGCGATTATCGGACGTGTTTCACGTCGATCTCGGTCTGCGCAGCTTGTTTGAAACACCAACGGTCGCCGGTCTCGCGCAGAAAATTGGTGCCGCGGTGCGTGAAGGAACATTGAGTCAGCCGTTAGCGATCGGGCCGCGGACCCGGCTGCAATCGCTGCCGCTTTCATTCGCCCAGCAACGAGTTTGGTTCCTTGAGCAGCTCGAATCCGCCGGCGCCGCTTACCACATTCCAGTCATCTTCCGCATCCGGGGACAACTCGACGTACCGGCGCTCGAACAAGTTGTGAACGAGATCATGCGGCGTCATGAATCGCTCCGCACGAGTTTTCGCATGATGGATGGTGTGCCGGTGCAGGTAATTGGGCCGCATCGAAAAGTGTCGTTGACACTGATCGACTTGAGCAAGCTACCTGAAGAGCAACAGGAAGCTGAAACGGTGTTGCTGTCGAACGAGCAAGCCCAACTCCGGTTTGATTTAACTGCTGGTCCCCTCATGCACGTCCGCCTGGTGCGGTTGAATAAAGAGGAGCATGTGCTGCAACTGACGCTGCATCACTTGATCGCGGATGGCTGGTCGGTTGGAGTGCTGGCGCGCGAGACGCGCACGCTGTACGAAGCGTTCACTCAAGGCAAGCCTTCGCCTTTGCCCGCCCTTCCCGTACAGTACGCCGACTTTGCATTGTGGCAGCGCGAGTGGTTGCAGGGAGATCTGCTCGCTGGACAGATCGATTATTGGCGCCGGCAACTTGCGGAGGCGCCGAGAGCGCTTGAACTCCCGACCGACCATGTGCGGCCGCCCGTGCAAAGCTTTCGTGGAGCTCAAATGCGATTCACATTGCCGGCGACACTAACGGAGGAGTTGCATAGGTTGAGCCGGCGTGAAGGCGCAACAATCTTTATGACATTGCTGGCAGCCTATGCCGTGCTGCTGTCGCGTTATGCAGATCAGCGAGATGTTGTGGTGGGCACTCCGATCGCAAATCGCAGGCAAAGTGAACTCGAAGATCTAATCGGATTCTTCGCGAACACGCTTGCCCTCCGAGTTAAGGTGGATTCCGGACTCACGTTCCGCGAGTTGCTGCGTAACGTTCGCGAAGTGACTCTCGGCGCTTACGCCAATCAAGACGTGCCATTCGAAAGACTAGTGGAAGAACTGCAACCAGTGCGCGAGCTGAACCGCAACCCATTCTTCCAGGCAACCTTTGGCGTGCAAAACATACCGCACGCTCAACTGAATTTGCCGGGACTCAATATCGGAGTGCAAGAGTTCGTTAGCGGCGCCACGAGATTTGATTTCGAATGCTTTCTGCGCGAAGAAGCAGGCGAGCTACGCGGAGTCTTCAGCTACAGCACGGATCTATACGAACAACAAACCATCGAAAATCTCTTGCGGCACTTCGAGCGCTTGCTGGAAATAGTAGCGGCCAATCCGAAAGAGCGCCTTTGCGACCTTTCGTTGTTGATGTCCGACGAAGAGCAGCAGCTCGTGGAGTGGAACAGCACTGCCGTGGATTTCGGGCGCGACAAAGGCGTGCACAAGTTGTTTGAAGATCAAGTTGCTCACACGCCCGAGGCTGTTGCTGTCGAATTCGGTGACGAACGATTGAGTTACGCCGAACTAAACCGCCGCGCCGATGAGCTCGCGACGCGGTTGAGAGGAATGGGCGTTGGACCAAACACCGTCACTGGTATTTGCGCGGAACGTTCGCCCGCGATGCTTGTTGCGGTCCTTGGAGTGCTCAAGGCAGGGGGTGCATACCTGCCGCTTGACGCTGAGGATCCTGCCCGGCTCAGCTACATGCTGGAAAACTCGAGCACGCAAATCGTCATTACCCTACGGGCGTTGCGGGATAGGTTTTCCGTCTTGGACGTGCAGGTGCTCTGCGTCGATGAACCACAACCTTCAGCAGCAGCAGATGTGAAGGTCTCACTCACGAGAGTCATGCCGGACGATCAGGCCTATTTGATTTACACTTCCGACACCTCGGGAATGCCGAATGGCACAGCGATGCCGCATCGTGCACTAGCCAATATGCTTCACTGGCAGATGGCGCGCTCCGGCCCGGCACCGCGCACGCTTCAATTCGCGCCGCTTGATTGTGAAGTCTTTCTTCAGGAGATCCTTTCGACGTGGTGCGCCGGCGGGACACTCGTACTTATTGACGAAGAGGTGCACAGTAATAACGAGCGTCTCTGGTCGACGCTAATTGAGGGGCGAATTGAAAGAGTATTCTTGCCGTGCGCGACGCTGCAATCCCTTGCAGAGTTCGCTATACACGACAAGTGCGCGTCGCCGCAAATTCGCGAAATAATTACGAGTGGTGAACAATTGCGGATCACACCGCAAGTGCGGCAAATGTTCGCCAAACTTGGCGACTGCGTGCTGGATAACCACTATGGACCAACCGCAGCGTACGTCGCGAGCGCTTACCGCTTACCAGGCGATCAGGCTCAATGGCCGGATGTCGCTCCTATCGGACAACCCATCGCCAACTCGCAGCTCTATGTGCTCGATGGGCAAATGAGACCTGGTCCTATCGGAGCAGCCGGCAACTTATACATCAGTGGAGATTGCCTCACGCAAGGTTACCTGAACTGTGCGGAGGCGACGGCTGAAAAGTTTCTGCCAAATCCCTTTAGTGCTGTTCCGGGCACGCGCATGTATCGCACTGGCGAGGTTGCGCGTCTCATGAGCGATGGGAATATGCAATTGCTTGGCAGACGCGATGGTCAGTTGAAGCTTCGTGGTCACGGAGTCGAGGCCGGCAAGGCTGAGACTGTGCAGACTATCGCGGAAACACCAACGGCAGAGTTGGTGGCTGACATCTGGGCTGAAGTGCTCGGCCTCGAGCGCGTTGGTTTGCACAACAACTTCTTCGACCTCGGAGGCCACTCGCTGCTTGCGACGCGCGTAATTTCTCGTGTGCGCGAAGCGTTTAAATTAGAAGTGCCCCTCCGGCGACTGTTCGAAATGCCGACCGTGTTTGAGTTTGCGACATACATCGACGGTCAGCTTCGGACGGGCAAGGACCTGACCCCACCTCCAATTCGCCGGCGGCCGCATGATCGCCCGCGACCGCTCTCTTTCGCGCAGCAGCGGCTGTGGTTCTGGGAGCAATTGGAACCAAACACTCCGACTTATAACCTCACGTCAGCATTTCGACTCCAAGGAGAGCTCGATCTAGCGTTGCTCGAGCAGACTCTCAATGAGATCGTGCGCCGGCACGAAATTCTGCGTACTTCATTTACTGCCGTTGACGGAGAGCCGGTTCAGGTTGTCGCTCCTCGCAAGACCCTTCGATTGAACCCTGTCGACATCAGTTGGCTGCCGCCTGCGGAGCGCGAGGCAGAGGCGCGGCGCCTCAGCGGACAGGAAGCGTTGCGCCCGTTCGCCTTGAACAGAGCTCCGCTCCTCCGTGTCACTCTGCTGCGCTTGAGTTCGCAAGAGCATGTGGCAGTCGTTTCGATGCACCACATCATTTCTGACGGCTGGTCAATGGGGATCTTCATTGATGAAGTAACTGCCTTGTATGAAGCATATCGTTTCGGGCAGCCGTCGCCGTTGCCGGATCTGCCTGTACAGTATGCCGACTTCGCGGAGTGGCAGGCCGAGTTGTTACAACCGCGAAGCGAAGTCCTCGAGTCGCAGCTCAGATATTGGAAAGAACAACTTCGCGATGTGCCGCACCTGGATCTGCCCACCGATCGGCCGCGACCCCCTGTCTATAATCCGCGAGGAGCGATCCTGCCCCTTAGCTTACCGGCTGATTTGTTGCACGAGTTGAAATACTTGAGCCGGCTTGCACGCGTAACGCTCTTCATGACGCTGCTCGCGGCGTTCAAAGTCCTGCTTCACTCAAAGGCTCGACAAGATGACATCGTTGTTGGGACCGACATCGCCAATCGCACGCGTGTGGAAACTGAAGGACTGATCGGATTCTTCGTGAACATGTTGGTTCTACGCACAGATCTCGGCGGCAATCCCACCTTCAGCGAGCTGCTGCAACGGGTGCGCGAAATCACGCTTGGCGCTTACGCGCATCAGGATGTGCCGTTTGCGAAACTTGTTGGCGAACTGCACGTGAAGCGCGATTTGAGTCGCAACCCGCTCTTTCAAGTCGTCTTCGTGTTGCAGAATGCTTCGATCAAAACGCTGCAGTTGAAGGGGCTGACGCTGAGCCCGTTCGAATTGGGAATCACAAGTGCGCCCTTTGACATTGTCTTGTCTCTGCATGAGACTGCCGACGGCCTGGTTGGCTCAATGACCTACAACGCAGAGCTCTTCGATGTGCAAACAGCGCGGCGGCTGTTGAGCGATTACCAAAGCGTACTTGAACGCGTGGTAGCAGATCCCAACCAACGGCTCTCGAGTTTGGGGCTTGCTTACCCACGTGAAATTGGCAAACATGCCTCGCTGACTCTCACTTGAGCCCGACGTTTTTGCGGAGTCAGGTTCGAAAATCCAAATTTCCTTAGGTAAAACCACAAAATTGGACTTTGTCTATTTCCAGACTCAGTCGGGTTCACGACAGACAGCGTCGTTCATTTTAGGTAGAAAGATCGTGCTCTGACTGTCGGAAGATTTCCAAGCCCTGCGGACGCTTCCGACCTCCCCGGTAGTCCAAGCCCAGGCAAAAGCATTTTGAGTTATCGCCTGACGAAAATAAACGCGGTAACGGGAGCAAGCCGACGCGTCAATGTCCGGACGGCTTTGCAATTCTCCCTAATTGAAGAACGCGAGGTGGATGCCTTTTGGCTCCGAGTGCGGTAGCTCTGCCCGCGAGTTACAAATCTAATTTCAAGTAGCGGAGGAGTAAAAATGGACCGAGATGAAGTAGAAGACCAAACTATCTATAAGGTCGTCCTGAATCATGAAGAGCAATACTCAATTTGGCCGGCTGATCGTGAGAACGCGCTAGGTTGGAATGACGCCGGCAAAAGCGGGACGAAGGCAGAGTGTCTCGCGTATATCAAAGAGGTTTGGACCGACATGAGACCACTCAGTCTTCGCAAGCAAATGGAGGAAGCTGCCGCAAAGCAGTCAACAGTGTAAAGAAACAACGAAGCTCCAGACCTTTTAGCCCGCGCCTCACCCACCCACCCGACTTCATAGATTCATAACAGTAGTGAGATGAAAAATTTCGCAAGTCTTGTAGACTCGCCTTTAAGCGCACGTGTGTTCGCTAGTGGCGTCGAAAAAGAAATAAAGACGCGGCATCTTCTTTCGATCCTGGACTTCAAGTCGAACGAGATACTGAAGCTCGTCGAGGCGGCTGTCGCTTTCGCAGCAGGAGAAGAGATTGGCCCATCTTCTTTCAGAGGGCGTACGGTAGGTATCTATTTTCGTCGTTCATCGACACGCACGCGCACCTCTTTCACAGTGGCTGCGCACCGGCTTGGTGCGCAAACCATTCATTTTGGACCCAACGATCTCCAGCTCACTACTGGCGAGACTGTCGAGGACACAGCAAGGGTGCTGTCAGGTTTTCTTGAAGCATTGGTAATTCGCACCAACGACTCGTTGTCTGAAATGAAACTCTTCGCAAAGCAGGATCGGATGCCCGTCATCAATGCTATGAGTGATGACGAACATCCCACCCAGGCAATTGCGGATCTGGCTACTATGCAAGAAGCACTAGGCCGACTCGACGACCTTCACGTGCTCTATCTTGGTGAGGGAAATAACACCGCCGCAGCGTTAGCCTTCGCCATTGCGATGATTCGTGGGATGCGTCTCACGCTCGTCACGCCCGCCGGTTATGGCTTGCCCAACGATCAACTCGAGACGGCACAGCTTATCGCCCGTGAGTCGCGGGCCGAGATCAGGCAACACCACCGGATCGATCAGTTGCCTCGAAACGTCGACGTCGTCTACACCACAAGATGGCAGACGATGGGTGCGCCAAAGGCGGATCCGCAATGGAAATTGAAGTTCAAACCTTACGGCGTCACTCAAGAGCTAATGGCGAAGGTTTCAAAACCTTCGGGAACAATTTTTCTTCATGATCTGCCGGCCGTGCGGGGCGATGACGTTGCTGACGAAGTTCTGGATGGACCACAAAGTAAGGCTTTCCGGCAAGCTGAATACAAATTGTTCGGGGCGATGGCAGCTCTTTCCTGGTGCATCGGCGACCTCTGATTTGAATTCTCCTCCATACCGTCTCTGTGTTCTCTATGTCTCTGTGGCCAGACTTTAGCCCGGAGCAATAATCACCTCAAAGAAAACAGAGACACGGAGGATCCAAACTAGGGGGGCATTACCCCAAAAGGAACGGCTCACCATGTCTATTACTGAAGAGCAATTGAAGGCGTATGAAGACAGCGGGCTTATTTTTCTGCCAGGCTATTTCTCCGAAACCGAAGTGGACATTATGAAAGCGGAGCTCCCGCGCGTCTTCGCAGACCCCACCCCAAGAAAAGTCATGGAAGACGGAGGCCGGGACGTACGTTCTGTGTATGGGGCGCACTTCAACAGTCAAACCCTCCAACGGCTAACAAGGCATGCGCGAATCGCAAAGCCGGTCATCAAGATTCTCGGCAGCGAGGTGTACGTCTACCAATTTAAGATCAATGCCAAGGCAGCTTTCGGTGGTGATATTTGGGAGTGGCACCAGGATTATGTCTTCTGGCAGAAAGAGGATGGGATGCCGACCGCCCGTGCCTCCAACGTCGTAATCTTCCTTGACGAGGTCAACGAATTCAACGGTCCCTTGTTCTTCATACCCGGGTCACACAAGGCGGGTGTGATCGAGGTGCCGGCCCGCGAGCCCAAGCGAGAAACCAGCAACGAGAATAACCCTGGCTGGCTTTCTTCGCGACTCAAGTACGCTCTTGACCGTGAAACTGTCGCTCAACGGATCGCCAAACATGGGATTCTCGCGCCCAAGGGCCCTGCGGGTTCCGTGCTTTTTACACACCCGAACATCATCCATTGCTCCCCCAGTAACATGTCTCCCTTTGATCGTGTAGTTGCGATAATCACTTACAACAGCATCGAGAATATTCCCGCTGAACAGAAAAACCTGCGACCGGAGTTCCTGGCCAGTCGCGACTTGACGCCTGTAGTGCCGCTCTCGGAAGAGGGTTGGGCCAAAGCGGCGTACTGACACGTTCAGACAGCAAGATGGCGGAACAACTAGCTACTGCTGAGGCTTACGAACGCGCTGCGGTGGAACACGCGAGCACTCCAGCGCATTTAATCAGGCTCGACAAAAAGTGGGCGCTATGGCGTTGGGTGGCCGTTAGAGGTGCGGGCTTTCCCATCGTTCAGGTACTAGAACTGGCCGCGCCGCGGACGGCCATCGCTGCGGACGCAATTCTGGAAACCGAAAGTGCACTCGAGGATGCAGGAGATCGCTTAGAGCTTCTCAAGTCTGATTTCCGGGAGAGCTTCAAAGCTGATGCTTTGCTGATTTCAAAGGCAATCAAGGAAGTGGCAACGTCGAAAGCTTTTCGCGAAGCCGTGACCTGGCAGAACCGTCACGCATTGCATGGCAGCATCGATGCTTTGCTCGGAATGTCAGAGCGGCGCGATGTCGGAGTGAGAGACCGGCGGCGGCGTGAAGAAGTTGTAGCGAGTTACTTGCAACGTTACTGCGCTAAGAACGACACCATTGGTTTTTTCGGCCCTGTCGGCTGGGCAGAGATGTCTACCACGGGAGATCCGATTCAAGCTCGGCCCGGGCCGACGATCCTTGCGCAACGCGACGTCTATTTCGAAATGTGGTGCATCGAAGAGTTGACCCAGGCGCTGACACGTGATTGGAAATCCCGCGAGTGGATTGCACCGCGCCGCGCTTCTTACATCGATCTTGTAGGGACCCAACTTTATTTGCCGGCTCGAAGTGCGATTAACCTGCCGATCACCCAGGCCGCTGCTCTTAGAGCGTGTGATGGCCAGCGAACTGCTAAAGAGATTGCCAAAGGTTTGATCGCTAATCCCCTGACCGGAATCAAGAATCAAGCAGAAGCGTACGCATTGCTCGAGGGTCTTGAGCAACGAGGATTGATAGTCTGGAAGCTGGAACTTCCGATCGAGTTATTTCCGGAACGGAGTCTGCGGCGCCACCTCGAGCGAATTGACGACGAACCGGTACGGCACTGCGCGTTAGAGGCACTCAACGAGATCGAGCTCGCTCGTGATTGTGTTGCGAAGGCGGCCGGCGATGACCAAGAGTTAGACGCCGCAATGGCAACACTGGAGAGCACCTTTACGCGATTAACCGGCTCGGCCTGCACCAGATCAGCGGGGATGATGTATGCGGGAAGGACGCTTGCTTATGAGGACTGCCGTCGTGATTTGGAACTGGAGATCGGTCCTCAGGTCACGGCCTCTTTGGCACCGCCCCTTTGCTTACTGCTGACCAGCACAAGATGGTTTGCTTACCAGCTCGCCAATATAGCCCGAGGTTGGTTTGACAAGTTGTATGCCGAGATCTCCGCACGTACGCGATCGCGAACCATTGACTTCACTACTTTCTGGTATCAACTCTCTCCACTGCTATTAAGCGATCGAAAAGAACCGCTTAAGGCGGCACTGCTCGAGGTCCAGAAGAAGTGGGCCCAAGTACTCTCTTGGCCGGCTGGAGTAAGCCGGGTGGAATATACGAGCGAAGAGCTTCGCGAGACTGTTGCCGCGGCCTTCGACTCACCGCGATCCGCGTGGAATGCGGCTATCTATCACAGCCCGGACATCATGATCGCAGCGGAAAGCATCGACGCAATACGGAGCGGTGATTACCAATTCGTTTTGGGTGAGATACACGCAACGACCAACACGGTAGGCACCGCAGTCTTTGTCCAGCATCATCCCCGGCCCGAAGAGCTCTCGCGCAACTTCGTCCTGGACCGTGCTGAACCGAGGGCAGTGCCGCTCATACCCAAGTCTTATTGGCCCTCGAAGTCTTCACGTCTAATGCCGGTTTATGCGTCACCTCAGGACTTTCTTATAGAGTTTGTTCCCGAACCGGCCGACGTGCCGCAGTCGCAGGTAATCCCGTTCGGTTCGCTGATAGTTGAAGACCATGGCCAAGGACCTGTCGTTTGCTCGCGCGATAGAAAGGTGCAATTCGATCCGCTGGATCTTCTCACTGTCACACCAACTCTGAGCGTCGGCAATGATTTCAAGATGCTTGCGCCTGCCAAACACCTGCCGAGAATTACTATCGATCGTCTGGTGGTCCACCGCGAGACATGGTCATTCGGACCTGCGGAAATCGAGTTCGTTGAGGAAAAGGACGAAGCCTCGCGCTTTCTGGCAGCAAGACGCTGGACGCGTGCGCAAGGCATTCCACGATTAGCTTTTGTGAAATCGCCGATTGAAGGCAAACCCGTATTCGTTGATTTTGACAGTCCGGTCTACCTCAACATCTTGAGCAAGATGGTGCGCAAAGCTCGCCAGGCTGGTTCTTCGGACTTCGTTTTCTCAGAGATGCTTCCGACTCCGGAACAATGTTGGCTGCCTGACGCAAGCGGCCATCAGTATGCCAGCGAGTTGAGGGTGATCGCGGTAGATCTGGGCAACTAGGCTTTTTGTCGTACAGCACAAGACGCCGCTGTGCTGTTAAGTTTCGTAAGCCGCCGTTTCACACTTTGAGTTGGCCCGCCGTCACGTGGTTTTAAGCACGTATCTTTATAGATGATGCAAAGCAGCGTAAGCCTCTGCCTGGAACAGCGCACGCGGAACCGCATGCCTCAAACCCTGGTTGAACTCCTGATCGAAAGGGCAGAGGAACATCCCGAGCGGATCGCTTACACGTTTGTATTACCAGACGGAACAGAAGAACTCAGCCTGACCTACGAGGATCTGGATCGAAAAGCAAGAAAGATAGGTGCTGCCATCCAGGCGCTGAACCTGAGTGGTGAGCATGTGCTGTTGTTGTATCCATTCGGACTGGAATACATCGCGGCCCTCTGCGGCTGTTTGTATGCCGGGGCCGTCGCAGTGCCGGCCTACCCGCCTCGTTCGAACCGCAATCTCGCACGGCTAAGATCCATCATCGCAGACGCACGAGCTCGACTCGTCTTAACCACACAGCCACTTCGTTGCAAGCTTGAAAAGCTGTTTAACGATAGTCCCGAGTCAAATGATCTTCAATGTTTGACGACGGAAGACATCGAGGATTCCCTTGCCGAGGTTTGGCGCGCTGGTTCTGCTGATGGCGCCAAGCTGTGTCTGCTTCAATACACGTCCGGGTCTACCTCGACTCCCCGTGGCGTGATGGTGAGTCATGACAATTTGCTACACAACCAAGCACTCATCTCCGGCAGCTTCGAACTGGGGCCTGAATCCGTGATCGTGAGTTGGTTGCCGCTTTACCACGACATGGGACTGATTGGCGGCGTTATGCAGCCCCTCTACCTGGGAGCGCGCTGCATACTTCTCTCGCCCTTGAGTTTCCTGCAACGACCGTCCTTGTGGCTGGAGATGATTACGCGTTACCGGGCAACTACGAGTGGTGGGCCAAATTTCGCTTACGATTTATGTGTGCGCAAGATTTCCGCGGAAGAGCGCGCAACATTTGACCTGAGCAATTGGCGGGTGGCCTTCAATGGCGCAGAACCCGTGCGCCATGAAACGCTCGAACGATTCGCGGCGACATTTGCGTCCGCCGGCTTCCGGCGTGAAGCCTTCTTCCCTTGTTACGGTCTTGCAGAGGCGACTTTGTTCGTTTCCGGCGGCAAACAGAAAAGTGGCCCACCTGTTGTCAAGGCCTTGAAGAGCAGGGAGCTTGAGAAGAACCGGGTCGTTGCCGGCGTACTTGCTGACGATGGACTGCGATATCTCGTCAGTTGCGGGAGCTCGGCACCTGGGCGAAAAGTTGTCGTGGTTAATCCCGAGAGCATAGTCGAGTGCCGGCGCGGTGAAGTGGGCGAGGTGTGGGTGAGCGGAAGGAGTGTCGCCCAGGGCTACTGGAACAAGCCCGATCTGACAGATGAGACTTTTCATGCCTACATCTCCGACACCGGTGAAGGACCTTTTTTACGCACCGGAGATCTGGGCTTTGTCGATGAGGGAGAATTGTTTATCACGGGGCGACTGAAGGATCTCATCATCATCCGCGGACTGAACTACTACCCACATGATGTCGAGCTGGTGGCAGAACAAAGCCATCCAGTGTTGCGTGCGGGTTGCGGCGCAGCGTTCACCACCAGCGTTGCCGGCGTCGAAGAGCTGGTGATCGTTTACGAAGTTGATCGTCGTCGCACGGTTGAGATGAGTGAAGTGTTCGAGTCGATTCGCGAGGCGGTGGCTGAAGATCTGGGGATACAGGTTTCGACTATTCACCTGACGGCTGGTTCGATACCAAAAACTTCAAGCGGGAAGATTCAACGAAGTGTTTGCCGCGAAATGTTCTTGGCCGGAGATTTCACGGCAGTGGCCGAGTGGCGTGCCAGCTCGGAAATCGGCGTTGGCGCGGTGCCGCCGCGCCCTGACAACGTTGAGTCCATCGAGGACTGGTTGGCGACGCAGTTGGCGGCGAAACTCGGAGTGGAACCATCAAGAATTGACGTGGAGCAGCCAATCGTGCGCTACGGTATCGACTCCTTGATGGCCGTGGAGCTGGCCCATCTGATGCAGAACAGCTTTGGCATCAGCATACCCATGGTCCAATTTCTCCAAAACTCGTCTGTCCGTGAATTGGCGGCGACAATTCTCGCACAGCCGAACGACATGTCGCTCGTGAAGGATAGTTTTCAATCTTCAGAGCAAACTTTGTCTGCGGGCCAACAGTCTCTTTGGTTCATGCAAAAGCTTGCGCCTGAGAGTACTGCTTACAACCTCGCGCGCGGGTTCCTTGTGAAATCAAAGTTGGACCAGGCGGCGTTGCGGCGGGCGTTGCAAAAGTTGGTTGCTCGCCACGCAGCACTGCGCACTACCTTCCATGAATCGCAGGGTAGACCGGTGCAAAGGGTCCATGAGTTTGTGGAACTCTCGCTCGACGAAGAGAATGCTTCGTGGAGTGAGACTGTTTTGCAAGCGCGTCTCGCGACAGAAGTTCACCGGCCCTTCAACCTTGAAGCAGGACCGCTCCTGCGCGTGAGTTTGTTTCGCAGAGCGCAGGACGAGTACATCCTGCTACTGGTAATTCATCACATCGTCTCTGACTTTTGGTCGTTCGCGATCATCATGAAAGAGCTGAGTGCGATCTATGCAGCAGAGTTGAATGGTCATTCTGCGAAGCTGGATCTCCTCCGCGCGCAATACCCGGATTACGTACGCTGGCAAACTGAGTTTATCTACAACGGCAAGGTCCGCTGTTGCGAAGATTACTGGCAGCAGCAATTATCGGGCGAGTTGCCCTTACTTAACCTGCCTACTGATAATCCGCGGCCGGCATTCAAGACATTCGCCGGAAGGTCAGCACCTTTAGCGTTTGACGCGCAGCTTGCGGCGCAGGTGAAAGCTCTCAGTAGAGAACATGGCGCCACTCCTTACATGATCTTGCTGGCAGGTTTCTATGTATTGCTGCACCGGCTCACTGGCCAGGACGATTTAATCGTAGGCACTCTTACTTCCGGCCGAAGCCGTTCTCAGTTTGCAAGCACCATCGGTTATTTCGTTAACCCTCTGCCCCTGCGTGCAGACCTCAGTGGCGACCCAACCTTCGCTGAGGTAATTAAGCGGATACGGGCGCTCGTATTGTCTGCTTTCGAACACCAGGACTATCCGTTTCCACAACTCGTTAACCAGGTGCAGCCGCAACGCGATCCCGCGCGGTCGCCGATCTTCGACGTTGTATTCGTCCTCCAGAAAACACAATTGTTGGAAGATAAGGATCTCTCCGCTTTCGCACTCGAACAAGCCGGGGCGCAATTGGAATTCAATGGGCTGCTGCTCGAAACCGTGCCGCTCGAAAACTGTGCCGCGCAATTCGATCTCATGTTGATGATGGCCGAGACGGAGGCCGGGTTGGCAGGGCGGCTCGAGTACAACTGCGATCTGTATCAAGCAGCAGCGATGGAGCGACTGGGGGCGCAGTACGAGCGGTTGTTGCGTGGGGCAGTGGCAGCGCCGGGGGAGCGAGTGTCGCGGCTGGTATTGCTGGGAGCAGAGGAGCAGCAGCAGTTGCTCGTGGAGTGGAACCAGGGGGGCGCGGCGCTGAATGAAGGACGCAGTGTGAGCGAACTGTTTGCGGCGCAGGCGGCGCGGACGCCGGGGGCGATCGCCGTGCGCGGGGCAGAGGGCGAGACGCTCAGTTACAGAGAACTGGCGGCGCAGGCGCGCGCGGTAGGTGCGTATCTCCGGCAGCGTGGGATAGGAGCAGAGCAACTGGTCGGGGTTTGTTTGCGGCGGACACCGCGCTTGCTGGTGGGTTTGCTGGGGATCTTGGAGGCCGGAGCGGCCTATGTGCCGTTGGACCCGCGCTATCCCGACGAGCGGTTGCGTTGGATGTTGGAGGATGCTGGGGCGAAGTGGGTATTGAGCGAAACGAGTCTGCGGGAGCGAGTGGCGGCGATTGAGAGCGAGATCGTGAGCCTGGAACAGGCGCTGAGGCATTGCCCAGAGGGTGAGTGGGAGAGTGCGGTAGTGGCGGGGAATCTCGCCTATGTGCTCTACACGTCCCGGTCGACGGGCCGACCGAAGGGAGTGATGCTGACACATGAGAGTGCCGCCGCGATGCTGGGCTGGGCGCAGAAGCAGTATGGGGCCGCGGCCTTGAGTGAGGTGCTGGCGAGCACCTCGATCTGTTTTGACTTATCGGTCTTCGAGTTGTTCGCGCCGCTGATGTGCGGGGGGACGGTGGTGGTGGCAGAGGACGTGCTGCAGCTAGCAGAGCTGAGCAGCCGGGAGCAGGTGCGCCTGGTTAACACGATCCCGTCAGCGATGGTGGAGTTGTTGCGGTTGGGGGCGGTGCCGGAGAGCGTGCGGGTGGTGAATCTAGCGGGAGAAGCGCTGGATGGGGGTCTGGTGGCGGAGATCTATGAATGCTTGCCGCAGGTGGAAGCGGTGTGGAACCTGTACGGGCCGACGGAGGACACGACCTACTCGACGGTGGGGAAGGTGGAGCGCGGTACGCGCAAGCCGAACATCGGGCGGGTGGTGACAGGGAGCCGGCTATACATCGTCGATGGGCAGCAGCAGTTGGCGCCGGTGGGAGTGGTAGGAGAGTTGGTGTTGGGCGGAGTGGGGCTGGCGCGTGGGTATTGGAGGCGGCCGGATTTGACGGCGGAGCGGTTTGTACCGGACGGGATCAGTGGGACGGTTGGAGCGCGTTTGTATCGGACGGGAGACCAGGGCCGGTATCAGCGGGATGGGGCCGTGGAATATCTGGGGCGGATGGACCAGCAAGTGAAAGTGCGGGGCTATCGCATCGAGTTGGGAGAAATCGAGGCGGCGTTGCTGGAGCACGAGTGGGTGGGCGAAGCCGCAGTGGTGGCACAGGGGGCGGGCGCCAGCCAGCGGCTGGCGGCTTATGTGGTGCTGGCGGGAGCGACGAGGCCACCGTCGGCGAGTGAAGTGACGAGTGAGTTGCAGGGCCATCTGGGAGCGCGGTTGCCAGAGTTCATGATGCCGGCGGCGCTGGTGTTGCTGCCAGGGCTGCCGCGCACTCCGAACGGCAAACTTGATCGCAAACAGTTGCCGCCGGTTTCGCAATGGGGCGAGCCGCATGCTGCTGTCACCCGGGCGCTGACCTCGGTGGAGCAGTTGGTGGCGGGAATCTGGAGTGAGGTGTTAGCACGCAGTGAACTGGGAGCGGAGGATAATTTCTTCGCTCTCGGAGGGCACTCGCTGCTGGCCACGCAGGTATTGTCGCGGTTGCGGGCAGTGTTTGGAGTGGAACTATCGCTGCGACTGCTGTTTGAAGCTCCGACCGTAGCCGCGCTCGCGCGGGCGCTGGAAAAGATCGTGAGCACTGAGAACCGTCTGCCTGAGATCGCTCCAACCGTAAAGCCGGCCCGACGCGATCTGTATCGAGCGAAATGGGTTGGACCAGAGCAGTTGGCAGTACCTGAGAGCGTCAAACGACTTTTGTAAGGAAGACGAATGAGTGTCATCGAAGCTGACGTGACGGAGAAGGAAGTCTACGTCTTTCCCACGTCCCTGGCCCAGCAGCGGCTTTGGTTTCTAAATCAATTAGAACCTGACAGTCCCGCGTACAACATTACTTTTGCGGTTCGCATCAGCGGCGATCTCAAGGTGTGTGCGCTCGAGCGGAGCCTGCAGGCACTCGTGAACCGGCACGAGATTTTGCGCACTACGTTCATGGCTGTTGACGGACGCCCTGTGCAAGTAGTTGCTTCTCACTCAGAATTGACTCTCCCGATCATTGATCTCCGCGGGTGGCCGGAAGATGAGCGCGAAGAACGCGCGCGCCAATTGGTGCGTGATGAGGCACAGCACATTTTCGATCTCGCCGCAGGCCCGCTATTTCGGACGAGCCTCTTCCAATTAGCCGAAAGAGAATACGTATTGCTGCTGAGTATGCATCATATCGTCTCCGACGGTTGGTCCATGAACGTCTTCGTCAGTGAGACGGCGGCTCTTTATGATAGTTTCAGAAGAGACCAGCCGTCACCGCTCTCTGACTTGCCGCTCCAGTATGCCGACTATGCTATCTGGCAACGGGAATGGCTCGAAGGTGTGGCGGCTGAGTCACAACTTTCATATTGGCGGCAGCAGTTGAGCAGTGATCCGACTGTGCTCGACTTGCCGTTCGACCGGCCGCGCACGACAGCCCAATCCAATGCAGGACGTAAGCAATCGATCGTGCTGGAGCCAGAACTCACGGATCAATTGAAGACACTGAGCCGCCAGGAAGGCGTTACGATATTCATGACGTTGCTAGCGGCCTTTCAAGCTCTGCTTTACCGTTATACCAATCAAGAGGACATTAATGTTGGCTCTTCGGTCGCGGGTCGCGATCGTAAAGAGATCGAGGGTCTAATCGGATGTTTCCTCAACACGCTGGTCCTGCGAACGGATCTCTCCGGCAATCCGACTTTCCGGGAACTCCTTGGCCGCGTGCGCGAGGTCGCATTGGCGGCGTACGCCAATCAAGACGTACCAGTCGAAAGGTTGTTGGAAGAACTCCAGCCTGAACGGCATCTCAGCCACGATCCGCTCTTCCAGGTGATGTTCATCCTGCAAAACGCACCGCTCGGTAAGCTGCAGCTCGCCGATGTGACACTCACTCTGCTACCGAACGACTCGAGTACCGCGAAGTTTGACCTGACGCTCGATCTCACCGAGGGCCCTGAAGGCCTGGTCGGGTTTGTCGAATACCGCTCCGATCTTTTTGAGCCAGAGACCATCGCGCGCTTCATCGCACACCTCCGGATGATGCTCGCGGCAATCGTCGAATGCCCTGACACTCGAGTGGTGCGGCTACCGTTGCTCAGGCCTGCCGAACAACAGCAGTTGCTCGTGGAGTTTGCGCAGTCAGAGAACACCGTTGCCGGTTCGTCAAGTTCTTGTTTGCATGAACTATTTGAACAACAAGCCAAGCGCACGCCCTCAGCCGTCGCCATCGTCGGGGCTGGTGAAGAATTAACTTACGAAGAGTTGGCGATTCGTTCGTGGGCCCTGGCGAGGTATCTGCGCGCGAAGGGTTTGCGAGGTGAGCAACTGGTGGGGGTTTGCCTGGAGCGGACGCCGCGATTGCTCGTCGCGCTGCTTGGGATCCTACAGGCAGGCGGAGCTTATATACCCCTGGATCCACGCTATCCGAGAGAACGGCTCAAATGGGTTTTGGAAGATGCCAGGGCCGCCTGGCTGTTGACCGAAGAGAGCTTGCTGGACGCGATGCAAGCGATTGAAAGTGAGTGCTCGGTCATCAGTCTCGACGGCGCCTGGGAGGAGATTTCCCGAACTGCTGAGGCGTTCGACGATAGTGGAAGAGAACAGGCGAGTCCGGCGAATCTAGCGTACGTGATTTACACCTCCGGCTCAACTGGGAACCCCAAAGGAGTCGCGGTCCAGCACCATTCGATTGTCAGCTACGTCGAGACGGCGCGCGAGCTATTCAGCATCACTCCGCGCGATCGCGTCTTGCAGTTTGCTTCCATCAGCTTTGACACCAGCGCTGAAGAGATTTATCCGGCGCTCGCGTCGGGGGCAACGCTCGTTCTTCGTACGGACGAGATGCTGAGTTCGGCTGGCGCCTTCCTGCAGAAGTGCGCAGAGTGGGGCATCACCGTGCTCGACTTGCCGACTGCCTATTGGCATAGCCTGGCGACGGCGCTGAACACCCATTCGCTGAACGTTCCTGAGAGTTTGCGGCTCGTAATTCTTGGCGGTGAGAAAGCGTTGCGTGAGCGCGTCAGCCAGTGGCAGCGCCGAGCTGGCGAGCAGGTGCGACTCATCAACACTTATGGGCCAACGGAATCGACAATCGTTGGCACGAGCTATGAAGTTAGTGACTTGCCGGCGGCGTCGCTCGAAGTTCCGATCGGACGCGCAGTTCGCAATGCGGAAACGTACGTGCTGGATTCCTTTCTGCAACCGGCGCCGATCGGAGTTGCGGGTGAACTGCACATCGGCGGAAGCGGCCTGGCGCGTGGGTATCTCAATGCTCCCGAACTGACGGCGCAAAAGTTCATCCCTCATCCTTTCGGCGAGGCGGGCGCCAGGCTATATAAGACTGGAGATCGTGCGCGTTACCGTTCCGACGGTCAGCTTGAGTTTCTTGGACGCCTGGACCACCAGGTGAAATTGAGAGGCTTTCGCATCGAACCGGGAGAAATAGAAGCGGCACTGTGCGAGCACAACGCAGTGGGCGAAGCCATTGTGTTATTGCGTGAAGACGCTGCTGATGAGAAACGTCTGGTGGCCTATGTGCAGGCAAGTGAGGAAAGCGGGTTGACCGTGGTCCAACTGCGAACTCTGCTGCAACAGCGGTTGCCTGATTACATGGTTCCGTCGGCCTTCGTGCTGCTCGACAAGCTGCCTCGAACACCGAGCGGCAAAGTGGATCGCGCCGCACTTCCGAAACCGGACCAGTACAAGTCAGAGGGCTTCGTGGCACCACGCAATCCCACGGAGGAGCTTGTCGCGGAAATTTGGCGCCAGGTGCTAAACCTTCCGCAAGTTGGCGCCGAGGACAATTTCTTCAACCTGGGAGGTCACTCATTATTGGCCACTCAGGTCACCGCGCGCTTGCGCGACGAGCTACAGGTCGAGCTCCCTTTGCGAGCCTTTTTCGAGACGCCGACCGTTGTCGGCATCGCGGCACAGATCGATGTCAAGCGCCGAGGCGGACAATCGATTGAATTTCCCGCAATCGAACCAGTTCCTCGCGATCAATTGCTGCCACTCTCATTTTCGCAAGAGCGCCTTTGGTTCATCTCGCAACTGGATCCGGACAACACCGCCTACCATGTTCCGCGAGCAATCAGAATCATTGGTGATCTGAATGTTGCCCTGGTGCAGGCGACCTTCACTGAGATTGTCCGGCGGCATGAAATTCTCAGGACAAGCTTTCCAACAGTCGACGGCCGCCCCGTGCAACTGATACACGCTCCACACCCGATTGACCTCTCATTGATTGACTTGCGATCTCTTCCTCGAGCAGAACGTGAGGCCGAGGTGCAGCACTTCATCCGCACAGAGGGAAATCAGCCATTTGATTTCACGCAGGAGCCGCTGATCCGTGTCAGCCTGCTGCAACTCGAGGGACAGGAGCATGTGCTGGTTCTGACCGAACATCATCTGGTCCACGACGGCTGGACACAGGGAGTATTGATGCGGGACTTTGTAGCCGTCTATTCCGCGTTCCGCATAGGTCAGCCCTCGCCTTTACCTGACCTTGTAATTCAATACGCAGACTTCGCGCACTGGCAGCGTCGCTGGCTGCAGGGCAGCGTGCTGGAAGATCAACTCGAGTATTGGAAGAAACAACTGTACGGTGCGCCACCCTTGCTGGAGTTGCCCAGCGTGCGCCCGCGTCCGCCAGTGCAAAGCTTCCGCGGGGCTGAATTCAACCTGGAACTTGACGCCACCACTGCTGGCGCACTGAGAGAGTTTAGTCGGAACCACGGCGTAACACTCTTCATGACGATGCTCGCCGCTTTTGATGTGCTCCTGCTGCGATATTCCGGAGCGACGGATGTGGTCGTCGGTTCAGGTATTGCCAATCGACGGTGGCAGGCTCTCGAGAATCTGCTGGGCATGATCATTAATACAGTGGTCCTGCGCGTCGATCTTTCAGGCAATCCGACATTCATCGAGCTGCTGCAACGCGTACGAGAAACAACTCTCGATGTCTATTCGCACCAGGACTTGCCTTTTGAAAAACTGGTGGAAGAGATTCAGCCTCAACGCACACTCAGCTACACGCCGCTATTTCAAGTGATGTTCAGTTTTCTGGACACGCCGATGCTGGCCATGCAGCTTCCCGGTCTGGAAATCCAGGCGATTGGGGCGCACAACCAAACCGCCAAGTTCGACTTAAACGTTGTGGTAGTGACGCCGGCGGAGCAGAGCGCTGGCCTGCGAGGAATAAATAACGGAGAGGACCAGCGAAGTGAGATCACGGTTGCGTTTGAATACAGCACCGACGTTTTCGATGAACAGGCGATTGAGCAACTTGCCGATCATTATCGACGCTTACTACAAGCTGTCCTTAAAAATCCCGACCAGCGCTTGTTGCAGCTTCCGTTGCTGAGTGATGCAGAGCGCGAACTGCCTCTGAAGACCTGGAACCAAACGCGGCGCGAATACCCACGCAACCAGACGGTCTCGCGCTTGTTCGAGCAACAGGTGAAGCGGACTCCTGAGGCGATCGCGGTCGTCTTCAGCGGCACGAAGTTGACTTATGCGGAATTGAACAGCCGCGCGAATAGACTGGCGCAGCACCTGCGTACCCGTGGGGTTGGACCAGACGTGACGGTCGGTCTATTTGTCGAGCGCTCGATAGAAATGATCGTCGCACTGCTCGGTATCCTGAAAGCCGGGGGCGCTTATGTGCCGCTTGATCCTCAGAATCCGAGGGAGCGAATCTCTTTCATGTTGAGAGATGCGGACGTCGCGTTGCTGCTTACCCGGAAACGGTCTCACGAGCGGCTGCCGGGAAGCGATTTGCCGGTCATCGATCTCGACTCGGATGAAGCAGACTTTGCTGCTTATGCCGAGAACAATTTCGAAGTTGATAATCAGCCTGACAACTTGGCATATGTCATGTATACCTCGGGCTCAACCGGTCTTCCAAAAGGCGTCGCGGTTACACAGCGAAACATTGTGCGACTGGTGACGAACACCGATTATGCCGAGTTCGGAAGCGATGAGGTGTTTCTACAGTTGGCGCCGTTGTCATTTGACGCTTCTACTTTTGAGATTTGGGGCAGCCTGTTGAATGGTGCGCGGCTCGTGATAATGCCGCCTGAGCTTCCGCTGCTTGAAGACATTGCCGGCAAGCTGCGCGAGTATAGCGTGACAACATTGTGGTTAACGTCCGGATTATTTACGCAGATGGCGGACGAGCACGCGGTGGATCTGGCCGGCGTGCGACAGTTGCTGGCGGGCGGCGACGTCTTGTCTCCGACCCAGGTGCGGAAGGTACTGGCGGAAAGAAGTGGCGACGACTGCGTAATAAATGGATATGGTCCAACTGAGAGCACCACTTTCGCTTGCTGCTACAGAGTCAAGACAGCTTCTCAAATCGAAAACAGCGTCCCCATCGGTAAACCAATTGCCAACACGACAGTCTACATTCTAGATGCAAACCTGGAGCCTGTTCCCACTGGCGTGACAGGTGAGCTTTATATCGGCGGCGACGGCCTGGCCAGGGGATATTTTCAGCGTCCGGATCTGACGGCGGAACGCTTTTTGCCCGACCGGTTCAGCGGCGAGCCGGGCGCGCGACTCTATCGCACCGGTGATCTCACTCGCTACTTGCGAGACGGCAACATCGAATTCGTCGGTCGCGCGGATCAGCAGGTAAAGGTGCGAGGATTCCGGGTTGAACTGGATGAGATCGAAACCGTCCTGGATGAGAACCCGGGCATAAGCAAGTCGGTAGTGACCGTGCGTGAAGATGATCGGGGCGGGAAACGTTTAGTCGCATACCTCGTTCAATTGGACCGTGCGGGATTAACGACGAGCGACTTGCGCCAGTATCTTCAGCAGAGTTTACCGGATTACATGGTCCCTTCGGCCTTCGTTACGCTCGACGCGCTGCCGCTGACGCGTAACGGCAAGATCGATCGTGCAGCGCTGACGGCGCGTGCCGATGGTGAGTCAGTGGCTGGATTGGAATATGTAGCACCACGCACGCCGGTTGAGGAGATCCTCGCAGAGATTTGGTCCGAGGTGCTCGGAATTCAGAAGATCAGCGCGAATGACAACTTCTTCGAATTGGGTGGACACTCGCTGCTTGCGACGCAGGTGATCTCGCGGGTGCGGAAAATGTTTGCAGTGGAGGTGGGACTGCGGCGGCTGTTTGAAGAGCCGACGGTGGGTGCGTTGAGCCGGAGTATTGAAGTGGCGTTGCGCGCGGGTGAGGGAGTGACGGTACCGGTACTGCAACGGCTGGGAGCGGCGGAAGGAGAGCAGAGCGGAACACTGCCGTTGTCGTTTGCACAGCAGCGCTTGTGGTTTTTGGATCAGTTGGAGCCGGGTAGCGGGGTCTACAACGTGCCGCTGGCGGTGCGGCTGAAAGGCGAGTTGGAGATTGCAGCGCTGGAGCGGGCGCTGACTGAGATAGTGCGACGGCATGAAGTGCTACGGACACGGTTTGTGAGTGTTGGTGGCGAGCCGCGGCAGGAAGTGCTGACGGCGGTGGATGTGAAACTGGCAGTCACAGACTTGAGTGAACTTAATGAGGAAGAGCGAGAAGCAGCAGTGCGCGAAGCGGCAAGCGCTGAGAGTCTTGAGCCATTTGATCTGGTCCGGGGACCATTGCTGCGAGTGAAGCTGTTGCGGCTGAGTGATGAAGAACATGTAGTGCTGCTGACAATGCACCACATCGTGAGTGACGGCTGGTCCATGGGAGTGCTGATCAAAGAAGTGACGACGCTGTATGAGGTCTACAGCCAGGGTGGTGAGTCACCGCTGACAGAGTTACCAATTCAGTATAAAGATTTTGCTATCTGGCAAAGAAAATGGCTGCAGGGAGAAGAACTGGAGCGGCAGTTGGGGTACTGGCGCGAGCAGTTGGTCGGGGAATTGCCAGCGCTGGATTTGCCAACAGATCGAGCCCGACCGGCGGTGTCGAGCTACCGCGGTGCACAACTGGGTTTCCGTTTGTCGCCGGAGGTCAGCGCCGGGCTGAAGGAGTTGAGTCGTCGCGAAGGGGTGACGTTGTTCATGACGTTGCTGGCGGCGTTTCAGACTTTGCTCCATCGCTACAGCGGGCAGGAAGACATTGTGGTGGGCTTGCCGGTGGCAGGGCGCAACTATGCTGAGACGGAAGGGCTGATCGGTTTCTTCGTGAACACGCTGGCGCTACGCGTAAAGCTGGGTAGCGACCCAACCTTTGTGGAGTTACTACGACGGGTGAAGGAGGTATGTCTGGGCGCGTACGCCCATCAGGACGTGCCGTTCGAGAAGCTGGTTGAAGAGTTGCAGCCGGAGCGCGACCTGAGTCGTTCGCCGCTGTTTCAGACAATGTTCGTGCTGCAGAACGTGCCGCAACAGCAGTTGCAGTTGTCAGGACTGAAGTTGAGTGAGGTTGGAGGGGAGAACGCGACGGCGAAGTTTGATCTGTCACTGACGCTGGTAGAGAAAGGTGAAGAGTTGCAAGGCTCGCTGGAATACAGCACGGATCTGTTTGAGGGCGCCCGAATCGAACGGATGTTGAGACACTTCGACGTGTTGTTGCAAGGGATAGTGGCGCAACCGGAGCAACGCTTGTGGGAGTTGCCGTTGTTGCGAGCGGAGGAGTGGGAAAGGATCAGATACTGGAGTGAGACGCGAAGTGACCATCGGCCGGTGACCCTGGTGCATGAACTGTTTGAGGCACAGGTGGAGCGGACGCCCGAAGCAGTGGCGCTAGTCAGCGGCGGTGAGCAGTTAAGTTATGGGGAGTTGAACCGGCGTGCGAATCAGTTGGCGCATTACCTACAGCGGCAGGGAGTGGGAGCAGAAGTGGTAGTGGGCTTGTGCACGGAACGATCGCTGGGGATGGTGGTGGGGCTGCTGGGGATCCTGAAAGCCGGCGGAGCGTATCTGCCGCTGGACCCAAGCTATCCGAAAGAACGACTCAGTTGGATCCTGGAAGATGCGAACGCCGACTGGGTGCTGACCGAGGAGAGCTTGCTGGAAGCTATGCAGTCGATCGAGAGTGACTGCCCGGTGCTCAATCTAGACAGCGCCCGGGACGAAATTTTTCAGGCGTCCGATGATGAAAGAGTGTCAGTGAATCCCGCCAATCTGGCCTATGTGATCTACACCTCCGGCTCAACGGGCAGGCCTAAAGGCGTCGCCATTCAGCATGGTTCGATTGTTAACTATGTCGAGACGGCGCGTGAGTTATTTCGGATCACGGCGGGTGATCGCATCTTGCAGTTTGCCTCCACCAGCTTCGACACCAGCGCTGAAGAGATCTATACGACCCTCGCCTCAGGTGCAACGCTTGTTCTGCGTACCGATGAAATGTTGAGTTCGGCGGCCGCGTTTCTACGTCAGTGTGACGAGTGGGGCATAACCGTGCTCGACTTGCCGACAAGTTATTGGCATGGCCTGGCGCTGGCGATGAGCAGTCAGTCGCGGAACCTTCCTGAGAGTTTGCGGCTCGTCATTCTTGGTGGCGAGAAAGCGTTGCGTGAGCGCTTCAGCCAGTGGCAGCGCAGAGCAGGCGACCAGGTAAGAGTCACCAATACTTATGGACCAACGGAAGCAACCATCGCTGCTGCGAGCTACGAAGTTAATGATCTCCCGGAGGCGGCGGACGAAATTCCGATCGGACGCGCGGTTCGCGACGCCGAAACGTACGTCCTGGATTCCAAGCTTCAGGCGGTGCCGATCGGAATCACGGGCGAACTGCACATCGGCGGCAGCGGGCTGGCGCGTGGCTATCTCAATGGGCCGGATCTGACCGCAGAGAAGTTCATCCCTCATCCGTTCAGCCGCGAACCGGGTGCCAGGCTTTATAAGACCGGGGACCGCGCTCGTTACAGTTCAGACGGGCAGCTAGAGTTTCTTGGGCGCCTGGACCACCAGGTGAAGTTGAGAGGCTTTCGCATCGAACCGGGCGAAATCGAAGCGGCCTTGCGCGAGCACACCGCAGTGGACGAAGTCATTGTGTTGCTGCATGAAGGCGCTGATGACCAGGGGCGTCTGGTAGCCTGGATGCAGACGCGTGCGAAAAACGGACTGACCGCCAGCCAATTGCGAGCTCTACTGCAACAGAAGTTGCCAGAGTACATGATTCCCTCGGCCATTGTGCTGCTCGACGAGCTGCCGCGAACGCCGAGCGGCAAAGTTGATCGTGCTGCACTCCCGGAACCAGACCAATTTCAGTCAGAAAGTTTCATCGCGCCACGCAATCCGATGGAGGAGCTGGTCGCTGAAATCTGGTCCCAGGTCCTAAACCTTCCGCAAGTTGGTGCCGAAGACAATTTCTTCCGCCTCGGAGGTCACTCGTTGCTGGCGACACAGGTGATCTCACGGGTGAGGGAAGTATTTAGCGTGGAGGTGAGTTTAAGACGGCTATTCGAGGAGCCGACGGTGCGGGGCTTGAGCCGGAGCATCGAGGAGGCGCTGCGCGCGGGCCAGGGGGTGACCGTGACGGCGTTGAAGCGGCTGGAAGCGGCGGACCGGGAGCAGTGGAGAGGAGAGTTGCCGTTATCGTTTGCGCAGCAGCGGTTGTGGTTTCTGGATCAGTTGGAGCAGGGTAATGTGTCCTACAACGTGCCGCTGGCAGTACGGCTGGAAGGCGAGTTGCAAGTCGAGGCACTGGAGCGTGCGCTGAGTGAGATAGTGCGGCGGCATGAAGTGTTGCGGACGCGGTTTGTGAGTGTTGGCGGCGAGCCGCGGCAGGAAGTGCTGGCGGCTGCGGATGTGAAACTGGCAGTCAGAGATTTGAGGAAGCTCGCTGGAGCCGACCAGGAAGCGGAACTCGAAAGACTGTTACGCGAAGAGGCGCAAGTTCCGTTTGATCTGCTTCGCGGGCCTCTGTTGCGCGCAGTGCTTTATCAACTCGCGAATGACGAGCACGTATTGCAAGTCACGATACATCACATTGTCGGCGATGGTTGGTCCATAGGCATCCTGATTCGAGAACTGAGCCTGTTTTACGAAGCCGCCAAAAAAGGAGAACCGGCGCCGCTTCCGGCGTTACCGATTCAATATGCCGACTTCGCGATTTGGCAGAGAGAATACCTCCGGAGTGAAACGCTCGAATATCACGTCGACTACTGGAAACGCGAACTCGCCGGAACGACGCCGCTGCTATTGCCAACCGATAACCCGCGGCCTCAAGTGCAAAGATTTCGTGGCAGTGAAGAAAGATTCTTCGTACCTGCCGATCTCACTGCTTCGCTCAAGGCGCTGAGCCAGTGTGAGGGTGTCACATTGTTCATGATGCTGCTGGCTGCGTTCCAGGTTCTGTTGCACCGGTACACCGAACAGTCTGACATCACCATCGGTGCTGACATCGCCAATCGCAACCGGATCGAAACCGAGGGCCTGATTGGTTTCTTCGTTAACATGATGGTGCTGCGGGTAGACGTTTCGGACGACCCAACCTTTCGTGATTTGCTGAAGCGTGTGCGACGCATTTCACTCGACGCGTATGCGCATCAGGATCTGCCACTGGAAAAACTGGTCGAAGTACTCCAACCGGAGCGCAGCCTGAGCAACAATCCGCTGTTTCAAGTCGTGTTTGTGTTGCAGAACCAACCGGTCCCGACACTGGAAGTATCGGAGCTGAAGATCAGTCCGATTGCGGTGGACGCCGGGATGGTCCAATTCGATTTGATCCTTTCAATTACCGAAGTAGGGGATGAACTGGAAGGACGCTTCTCTTACGACATAGATCTGTTTATTCCCGCAACAATCAAGCAACTGGCCAGGCGCTTTCAAGTGCTGCTTGAAAGCATCGTTACGAGTCCTCACGAGCGATTATCGAATCTGCGATTTCTCTTGGAGGACGAAACCCGTGGGTTTTCGCACACAAGCTTCCCGGAAGCTATGTTGAGCCAGAAGGATTTTGAGAATCTCGTGCTGGAGATTGGCAACCCGGCACAACACGGATAGGCCGGGTCTCCAGCCACAAAAAGGCACAAAAAGCACAAATGCGTTCGCAAAATCATTGGCTGCTTTTGGTGATTCTTTGCAGCATTCAGACTTTTTGAGGCAAAGCCCACAAGACCTCACCCCGGTGTTTTAAAGCAAACATAATCCATCTTAACGTAAAGGGGTTCCAAGATGAGTCAAAGTGTATTGGCCGTGCGTGACGAGTCCGAGATCTATCAGTGTGTTCGCTGCAACAGTGGACTGGAACCGCACGAGCAGACTGGTCTGCGGTGTGTCACCTGCGAGATCTTCTATCCTTCGATCGAGGGCATTAGGATTCTTGTCTCGGATCCCGATCACTTGTTGCGGATGCATGCGGAGTGGCTGACTGAGAGAAAGAAGGAACTCGATGCTCGCAAGGCAAGGGCGACAGCAGCTTTCGATGAAGACTTGCACGGGAGCGAGAGCCTTGGCCTGGTGGAGAAGAGTTATGACGGCCTGTTAGCTAACCTGGATGTTGTCGAAAAGCAGATGGAGCCGGTTAAGCAATATCTCGCAGGCCGGGCTCAGCCGCCCAGTGTCTTCAGCGAGTTGGAGGGGATCGGTTGGCCGGCCACTGAGATGATGGAATATTTTTATCGCGACTGGAGTGGAGCGCCGGAGGGCAAAGCGCTTAACGCTCTCTTCCCTGAGGCGATCGAGCGGTTTTGCTCCGAGAAAAAATCCGTCGCTGTGCTCGGCTGTGGGGCTTGCGGGCTGGTCCATAAGCTCCGAGATTTATTCCCGCTAACGTACGGCGTAGATCTCGCCATCGACACACTCCTGTTATCCAAAAAGCTGCTCGATGGAGAGAAGCTGACGTTGCAGTTCACGTCGCCCAATATCAGCTTCCCTGTTTCTCACCATGCGGTGACGGTAGATGGCGCGCCGCAGAAACGCACGGGGATCAGTTTGCTCGCGGCCAACGTTAATCAGTTGCCGTTTGGCTCTGCGAGCCTTTCCTGTGTCATCACCCAATACATGATGGACATTGTCCCCGGTCAGAGAAGAATGGCTTCAGAGATTAATCGTGTACTGGCCGACGGAGGAGTGTGGATTGATTTGAGTCTTCCGCTTGCGATGAGCGCGGAAGACCAGTTTAACAGTTTGAACTTGTCACTGTTTCTCGAGCAGTCAGGGTTCGAACTGCTCGACAAGAGCATGCAGCGAGTCGATGTCCTGGACATGTCATCGCTTTCGGAATGGGCCTGGTCATCACGCCAAACGCCTGTCCTGTTCGTGGCTAAGAAAGTGTCAGAGCCGGCCGCCAGCCGCCACAACTACTTCGCCGACTACTTCGCCAAAAAGGGAGAAGCTATCTGGGACAAGGTCCCGAAGCGTGTCATAGACATCTCGCTGGTGAATGAACGGCGGTTCACAGACAACGGCATTACGGAAAGCAAGGGCGTGATGCTGCTGCGTCCCAACAATTCCAGGCCAGGTAGCTTCAGAATCTCGAACGAGACCGCCGCTATGACCGAGTGGTTCCTTCGGGTAGTCGATGGCGAGCGCAGCATGAGAGAGATATTAGATCTCATGCGGAAAGACTTCGGACCACACATCCCGCCGGATCAAGTGCTTCAGTTCTTCAGCGGTTTGGAAGAGTCACAATTGATTGAGATTCATTAGCCGCGAAAAGCATAAAAAGCGCAACTGAAATCAAGGGTTAGAAGCGATCAAAAGACAAACTCATTGCCTTTTCGCGGCTGCCGTTAACTCTTGAGTCGATTTACGAAAGCACAAGCGTGGACCTCAGAAACATCGAAAGCATTTATCAGCTCTCGCCCCTGCAAGAGGATTTGCTTCTGCACGGCGGCGAGGTTGCTGCTCAGGAAGCACCGCACGGCCAGTTCACCGCTACGTTGAGAGGTGAGCTGGAGGTTGGGTTGTTTGAGCAGGCGTGGCATGAGGTCGCGTCACAGTGTGCGGCGTTTCGTACCTTCTTTGCCTGGAAACGAGTGGAGAGACCACTCCAGCTTGTGTGCCGGGAAGTGGATCTCTCGATGGCGCAGCTAGACTGGAGTGACTTCTCGTTCGCTCCAAAGCAGGAACAACTGAGCGATTTTCTCCACGCCGATTTCGAGCGCGACTTTGATCCGGCACACGCTCCCCTGGTGCGCTTAACGCTCTGTCGAATGGCTCCAGAGGAGTGGCTTCTCGTTTGCACTTACCATCGATTGGTTTTGGACCATGAGAGCTTGCCACTGATTTTGAAAGATGTTTTTGCGCTGTACGAAAGTCTGCGCCAGGGTTTTCGCATCCCCTTGCCGGCGCATCCCTCTTATCAGGAGTACGTGGCTTACCTACAGCAAGAAATAAGACACGAAGAAGTGGAGGTCTTCTGGAAGGAAATGCTCAAAGGCGTAGGTCCAGCTACGCAATTGCCGATCGAAAGCCCGGCTGAATTGAAAGCAAATGAGCCTGTTTTTAAGCGGGAAAAGATGCTTCTGTCGGAAGGAACGTCGGTGCCGCTGCCAGCTTTGGCCCGCCAGCACGGTATCAGCCTGGGCACAGTAGTGGCGGGAGCGTGGGCGCTACTCCTGGGCCGGTACAGCAACGAAGAAGAGGTCGTTTTCGGGATCACTCAGTCGACCCGTCCACAGGGATTGCCGGGGAGCGACACCATGGCCGGCAGTTTTCTCCACACACTTCCGCTGCGCGTCCAGGTCCGCGCAAAAGAGCCGGTGCTACTGTGGCTGGAACGACTGCAACAATTAATAGACAGCGCGCTCTTACATCAGCACGTCAGGCTGACCAGGATACGCGAATGGACCAACGTGCCGGCGGAGAGTCCATTGTTTGAAAGTTCTGTGGCCCTCGACACTACCGCCGCAGACAAACTGCGATGGGAACGTGACGAAAGCGGCTTTGGCGTGGGTGAAGTTCACATAATCGAGCCGGCCGGCGCGCCTTTGACGATCGGCATTGTGGCTGGATCACCTTTGACACTCCAGCTTACTTACGATACGCGCCGATTTAGCGAGAGGGCAGTGCGAACGGTACTCGAACACCTGGTCCATCTGCTGGAAAATATTCTCGTCCGGCCCGAACAACTTTTGGGAGAGTTGCCAGTACTACCCTCTCGCACGTTGGACCAACTCCTCAACGATTGGAACGACAACCGTACCGACTATCCTCGTGACCACACGTTGCAGGCATTGTTTGAAGAGCAGGTAAGACAGACGCCGCAAGTCGTGGCCGTTGAATTCGAAACCGAGCGGTTGACGTATCGGGAACTGAATCGGCGATCCAACCAACTAGCTCACTACCTCCGCCGCCTCGGCGTCGGCCCGGAAGTCCTGGTCGGCTTATACCTCGACCGTTCGGTGGAAATGATTGTGGCCTTGCTCGGTATCCTCAAGGCAGGCGGCGCTTACCTGCCGCTCGATATCGGTTATCCACTCGAACGGCTGGCATTCATGTTGGAAACGTCTCAGACGTCGGTGCTCTTGACGCGCGAGGAGTTAAGCGAAACTCTGCCCACATTTTGGGGACAAGTCGTGAGCCTCGATACCGACTCGGAGCTGATTGCGAGCGAGTCTGACGAGGATCCTGTCACGACGACAAGGGCCGACAACCTCGCCTACATGATGTATACGTCTGGCTCTACTGGGACGCCCAAAGCCATCAGTATCACTCATCGCAATGTCGTGCGGTTGGTAAAGCAAACCAACTTTGCGCACTTCGGGCCCGAGGAGGTGTTCCTGCAACTGGCCCCGATCTCTTTCGACGCTTCGACATTCGAGATTTGGGGTAGCCTGCTCAACGGAGCCCGTCTTGTAATCATGCCGCCGCATCAACCATCGCTCGAAGAATTGGGTTCCAGACTGCGGCAATCGCGCATCACAACTCTCTGGCTCACAGCCGGGCTATTTAATTTGATGGTTAACCAGCGGCCGGAGGAGCTGAAGCAGGTGCGGCAGTTGCTCGCCGGCGGCGATGTGCTGTCGCCTCGCGAGGTGCGAGCACTACTAGTGAATCTGAACGGCGGCAAGCTTATCAATGGGTA
>Ga0179594_10000048_pt1 | contig 50825 bp, 41 predicted proteins | sample CZOMad1_1_08_16f_FD_148625 | JGI IMG/M metagenome (GOLD analysis project Ga0179594, IMG submission 148625) | Vadose zone soil fungal communities from Angelo Coast Range Reserve, California, USA - CZOMad1_1_08_16fungal (Illumina Assembly) | ecosystem: Environmental > Terrestrial > Soil > Vadose...
GACCTGGGTCCCCTCGCGGGCAGCCCGCGAGGGGTGGTCGTTGCGACCGGATCTTGCGCTCTAGCTTCAGAACAGCGCAACTCTATCGCTGTGATAAGTGTTGGCATTGAGTATCGGATCCGGTCGCGACGGCTCCCGGTTCCGAATGCTTGCGGATAGCAAGGCGCAACGTCGAAACGTAGACTGGTCGCGCAGCAATTACTTAAGGAGAAGCCTATGTCAGAAGAATCGTTTGATAAGACCGCGGTGGTTGGCCTGCTGAACGAGATATTGGAGACAGAGTTGGCGGGCGTGGTACGCTACACGCACTATTCGTTGATGGTGTTTGGCTATTCGCGCATTCCGATTGTCAGTTGGCTGCGCAGCGAAGCTGATACCAGCCTCGCGCACGCCAACGAGGCCGGTGAGATGGTCACGCAATTGGGCGAACACCCTTCGCTCAAGATCGGCGCCCTGCTCGAGACTCACAAACACGGAATTAATGACATTCTGTTGGAAGCACTTGAGGCTGAAAGAGTCGGCCTGAGGCTCTACAGAAAGTTGTTTGAGTTGACCCGTGATCGCTCTGTGTTGCTGGAAGAGTACGCGCGCAAGATGATCGTCGCGGAAGAGCTGCACGTTGGCGAGGTAGAGAAGATGCTGCGCAAGCCCGGCGAGATCGGGAACACCGCCGGCGCGTAGATATCAGAAACGGATGTAATGACGGCCAAGCGCTGTGTCCGGATCAGCCGCGTTAACGCGGCTTGCCCGAAGGGTTGCTAGCCCAGCCCTTTGAGCGCTGGGTAACGGCGCAAATCAATCGCTGAGCCCGTTTCAACGAGCTTACCCATTGATGCTTTAGCTCGAATGCTAAAGCTGCTGTTGGTAAGCACGCTGAAGCGCGCTCTTCTTTCCGGCTCGCTGTACCAACGCTAAAGCGCTGGTCTAATAACCTGCGGGCAAGCCCGATGAATCGGGCTCAACAATCAGTGCCCTCCAGCAGAGTCTGTGCCCTTCATCGCAATGGCAAACACAACCAGTAACACCGCCGTCATCGGCCTGAAAGCGAGAACCGGCCGCGCCATTGCTGTCGTGTTGAGTGGTCCAATCGACAGCCCGCAACTCATTCAGCGATCCGAACTGACTCTCACCGACCCGCGCATTCCCGCGACTTTTCAGCCCTATCACGAGGTCATGGACCTGACCTGGAAAGAGTCGGAGGCTAAAGTAAAACCCTTCATCCGCGCCATCGAAAGGGTTGCAGCCCGTGCTCTCGCCGAACTGATTCACGAGCTGCGAGCACAGGGTCTGACCGTCGTCGGCGTCGGCATCGCCGGTTCCGCTGATCGAGATCTCTCAAAGATCGGAAACTATCACATCCGCGCCCACGCCGCCGAAGGCCTGCTCTTTCGCCAGGTGCTCGAATCCGCCGCTACGGCAAACAAACTCCCACACCGCACCTTCATCGAAAAGACTCTGCAGGCCCAGGCCGCCTCCGAACTCGGCTGGACCATCGCTAGACTAACCAACTCGCTCACCACCCTCGGCCGCACCGCCGGCCCACCCTGGCGCAGTGAACATCGAATTTCGGCCACGGCTGCGTGGTTGACCTTATGAATCAGTGAAACTGCGCCTCCCCGCTCGTGGTCAGTTCGGTTATGCCGCTCCGAGAGATATCTGAATTTGAGTAAGGAGTCATGTTTCGCAAAGGACCATGTTCGCGAAGACCATGTTCGCGAAGACCATTGACTACAATGCGATTCTCGTCGTATCGTCCTGGCCTCAACCTTCGTTGCGATTCGCGGGTTATTGATTGACTGTTGGATACATCAATCGGGCTTCGGACCTAATTCGCAAGCGAACTCACCACGATGAATCCTATCGATGCAATAGATGTAATAGGCCTGAAGGATGCGATAAAGAGATCTTTTTCTTCCGTGTTCAGCGAGCTGAATCTCGCTTCGGAGGCTTGGTTTCAAAAAACCAAGTTGCTGACCATTGGCCGGGACAACTACGCTGATTATGTCGCTGCGAGAGTCGGTGTATTCCCACTCTTCGCAACGAACAAGTCCGCATCGGTGGAAGCAACATATATTCGAGTCAACATCTCTACAGATATCGAACGAGATCGATATCGCAATCGCATACAGGTCGAAGAGGGCTTGCGACGCCACAAACTCGGCGCAGACTCCGATGACCGGCGGCAGCGAACAGGAATGAATCCCGTTGAATCAATTAGCTCAAACTCAGGCGGTTTTGCACTTGTGGGACTACCGGGTTCCGGTAAGACCACCATTTTCCGATCAATCGCTGTGACGGCAGCCCGTGGCCAGAGAATCAGAGGAAGAAAACGGGTTCCAATCTACCTTGCTGCCCGCGATCTCGCATTTGGTCGACAGGGAGTCCTGGAAGCTTCAATTGCTCTCTTCACGGAACTTGGAATTAATGAAGCAGGACGCGTGATTGAACTGTTGTTTAAGTCAGGCAATTGTATTGTGCTGCTGGACGGATTGGACGAAACGGATAGCGCCCATCAAACCGCCTTATTGAAAGAGATTTTGGAGATTAAGGCGAAGCACAATAGTTGTGTTTTCTGTGTTAGTGCCCGGCCAACCAGCCTTTCGGTCGGTCTCGCCGATTTTATCAAGTGGGAGACTCTTCCATTATCCCTGACCGAAAGGTTGTCGTTCGTCAAAAAGTGGTTCTCGTTGGTGGATCCGGTTAAGGGTAGGCTGCTGCTTGAAAGGTGCCAAAATAGACCAGAGATGCTGGACTTGGGATCGAGTCCTTTGCTTTTATCCATAGTCTGTGCGCTCTTCTACAATGATTTAGACATCCCTTCTGAACCAGATGAATTATATGACAGGGCTCTTCATGGTCTCTTAGGCGGATGGGATGCATTCCGCAGTATAGCTCGCCAGACAATCCTTGCTGATGTGCCAGTCAAGAAGCGCCTCGCGATCGTGAGTTGGCTCGCTGCCGGCCTCTTTGAAGCCGGTAATCTGGCGTTCACCCCGTCGGACGTCCGGGCCACCAGTTCACTCCAGCAAGTCACCGCCGTCTTACGGAGCCGCTCTATTGATGCAGATGATCTCTTGCCAGCTTTATATAATGACTTCGGCCTCTTGGTTGAAAGGGCGCCCAATCTGTATTCGTTTTCGCATTTGACCATTCATGAGTATCTTGTCGCAAAACACATCGCAGACAATCGGCAAGAGATTCGGTTGCTGGACTCTCACCGGTCCGATCCTAAGTGGGCGGAGATAGTTCGACTTACGGCCAAGATTCTTCCGAACGCAGACGAATTCATGAGTTGTCTGCAAACTGCAAAAATACTGGACGATTCCGATAGCGTAAGCCTCCTCGAATCGGTGTGGTTATCCCGACCAGTATGCTCAGTTCAATTAAGAAAGAAGTTAATGACCCAAATAGCGATGAAGATTGATGGGGTCGCCAGCCGTTATTCGGTTTTCGAAGTAATTGAATCGGCAACTACCTCCACATTGGTGATTTGTATACAGTTGCCAGAAGAGACCGCGGATTTGAATTCAAAGCGTCTGGGATATCTGTTTCCCAACTTTGTTACATATTGCTTGCCCGGCCTGTTCGGGATAATTAGGGCTTCTGGCTTCACTTATGAGGACTTAGGTCTAAAGAATAGCAGACTATTTCGACAGCTCGATAAAGCGAAGGTATCTGAGATTGGCGCAGTCAAATTTAAGAATACTAAGACAGGGAGATTTGTGGGTCTCACCAAGGCGGGAATCTTAATGGAGGAGGCGTCGGACCGTGATCAATAGCCTGGTCGAAGCAACTTTGACATGGGCCATTGCTTGTTGCCAGCGCGAAACAACGCCTCCGTTCTCTTAACTCTCAGTGACACGTTGTCAGGAGACGCTCCCACCTACCGCAGCTCCACTTCAACCGGCTGGGCATCATGCGAATCGTAGCCCTCGGGCCAGTTCGAAATATTTATTCCGTACGGCCAGTCAGCATCCACTGTCACCGCAAAGCGAATCGTGAAGGGCAGGCCGCGGGCGGCGCGCAGGCGCAAGAGCCAACTGTCGATGGACCACTCTTGAATCAAAGGCTGGCCGGGTGCTTCGATGGGGATCAGACGCGAGCCATAGTCGGCGCCGTTCACAAACAAAGTCACGCGCGTTTTGATCTCAGAAGCCTTCGCATCAATCGGCAACACCGGTTGCAGGTGAGCACGTATGATCACGCGACCGACTCGCCGTCGATCGATACGTGTCGGCGCCTGGTACTCGACAAACCCCACACCTGAACCCCAGATGTACCCTGGACCGCCGCCAATCTTTTCGAAGCGCTGGGCCACTGCCGCTTCGGGTTTGAAGCGATACACAAAAGTGTGATCGTCGCGGCCGACCAACTGCGGCTGGATCACCGGATCGCCCGCTGTCCGGGTGAAGGTAAACTGGCGCGGCACCAGATGCTGGGCGGTATTAGTAATAGCCAGAGAAGCTGGGGCGTTCTCGAGCGAGGCAAACAATTCAGAACCACGTTTGATCTCGGCAAGTACTGAGCTGTCACGCGGAGTTGTGTAGGTCACTCCGTAACCACGCCGCGGATCGGGCGTGATGATCCAGAACATCGCGCCTCCCGCGCCGGCGTGCGCGCCGGCATCAAAGTAGGTGCGGAACCAATCAACCTGGGCAATTCCCTTGTAGCCTTCGACTCCCATACCGAATTCGCCGAAGACCAACGGCTTGCCCAGCGAGTAAGCCGCCGCAACGCGGTTGTCGATGAACTCACGGAGCGCGTCGAGAGAGTCGACATAGCTGTCCTGATCGTTGATCGGATAGTTGTGAACGTCGCAATAGTCGATGTGCGGCAGCGCATGATCCGCGAGCCATTCGCGGCGCTCGGCGGCTGAGCGATAACCCCAGTCGCCCGGCGCAATCAGGTGATCGGGATCCAGCGACTTCAGATACGCGCTCATCTCGGCGAACCACGCGCGACGCTCTGGCCAGCGCAGGGTTACGCATTGGGCCTCGTTCATCAACTCATAGCCGAAGATGGTCGGATCGTCGCGATAAAGATTGCCGGTCACACTGTTGCGGCGCGTGGCGATTTTTTCCAGGTGCTGACGGTACAAACGGCGCGTCGTTTCGTTCGTGTAAAAGGCCATGGCGCGCTCAGCGTTGACGCCAAAAGGCGCCTTGTCGTCGTCGGCATCTTTGACTCCCGCCCAACGCAGATACTGCGTGACGCCGCCGGTATCACGCCACCAGTTTGTCAGACACAACTGTACGTGCAGATGGTTGCGAGCAGCCTCGGCAATGGTCCGATCCAGTTCGACAAAAGCGTTTTCATTCCACTGGTCCGGTGTCTTGCGAAAGAAAAATGTGCGCGGCCAATCGTTGAAATCGCCGATCGGCTTGACGTCGTCTGGTCCACCTTCGCCAGAGGCCCAAACACGCACCACTTTGATCCCGGCAGCAGCAGCCTGTCGCAAGGTCTCGGGCATCTGCGCGCGATCCTCATCGCGATACATCACGGCGACGTTCGCGCCCGTGAAACGAAAGGGCCGGCCATCAATCATGAAGCGGCCGCGACGCACGTAAGCAAAGCCAGGGCGAGCCGCCGGTTCGTTTCCTGTCGGCTTGCGCCGAAGCAACAAAAAGGCCGCGCCCGCGATGATGGCGAGCACGGCGATGACGATTACTTTCCTTGCCATTAGCGGTGTCTGACAAACTTTCGGTTTGTCGCTGAGTGACGCGCACAGAAACTTAGCAGATAACAGCCGACCGATTAGCCTGTTGACCCAGCGAATGCCGCGGCTTCAAGGTACGCGCAAAACTCTTACTCTCATTCACACCGTGGCTTCAGCCCGGTGACATGGTGGAACTGAGAAGACAGAAACCGTTTGAAACGGTTTCCAGCGACAACGACGTTCAGGAATTCACCGGACTAAAGCCTCGGTGTGAATGAGAATGGCCTGATTAGTGCTGTCAATGATTCGCCAACTTCGGTAGTGGTGCAATTTTGTGTTGCTGCTTTCTAATAGCCCTCCCTGACGGTCGGGCTTCTGCTTGGGGTACGATTCCAAGCAGAAGCCCGCGCGTTAGCAAGGGCTCTCCCTGGCGCACAGACTGCTGGACGAAAGCAACAAACTTCGAGTTACTAGTTGAAACTAACGTCCACCGAATTACCCCACCCAACTTCTCGCTTGCTCTGAACTTCCGTTTGTCGTTCGCTCGCATTGCCAGCCCCTCCAAACGATGAAGCTCAGTTATGAGGGAATTCGGCAGAGGCCCTGATGATTCTCAGAGCGACAAACTAAAGTTCGTCGGACAGTTCGTCGGACAGTTCGTCGGACAGTCAGCGAGTCTGCGTCAGTTTTACGAACCCCATGATCGAGCAAATCGCGGAGATCACCGCAAAGAGGTTGAAAAACGCGGTCACCACAAGGGTCAGGTTGGGATTGTCCAGGATAAATCCAAGCGCCAGTAGCAGGAATTGGAGGTGATAAAGAATCATGCACACCGCGGCAATCGCGAACCAGCGCGTGGAAGGGCCAAAGGCCTTTGCCCGGGCAAAGCCCAGCACTGCGGCCACTAACCACAGCACCAATCCCGCCGCCAGCATCAACACGACAACCGGGACAAAATATACCGGCTGGTTATAACGCGTCTCGACCTGGGCGAGCAGCAAAATGGAAGCAAGCAACATGGGGAGACTCACCTTTCGGAAAATCGTTCTCGATAGAAACCAAAGCGCCGTTTGCGCGCGGCCAAGGTCTTTGCACAAACGGCGTCGATGGTTCTTTTTGAAATTAGAAAGGTCAGGCGCCGTTCTCCGGCGCAGCCGACTACGACCGCAAGTTCGACGCTTCCCTCAACAGCCGCTGTGACCACCGGGTATCACAGCCGAACGGGCTATTGGGTGATATGGATTTCCTCTTCCTTGTTGACGCGACCGAGAAAGTAGATCAGCCCGCACACAAAGAACACTACCGCACAACCAATGGCCCACCACATGTCCGCGGCGCCGTGTTGTTCGTTGGCGTTAACGAAAAGATAAAACTTGTAGCCCCCGAAACCTAGCGCCGCCAGACCCACGATGAGCACCAGCGCATCCTTTAGGCTTTTCATTTTGACCTCCGGCTAAGTTGTTTAAGTTATGAAGGTTAAGAAAAAGCCGAATCTTGTTTCTTGACGGCCGCATGTTAACGCCGCGGGACTGCTAAAGCAAGGCAAAAGGTAAAAGTAAAAAGGCAAAAAATAAGACGACCAATCTCGGCCTTCCGCGCCGCTACCCCTTTTTTCCTTTTCCTTTTTACTTTTCCCTTAGAATCTCTCGCCGATCGCCCCGGCGCTGGGTGATTCGCTGACGATCAAGATACTCAAGCAAAGGGATGGCGTATTTGCGCGAGACACCTGCCAGATCCTTGAACGAAGCAACGTCGATGGTTCGGTCAGCTCCTTGTTTCTCGGCATATTCCAGCAGTTTTTTTCGCAAGCCGTCCAGCGCGCCGCCATCAAAGAAGAGATCGCCCTGAACGCGAACCAGTGTGTGGTCATCAATCAACAACTGAAAGAGCTTGCGGGCATGGAGCCGCTGCTTGCTGGAAACGCCGGCGCGCTCCATGGCCTCATCAAGCGACGGTGCTGCCAAACCTGCCTGCTCATAAACCCGAGCCAGACTGTCACGAAGCTGCGCGTCACCGGCCGAAAGTTCCCGGTCGTGCCCGCGTGCGCGGACAAAATCCTTCTCCGAAACCAGTTCCCCTGTTTGCTCTAGCCGCTGAAGCACTGCACGAAACGTCTCTGGGGCCGAGTGTGCAAACTGTTTCTCGCGCAAGGTCTCACGCGCCAACCCGCGAGAGAGTGGTTCCCGTTGGTGATGTGCTTTGACGGCTGCGGCTGCCGCCCGACAGAGTGCTTCGAAGTTGCCGGCGGAAACGAATACGCCGCCTGTGTCGATAGTCGCACCGAGCGCTTTTGTTTGCTCGATCGCTTCCGCCAGCACTTTGTCATTCCAACCAGTCCGCGCCTGGAGCTCCGGCAGTCTCAGCCCCACGGCTCCCGCTGTGTCGACGTAGACCGCAAGCCTGGTGGCCCGATCGCCGGCTGCCAGCTTTTGCAAACGCTCGCCCACCTGAGCAAACTCCCTGCCGCGATACTTGTGTGCAAATGGATCCAACACGCGGCCGCCGGCTACGGTCAAAGCGGGCGAGTACGATCGAATGATGAAGCGCTCGTCAGGCAGGGCAACCACCGGCGCTTCCAGACGCAACTGCGCAAAGCCGCTCGCCCCGGGTGCAATTGCGCCATCGTCACTGAGTATGCGAAGCCGCCCCAACACTTCGGCCGCACCGATGTGCACGCGCACACGAGCTCTCGATCGCAAAGCACGCAAGGCGCTGCCCAGAACATCGAGTTGCACGTCGATGACTTGCACGGGATGGAGCCGCCCGAGCGGCGCGAGCACCATACCGCGCTCTAAAGAGGCCAGGTCGATGCCACCCAGATTTACAGCGGTCCGTTGTCCCGCGACCGCAAGCGCGACGGCACTGCCGTGCACCTGTACGCCGCGGGCCCGTACGCGTAAGTGATTCGGAAGCAGTTCATATTCCGCGCCTTCGGCAATCTCTCCGGACACCAACGTGCCGGTAACCACAGCGCCAAAACCTTTCATCGTGAATGCACGATCGACTGGAAGCCGCGTAATCATATCCGCCGTGCGGGCCGGCACCGACAGCGCCACCTGGCGCAACGTGGCGCGCAACTCGTCGAGACCCTGGCCCGTCCGCGCGCTTACTTCGACGATTGGCGCTCCCTCAAGAAACGAGCCCGTAACTAATTCTTCGGCTTCAGAGCGCACCAGTGACAGCAGTTCTGCTTCCACCAGATCCGTCTTCGTGATAATGACCAGGCCCTGGCGCACATTGAGCAAGCGGCAGATGTCAAAGTGTTCGCGCGTTTGCGGCATCACGCCTTCGTCCGCCGCTACGACCAGAGCCATGACATCGATGCCGTGCGCGCCGGCCAGCATGTTCTTGACAAAGCGCTCATGCCCCGGAACATCGACAAAACCGATACGCACCTCGCCCAGATCAAGATCCGCAAAACCAAGATCGATGGTGATGCCGCGTTTCTTTTCTTCCGGCAGGCGATCCGGATCCTTTCCGGTGAGGGCAAGGACCAACGCACTCTTTCCGTGATCAATGTGGCCGGCTGTGCCTACGATAATTGAGCGCATAAGAAAGGTGCCGGGGAGTGGGTGCCGGGTATCAGGTGTCAGGTGTCGGCCGAGATCGTGCGGCTTCGCAGAAGAGCGTTCCGCAAAGCATAAAGTTGCTTACCCAGGGAAGTGATGTCCGCCAATAACTCGCGGAGATGACCGGTTTGTAGAAATTTTAGACGTGTTGCTATTTCTAGTTGCGTCTCTTCTCGCGGGAACCCCTGCGTTATTAGGTAAACTCTTTCAACCAGATCCATTGCTTTCTGCCAAACTCTCAAATCGCGGAAACTTTTCATCCTCATTCTCCTCTCTTCAAGAGGTGGGTATGCACGAGGACCCTCGATTGCGTTTTTCCGACACCCGAAACCCGACACCTGGTACCTGACACCCGGCACCCCGCACCTATTTCACTATCTCAAAATCCATCCATTGCGTGGCCACGCGATGCTTCTCGTCGGCCACCAGATCGTGAACAATCACCTGGAACACGTATTCGCCGGGCACCATATCCGCTCCCAACTGAATGCCGCCGGTGGCTCCCAGACGTTTCAGGTCGGAAGGCCCGCTTATTTTAAAGGCCTGGTCCTTGCCGGTGAAGACGGGTTTGCCGTCGCGAAAGATGCGCACCTGCAACTGCAACTGAGGCTGGGCGGTTGCTTTGTCCAGGTGTGCGTTGTAGATGACGAGTCCGTAATCGAGTATCTGGCCGCGTTGAAATTGCCGCACGGCCGCACTGTTGGTGGCATGCTGATAGTCCTGGTGCGCGCCGCTCTTTTCGTCGGTTGGCTGACTTCCAGCGGCCGGCGCAACCTGAGACTGCGGCTTGCTCGGCGTGGGATCGATGCCGCTGATGACGATCCCTGAGAGTGTTAACCGATTCTTCGCGATATCGGGCACTTCGATGAACTGACTCGCTGAACCGACTCGCTCGGAACCGTGATCGCGCACGGCGGCGCGCAACTGATAGGCGCCTGACTTCTTCATCGGTACAGTCAGGAAGTAAACCAACCCTTCCTTGAGCACGGCTTGGTAATCCGGGCCACGAACGCGCAGCTTGTAAGTGCGACTGGTCGGTTCGGTGACCACGCCTCCATTCTCGCCAAAGGTCAACGCCACCACATCAAACTCAGCCTGGCGCCAGCCGTCAGCCAAATCAGTAAAAGAGAGATCGTTACAGTTGATGTGCAGCATCGAACGCATCAGCGAGCCGGCCTTGGCATCGTTGGCAAAGAGCGAGGTCAAGTGTACGCGCACGCCGGCGGAACTAAACGGCGAGATCAGGGCTTTGATAATCTGTCGTTGCGGCGTGTTGGTCGCGGTCTTGATTTCCTCGTCGGTGATTCCATAGAAACCATTTCGCGAGCGAAAGTTGTACTTGCCGGCGCGGGTGACTTTCCCGGTTAGTTTGTGAAACTTGCGTCGCCCCGTCTTCGCATCAAAGGTACTGTCGTCGGGTCGATAGCCGATCAAGTAGTAGCCTTTCTGGTCGTCCATGACCCGCCGGATGCCGCCACCCAGATCGTTGGTGTTGTGAATAGCAATACCGCCGGTCTCTTTCGCCAGATCGTTTAACCCCTCTTGAGTATCAAAGGCAGCATTGCGGCGATTGGTTAGCGCTTGTGACAACTGATCAGGGGATCTGCCCCCAACGTTATCAGCCGCGCTCAAACCAAGCGTCTGCAGTCCGGTGGCGTTCATTGTGTAGATGACAACCGCGGCGCGCCCTGCCTGATCGACCAATCTCTGCAAAGCTTCCTTCGCCCGGTAGGTGCGCGCCGGATCATCGCGACTGTAGATCTGAAAGCCATCGGAGATCAGCAGAATCGATTTGCGCCCGGGCAAGTCGCGCAACCCGTCGACGACACTCCTCACCGCGCCCAGAGTGCCTACCGCAAAAGTGTCTGCGCGAAACTCATTCAGGTCTGCATCAGCCGCTTGCGCTTCGTCGCTTTGTCCCGAAGTGTCCTCGAGCGGAGCGAAAGGAGTAATGCCGGATCGGCCGCTGGCGAACCATTTGAGGTGATCGATGGCGGAGTAAAGCTGGCGCTTGTCTGCGGTGAACTGCTGCAGCGCGCCGATGCCGCCGCCGGTGCGAATGATGGCGACCAGATCACCTGGCTGCATTTGCTCATCGACAAATTTCTTCAACGCGCGCCGCACAAAATAGATGCTTTGAAACGACAGCCCCAGATCGTCGACGATCAGCGCAATCGTGCGGCGTATCTGGTCCGGGCGAATTGCGGGTGGCGGCCCGGCCGGAGCAGGCAATGCGTTTTTGTCGACCGGCGCGTTGGCCTTGGGCCTGGGTGCGGGAGTGCTTGAGTCGGCAACGACGTACGAAAAGTGGGTGATCTTTTGCGGCCGGCCGTCTTCAAAGATCTGGACCTCTTCGGGTTTTAGATCCGTGACCGGCTTGCCGCTTTTGTCGGTTACGATCACGTCGACCTGAACGAGGTTGGTACTGATCTTCACTACATCGTCGTCGGAAGTGTCTGGCTGTTGAGGCGACGATTGTTGAGGAGATGGCTGCTGACTTGATGATTGTTGAGTTGGTGGCTGTTGAGGTGTTTGCGTCTGCGCAACCGCTGACATTGTCATTTGCAGAATAAGCGCAAGCGCCGCTATCGATCGCTTTTTCATTTCAGCTCTCCTGGTCTCAGCCCCCGAGAATCTTCTCGTAAAAGGCAACATATCGAGGGATTACCAAATCTGTGCGATACCGCGAGATGGCGGACTCGCGGGCTCGCAGGCCCATCCGGCGTCTGAAGGCATCATCCGCCAGCAAACGCGCGGCGTCTTCGGCCATCTTGTCCAGATCACCCACCTCGCTGAGAAATCCCGTCTCACCTTCATCAACCACTTCCGGAATACCGCCGACGCGCGATGCAATCACCGGTAACTCGCAGGCCATCGCTTCGAGCGCGGCCAGGCCAAACGATTCCTGTTCGGAGGGAAGCAATAAGACGTCTGAGGCGGAAAGATAGTCCACGATATTTGGCTGCTTGCCCACAAACACACAGGCGTCATAAACACCCAGACAGCGGGCGCGATGCTCGGCGTTGGTGCGTTCGCTGCCATCGCCGACCATTACCAGTCGCGTCCTAATTCCCTTTTTCAGCACGCGCGCCAGAATCTCCACACAGTCCACGGGTCGCTTGACCGGTCTAAAATTTGAGACGTGCACCAGCAACGGTTCATTGTTTGGGCTCAACTCCAGTCGCAGCGACTCAACTGCGTGGCGCTGGTACTCAGTCTGACAGACAAAGTTGGGAATCACCTCAATATCATCAAACTGAAAAATCTCCCTGGTGGCGTCCTTCAGGTAATTGGAAATCGCGGTCACTCCATCGGATTGCACGATGCCGTAGCGCGTAATCGGCAAGTACGAACGATCGGCGCCGACCAGGGTAATATCCGTCCCGTGCAAAGTTGTAATCACGGGCAGACGCCGTTTTGGTTTCAAAGATTCGCGCGCCAGGATGGCGCTGATCGAGTGCGGAATCGCATAATGCACGTGCAGCAGATCGAGATTCTCGGTCTCGGCCACGGTGGACATCTTGGTGGCCAGCGCCAACGTGTAAGGCTGATGTTCAAAGAGCGGATATGACATCATCTCGACTTCGTGGAAGCGCACCCGCTCGCTCAGTTGTGTCAAACGTGTGGGCAAAGCAGAGGCAATGAAATGCACGGTATGCCCACGCTCAGCTAACTCCTTGCCGAGTTCGGACCCGACGATCCCGCTCCCGCCGTAGGTTGGATAGACTGTGATGCCGATGTTCATTGGCAGTGGTTAGTTGTCAGTTGCCAGCGTCGCAGGAACCCCCGGGGAGTGACAAATCTAATTGGGCTTCCGCAGGTAATTTATCGTGACCTGATCGAATACGACAAACCCTCCCGGGAGCGCGGGCATCCTGCCCGCATCCGTGATAGAGAAAAGAGAGGCACGAGGCCGGCTTCAATGCCAGGCGGAAAAGCGGCAGGATGCCCGCGCTCCCGGGGAAGTCAATCTTGACCCTCAACGATACTTAGGAAAGAATTCGTTTGTGAAATAGATGTACCCGGCAGTCGCGCTACTGCCCCGGCTCGCTGCCAATTTGCTGGTCCAACCGCTTAACAGGTGTGAGGCGGAAAGAGGAACTCCATTGTTGTTGGGCAAACCTCGATGACAGACAAAAACCAAACAAACAAGAGTGGCGGATTCGCGAGGCTCGCGAAGAAGTGGCTGGCCGCTCCGTTTGTGCTGATCGCCGCCGTCGTCATTCTCTTTGAAGACTGGCTGTGGGAAGATCTGGCGCGCCTGGCGGCGGCCATTGGACGGCTGCCGATCCTCCGTTCGGTTGAAGCTTTCATTGCCTGGCTCCCTCCCTATGCGGCGCTCTTTTTCTTTGCCACCCCCGCGCTGCTGCTCATACCGTTAAAGCTGATCGCGTTGTTCCTGCTCTCACACGGACATGCTGGGCTTGGGCTGCTGACAATCGTTATTGCAAAGTTCGCCGGCACGGCCCTGGTCGCTCGCATTTTTACCCTGACTCGCCCGCAGTTGCTGCGTATCGGCTGGTTCGCTTTCGTCTATGCACGATTCACGGCCTTCAGGACTCGCATCTATGCCACGATCAAAGCCACTGCTGTCTACAAAGTGGCGCATGAAATGCATCTGCGGCTGCGAACTGCAATCAGGGGCTGGCTCAGTAGGCGGCGCGGTTTTTGGTTCAAGCGCTGGCTGGCAACGCGCCGCTTAGCGCGACGGCGCAGACAGGCGTAGCGTCCTACATTTCCGTTTGAAAGGCGGGCGTTGCCCGCGGCGATCAGCGCCGTAAAAGTGGAGAGGCAGGCGACCCTCGCAATCGCCTGCCTCTTTCTCAACTTGTCTCACCACAAAGGTGGGGGGCAAGTGAGGGCGAGAGTATATTCCCGAGTCCAACGTTTGGCAATAACTTTGGACCAGTCATTTCATGGTCGTGTGTCTAGGCGCTGTGGTCCAATCCTGAGCGTGTCAAAATTTCAGAAAATCTCTGCACTAACTCTGCATTCTCGACAGTGAAATCTTGGTTTGAGAGAAATGCACCGCGGAGGCGTGAAGCGCGGATTTCGCCGAGAGGAAGAAGGATCAGGACGCCGCTGAGCTAGTGTACTGATTCAGTTTCGTCTTTCATTCACACCGCGGCTTAAGCCCGGTGATCGCTACGACTTTTAGTTTATCCAACCGTTTCAACGGTTTCCGGCAACATCAGTAGAAAGACCGTTTAAACGGTTCACCATTTCTAAGATCGTTCTCTAATCACCGGACTTAAGCCGCGGTGTGAATGAGATACGTCAAGAGTCAAGCTTGAGCCACTGCCGCCAACGCGCAGCATGCATGAACCATACAGACAGGTTATAATCTTACCGATGGTTTGGAATACTTTTCCGAAGCAACGGATGATGATTGGTCTTAATAGACACTGGAGATTTTCAAGTAATGCCAAAGATTAGCGATATCGAAGAAACACCAAATCCTAACGCAGTAAAGTTCATCCTGCGCGAGCCGGTCAGTAACGGTGTAGCGCGATCATTCAACTCCGCTTTACAGGCAGAGAGCGACGCGCTGGCAAAATCGCTGTTTGACCTGGGCCACGTTATGTCCGTTTTCTACATGGACAAGATGATCACTGTCGAGAAAGACAACGAAGGTGACTGGGATGAATTGTTGCCCATCCTGGCGGTGCCCATTCGCGCGGCTGAGTCGGTCGGTTCACCGGCGGCGGCAGCCGCAGCGGCGGTCGGTGGAGCGCTCGCCGCGGTGGCCAGCGACGATCCGAGACTGCTGCGCGTCAATGAAATTCTCGACGAGAAAGTGCGTCCCGCTTTGATGGGCGACGGCGGCTATCTCGAGGTTCTCGGGCTAACCAATCACACACTCACCATTCGCTATCAGGGAGCCTGCGGCAGTTGCCCGAGTTCGCTTACCGGCACCTTGATGGCCATCGAGGGAATGCTCAAGCAGGAGATCGATCCCGAACTCGAAGTGATTGCGGTGTGACAGGCTGCTGAAAACGAAGAGCATCGACTCAAGAACAGTCCAACGACCCACGAAGCAACACGAAATGACTCGAAATCACACCAGGTAACGGCTCTCTTCGCGTTGCTTCGTGTTCTCAGTGTGAATTCTCCGCGCGTCCTCAGCGTTCACTGCGCCTCGGCGGTCTGTCCGTTTAGATTGTCCGTTTAGATAGGGCGCCTGTGCCCCTTGCTCGGCACGGCGGACAAGTCCGCTATCTAAACGGAGACAGGCAATGAGTCGCTTCATTCAGGCGTCGGTCCGTCGCGGACGTGCTGAGTGCGTTTGCGGAAACCCCGTCCGATCAATCGCTCCAGCAGTTTCCGGAACTTTCATTTGCTGCCATCGTGTAAGCTCTCGGTCCCAACTACATTCCCGGGCGCCTCGGGCGCCGCAAGCAGGAGAACACCAATGATTCGTCGCTCTTCCGTCGTCATCGCCTTAGTCTCGCTCTTCATCCCGCTATTGCTTTTGCAGGCCCAGGACAAATCAATAGGCAAAGACACGAAGTCTGCCGCTGATCAGAAACCAAAACCCACTGCGAGCAAGGATCAGGCGCTGAAGGGCGCTGCCGTTGAAGAAGTTGATCCCCTGGTGGCCCAGCGACGCATGACGGCAATCTCACTGCTCACTTCGTTGGCCGACGACGCGCGCAGTTTCAAGGATCCAGCGCTACGCGCACGGGTGCAGGCGCGGGCCGCAGATGCTTTGTGGACCACCGAGCCCGAGCGGGCGCGCGAACTCTTTCATCGCGCCTGGGACGCGGCGGAAATGGGTGATGCCGAAAACGCCCGGCGGGCGACTGAGGACGCACAAAAACAGATGCGCCAGTCAGGCATGGTGATGCGGCGCAACCGCAGAGATATGCGGTCAGAGGTTTTGCAGATTGTCGCCAAACGAGATCGGAAACTGGCAAACGAGTTCCTGCAGAAGATCGAGGACGATGCCGCCAAACAAGCAAAAGACGCGGCCACGGACGCGGACATGATGCGATTGTCGAATCAGTGGAACGCGCCTGAATCCCAGGCAAAACGAATCGCCCTGGCGCGAGCCCTGTTGCAGGATGGCGACGTCGAACGAGCGTTGGCTTTTGCCGGTCCGGTGCTCGATTCAGTCAACAAAGACTCGATCTCTTTCCTCAGCGCCTTGCGGCAAAAGAACGCGCCCGCCGCCGATGCAGGATTCTCCTCGCTGCTGGCGCGCGCCGCCCGCGACCCGATGTCCGATGCGAATACAGTCGCGGGTTTGTCGTCTTATGCGTTCACCCCTTTTCTTTACGTGACTTTTTCCAAAGACGGCGGCTCGTTCGCGAATCAGGAAGCGCCGCCGACTCCTGCACCCGCGTTGGCTCCGGAATTACGCAAGGCTTTCTTTCAGGTAGCGATGGGAATTCTCATGCGCCCACCGCAACCGCCCGATCAGGACACAACCACTGCGGGCCGCAGCGGCAAGTACATGGTGATCAAGCGGCTGCTGCCGTTGTTTGAGCAGAACGAGCCGCAGATGGCTGCTGAGCTGCGCGTCGCCATGAACGCGATGGTCAGTCCAAGCGACGTCGCGCAGGGCCAGGGGAATCGCGCGATTGATCGCGGGATCGCTGATGACACGGCAGACTCAAACGATCCTTTTAAGACGATGCGGGATCGTCTCGATCACGCAAAAACCTCAGAAGAGCGAGACGGCATCTACGCCGATATCGCGGCAGCGATCGCCGCCAAGGGTGACGTCCGGGCTGAAGACCTCGCGGGAAAGGTCGAGGATTCCGATTTTAGAAAACAGACGCTCGGTTACGTTGATTTCGAGTTACTGCGGGCGGCCTTTCAAAAAAAGGATGCGACGGAGATTCTTCGGCTGGTGAAAAACGGCGAGCTGACTCGCATCCAGCGCGTTTGGGGATACACACAAGCGGCCCGCTTTACTGCTGATCAGGCTCGCACGATTGACCTGCTGCAGGAAGCCGCCACTGAAGCACGCCGCATGGAAGCGAGTGATCCGGATCGCGCTCGCGGGTTGGTGGCCGCAGCCAACGGCTTTGCGAAATTCGACCGGGCTCGCACCTGGGAGATCCTCACCGAAGCGATCAAGTCTGCAAACGGCGCGGAAGGCTTTACCGGTGAAGACGGCGTGGTCAGCGCGATGCTGCGATCAAAGAATATGGCCACCGCCACTGCGGCCGGATCGCCCGACTTTAATGTTGCTGAAGTCTTTGGGTCGCTGGCGACTGAAGATTTCTACCGCTCGCTTGCGTTGGCAAAAAACTTTACCGGAGATACACCAAGGGCCAACGCAACCATCGCAGTAGCGCGCGCGATCCTGGAACCCAAACAAGCGGGACCCGGCGGGGCTCAGTAATGCAGAGAGAGGCGGCTTTGTCAGTGCTGCTGCCTGGCCTCTCATAAACTCAGTTGAGTGCAACTAGAGTACGAGATTGAAACGCAAAGGACGCAAAGGTTCTTCGCAATGAACGCAAAGGGTTGTACTTTGCGCTCGTTTGCGATTCAGTTGCGTTCTTTGCCTTAAAGTTATTTATTCCGAAAGCTGGACCGTGAGTTTTGACACAGCCTCTGTGATTACGGCACCGTCTTGGAGCTTGGCATTCCCACGGTTGATGCACTACTCTCCGATCCATCGCGTTTTCCTGTTAAAGAGATGCGCCGCTTTTCTTTCATTTTCTGGGTTGCCCTGATCATCCTGACCTGCATTTCGCTCGCCCCTGCCCAGGAAGGAAACAAAGAACCGAAGAAAGATCCGAAAGCAACCGCTGCGGCGGACAAGGAAAAAACTGAAGCGCAGGCTGAGGCGGCGCGCCTGTTAATTCAAAGACGCTCGCAAGCGCGTTCGCTTTTGGTGTCGCTGGCCAGCGATGCTCGTAACTTTCGCGAGCAAACGTTGCGTGCTCGTGTGCAAGCACGCGTCGCCGATGCCATTTGGGACGTTGATGGAGAGCAGGGGCGCGGATTGTTTCGCAAGGCCTGGGACGCCGCGGAAATCGCCGACAACGAATCACGGCTGCGCGTTCAGGAGGACATTCGCCAACAGAAGGCCAAATCGGGCGGCTACACAATCAGCACACCTCCAAACCTGCGCGGCGAAGTGTTGCGACTCGCAGCTAAGCACGATCGCGCGCTGGGCGAAGAGTTCCTGGAAAAACTGAAAGAAGCAAAACAGAATGAAGTGGCGGAGGATCTGGACGGCAACAAGCGCAACCCAATGGCTTCGCCCGAATCCGTCCGCCAGCGTTTGTCCCTGGCTCAGCAGTTACTCGACAACGGTGACATCGAGCGCGCGCTGCAATTCGCGGACCCGGTTCTCGGCACACTGAGCATGAATGGACTGAGCTTCCTCTGTTACCTGCGCGAGAAAGATGCGCCGGCCGCCGACAGACGTTACGCTCTGTTGCTGGCTAGCGCCGAAGCCAATGGCCAGTCAGACGCCAACACCGCTTCCTTGCTGTCGTCTTACATTTTCACTCCGAATTTGTTTATTACCTTTGAGCCAAACGGCGGCATGAGCTCGTCCCAATTTTCCAGTAAGGTGACGCCGCCCATCGCGAACACTGAACTGCGAGAGGCCTTCCTGCGCACGGCGGCTGGAATTCTGATGCGGCCGATGCCGCCACCCGAAGAGGATCAAACCACGTCGGGGCGGCAAGGCAAGTACCTGGTGGTCCGGCGACTGCTGCCTCTGTTCGCGCAGTACGCTCCCAAGGAGACGGCGGATCTGATGCGTGCCCAGCTTGACGTTTTGTCGGCCGTCGTTCCCGAAGACGCCCGCAAACAGAACGACGATTGGATCAATCGCGGAATTGGACCAGAGCGAAGTAGCGAATCCCGCGAACAGTCGCTGCAAGAGCAAATCGAACGCGCCAAGACAACGGACGAGCGGGATCAGTCATACGTGCAGTTGGTGATGACCCTGGCGTCAAAGGGAGAGATGCGGGCTCGCGATTTGGTCGACAAAATCGAAGACAGCGAAACACGCAAACAGCTACGCGACTATGTCGACGCGACCCTGGCCATGGGGGCTATTTCCAAGAAGGATACGGGGCGCGCCCTGGAGGTTTCGCGCATCGGAGAGTTGACTCACCTGCAAAGAGTCTGGGTCTTGAGTCAGGCGGCCATGCTGCTCTCCAGTACCGATCGTGAAAAAGCACTGGCCCTGCTCGATCAGGCAAATGAGGAATCGCAACGCATTGGGGGGTCGGACGCCGATCGGCCCAGAGCATTGATGGCCGTGGCCAGCGGGCTTATCTTTATCGATCGTTCGCGCGGGTGGGATCCGCTGCTCGAGGCCATCAAGGCTGCAAACTCTGCCGAAGGATTCACCGGCGAAGACGGCCGGCTGGTGATCAGGTTCCAAAGCAAAGGCTCGAGTTCGATGCACTCCAGCTCGGTTGAAGACTTTGATGTCACCCGCGCCTTCACCGCGCTGGCAAACGAGGATTACGAACGCGCGGTCCAATTGGCGAATGGCTTTCAGGGCGATGCGCCGCGGGCCAGCGCCACCATCGCCATCGCACGCGCAGTGCTGAAGGACAAAAGCGCTCCTGTTCCTACGCCAAAACCGGCAACAAAGAATTAGCTTCAAGCAGCTTGATTTGGCGCGGCTGTTTACCGCCGAATCCGGGTTTCTGCCGCAGATCTGCGGTTGAATACGTGTTCGGTGGCTTCGTTTCGGAGTAGAAGAAATGCGAATCAACCCTCCTCAAATCACGTTTTCCCAGTGGACGCCTTGGAGTGATCGCGCACGCCTCAGACGAAGTGATGGACGGCCATGGCTTGGTCTTTACCTTTGGGGCCACTTCCATCAACCACCAACTTCAACCGAGCCGTATCCGAAATTACCGCAGCAGCTTATTTACGTAGGGGAGACAAAGCACCTTGACTTGCGCCCACTCACGGGTGAGCAACACCACCGGCTCATTCACTACCGAGAGACGTTTAGCGACTATTTGAACCTTGAACTACTCTACCTATCAGTGTGCCGTGTTCACAGTTTCCCGAGCGGGTACCGTTTACCTGACGCAAAAGTCCTGTATGACGCGTTGCGCGTATACACACAATACATCGAGGCAAAAATTTACTGGGAATACACGCATCGGTGGATGCATCCGCCTGCGTTGCATTACAAAAAGAGCAACAAGCGGGGTGTTGGTTACGTTGCTGGTGCCACTCGACATTTCGTTGGATCGGAGTGCACTTGCGGGCCACCGAACAAATCGTTGGGCCGCACGTGAATGGAGATTCTCGATGTTTGAGAAAGAGAGTTCTGCTATGGCTGAAGACTCTTCCTAATTTGGCGGGTGCTTTTTGATAGCGACAAGCGCGCCGCGCAGGCGTAGTAGAGAAGAGCGATTTAGATGCAGCAGTGTAATAGTGGCTCGGCCGATTGGTGTAAGTCCGATGATGCGTAAATGGTCTTCGCTCCAGGCGAAATGCTCGTGCCAGCGTTGTTGTCGCGGATGAAAAAGTGGGACTGAAGTTTGAGTTTCAGGATCGATTGCTGCGGTGTTCGTAGCTTTGTGACCGTTGCAGCCTTGACAGGCTAAAGCGAGGTTTTCGACAACGTTCAAGCCGCCCATGACACGGGGCACTATGTGTTCGATTGAAAACCGTTGGGTTGCAAATGATTCCTGGCTCTGACAGTACTCGCAGTATCCTTTGGCTCTGATGGTGACTAATTGCCGCAAGCCTTCAGAGATTTTTTCAGCCACGTCCGGCTGCTCCGGCGTCGAGTTGGGCTAAGGCTTCGGCGAGCGGAATTCTCTCTTGCCGTGAGAGTCTTGTCGCTGCTTCCAATCGGGCGGCGTCCGCGTTTTCGAGTTGTTCAGCAAGGACTACGTATTCGGCGCTTTCTCCTTCACTAAGAGTATCCTCCTCACTTTTGCTTGTGAGCTCGCGCAAGCGTTGGCGCAACGGCTCAGGGAACCTGCTTGCGGATTGGACATCCTGCGAAGCCGCAAGTGTTTCAGCAAACAGCAGCAACCGCGCATATTGCTCGGGCGTCAAGCGGGTGACCACTTCTGCAAGTCTCTCTGCCGGGTTCATGGCAACCTCCGAGTACGTTGATAATGTTAAGCCTAAACGCTGGAATCAGGCAAAGATTGCTGAATGTTTAGGCGGATTCTTGCCGCTCGCTCTTTCGCGCTTAGAGGACCTGACTTGCTGCGACAGAAAGGGGAATCAAAAAGTCTTTGATGCCCAGGCTGTCCTGCTGCAACACAGATAGGATACGTAAAGTTTGACGAGAAACGCTCACGAATAAATATTCATCGGGCGAGAAAGCAACGCGACTGGATCGTCGACATTGAGCGCTTCGCGAACGTAGAACGGCTCGCCGGCCGCGACGCCGATCAAAGAGCCGAAGTACTGCATCCGGCCTTCGATCTCCGGCAGAAAACCCTTATCACTAATCCGTGTGGCCGGTTCCTTTGACTCGTCGCTGTAGAACTGCGACGCGTGAGCACGGATGGCCTGCATCTTGGCTTCGACAAAATCGGAAACATCGACAATGAACGAGGGAACCACCAGCCGGGAAAAAAGCGAGTGAGCGATGGCCGGGATTTTCACCGGTGATTGGGCGGCTTCGGCGTCATAGCGGGCCATCGTTGCCAGGCGGGCCGCTTCGCGAACAATGCGACACGTAGCCGCATGATCGGGGTGCGGGTCGTCCCAGTGAGTCGTCAGAATTACTTTCGGTCGATGCGCTCGGATCACACGCACCATGGCGGTGCGTGATTCTTCGTTTAGCCAGACGTGGCCGTCCGGCAACTTGAGATTGACTCGGGTGTCCAGCTTTAGAATGTGCGCCGCGTCGAGCGCTTCCGTGGCGCGCAGCGCGGGCGTGCCGCGCGTTCCCATTTCGCCGCTCGTCAGGTCGCAGACTCCGGTGCGATAGCCCAGCGATTTCAGTTTCAGCAACGTGCCCGCAACACTCAACTCCGCATCGTCGGGATGCGAGAAGATGGCAAGCACATCTACCTCTGCCGGTAAGTCAGTCATGCAATTTCGCTCCGCTTGAGGTTTAACCGATGCGCGGTGTTCGGTCAAGTTATCGACCAGCAATACAGCGAGATTGGTTGTTGCACTTGAACTGCAACTTCCGAGCTTCTCTTAATGCCCCAACGGGGCTACGTCCTTCAGCCCAGGGTTGCCGCGCTGCGCGGCTACCCTGGGAAAGGAGAATTGATTGAAGCCTTCAACCGCATCGCGGTTGCGTCGCCGCGCCGCGGTATTCACAAAGAGACGCAACCGCGTTGCGGTTGAGAAATCATTCTCTCTCCCGTTTCCCAGGGTAGCTGCGCAGCGCGGCAACCCTGGGCTGAAGGACGTAGCCCCGTTGGGGCAAACCAAGGAAAATACCAAGCCACGGTGTGACTGAAAATATCAAAGCAAACTGGGCCACTCCATTGTGAGTATTCCGAGATTGACTCTCCGCGCTTTGCGCCTGTAGCCTCGTCGGCGAGAGAATCTTGACATGAACCTCGTCGTGCTCGGCTCAGGAACCTCCGTACCGCATGCAGAACGCTCATCTCCGGCTTACTGGCTGGACACCAGTGGCGGGTCTCTGCTGCTTGACATCAGTCCGGACGCCGCTCATCGCATGGCCCAGGAAGGACTCGATTGGCCCTCGCTCGATGCCATCTGGGTTAGTCACTTTCACCTGGATCACGTGGGCGGACTGGCGCCGTTTCTCTTCGGCACGAAGTGGGCACCGCAGACGGGAAGCCGAACCAAGCCGTTGAAAATTTTCGGCCCGGCCGGCACTCGAACCTGGTTGGAAGCAATCGATAACGCCAACAACTATCGCTTGTTTCAACAGCCCTTCGCGATCAAAGTAGTAGAAGTTGTGGGCGGCGCTGAGTTCGAGATCTTTGATGGGGTAAGCGCCCGTACCTTTTCGACACCACATACACAAGAAAGCCTGGCCATTCGCATCATCGAAGACGAGCAGTCAACATTGGTCTATACCTCGGACACGGGTTATGCGGACGCACTCGCGGAGTTTGCGAGTCGGGCCGATCTGTTGTTGATGGAGTGCTCGTTTCGGCGCAACAAGCCAATGCAGACGCACCTCGAGTTGGCCGACGCCATGCGGCTGGCGCAACTCGCCCAACCCAAACGTGTGGTGCTGACCCACCTTTATCCGGAATGGGACGGCCGCGATCTGGCGACAGAGGCAAGAGCGCTTTGGGACGGCGAAACCATTGCCGCCGTGGACGGCCTGCGCCTGGAAGTTTAGTTTGGAGTGCGGCGGCAAGCGCCGGGGTCCCCGACGGGGCGGCCCCGTTGTAGGAGTCCAAAGTCGGCGGAGTGAAGTGTTTATCCAAAGCGCCGTCGCCGCTCCAGCACCCCACGCGGGTTGCCCGCGCGGGGACCCGCCTGCGCTTTGCCGGCGCACTCCAAAAAGGCGCAGCGGTTGATCGATATGTTAAAGTACGCGCCGTTCTCTTAATTCTCTTTGCGTCAATCCATATAATTGCTGTTCGCAAGCAAACTGACGCTCGGGGAGACCCTGATATGAAATGTCCTAAGTGTGGAAGAAATTCCGGGCTGTTCAGACGGAAATGCCCGGCCTGCAAAGTCCCTTTCGTTCGCTTATACATCCTGGTAGTTTTCGTGGGTTTAGTGATTGCCTTTGGCGGTCTGGCCCTGGCGGGCAAACTGCACTGACTTGCCTAAAACACGATCTTTGTCAGAGGTAGAGACGAGAGGTAAGCGATTGGATACGCAGTAATCCAATGAATAGCAAAGGCCCGAAATATTTTCGGCTTGGGCTGCTCATCGACCTGGCGCTTCTGATGGCCGCCGTCCTCGCTATCGTCGTCGGCTCGCTCGTCACTTACGACGGACGGTGCGGCAGCATCATCATGGAGCCGACCCATACACCCTGCAATATCTTTCAGTATATTGCCACAGAGCTTTTTATTTTTGTGATGCTCGGAATCTTTCTACTCTGGTGGGCGATACTGATCATTCTGCTGCTGCCTCCGATTGTCGGTTACTTAGTAGGGCGGCGCATTCCGGTTGCATAGATCGTAAGTGACGCCGCCTGGAGTGACAGCCTAGCGCACACCCCACTCCCAGATTCCGTATTGCACTTTCTTGTCAATCGGATGGCCAGCCTGCTTGAGCGACAGAATTATCTGGCCTCGATGATGCGACTCGTGTGAAATCAAGTAACCGAGAAACGCCAGTGCATGAGGCTTGAAACCTTTCACCTTACCGCCCGTCGCGATGCTGTTGCCGAGCAGGGTTTGGATAGCCTGCCCGGAATCGGTGAGTGACTTGCTTAGCAGCTTCTGGTCGCCGGCGTGTTCCTTTTCGATCTTCTCTAGTCCTCTTAACAGATCCGGCGCCGCCGCTTTGAGCCACATCAAACGTACGTTGTGCAGATGCGCGAACTGCTCGCCAACGCTGCGTCCTTTCGACGCCGAGTAGGATCCGAGCGACGCAGGCTCAATCGCATCCAGCAGGTAAAGATTGATGCGATTGTGAACTTCCCATGTTTCGAGGATTTCCTGTTCGACCATCTGACAAGTCTCCTTTCACAAAGCGCAATGCACTCACTGGGACCGCGGGCGTCCCGCCCGCTTTCTGTTCCCAACACTAATTAAGCGCGGAATTGAATGCTGACCAACCAGCGGGCAAGATGCCCGCGCTCCCGGCGCTCCCGGCGTTCGAGCGCTCCCGGTTAACGCACCACAATACTGTTTACTGTTAGTGCATTACCCGTGGCCCGCTGCAGTTCGGCGATTGCTTTGTTCAAGTCCGTTTGCGCCCGCAGCTCGTTAGCGCGCGCCGTGGTCAGCGCCGTCTGCCGCTCCAGGACCAGAAAAACCGTCGATTGCCCCGCGTCGAGTTTTCGTTTTTCGCTTTCGTATTGCTGCTCGTTGGCGGAACGATTGGCCGCGGCTGCTCGCAAACGCGCTTCTGCGCTGCGCACCACCTGCAAAGCGTTGCGCACATCGACCTGAATCGTTTCCTCCAACTGCTCGCGTTGGGTCGCGATGCGTTGCGCTTCAACTTGCGAATGGCCCAGTTGCGCCTCGGCGGTGCGGTTGCGCAAGGGCAGGTTAATCTGAACACCCACGCGGAAGTTGTTAAAGCGATTCACCAGCAAATCATCCACAGACTGGCCATAACCTCCGATCAAAAACGGCGGAATTATCTGGGCCGCCGGCAGCGGAATCGGAGGCAGGTTCGGCGGCGAGATCTGGTTAAGCCGGTTGATGATCTGCACCGTGGAAGCGGAAAATGGACTAGTCGTCGTGGTCTGTGCGCCGGCTACACCGACGACGCCGTAACTCCCAATCAAATCAATCTGCGCTTTCGTTTGATCACGATAGTAGCGCTGGTCTATCTGATTTATTTCACGCGCGAGATTCGATTGCTGCAGCTCCGGACGATTCTCCAGCGCCAGCTTCATCGCTTCCGGCAAAGAGATTGCCGCCGGCGTCAGATCGACGGCATCTGTGGGCACGATCGAAGCGGTCCAGATCGGCGCCTGCACATTCTCGGCAATCAAACTCTTCAACGCGTTTTCGGCGCGCGAGACGTCTTCCAAAGCACTGAATAACGACTGCTCAAAAGTGGTTATCTGGGCCTCAGCGGCGACCACGTCTATCGGCGCCAACTGGCCTTCAGTAACCAGCCGTTTGTTGTGCTCGAGCTGCGTATGCGCATCACGCACTGCGTCGCGTTGCACCTGCAGGTTGCGCAAGGTGAAAACCAGATCCCAGTAGGCGCGCTGCACAGCGGTGATTGTTTCGATGGCCCGCTGGCGAAACTGTGTATCGGTCAGGGAAAGATTTTTCCTGGCGATCGCGATCTGTCTGCGAGAGTTGTCGATTTGCAAACCCCGCCGCAGCGGCTGGGTAAAAGTAAATGTCAAGGCCGTCGGATACTGCGGATTGAGCGCGGCAAACTGGTTGTTACTGACGGAACGAATCGACGAGAAGTCGAGCCGGTAAGTGCCGCCCCCTTTTGTTGCCAGCCCTTCAAGTCTCAGAGTGCCGGTGTAATCCGACGAGGTAACGGCGCCGTTCGCGCCCCCGCTCAGGAAGCTGGCCGTGGGAGTTTTCACCCGCTCGTAATAGGACTGCGAGCTGAGCCGCGGATCGTAGGCGCCGCGCGCGCCCAGCAGGTCGAACTCCGCGAGCTTTACGTTTTCACGAGCCACCTCGATGTCTTTGTTGTTAGCCAGCGCCAGTTTCAGGGCCCCGCGCAGAGAGAGCGGTTGCTGCTGGTCCATGTCGACACCGACGCGACCCAACTCCGGCAACTGCGACGGTTTGGCCTGATACTCGGAAGCCGCCGGCGGCACGTTTAGCTTCTGTGTCGGGGCGGCTGGAGATTGAGAAGGGGCCGGTTCCTGGGCAAAGCTGAGCGTTGGAAAGAGAGCAATCATCAGTCCCAGGAACAGCACGGAGATGAGCATTCGAAACTGATTCTGCGAGTTGAACGGTGGACCAACTCTCACCTGGCCGGCAACGACGGCGGGGGCAAGCCACCCTTCCTGACCCTGAGCTGATTTGGGATTGACCGGTTGTCTGATGATCGAGGGGCTCTCAACCCTCGACGAGATTGTCGAGCTGAAACGTCTCTCAGGTCGGGAAGGGCGGCTTGCCCCCGCCGTGGTTGAGGAATCGACACTTTCGAGTTTTGACGCCTCGCTAAATGTTGAGTACATAATCCAACCTATTCGAGCTACGGAAAGTACAATGTCGCTCTATTGCTTTGAGATCAACCCCAACAAAGATGCCGTCGCGTTCGCACTTTTTCTGCGTACCCAGGCAAACGCCCCGCTGGTCATCGCGGCGATGCGGCTCCAGATCCGGCTCCTGGCCAGATCGTCAAAGAGCGAATAAAAGACCGGCACCGCCAGGAGCGTCAGCAGTAAGCAAAGCGACTGCCCGCCGACTACCAGCACGCCGATCGAGCGGTTCGTGCCCGAGCCCGGACCGCTGGACACAGTCAGCGGCAACATGCCGGCAACCAGCGCAATCGTGGTCATCAATATCGGCCGCAGACGATCACGGTTGGCGCGGATGATCGCTTCAAAGCGATCCATGCCTCGCTCGCGCAATTGATTCGTGTGATCGATTTGCAGAATGGCGTTTTTCTTCACGACGCCGAACAACAACAACAATCCCAGACCAGAGAAAATGTTCACCGTCTGTCCCGTGATTAGCAGCGACACGATGCCAAAAGGAATCGCCAACGGCAGAGTCAACAAAATCGTGACGGGATGGATAAACGATTCGAATTGCGCCGCCAGCACCATGTACATAAAAACAAACGAAAGCACGAAAGCCAGAATGAAGTAGTAGCCGGCGCGACCCAGTTCCTTCGAACGACCGGCCAGACCGCTTGAGTAGCCGGCCTCCATCTGCTCCTGCTTCACAAACTCGTTCATCTTGCTGATCACACTTGCTTGCGAACCGCCGGGTTTGATGTTGCCGATCAGGGTCACCTGCCGCTGCCGGTTCAAGCGATCAATGGCCGACGGCCCCGTGCCCGGCTCAATGTGCACCAGATTGTCGAGACTGACCCAGCCGATCTTCGACGATGAAACGATCATCCGTTTCAAGCCTTCGACGCTGGCCCGATACTCACCCATCGACCGCACGCGCACATCGTATTGGTCGGTTCCGGCATTGAACGTCGATACTTTTTCGCCAGCCACCAGGGTGTTCAGGGCCTGGGCCAGGTCACCGACCCGAACGCCAAGGTCCGCGGCGCGGGCGCGATCGATGACCACTCGCAATTCCGGTTTGCCCAGAATCAATGTCGAGTCGACATCCACCAGTTCCGGAAGCGTCTTCATCTTCTTCAACAAATCATCGGTGTACTTTGAGAGCTTATCCAGGTCCGGTCCGCCGATAACGTATTGAATGTCCGAGTTGCGATTGCCGCCGCCCGAGATCGTTGCTACCGGGTTAACGCTGGTGCGCAATTGATCCGGATACTGCTTCAAATACTTGCCCAAAATCTCTGAGCGCGCGCGCAGCATCAGATCGTTTTGCGTCTGCTTGCGCTCCTCGATCGGAGTGAGCTTTACGTAAACGCTGGCGAGGTTTACCTGCTGTTGCTGGCCGGCGCCAATCGTGGTCAGCGTGTCAGTCACGCCCGGCAGTTTTCTTGCGTCCTCGGCGATGCGCTCGATCAGCGCGGAGGTCGCCGCCAGGGTGTAGCCTTCCGGGGCGCGGACGTTGATCTCAAACTGCGACTGGTCGTCGACGGGCAGGAAGTTCTTACCCACAAACATGAACAGCGGCACGATACTGATAATCACCAGCGCGCAGGCGCCGACGATTACCCAACGGTGGGCCATCGACCATTGCAGCGTCCGCGAGTAGAAACGATCGATCGGTCGATAAAAGCGCGACTGCTTGGACCCGTGATCGGCGGGCTCCAGCGCCCGTTCCAGCGGTCCTTCCTCGGCATCGTCGCTGCGTTTGATCAGACGCGCCGCCAGCGTCGGTGTCAGCGTGAAGGAAACCAGCAGCGACACGGCGATGGCGAACGAAGCGGTAAACCCGAACGAGGACATGAAGCGACCGACAATGCCGCCCATGAATCCGACCGGCAGAAAAACGGCGAGCAGCGACAAGGTCGTGGCCATTACCGCCAGACCGATTTCCCGGGTTCCTTCGATGGCCGCCTGAAAAGGCGGCACTCCTTTCTCTTCGATAAAACGAAAGATATTTTCCAGCACCACAATGGCGTCGTCGATCACGATACCGACCATCAACGTCAGCGCCAGCATGGTGATTTGATTGAGCGTAAAACCCATGCCGCTCATCAAACCAAACGTGGCGATTAACGACGTGGGTATCGCGACCGCCGCAATCAAGGTGGAACGAACGCTCCAAAGGAAAAGAAAAACCACGATCGCCGCGAGGATACTGCCGAGGATCAGGTGTTCCTGAATGGCCTCGATCGAGGCCTTGATGAAAATCGATTGGTCGCCCACCACTTGAAAGCGAAATCCAGGCGGCAGGGTGGCCTTCAGTTCCGTCAAACGGGCCTTGATAGCGTCGGCCACCGCGACTGAGTTTTGGCCTGACTGCTTTGAGACAACCAGGGTAACCGCGGGCTCGCCGTTCAGACGCGCTTCGGTGCGTGGCTCTTCAAAACCGTCTTCGGCGTTGCCGATATCGCTGAGTTTCACTGAGTAGGCGCCGCGGTTCGCGACCACCAGATTGTTGAAATCCTTTGGCTCAACTATCCGGCCCATCGTGCGCACGGTCAGTTCGCGGGTTCCCTCGTCGACGCGCCCACCCGGGACTTCCATGTTCTGCAGCTTGACGGCGTTGGCCACTTCGGCCACCGTGACGTTGTAAGCGCGCAGTTTGTCCGGGTCGACCCAGACCTCGATCTCGCGCGTGCGGCCGCCAACGATTTGTACGTCGCCGACACCGTTGATTGATTCGATCCGCTGCTTGATCTTCTTGTCGGCAACGTCGGTAACTTCTTTCAAAGAACGCGGCGCCGAAACCGCAACGCGCAACACCGGCGTGGCGTCAGTGTCGAGCTTTTGCACGATCGGCTTTTCCGCAGTCACCGGGAGATCGTTCGCGATCAGGTCGACCTTGTTGCGCACTTCCTGTGCGGCAACGTCGGCATTTTTTTCCAGCAGGAATGTGATGAAGACCTGGGAAGCGCCTTCGACGGAGGTGGAACGCAGCTCGTCGATTCCGCTGATGGTGTTGACCGCGCCTTCCACCTTGTCGGTAATCTCGGTCTCGATCTCCTGCGGTGAAGCACCCGGGTTTATCACCGTGACGGTGATTGTCGGCAGATCGATCTTGGGGAACAGGTCGACGCCCAGCGACTTGTAAGAGAAGAGCCCAACGACCGTCAGACTCAAAATAATCATGGTCGCAAAAACAGGACGCCGGACGCAGATTTCAGCTAGCTTTTGCATTTAAGAAAAGTTTCAGGTTTCAGGTTTCAAGTTTCAAGTTTCGTTTGAACTTCGTTCCGCGAATACCTGATTGGTTTAGATAAGTCATTAGGCCGCTGATCATTCGGCTGATCCGTGCTGACTGTGCCGATAGTTCCTCAAATCTCATATCGTCAATGTAATTCTGGTCCCGCGCGACATAGAGTTGCGCTCTGACTTCACCTGCTGATCCTTTAGCGGCGGAAAGAAACTGTACGAACTCGCCCGTACCGCTGCGTTCGAAACCTTCAGCAATGTTTGACAAAATTGACACGCATGCTCGCCTTATCTGATCACGCAACCCGAAATCGCGAGCGAACCGCCCCTCGTCCGATATCGCATATACCTGGCGAGTCAACTCGCGCGCTTGCTGCCATGCTTCAATATCTTCGAACGTCTGAAATGTCGCCGTGCCGCGGTCCTACCCGAACTTGAAACCTGAAACTTGAAACCTGAAACCTATTGCCTTACCGTCGCTCCATCACTCAATTGATCCACATTGCTGGTCGCCACTTGCTCGTCCGCTTTGACGCCGGTCTTCAGCTCGACCAAATCGCCTTCGGTCTGGCCCAACTGGACCAGACGCTGTTCGGCGTGTCCGTTCTTGAGCACAAAGACGCGGCTCACGCCTGACTCAGTTCGCACCGCACGCGCCGGCACCAGGATTGCGGCCTCAGAGCGCGGTAAAAGAATTCGCACGGTTGCGAACTGGCCGGGCTTGAGCGCGCCGCTGCTGTTTTCGATCTCTGCTTCGACCGTGAGCGTGCGCGAAGCGGCCGTCACGCTCGGCGCCACGCGGGCGATGTGGCCATTGAAAGTGCGATCCGGCCAGGCACTGGTAGTCAGCGAAACAGACTCGCCACTTTTGACTTCGGGAATCGCCTGCTCGGGAATGTCGATTTTCATCCGTAGGGGATTCGTGCGCACTATCGTGGCTATCTTGGTAGTGGTCGCCACGTACTCACCCACGTCCGCCGCTCTTTCTGCCACAAAGCCGTCAATCGGCGAACTGATCACGGTGTAAGCCAGGTTGCGCCGCGCGAGGTCCACCTGTGTTTGCATATTCGCGACGTTGGTGCGGGCTACCAGGACGGCTGCGTAGTTTTGCCGCGCCTGGGCCAGCGCTGATTGATAAGTTTCCCTGAGAGCGTCGCGCTGTGACTTTTGCTGATCGTAATAAGATCGAGAGACATCGCCTGACTCAATCAACTTCTCTGCGCGGTGCAGATTCTTTTCCGCCAGCTCATAATTGGCACGCGCCGCTGCGACTTCGGCGACTCTCTCGGGGTCGAAGTTCTGACCGGGTTTCAATCCGATTTTCTCTTCAGCCTGTCTCACGGCGGCTTTGGCGTTATCGAGTTGCGCGACCGCCTGATCCACTCGAAGCTTGTAATCCACGTCTTCGATCCGGGCAATCATCTGGCCGCGTTTGACGAAACTACCGAGATCAACTCCGACAGCTACTACTTTGCCCGCCGTTTGCGGCTGCACATCGGTCTGCACGTCACCCGCCAGGCTGCCCGTGGCTTCAAAATAACGCGGCAGTTCACGTTGAATCGCCGCCGCTGCAGTGACCTCGACGGCGGCGGGTGTCGGTGAAGCAGTTGCACCCGGTCGCGCGTTCGCTTTCGAACCTCCACACCCTGCGGCCAGGCCCGCCGCCGCCAGTAAGGCCGACAGGATCAGCCAGTACTTAATTTGCGTTTGCGCAATCATCTTTTTGTTCCGCTTACTGACTTAGTGCCGTTCCTTCGACCGTTGTCACTCTTGTTGCGCTTTCCCTCGGGCTTGCGGGCCAGAACGCCGTCCAGCAGGATTCTGGTGAATTGCCGGGCCGCCTCTTCATTGGAAATCTTCAACACCGTTCGTTTCTGATCCCACAATGTGTTGTTCAGCGAATGGTGAATGACCATGCCGACAAAGGCGCGCACCACCACAATCGGATCAATCTCGATGAGCGCGCCCTCGCGTTGCCGCGAGCGCACATAATTGCTCAAGAATTCATAAACCGGGCGGACGTTGCGCTCCCAAAACATCGCCGCCAGTTCGTGGCCCTCGAGCGCCGAGTGCAGCAGGAGCCGGTGAAACTGCGGATCATCCTCATGAATATTCAGGACCGTGAAGGCGAGCTGCTCGAACACCGCGCGATCGTCTTTTTCAGCGACGGCAGTGGCTACGATATCGCAGGGAGAGAACGCCGTGCCGGCGCAGGCCTTGTGATCGAGAATCGCGGTGTAGAGTTCTAGTTTGGTGGCGAAGTGGCGAAAGACCATCGCCTCAGAGATGCCTGCGGCCTGGGCAATTTCTTTGGTGGTGGTGCCGCTAAAGCCTCTCTGGGAAAAGAGGCTGACCGCGGACCGCAGGATCTGCATGCGACGCTCGTCGCCGGCCATCCGGGCCACGGTGGGATTAGGGATCAAGTCGCTGGGGGTGCTGATTTGCTTGCTCACAATCGTCTCGGTTGCTACTGCATTAGAGAATCGAAGTAAGTACTTACTTACCATCCGAGAGCATAAGGTGTCAAGGCCGCCTGTTCTTTTATTGCATCCTCGAGGAATGAGGACTATGCTTCCGCAACTGTTCAATTTCCCACCGTCGCCGCAGGAGGTTTTTCTATGCGTAAAATAAACTTCGTGTTGTCGGTGCTCGTGCTAATGGTGGCATTCAGTGCAGGACGAGCTTTAGCAGAATGCCATTTGCACTCAGACTGCTCTGTGGGTGGTAACTACACTGTGACGAGTTGTACCGTCTCAGGGACTCAGTCATGTCCAGGCGGGTGGTACTGCTGGGTAGAATACGGAAATTGCTGCCAAGGTGGCGGCAATGCTATGTGGTCATTTTGTGGATACGAGTGCGACGGGTCAGGAGGAGGGACGTGTCAGCTTCAGGCCCCTACCGGTAAATCTGCGAGCTAGCGCGTGTTTGAAGATCGTTCTGGAAGGAGAGGGAAAATGAAGAAAGTGTTGTTTGCTATCGCAGTTCTCGTTGTCGTGATAGGCGCAGGGTTTGCGTCGAATCGATTCCGTCACAAGCCCACACCTTTCTCGATGACCGGTCATACAGTTGTTTTTCGAACGGAGTTCTTTGATGATTTCGGAAAGTCACTCGGCAAGGGCAGTGTCGTGCGAATCGTTAGCGCTGACGGCATTTGGCGAAATATTACCATCCTGCCCGACGGCGTAGTGAAGGATTCGCATGGAAAGGTTAGTGGCCCGCTGAACGCTGATCCGTCTGCACCCACAACGAATCATCTTGGGTACTCTTGCAAGATAGTCTCACCGACTAAAGGGGTCGAGCTTTGGGTAAATAATGATCTTCAAGAATTCTTACGGACCGTGCATAAGAATCCTGATGGCAGTCCCTCGTTCACGATGGAGGCAGTCGAAGTGAAGACTGATGCTGAGTGGTCGACTAAGACAGCGGAAGCACAACGGCCATAGTCTTTTCTTAGTCTCTTCACCCAAAAAAGACCTGCCTTACGGACACACCTCTCCCCTCGTTCGGCTCCACCGGCGCTGCTGCTGCCTTTGGCCCTGGCGTCACCGCATTCTGCCAATGGGGCTTCTTATCTACGCTCATACTGTCTCCGTTTTCTTTGACTCACATCTGCGACGACCAAGACCTGTGCATTTGGCGCAATAGTGCCGCGCGGTATGATTTGAGAGGCGCCGTTTGAGAATAGTGCGCAGTCGATGTCGTCGCTCGTATGCTTTTGTCACAATCTTATTAGACAAGCAACATCATGCCCGACGGGAGAATGCGCTATGGTTCACCGTTGGAGGCTGGGCATGTCGATTGCTGACGACGAGTTCGCGGTGGATCTAAACTTCAATTTGTTTTGTAAGGAGAAGATGTCGATGACCAACGATCTAGCAACGAGCGAGAAGGACAAATCAAATGGCGCCAATGGGGCTGATTCCGAGTTGATCACCACGGCCAGGACCATCGGCGCGAGCGCCGGCGCGGCGGCCGCCAAAGCTTCGGACCTGGCGCACACGGCACAGGAATATGGCCACAAGATTTCAGACGCGGCCGGCCAGGCAAAGGAGTTTGTCGGCGACAAAGTGGTCGTGGTCAGCGACAAGATTAAAGAATTGAAGGACCTGGAATTTGGCGACCTGGCGGAGAACGCCAGGGCCTATGCTCGCCGCAATCCTGGACAGGCGATTCTGATTTCGGCCGCCGCCGGGTTGCTGCTGGGATTGATCATTCGCTCCCGGCGCTGAGGTTGAGTTTTGGAGTGCGGCGGCAGGCGACGCCGCTTTGGATTGTGAACGGCACATCAAAAACTAATGAGAACGAGGCGTCGATCCAAAGCGGCGTCGCCTGCCGCCGCACTCCAAATTTTGCGCCAAAAATGGAGTTGCTTTTCCGAGTTGACCTCACCCGCCCGCTACCGCAGGCGGTACTGACTACATGCGGCGCATCGTTGGGCTACGCAGAAGACTACTTCCCGGGCGTTTTGCGGGGCAGCTTCTCTTCACGCATTGCGGTGTTGTAAAGAAACGCAGCCATGATTGTGGCCGCCTGTTTCAAATCGTCTCCCTGAATGCGATCGAACACATCCTGATTCGAATGGTGTGTCCGCGTGTCGTATTCGATTTCATCCTGGATAAACTGAAAACCGGGCAAACCGATCGCATCGAAAGACAGATGATCGGTGCCGCCGGTATTTGAAAGCGATAGCGTCGCGGCGTCCAGATCCCGAAAAGGCGTCAGCCAGTCGCGAAAGATCGTACGCACCGCTTCATTGCCTTGCAGGTAGATCCCGCGGATTTTTCCGGTGCCATTGTCGAGATTGTAGTAAGCAGAAAGTTTCTCATACTCCGGGCCGTGAAGAACGTTCCTGGCCGTGCCACCCTGCAGCAGACGCAGAAAACTCGCTTCCTTCGTTTCTTGGGCCTTGCCGAAGTGTTGAGCGACGTAAGCTCGAGAGCCCAGCAGCCCTTCCTCTTCGCCACTCCACAGGCCGACGCGAATCGTTCGCCGCGGCTTTAATTCCAGAGCCTGAAGGATCCGGACTGCTTCCATTGCTACCGCTACTCCCGCACCGTTATCGGTGGCGCCGGTTCCCGCATGCCAGGAATCCATGTGGCCGCCCACCATTACGAGTTCATCAGCTTTGTCTGAGCCGGGAATTTCGGCGACCGTGTTGTAAGCCATCAGGTCAGCCTTGGAGAACTGTGTTTCCAGGCTAACCTTCATCCGGAGCTTTTCGCCCGCTTGAATCATGCGCACCAGCCGGTTGTAGTGCTCGACGGCCACCACGATTTGCGGTATCGCCGGCGGCGCATTCTCGTCATAGGCATTAACGTCAGGCAGAAACATACTGCGGATCATTGCCATCGGAGACGAGGTATCCAGATCGTGCGGCAGACTGGCGCCGGAAACAAAGATCGTTCCGCCATCGCCCTCGCTGGCATCGATCAACAACGCCGGACCCTCACTGCTAAAGAATTTGAGTTTCCTGGCGCTGAAAACAGCATTCTTGATGAACTCCTGAAGCCGCGGATTGTTCAAACGATTTCCTGCGCCCGATTTGCTCGGGTCAGGCGCATCGGCAAGATCCAGTAACTCTTTTTCCGTCAGCCGGTGCCCCAACGCATCAAAGTGGGCCTTGACCTCGCGTGTGGAACTGGTCAAGACAATCTTGCCGCCGAGCGTTCCCTTGAAGCGCTGCAGATCGGCTTCATCCTTCGCATCAACATAGACTACTTCGCCATTGGTAATGTTGACGCTTGGCGACCAGGCCTTCGGATAAGCGATCAGCGGAATGGTTTGCGGCTCGATGATCTCGGCTGAAAAATCCTTCAGGACCCAGCCGCGCCCAAACGGTCCCCAGGCTTCAAGATGGGCGTTTTGCAAACCCCACTTCGTCATTTGATCGCGCGTCCATTCATTGGCCCGCTTCAGATTGGGCGAGCCCGTCAGCCGTGGGCCAATCACGTCGGACAGGTAACTCAACGTTTCCATAACGTGCGAGCGCTTCAGACCCTCCTCTTTAATGCGCGCGATCGGATCGTTTGGATCGGGGGTCGGCGTCTGCTGAGGCTGCGTTGTTAGTTGTCTGGTTGGAGCACCTGCCGGCTGCTGGGCAAAGTTTGCGCCAGGGGCAAGCAGCGAAAGTATCAGCAGTCCGATTGCCGCATAAGGACGTCGCATTATTATGATGTGCTCCTGTTTGATTTGTTCATGAACGACTCTTGAGAAACCAACGAGCTTGACCCCCCACAATGATTTTCTCAGGCCCCGAATGGGCCGGTACTCAATAGCCACGTCCGTGAGGGCGTGGAACAAAGTAAGAAAGGGAATCGAGGCCCGAAGGGCCGACACTTCCTTTGCGCCCTCTGCCGACTGTTCCGCACCTGCGGCGCTCATCGCCTGCACTGGTTCTTATCCCACGCCCTCACGGACGTGGCGGTAATTACATACTTCACTGACCATGAGGGGCTTTGTCAGTACCACCTGCGGTAGCGGGTGGGTTCTTTACGCTGCACTCAATTGGAGATGCACGGACCCGCCCGCTACCGCAGGCGGTACTGACCTCATGGTCAGTGAAGTATGTAATTGCCGACGTGGCTATGAAATGTCGGCTCCTCGGGCCTGAAAGAAGCGCTTCACTACCGGCCCGGCATCGCTTTGCGCGGTAACTTTTCGTCGCGCGTGGCTGTGTTGTAAAGAAACGCCGCCATGATCGTCGCCGCTTGCTTTAGGTCGTCACCCTGGATGCGGTCGAACACATCCTGGTTCGAGTGGTGTGTGCGCGTGTCGTATTCAATCTCATCCTGAATGAATTGGAAACCGGGTAGGCCGATGCGATCGAACGACAGGTGATCGGTACCGCCGGTGTTTGAAATCGTCAGTGTTTGCGCACCCAGATCGCGGAACGGCGCCAGCCATTCGCGAAAGATCGAACGCACGCCTTCGTTGCCTTGCAGGTAGACACCACGGATCTTGCCGGTACCGTTGTCGAGATTAAAGTACGCGTCCAGCTTGTCGTAGTCGGGCATCGTCACCAGTTTCGGTGGCGCGGCCGGTTGGCTGTTGGGGGTGCCGGGAGGAACAACGCCGGGATTTCCCGGCTCAAGCTTTCCAAAATGTTGGGCGACATAAGCAGCCGAGCCCAGCAGCCCTTCTTCTTCGCCGGTCCACAGGCCGATGCGAATCGTACGACGCGGCTTCAAGCCCAACGTCTTCAGAATACGCACCGCCTCCATGGCCACCGCGACTCCGGCGCCGTTGTCGGTAGCACCGGTGCCTGCATGCCACGAGTCCATGTGACCGCCGATCATTACCACTTCGTCTTTCAAATCACTGCCGGGAATTTCGGCGACGGTGTTGTAGCCCATCGGGTCGGCGTCCTGCCATTCAACGGCCAGATCCACGGTCATCCTTACAATCTGATCCGCCTGAATCATGCGGACGATGCGGTTGTAGTGTTCGACGGAAAGAACGATTTGCGGCGGAATCTTTGGCGCGTTCTTGTCGTAGGACTGAATCTGACGACGGCCGCCTTGGCCGCCTTGCCCGGGAGGGCCAGGAGGAGCCGGTGGCTGCGGCACGGTTGCCGACTGGACAAATATCGTCCCTCCATCACCCGCGCGGCTGGGGTCGACTAACAGCGCCGCACCTTCGCTTTGAAAGAACATGTACTTTGCGGCGTTGAACTGTTGCGCCAAACGAAATTGCTCGCCGCGCCCACCGCCGCCTCCGCCACCGCGTTGCGGCTGCGGTGCGGGTGAATCCGCTAAAGCCAGCAGGCTTTTTTCATCCAAACGCGTGCCGGGCGCTTCGAAGTGCGCTTTGACTTCGCGCGCGGGCGCCGTCAAAACAATCTTCCCGTGCAGCCGGCCTTTGAACCTTTCCAGATCCTTTTCGTCCTTGGCATCAACGTAAACCACCTCGGCAGTCAATGCATTTTCCAGCGCCGGCGACCAGGCCTTCGGATAGGCAATCAAAGGGATGGCTTGCGGCTCGGTCACTTGTGCGGAAAAGCGCTTGAGGCTCCAGCCGCGTCCGAACGGACCCCACGCTTCAAGATGAGCGTTTTCCAGGCCCCACCTGGTCAACTGATCGCGCGTCCATTCGTTCGCCCGCTTCATGTTGGGCGAGGCAGTTAGCCGCGGTCCGATCACATCGCTCAAGTAACTCAGCGTTTCCATCACGTGCGAGCGCTGCAGGCCTTCGTCCTTGATGCGCGCGATGGGATCGTTTGCATCAGTCGCGGGAGCTTGCGCGAAACTTGCGCTGGGCGCGAGCAAAGACAGAGACAGCAGAATTACGGCCGCATAACGTCTTAGCGTCATGATTCTTCTCCTATGAGTTCGAAAAGTTCAGTTGGGAATTAATCGGGCTTCGTATACGAATAATTGAAGCGCCTTATACTGAAATGAAAGTGGAAATGTTTCAAGCTGTGGGGGGTTGAGCTCGGGCCTGTCAGAACCGCCTGCGGTAGCGGGCGGTTGCGGCGTCCAAATAAAACCTTCTACCGCCTGACGCTATATTTTCTTAACCGACTCGCGACTTCTTGAAGATCAACCGCCCGCTACCGCAGGCGGTTCTGACTAGCGCGCGGCGGGTTGCTTTGTCGAGGCTGGTCCTTCTTTAACTATTGCGGCCGGTTCATTCGAGCGATACCCACATTCTTCCTTGTGGCAATAGCGGAAGGTGCCTTGCTTCTTGGTAGTCTTTTCCAGCAGGAAGGGCGCCTGACATTGCGGACAGGTTTCGCTCACCGGCTTATCCCAGTAAACGATTTCGCATTTCGGATAATTTGCGCAGCCGTAAAAAACTTTTCCTCGACGCGACTTCTTGACGACAACTTCACCGCCGCAGCCGGGGCGCGGACACTTCACGCCGGTGGTCTCCTGCTTGATGTACTTGCACTTTGGATAGTTTGAGCAGGAAATGAATTCGCCAAAGCGTCCAAAGCGTTTGACCAACTGCGCGTCGTCGACGGGGCACTTCTCATCGAGCGGAACCGGCGGTGGTGCGACGGCGCCGGACTTGGAAATCTTTCTGATGTTGCGGCACTCGGGATAGCCTGTGCAGCCCAGAAATTGTCCAAAGCGGCCGCGCTTGAGTTGCATGGGCTTGCCGCACAGTTCGCACTCTTCAGGCTCGGTTGCCTCTTCCGTACCACCTGCCGCGGCGCCATCGCCATTCGCCGCAACTTTCGTCCCGGCGTCCCTGGTCGCGTCACATTGCAGGCATTTCAGGTACTGCCCAAAGCGTCCGGCCATCTGAACCATCCCCGCTGTGCCGCACTTCAGGCAGACCTCATCGGTGGGGATTTGCTTCCCTTTTCTCTCCTTGGTGTATTTTTTGAACAGCTCGAGATCGAGGGTGAACTTTTTATAGAAGTCGTGCAGGGCGTCAGTCCACTTCAGCTTCCCTTCCTCGATCTCATCCAGTTCTTCTTCCATGCGAGCCGTGTAAGTCTCGTTGAAAAGATCTTCAAAGCCGCCTTCGACCAACACATCGTTAACCGTCATGCCGAGCGCCGTGGGATGAAAGCGGCTCTCGCGCTTTTCCACATACTCGCGGTCCTGAATCGTTGACATGATCGCCGCATAGGTCGATGGGCGGCCGATGCCTTTCTCTTCGAGAGCTTTGACCAGCGTCGCCTCAGTGAATCGGGGCGGAGGTTCGGTGAAATGTTGCTCGGGGCTAATCTTTTTCAGATCCAAAGTCTCGCCCCTGTTGACGCGCGGCAGTGAACGCTCGGCCTCTTCATCATTCGTCGGGGTTTCGTCGCGACCTTCCTGATAGAGTTTCAGAAAGCCGTCGAACTTCTGCACCGATCCGGTGGCCCGGAAGATAAACCGGCCGGCTTGTATGTCGATCGTGGTTTGATCAAAGAGGGCCGGGGTCATCTGCGAGGCAACAAAACGCTGCCAAATCAGCCGGTAAAGTCGCAATTCGTCCTTGCCCAAATGCCTGGCCAGCGAATCGGGAGTGCGCGCTACGTCGGTGGGCCGGATCGCTTCATGCGCGTCCTGCGCGTCTTTCTTGGACCGATAGTAGACCGCCTTTTCCGGCAAATACGGTGGCCCATACTGGGCGTTGATAAAGTCGCGCACTTCACCTAACGCTGTATCGGAGACACGCGTCGAATCCGTGCGCATGTAAGTAATCAGTCCTACTGATCCTTCCTCGCCCAGCTCCGTGCCTTCGTAAAGTCTCTGGGCCAGCATCATTGTCTTCTTCACCGCAAAGCCGAGTTTGCGCGCCGCTTCCTGCTGCAGTTTGGAAGTGATAAAAGGGGGAACCGGATTGCGCTTCCGCTCTTTGGTAGCGACTTCGCTGACCACAAAAGTTTGCTCTTTGGCTTCGGCGACAATCTCGGCCGCCTGGGCCTCAGCGTTAATCAGGATCTCTGTCTTTTTCAGTTCGTCATCGAAGCCACCAGTCTTCACGGTTTGATCGCCGATCTTGAACAGGCGAGCATCAAACGCGGGCGGCAGGCTGGCAGCAAGATTGGCGGTGATGGTCCAGTACTCAGTCTTGATGAATGCCAGGATCTCGCGCTCGCGTTCGACCACCATACGCAACGCGGCAGACTGAACGCGGCCCGCGCTCAAACGTCCCCCAATTGCGCGACAGAGCAGAGGCGAGACCTGGTAACCAACCAATCGATCGAGCACGCGCCGCGCCTGCTGAGCATCGACCATGTTGCTGTCGATCTGTTTGGGATGATCAAATGCAGCGTTGACCGCACGCTTGGTGATCTCGTTGAACATCACGCGAAAGGCCGGTTTGGCGGGACGCTTGGGAACGATCTCTTCGGCCAGATGCTGGCAAATAGCCTCACCTTCGCGGTCCGGGTCAGCAGCCAGAAAAATGGCGTCGGCTTCTTTGGCCGCTTTCTTTAATTCGGCAACAATCTTCTTGTTATTACGCTTCTTGCTGTCGGGAATAACTTCGTAGGTCGGCTCGAAATCATGCTCGATGTCGACACCGAGCTGCTTTGAAGGCAGATCCTTGATATGACCAATCGAGGCTTTGACCAGATAGTCTTTTCCTAAGTATTTATTGATCGTTTTTGCCTTTGCAGGCGATTCAACTATGACGAGGTTCTTGGCCATTGGGTGTTGACATTAACATTATCAGGGACAGAAAAGTCAAATGGGCGATCAGAGAGTGCCTGGTGAAGCGTGATGGATTTCCGGGCTTCCAACCGGCAAACAAAACTTGAAAAAGACTGCCAATTTCCTGGACGTTGAGTAGGGTCCTAATTTGAAATTCTCCGCGCGTACTCCGCGCCCTCAGCGTCTCGGCGGTGAGTATATTTTGCGCTTGATTCACCGCAGAGTCGCCGAGAACACGGAGACTGCGCAGAGAAAAAGAGATCGGCTTGTCGATTAGAATAGTTCCCATCGGAAACCTCGCGCTAGATCTTTCTCACAAAACATCTACCCGGCAGCGCTCGCACCAACTCACGCATTTCCAAGGCTAACAGCGCCGCCGTCAGATCAGAAATCGACAGCTTCGTCTGATCGAGCAGCGCATCGATGTGCGCCGGACTGTCCGGTGACAGAATCTTAAGCACCGTGCGTTCTGAGCCGGAGAGATTCTCGGGCACGAGTGTCAACTGATCGGCCAGCGACTTCTCTTTTTTGGACTTGCCAAAAGGAGGGGGCAAGAGCTGTGCGGCAATCTGCGGCGGCAGTTCCGAAGCAATGTCCTGCCACTGCTGCACGAGTTTTGCTCCGGCGCCTTTGATCAAATAATTAGTGCCGAAGGAATTCCGGGAAGTGATATTTCCCGGGACCGCCCACACCTCTCGATTCTGTTCAATGGCCAGTCGCGCGGTGATCAAGGATCCGGAATTCTCAGCCGCCTCGACCACCACGATCCCCAGGCTGAGACCGCTAATGATGCGATTGCGGTAAGGAAAGTTTTCCGACACCGGCGGCGTACCGAGCGGAAACTGCGAGACCATCGCCCCGCCGGCGGCGAGAATCTCCTGGCCCAGCGGCCGGTGATCGCGCGGATAATTCTCTTCAATACCCGTGCCCAAAACGGCCACCGTTCGGCCCCCGGCTTCCAGCGCGCCTCGATGTGCGGCCGCGTCGATTCCCCGCGCAAAGCCCGAAACAATCGTCACTCCTCTTTGGGCCAAATCACGCGCCAGCATCAGCGCCGTGTTCTGTCCATAGGTCGAGCAGCGGCGCGAACCGACGATGGCCACGCACGGCTGCTCGAGACATGCGGACCAGGCGCCCTTTACGTAGAGCACGATCGGCGGATCGTAAATCTCGCGCAACAGCGGAGGATAGACACCATCGTCAAGCACCAGGATGTCGCCGCTAAGCGCACGCACGCTCTTGATCTCAGCTTCAGCTTTGTCGTGCAGGTCCCTGGCGATGATCCCTTCGACCGACTCAGGCAACAAACGCAGTCGCTCGAGCTCAGCCCGCGTAGCGCGGTAAACCGCTTCCGCCGAACCGAAGCGTTCCAGGAGTTTGGCAGCGGCGCGTGGTCCGATGCCCTGAGTCATGTTAAGTGCTATCCAATCACGCATAGATCATTTCCTGTTAAGGAGTCGCGAGTCTAGAGTCATGAGTCGCGAGTCCGCAGATTCGAAAACGCTCGAGCGAGTAGCATAGACTTTTGGTCTGTGAACGTGGCGGCTGCAGTCCACTCAACCCTGGACGGCGACTCTGGAAAAATTCGTCAATCAGATCCGGAGTCCGCGCGCGAAATCTGTAATGCGACCGAGTTCCTGCGAAACTCAAGTCTTAATTTGATGGGATTTGGAATTCAAATTACTGAGGTGCCAAAACCCTAACCGCAGCGGGGCCAAGCTGTCAAGCAAGCTGACAGTTAGGTAGTGGCTCAGGTTGAATTCTCCGCGCGTCCTCAGCGTTCTCTGCGCCTCGGCGGTGAGCGTTTTCCGCACTTTTCTTCACCGCGGAGTCGCAGAGAACGCAGAGTTCACGCAGAGAAGAACCAAACTCAGCCGCTATCGACAGTTAAGTCGGTATTGGGCATTTTGATTCTCATTCACACCGCCGGCTTTAGCCCGGTGCACTGGCCACTCTCGTGATTTTTTCCAAGCCGTCTCAACGGCTTTGAGTCTGCCAATTGCAAAAAGAAGAAACCGCTGGATCGACAATCGCGAGCAGGTGCGAACCTGCTTGTCTCTGGCAGCAAAGATCAACGTCGCCATGCGCAATCGCCGGCTCGGAGCTAAAGCGGAAAGCACGTGGTCGGCTTTGCGATACGACCTGAATACGCTGGCCCAGGTCTACAATCTGCCCGGGGTAGGTTGATGTTTTAGTGGTTGATATTAGCCGCGGATTTGCGCGGATGAACGCGGATTTGAAATCACGAGGAACCGAGTAGTGCCTCGCGAAGGTGGATCACAAGCGGCGGTTGAATCTGACCTTGACTCTCCCCGCGCCGCGAAGAATGTACTTGTCTTACTGCTTACTGCCCACTGCCTACTGCCCACTGCCTTCTGCTCCCTGCATTGATGGCGGAGGCGTGTAGGAATCGAACCTACCTGAGCCTGTTCTCACAGTCTCACTAACGGTTTTGAAGACCGCGCCATTCACCAGAACAGATGCGCCTCCGTGCCTTCGTTCGGATTCAACGTTTGGTGGTGCGAAACCCTACCCGCGCCGACGCCGCCTGTCAAGCAATCGCCCTCCATGCTAGTGGTGCAATTTTGTGTTGCTGCTTTCTAACAGCCCTCCCTGACGGTCGGGCTTCTGCTTGAGGTACGATTCCAAGCGGAAGCCCGCGCGTTAGCAAGAGCTCTTCCTGGGGCACAGACTGCCCGCGAAAACAACAACCTCGATTTACCAGTTGAAAGCAGTTGACGCCAACTCCTTCAGTCTTTACTATGCTGTTTGATTACTCGAACGAACGTTCGAACGCATCTCCGAATCAGCAGTTGACAGGCCAGCTCGATGATTAATTTTCAGACTTCGCCGGAACAATACAAACACTGGAAACTCAGCTTTGACGGCGCGGTCGCCACGCTCTCGATGGATGTCGCCGAAGACCAGACGGCAGCCTCGGGCTACAAGCTGAAACTCAATTCGTACGACCTGGGTGTGGATATCGAGCTTGCCGACGCGATTCAACGCCTCCGCTTTGAACACCCGGAAGTACGCGCTGTCGTGGTGACCAGCTTGAAGCCTCGCATCTTTTGCGCCGGCGCGAATATTTACATGCTGGGCACGTCGTCGCACGCCTTTAAGGTCAACTTCTGCAAGTTTACGAACGAGACCCGCTGTGCGATTGAAGACGATTCGCGCCACTCGGGCCGGCGTTACATTGCTGCGCTCAACGGCACCGCATCCGGCGGTGGGTACGAACTAGCGATTGCCTGCGACGAGATCTATCTGGTCGATGACGGCAACTCGGCCGTTTCCCTTCCCGAAGTGCCGCTGCTCGGCGTGCTGCCGGGTACCGGTGGGTTGACGCGCCTGGTCGATAAACGAAAAGTCCGTCGCGACCGCGCCGATGTTTTTTCGACGTTGGCTGAAGGATTGAAAGGCAAGCGCGCGACTGAGTGGGGTTTGATTGACGGCTCGTTCACGACGAGCAAGTTCGCGGAATCGGTGGCGGCGCGTGTAACACAAGCTGTTAGCTTGCGGCCTGCTGACTCCTCAGAAGGTGCCATAGAATCGCCCTTTGCGGGCTTGAGTACTGGCGACCCAGCGCAAGCTAACAGCTTGCGCTACAACGGCGGCGTCAAACTTGAACCGCTGCAGATCGACGAAGGAGCGAACAGACGCGATTACCAATACGTCAGTCTGAAACTCAATCGCGAGCAGCGTTACGCTGACCTGACTGTGCGCGCACCCGAGGCGGATCTGCCTTCTACTCCCGATGAGATTCTGAAAGCCGGCGATGCCTTCTGGCCTCTGCGTGCCTATCGCGAACTAGACGATGCGTTGTTGTACCTGCGCGTGAATGAGGCTGAGATTGGTCTCGTTTGCCTTCGTACCGCAGGAGAAATCCGGAACGTTCTCGCGATGGACCAGACTCTGGCTGCACATCGCGAACACTGGTTGGTGCGCGAGATTATTTTGCACATGGCGCGCGTGCTGCGGCGTCTGGATCTGACTGCCAAAAGCTTTTTCGCACTCATCGAACCGGGCAGTTGCTTTGCCGGCAACCTGCTGGAACTCGCACTCGCTTCCGATCGCAGCTACATGCTGAACAATCCGGACCAGCAAATTGAGATTCAGACCAGTGAATTGAACGCCGTCGCCTTGCCGATGTCGAACGGCTTAACGCGTCTCGAGTCTCGCTTTCTCGCCGATCCCAGCAGAGTCGCGGCGGTGCTGGCTCACGATAGTACGTTCGATACCGAGAGCGCCGAAGCAGCGGGATTGACCACGTTTGCCCCGGACGACCTCGATTGGGAAGACGAGATTCGCGTGGCCATCGAGGAAAGGACATCGCTTTCGCCGGACGCGCTGACCGGAATGGAGGCGTCGCTGAGATTCGCCGGTTCGGAAACGATGGACACAAAAATCTTTGGCCGCTTGACGGCGTGGCAGAACTGGATTTTCCAAAGACCAAACGCCGTTGGTCCACAGGGCGCGTTGACGAATTACGGCAAGCCGACACAGGCGCAATTTGATTTTAAGCGGACGTAGTTTTGAGTTTGCGGTTTTCAGTTTTCAGTTCCAGAAGAGGATGGGATCACAGTCATATCGTGACTTGATTGTTTGGCAGAAGAGTATCGTCCTGAGCAAAATCGTGTATCAAATATGTGAGGGTTTCCCAAAAAGCGAATTGTACGGTCTGGCCAGCCAAATGAAACGGGCAGCCGTATCCGTTGCCTCAAATATTGCCGAGGGGCAGGCGAGACAGCACTTGGGCGAGTTTCGCCAATTTCTCGCGGTCGCCAATGGATCCCTCGCAGAACTAGACACTCAGCGAATCATCGCCGAAGAGCTAACCTTAATCGATCGGGCGCGCAGCTCGGAACTTGAGACAACAATTACTGAAATCAGAAAGATGCTCTATGCCCTTAGCAACAAACTGAAATCCGGCTGAAAACTCAAAACTAAAAACTGAAAACTAAAAACTGAAAACTCCTATGAATCTTTACGATCGCATTCCCAACAACGTAAACCTTGCCGAGGACAAGAAACTGCAGCGCGCGCTGGAAAAGTGGTTGCCCAACTATCTCGACTGGTGGCGCGAGATGGGGCCCGACAGCTTCCAGGCAAACGATGTCTGGCTGCGCACGGCCATCAGTGTCGAACCCGAAGGCTGGGCCAATTTCGATTATGTGAAGATGCCTGATTATCGCTGGGGAATATTCCTGGAGCCGGCGCGGCCTGACGCCAAGGTCGGCTTTGGCGATAACTTCGGCCAACCCGTCTATCAGGAAGTGCCGGGCGAGTTTCGCAATGCTCTGCGCCGCATCATCGTCACCCAGGGCGATACTGAGCCGGCTTCGGTCGAGCAGCAAAGACTGCTGGGCCATAGCTGCCCATCGCTATACGACATGCGCAACCTGTTTCAGGTGAACGTTGAAGAGGGGCGTCATCTTTGGGCCATGGTCTATTTGCTGCACGGCTATTTCGGCCGCGACGGCCGTGATGAGGCGGACGCGCTGTTGGAGCGTCGCAGCGGCAACCCGGACAAGCCGCGCATTCTGGAAGCCTTCAATCAACCCTGTGACGACTGGCTCAACTTTTTCGCGTTCACGATGTTTACCGATCGCGACGGCAAGTTTCAGCTTTCAGCACTGGCTGAATCAGGATTTGAGCCACTGGCGCGCACCTGCAAGTTCATGCTGACCGAAGAAGCGCATCACATGTTTGTCGGTGACACAGGCTTGAGTCGCGTGGTGAAACGCACTGCGCAACTGATGAAGGAAAACCCAAACCTCGAGGTTCGCGAGTTGGGCGGCATTCCGCTCGATATTATTCAAAAGTACATCAACTTCTGGTTCAGCTATTCGCTCGATCTGTTTGGCGGCGAGATCAGCTCGAACTCCGCCGATTTCTTTGCCGCCGGCCTGAAGGGACGTTTCCGAGAGCAGGAACAATACTCGGATCACATCGCTGCTGATGGCGTGTTCACTTTGATGGTAGTCGAGGACGGCAAGCTCGCGCCGAGAGAAGTACCACTGCGCAACGCCCTGAATGAAATCCTGCGTCACGAGTACGTGAAAGACTGCGAGAAGGGTCTGGCGCGCTGGAATAAGGCGCTCAATGATGCCGGCCTGAGCGATCGACTTTTCCTGCCCAACCCGCGTTTTCACCGGCACGTCGGGGAATATGCCGCTCATGATTTTGACCTGCAGGGAAACCTGACGACCGCAGACGAGTTCGCGGCGCAAAAAGCCCAATGGCTGCCCACCGTCGAAGACCGCGAATACGTGCGCAGCCTGATGAACCCGGTAACCGAACCCGGCAAGATCGCCAACTGGATCGCACCGCCCAGCGCCGGAGTGAAAGGCAAACCGTTCGAGTTTGAGTATGTCAGGTTGTAGCCGGGAGTGCGGGCATCTTGCCCGCAATGAGCGCGAAGCGCGAACGAGTTGGTTGAATGAGGAGTCGAACTAGTTGACTCGTGTGTTGCCATCAAGAGACGGGCAAGATGCCCGCGCTCCGGGATCGCGCTACGATCAAAAGCTGGTGTTCATCCTGCGCACGGCGGCACGTATCTTTGCCGAGAAGAGCTATCACTCAACCTCGATGCGCGACATCTCGCGGGCCACCAAGGTGAGTCTCGCCGGCCTTTACCACTACTGTAAGTCGAAAGAGGAACTGTTGTTCCTGATTCAGGATAACTGTTTCGGTCGCGTGCTCGAGAGATTGGAGCAGCGGTTGACCGGAATTACGGAACCTGAGCAGAAGCTGCGCATCTTGATCGAGAACCACCTCGCCTTTTTTGCGGCTAATATGGCCGAGATGAAAGTACTTTCGCACGAGGCCGATTCGCTCGGCGATGAGTTACACCTGCAAGTCTCCGGCAAGAAAGAAAGATATACTAAACTGGCGCGCAAGATTCTGGCTGAGCTACAACAGCAGAAACGGAAAGTAGCGGCGCGAATTGATTTGACGGTGGCAACCTATGCACTGTTCGGCATGATGAACTGGATCTATAACTGGTACAACCCGCGCGGTAAGCTGTCAGTAGCAGATCTGGTTGATAATCTGATGCGCCTGTACGTCGGCGGCTTTTTGAATGAATCGGCAGAGGCCAGTGCCTACACTCCCGCAGCCACGGAACGGTTGAGTGTCTGGCGAAATCCAAAGAAGAAAACTGCATGAAGTTTGATGAGAAAGATCGGCAGCATCTTTGCTCCCCTCCCCACCCGCGTGGGGAGGGGAACCAAACCTCGTTATCAACGACAGCACTTGGACGGTGGCGACTTGTACTCGCTGTCACCATCTTGCTGGCCATCTCGCTTTCCGCAGGCTGTAGAAAACTGCCCGCCCAAAGCGTGCCTGCCCCAGCGACTGCGAGCCCCGCGACAGCCGCGAAACCGAGCGAGCGGACCGCGGAAGAAATAGCGTTGATGGATGCGGCGATCAAGGGTGACACTGCGGCCGCCAAAGAGTTGTTGGAACGCGGCACGAACCCGAATACCAAAGATCCCGACGGTCGCACACCGCTTACCGAAGCCGCTTATTATGGCTACACCGAAATCGCCACACTCCTGCTCGAGCACGGAGCCGATGTATTCGCCAGGAAGGTCCACGGCGAGACCGCTTACGAAATGGCTGCCGGCCACCAGGAGATCGCGCAGATGATCAAACGCGAAGTGAATCTGCTGGATGCCTGCTCGAAAAGCGATCTTAAACTGGCGAAGGAATTGCTCGACCAGGGAGCGCACGCCAACGTACGCGATCCCGATGGTCGCACTCCTTTGACGGAAGCTGTTTGGAATAGGAATGTCGAGTTAGTCAATCTGTTGTTGGAGCGAGGCGCCAATCCCAACACCAAAAAGAACGATGGCGCCAGCCCTTTGAGCATTGCGCAGGGCAAGGGCTATAAAGAAGTTGCTGAGTTATTAAAGAAGGCTGGGGCGAAGTGATGAGAATTTCGGATTGCGGAATCTGCGCGCGACAACGATTAGAGCTCGATTTTCTGAAACGCGAAGCGGTGCAGTAGCCCGACTGTTAAGGAGGGCTCGTACTGACAGATCAGCCCTCCTTGACAGTGCTACTGCACCGCCTCTCTGACTCTGGTCTGACTTAAGTAAGCGAGCATCGCTGCGGGAGCACATAGTAATGACAACAGGGTCTGAGGCAATAGAAGAAACAAGAACTCTCGTTCAGTACCACGTTGCCGACGGCATCGCCCTGCTGACGCTCAACGATCCACCGGCAAATACCTACAGCTACGAGATGATGCAGGCACTGGATCAGCGTGTCCTCGCAGCCCGCATGGACGAAAGCATCCAAGTAATCGTGATCACCGGCAGCGGAGAAAAGTTTTTTTGCGCCGGGGCGAACATCCAGATGCTCAGCACCGTCACACCCGAGTTCAAGTACTATTTCTGTCTGCATGCGAACGAGACGCTTTCGCGTCTGGAGCAAACACCTAAACTGGTAATCGCCGCAATCAATGGCCACTGCGTCGGCGGCGGCCTGGAAGTCGCGATGGCGGCCGACATCCGTATCGCGCGCCGCAATGCCGGACGGCTGGGCCTGCCGGAAGTAAGCCTCGGGGTCTTGCCCGGCACCGGAGGAACGCAGCGCCTGCTCCGCCTCGTCGGCAAGTCGCAGGCAATCGAATTGATGACCACGGGCGAACTGTTTGACTTTGAAAGAGGGTTGGCGCTCGGTCTGCTCAATCACGTCTATGAAAGCGAAACCGCTGAACAGTTTCTGACTCAGGTGCTAGACTACGCGCGCCAATTCACCACGCCGCAAAAAGCCGCGCGCGCGGTCGGGCGCATCAAGCTGAGCGTGCAGGCCGGCGGTGAGATGCCATTTGAATATGGGCTGGCACTGGAGCGCGAGCTGCAGCAACAACTGTTTCAGTCCGAAGATGCGAAGGAAGGTCTGGCGGCGTACGTCGAAAAACGCAAGCCGGAATTCAAGGGCAGATAAGGTGACAGGTATCGGGTGCCGGATGTCAGCTCAAAACTGAAGCCGGCACCCGACACCCGATACCCAACCATGTACGACAACATCGACATCACTGAAGACTCCGGGATCGTTACGATCACGCTGAACCGGCCCGACAAGCTGAACGCGATGGTGGGCCATATGCGCCGCGATCTGGCCGAGGCTTTGGAAGAAGCGGGCAGCGACCGCAATGTTCGCGTGGTCGTGATCACCGGAGCCGGCCGGGCGTTTTGTGCGGGCGGCGACCTCGAGCGCGCCGCCGAGCTGATCGAACAAGGCAACGGCGAGGAGTTTGCGCGGCTGCTCGGCGCGGCTCGTAGAGTAGTTACGGCGATTCGCCAGATGACTAAGCCCGTGATCGCCTCGGTCAATGGCCCAGCTTCGGGTGCCGGCTGCAATCTCGTGCTCGCTTGCGATTTGCGCATCGCCGCAACCAGCGCCACCTTTGCTCAATCGTTTGTGAAGATCGGCTTCCAGCCTGATTGGGGCGGGACTTATTTCATCCCGCGCCTGGTGCCTTCAAACAAGGCGTGCGAGCTTTTCTTTCTCGGTGATGCGATCAATGCGACTGAGGCGCTGCGCCT
>Ga0179594_10000049_pt1 | contig 50769 bp, 46 predicted proteins | sample CZOMad1_1_08_16f_FD_148625 | JGI IMG/M metagenome (GOLD analysis project Ga0179594, IMG submission 148625) | Vadose zone soil fungal communities from Angelo Coast Range Reserve, California, USA - CZOMad1_1_08_16fungal (Illumina Assembly) | ecosystem: Environmental > Terrestrial > Soil > Vadose...
GTTACCTGGTCGAGAATCACCAGATTCCGTTGCGTCGCATCATCACGCCGTACGGCTATGGCAAGACGAATCCGGTGGCCGACAACACGACCAAGGAAGGCCGGGCAGAGAATCGGCGAGTGGAAATCAAGCTGTTGGTTAACAAAGGGCTGACGGCGCCGGCGCCGACAATCAGCAGGCCAGCCAGCTCAGGTTCAGAAGAGTAAACCGACGGATAAACAGCATGCGGCTGGCGTTAACCGACAAGCACTAGCCGCTGCTTTGCAATTTGCCAGAGATCATGCCGCTGCGGTAACAACAGAGTAGAGCACAACCAGCATGACACTTGCTGGCGGCATGAGGACTCGGCAATGAATCCCGTCAAACATTTCGTAAGCTTCTTTTCGCCAGCGCTTCTTAGCGGAGCGCTGGCCTTACTTTTTGTCGATGCAGTGCCGGCACAACAACTCAACCAGTTGCCGCCGCCGCCTCCTCCGCCAATCTACAATCCCAAGCCGACGCCGACTCCCAAGCCGACGCCGGAAGAACCTCTCGATATCGTTCGCGTGACTTCGAATCTGGTGATGGTGCCTGTGTCGGTGGTCGATAGCAAAGGGCAACCGGTTCACGGTCTGCAGGTCGGTGATTTTCGGCTGCAGGAGGCTGGTCAGCAACAGGAAATAGCTGAGATTGGCAATCCGGAACAAGTGCCTCTGGATATCGCTTTGTTGTTCGACATTTCCAGCAGCGTTAGTCAGAAAGGCTTTTTTGAATTCCAACAGAAGGCGGCGGCGAGTTTTTTGCGCCAGGTTCTAAAGCCTGTGGACAAGGCGGCCGTGTTCACGATTGGTGAGGAGCCGCTCTTGGTCGCGCCGCTTGCGTCGGCCGAAAGCGCCGCGGCGACACTGCTGAAAATTCCAGCCGCCACCACTCCTGTGCCCACCGCGTTCTACGATACAGTTGCCGCTGCGGCAAAGTATCTGATCGCCAACTCAACGACTGGCCGCCGGCGCGTGATCGTCGTGATCACCGATGGGGACGATAATTTTAGCCACATCGTCCAGGATTTGACCGTTGCCCAAGAGCGCGCCAACTTGAAGGGAGAGGAAACGCCGGCAGCTTCTCGCGTGGCCCTGCAAGGGAGGCATCGCCAGGCGGTGCTGGAAGTACAGCGTCTGGTCCAGCAGGCAGACGCCGCTTTTTACTCGATCAATCCGGGTGGACCGTCGGTGCACCTTAATCAAATCAGCACACGTGCGGAATTGGGGATGGAATCGATCGCCGGGGCGACCGGCGGGACAGCGTTCGTGCCCGACGGGGAGCGGGATCTGGAGCGCGTATTCAATGAGGTGGCGGCGGAATTGCGCGGTCAATACTTGCTGCAGTACTACTCAAATTCACAGTTGCCGCCCGGCCAGTTTCGCAGCATAACCGTTGCGGTTACTTCGCATCCGGACGTTCGTGTCCGTGCCCGCCAGGGTTACTATCCGAAGAAGTAGCATAGACTTCAGTCTGTGATTGGGACGCCGGAACACACAGACTAAAGTCTATGCTACGCTACTTCATCTCCAGCAACACATCGGTCAGACGATTGACCACCGCGAGGAGCGATCTCCCTGCTCTATCGATTTGGCCGGCAGCCGCCTCGTCCTCGGCGGTAGCCGCCCCCGCAGCAGAGCCGACGAGATTGGTGTAGTACCGATTCAATTCCGGCGTTGAGCGAAACCTGATCTCGAGCCTGTCGAGACCTTCGCGCACACTCTGCAAGCTCGCCTTGACGGTGGCTTTATCTTTTTGCAGTTGAGCGACGATAGCCGGCGATGCCTCGTTGCGACGGACTGCGCCCTCCGTTTGTTCGATTCCTTTGGCGACGCCTCCCAATACATAGATAAAACGAGTCAGCGTCTTGATCTGGTTAGCGACTTCAGTGGCGCCATCATGGACCACGGCTGTAGGTTGCGTTTTGCTGGTAGCGGCTGGGGCCTTGCGCGGCGTGCGTCGACGTGTCTGCGCCGCGGCGGTCAAGGGCAGGAATGATACGCAAACCAGCGCGAGAATTGTGGCTCTCTTCAAGTGACTTCTCCTTACCAAGATGTTTGGGAGATTTGAGTTCAAGCTAACCCGCGCAACCGATGCAGTCAAGCGAACAATGCTCGGTAGTCAGTAGTTAGGGCTTGTCCGCAGATTTCACCGATTACGCAGATTCAAACATAAGAACATCTAACTGGTTTCAAATCGAGCCACTCATTGTCGAAAGGTTGCACACACACACACGCTCTCTCTCTCTCTTTTCAAAATCTGTGTAATCTGCGTAATCTGCGGATAAGCCTTGACCACTGACTACTGACCACTAGCTGCAAACCCTTGCTACAATAATCACGATGGATAGCAAACGACTCTTATTGGTTAAGAGATTGGGCCGAGTCGAATACGGCGCGGCGTTGCAACTGCAAAAAGAGAACGAGCGCGCTGTTCAATCAAGAACGCAGCCGGATACCTTGTTATTATTGGAGCACCCGCATGTCATTACCATCGGGCGCCGCGGGAACTCCGGGGGCTTGTTGCTCTCCAAAGAAGTCCTGGATGGCCGCGGTGTCAGCGTCTTTGAGACCAATCGCGGTGGCAAGCTTACCTACCACGGTCTGGGTCAGATCGTCGGCTATCCAATCATCAACCTCAGTCCCGATCGCGAAGATGTACACCGCTTTGTACGTGACCTGGAAGAAGTTCTGATTCGCACCATGAGTGATTTCGCGATCGACGCTTTCCGCATCAAAGGCCTGACCGGTGTGCATACAACACAGGGAAAGTTAGCCGCTATTGGCGTGCACATTGCGCGCTGGGTTACGACACACGGCTTTGCCTTGAACGTTAACACTGATCTCAGTTTTTTCGATCTCATCGTCGCATGTGAGGGCGAGCCAGTCACTTCGATGAAGGAGTTACTGGCGCGGGAAGTCCCCTGCACTCGAGTCGAAGAACAAATCGTTCAACGCTTCGTAGAGGTCTTCGAGATGGATTCAATCGTGTTCGAATCGAGGGCAGAGAAGCGTCTGGAGCAAGCGCCCGGACAAGAGGCGCGCGATGTGTTCACTGGGACCGCGGGCGTCCCGCCCGCATCGGTGCACATAAAGAGCCCTTCTTGAGTCTCCATGAAGAGCTCTTCCATAAGTCTCTGGTCCGTCACGGCTCGTGCTTAGCCATCAGGCGGGCGAGACGCCAGCGGTCCCAGTAGCGGAGTTCAAGCGCAAGAGCAACCAGAATGCTAACCTTCCAGTCGATCAAAGACGCGGCCACAAGAATCGTCGCGCACATTCACCGCACGCCGGCGATCACTTCACGCGCCTTCAACGAAGCCGTGGGCAAGCAGGTCTTTTTCAAATGTGAAAACCTGCAGCGCGCCGGAGCCTTCAAGATTCGCGGCGCTACGAATAGGATTCTCTCGCTGACTGACGAAGAGAAGCGCCGCGGGGTGGTGGCCTTTTCCTCCGGCAATCACGCGCAGGCAGTGGCGCTGGCCGCGCATGAGGCCGGAGTGCGGGCGGTGGTGGCGATGCCCACGGATGCGCCGAAGGCAAAGGTAGCAGGTACCCGCGGCTATGGCGCTGAGGTTGTTTTCTACGATCGGCAAAAGGATGATCGCGAAGCCGTCGCGCGCCGAATCGGCGAAAAGGATGGCCTGGTGATGGTGCCGCCTTACGATGACTTTCTGGTGATGGCCGGGCAGGGCACTTGCGCCCTTGAGCTGCTTGAAGAAGTTCCTGATCTCGACTGCCTGCTCGCGCCCTGCAGCGGGGGCGGCTTGTTTGCGGGCGTAAGCGTCGCGGCCCACTCAATCAATCCGGCGATTCGCTGCTTTGCCGTCGAGCCTGAACCTGGTGACGACACGCGACGATCACTGCTCCAGGGCGAGCGTGTGACGATTCCGCCTCCGCAGACGATCGCCGACGGGCTGCGAGTGCAAATTCCCGGCGCATTGACGTTTCCGATTGTTCGCGAGAATGCGGAGGACGTTTTGACGGTCACCGACCAAGAGATTATTGACGCGCTGCGGTTCATTCTGTTTCGCATGAAGTTGTTGGTAGAACCTTCGGGAGTGGCGGCGGCTGCTGCCGTTTTCGCAAACAAACTGCCGCCGAAAACCGAGCGCGTTGGTGTTATTCTTTCCGGCGGCAACATTGACGGAGAGTTGTTAGCCGAGCTCTTGCATTGAAAGGAGATTCCAAAATGCTGTTCCTCGATATCAAACCTCCAGCGCCGGTTGGGGACGTGGCAGGATTAGTGTTGCTGGCGATCGTCGTGCTAATCCTGGTTGCGATCTTGATTGTTGGGTTCGTCTTCCTGCTCAAGTTCCTTCAGCGCCGCAAGGTCAACGCACTCAGTACGAGCGGCGGCAGTTTGGTTCAACCGAGCAGTCCGAACCAATGATATGAATTGATCACCTCGCCTCCCAGAAACGATGCGAGATTGGCGACGACGATGGTGGCAAAGTCACGCCACATCGACGGCTTGCCTACATCAGCACTGTCACCGAACGCCAGCCAGAACAGCACGCACTCCGCCACCGGCGCGAAAGTTTCAGCGACGATCAGATAGAGGTTTCGGGATCGATCGACGAGCAGCAGCGGCAACACCAGGGTGACGATTGGATAAGTGCAGGCGGTTAGCCAGACTCCGGCCAGGAGTTTTCTTCTGAGCGAGTGGCGGCGGGACAAGCCCACCAGTAGGACCGGCGTCTCGATGAGAATTGAAAGCAGATAACCAAGCGGCAGGAAGCGCCAAAGTTCGGAGGGTGACATAAGCAGTAGGCAGAAGGCAGAAGGCAGTAGGCAGAAGGCAAAATGCAGAAAGCAGAAGGCTGCAGCGGTAAACACTTTTCGTTGGACGAGCCTGCCAGCTTAACGCCTTCTGCCGACTGCTTTCTGCCTACTGCCTTCTGCTTTTTGCCTTCTCCTCTTTTACGTCATCCGCAGCAGAAACGGCGCCTCAGCCAGAACGTGCGCGATGGCCACTGCGAAATAGATGTCGCGCGTCGCTGCATAGTCGATGGAAAAGCCGAACCACAACAAGAGCACCAGCGACAGACTTACAATCAGGGCGGCGGCGATCAGCTTGGGAACACCGCGCGGATGCCGGGCCATTGGGATCGTCTTCAGATCCCAAATCGAACCACGCGCGCCAATCAGCGGCAAGGCCACCAGCCACACTCCGTAATGCAGCATCTCCAAAAACACATGCACTGACACCAGCAGGTGGCTGGACACGCCGCTCAGCAGGCTCGCTCCCGCATGTTGCGTGATGCGCCACGCCAGGCCATTGTCGTCTGCCAGCGAGGGCGCGCGTGCAAACTGCCAGCACAGGCCCACGACCAGGAGCGGCAGCAACAACAAACAGCGATGATACGCAGGCAACCACTCAGGCCGTGTGCGTCGCAGGTGCCGATCTAAAAACCAAAGCGCCACCAGAGGATGCAAATAGACTATCGCCAGGCTGAACAACTCCGGCGCCAGCCAGTTGAGGCCGCTCAGGGCAAAGGCTGCCGGCCAGGCCCAGAACCAATCACGCCAATCACGTCGCGCGCGCTGCCTGCCCCGCAACCAAACCAGCCCTGCGATCCACAGCAACAGCAAGGTGTTCCAAAGGGCCAGCGCCGTGGGCCAATTCGCTCCCGACCAATAGTTCGTGTAGTAAAGCGCGGGCAGTGAAAGATAAGTTAAGGTGAGGAAGCCGATGCCGGCGAAGGCCACGAGAAAGAAATTACGCGAGCGCCCAAAACGCACCGGCAACCGCATCAGGAAATAGCGCAGCTCAAACCAGTTGTGCGGACCGGCGAAGAGAAAAACGGTGATGGTGGAAAATTGCAGCGGCAGCCAACTGGCCAGCGTTGCCGACAGAAACGCACACCCGATGATCATACCGACGAACCTTCGGGCGGGCAGATGTGTTCTTCCGTTTAGCCGCGCGCTGCGCCACGCAACCAACTCGATTTCAGCCGAACGCTCCAACGCTACTCCTCGCCCTTCGAGTTGTTGTTCTTTCTAATCGGGATGATCAGGGTCATGCCGCTGCCTTCAGGAACGATTTCGATGTCCAGACCACCCGAAGTTGGCCGGCCTTCGCTCAAGGCTTTCGGCAAGCCCGCCCAGCGCACGTATCCCGGCGGGCCTGCGTTGGCGCGCGTGATAATCACCGCCGCGCTCACGACTGCGACGACGAGCAGCACGGCAGCGATCGCTTTGTGGCTGCGGCGAGATGCGGAACGCGCCAGCCAGACGCCCGCGAACGACACGGAAAGAAACAGAAACAGTCCGGCGATGATGGTGCGCGTGGAGCTTTGTGCGATCCGTTGGCCCGTCGAAGGACTGCCGGCCTGGGCGCTGGCCAACGCCGCCTGCAGGTTCTTCAGACTCTCTTGCGAGATCTGCAAGCGCGCTTCATAGGCCGCATCACCCTGGGGGGCTATGGTCAAGCCTGTGTGAAAAACAATCTTCCCCTCTTGAACCTTTGCGGGTGACGGCTTTGGTCGGGCGATGTCGGCAAAGATGAAGGCGGCGGTTGCGAAGGTTACAAAAACTGCAGAACAGCAGATGAGTGTTCGTTTCATTGGGTCCTCCGATTGAGCCAGGATGCCGCGCAGTATAGCGCAAAAGATTTCAACCTGCTCGAACTGAAAATCCATTTAATCCACAGCCTTAAGCTCCCGCAAGAGCCGACTCTCATTCACACCTGTGCTTCAGCCAGGTGGTGCTCGGCAAGCCAGTAATTCCGTTAACCGTTTCAATGGTTTCTTTGCGTCGAACGCCACAATGATTGTCCGACAAACTTCAGTTTGTCGCCTTTCGGCAAGGGGCGATTATCCGGAACAAGCGACAAACTGAAGTTTGTCGGACATCTGTCCACTCGTACTCTCGCTGTTGGCTTCATCTGCTAGATTCACAACTCAAATTGCCCCGGGTGCTAACCACGCGATGATGATGTTAGAATCTTTTGCGTCATCCTTAAAGAGGTAACGAACTTGTCTCGCGAACTAAGAGTAATCAGCAACACCCCACCGCAACGCCAGCCCAAGCCGCCCTGGCTGAAGATTCGTTTGGGAGATCCGGCGAATCAGAATCAGGTGCTGAAGCTGATCGAGGGCCTGAATCTTCATACAGTCTGTCAGGAAGCCCGCTGCCCGAACATCTTTGAGTGCTGGTCCGATCGCACAGCCACTTTCATGTTGGGCGGCGATATTTGCACGCGGCACTGTGGTTTTTGCGCAGTGGGTAAAGGAGAACCGGGCGCCCTGGACAGCGAAGAGCCCCGCCATGTCGCCGAAGCAGTAAGGCACCTGGACCTGGCCCACACCGTGATCACTTCAGTGAATCGCGATGATCTGGCTGACGGCGGCGCCGCTCACTGGGCCGAAACTGTGCGGCAGGTGCGTGCACTCAATCCCGAGTGCAAGATCGAAGTCCTGATCCCTGACTTCAATGGCGACGAAGCCGCATTGAACACCGTGCTCGACGCCGGTCCCGACGTGCTCAACCACAACACGGAAACTATCGCTCGGCTTTATCGGCGCGTGCGACCCGATGCGGCTTACGAGCAATCGCTGACTTTGCTGAGGCGAGCCGCCTTGAGACGCGATCGTGAAAAGCGCGGCATGCTGACCAAGAGCGGAATCATGGTGGGGCTTGGTGAGACGTTCGAAGAAGTGGTTGATTTGATGAAGGACCTGCGCGCCGTCTCGTGTGACATCATGACCATCGGTCAGTATCTGCAACCACATGCGCGCCGTCTGCCGGTTGAGCGTTTCGTCACGCCGGAAGAGTTCGACCGCTGGCGCGCGATTGGTATGAACATGGGCTTTCATCACGTCGAATCCAGCCCGCTCACGCGATCGTCCTACCACGCTCGGGAACAGGCGGCCGTTCGTTAGCCCAGGGCGGGGCAGTAGCCCGACTGTAAAGGAGGGCTGATGTGCGCAGTCCGAACCCTGCTTTACAGTCGGGCTACTGCCCCGCTTCGCGTTTCAAGTAACGCCCGCATTGTGGGTTCCCACGCCTAACCACTGAGGCTTCAGCTATTCTTCTAAATCTCAATCCGTTGAAAGATTGACCAGCGCTTGTATGAGACGCTCTGCAGCAATCAGAAGATCTTTGAGCCTATTGTTAGCGGCCCTTTTGCTGTTTGTCTTCCTCGCGTGTCGAGCCAGGGCGCCGGCGCGCAATCGGGCTGACGAAAAAGAATTACCGCACATCATTCTCTGGGCCTGGGAGCGACCGGAGAATCTGGAGTTCATCGACCCGCGGCGTTTCGGCGTCGCGTTTCTGGCCCAGACGCTCGTGCTCTCAGGCGAGGAAGTGGTTTTCAACCCGCGGCGGCAACCCTTGAAAGTCGCGCCCCAGACAAAACTAATTGCTGTGACTCGGATTGAATCGCAGAAGACAACCGGTAAACGCGCCTCGCTGAGTCCCGGGCAACGGCAAAGACTGGTTACTTTGATATTGAAAACGCGGGAACTGCCAAACGTTCTCGCGATTCAAATTGATTTTGACGTGGTCACTTCGGAACGCGAGTTCTACCGCGCCCTCCTCGGCGACTTGCGCAGTCAACTGCCGGATGAGGTGCCGTTATCCATGACGGCGCTGGCTTCGTTCTGCGTCGGCGACCGTTGGGTGTCCGGATTACCCGTCGATGAAGCCGTGCCGATGATCTTCCGCATGGGAACCGATGATCAGCCCATCAAGAACCTGCTCGCTGGGGGCAATGACTTCAAGGAACCGCTTTGTCGGAAGAGTTATGGAATCGCCCTGGACGAGCCATTGCAAATGAAGTTTGTAGACTCGCGACGGCTATACGTTTTCAACGTGCGCCCCTGGACACTGAAGGATTTGGAATCGCTTCCAGAGAGGATTCAGAAATGAGAGTTTTGCGGGCGACCATCGCTTTCGTCCTGGCGTTGGTGATCGCAATCAACTTCGTACCTCAGGCAAGAGCGTGCGGGCCAAGTAGTATCGAGCCGATCTTCGTCTTCAAAGAATCGCCTGACCCCCCGTTCGCCGACTATACGCAGGGCAAGATCGGAATCGTGCAACCTTCCCATGGACGAAAGACACTATTCATCGCCTATCGTTACCTCAACGACGGCGGGTTCACTGCCGGTGAACAGCAGGCACTGGTCGACGCGCTCAATGGCAAAGCTCCCGAAGACGAGGGCAACGAAGCCGTCAAGGAGTGGATTGCGGCGCGCAAAGAAATTGGTCTGAATGAGGAAAAAGCGCCGGAGATTTATACCGAAAGGCGATTCGGCGGCTACGAATTTTTTCCGAATTGCTCGCGGAATGCTTTTGAGGTGGCCACGGAAACGCTGAAGCAGAGGGCGGCCACCTACGGCGCAGAGGATCAGCGGGTGCGCTCGTGGCTTGAGGCGCAGGACACCGTCTTCCAAAACTGCGTGGGCGGCGCGCACACCCCCGTTGAGCTGGGACCCGAGAGTCCTGCCTGGCTCCGCAAGGATCGCGACTATCAGATCGCCGCGGCGTACTTTTATTCTTTGAATTTCGACGAGGCGTGCAAGCGCTTTGAAAAGATCGCGCTGGACAACGAATCCGCCTGGCAGCAGACAGCCGATTACCTCGTGGCCCGAACGCTGGTCCGGCAGGCCAGTCTCACGACGAAGGAAGCCACCAAACGCGAAGTGTATGAGCAGGCAGAGTGCCGGCTCGAGCTACTCTCTCTTAGAAGTGCGAAGTTCCGCGACGCCTCAAAAAAACTGCTCGCCCTGGTGAGATATCGCGTTCATCCCGAGCAACGAGTTCGTGAGCTGGCCCAGACTCTCACCACTCGAAACGCGAACGAGAACCTGAGACAAGATCTAATCGACTATGTCTGGCTGCTCGACAAGATCGAGGAACAGGTCGGTCGAGAGGAAAAGAAACGCAAAGAGGCTTTGAAGCCGGCTGAACAGAAGGAAGGATCCACCCCTTCATTTGAAAGCACAGCCTCAAGTGAAATGTATCAGGCGATCCAGCGAGGCGAGTTAATCCGGCTCACGATTTATCCGAAATTTGCTGACGGGCGGCCTGATTACCGCAACGCGCCCACGGTCACCTTTAAGTATGACGTCACAGAGAGCGACGTCCTCCGGGCATTCGAAGAAAAGCTGGGGCGCAAGCTGACAACTGAAGAAGTCAACGACGGCAAAGCGATGTACGCGATGGCGGAGTCGGAACGCAACTCGCTGGTCAGCCCGAATCACAAGTGGAGTATGTCGGATTCAAGTCAACACGAAGGCTGCTATTTCGACTGTAAAGCGTTGGCTCTCGATCTCCTGCCAGACTGCCTGCGCGCGGATGAGTTGAGCGATTGGATCTTCACTTTCCAATCGCAGGACGAAAACTCGTACCGGCATGCAGCGGAAAAATGGCGCGAGACCGACTCAGTGGTTTGGTTAATGGCTGCCCTGACCAAGGCTGAAAAGGCTTCACCCGGACTCGATCGTTTACTCGGTCGCGCCGAAGCTGTGCAACGCGACTCTCCCGCTTTTCCCACGATTGCTTATCATCTCGTGCGCTTGAAAATCGCGTTCGGCAAAACCGCCGAAGCTCGAAAAATGCTGGATCAAATAATTTCCTCGCAATTCGAATTGCTGCCGGTGTCGGCTCAAAATCAATTCATCGAGCAACGATTTCAGTTGGCGGCGAATTTGAGTGAGTTCTTAAAGTTCGGCGCGCGTAAACCGGTCGCCTTCTATGATGAGGGCCAGATTGGCAAGCTGAGTGAACTGTTCGACCGGAGCAAACAATCGTGGGATGCCGAGCTCTCCGATGAAACCAAAGAGGAATATGAGCAGCGAATCGATGATCAGTACAAGGACCTTTTGCCCTGGGACAACCGCCGGACATTCGACCAGCAGACCGTGGACCTTTTCAATTGGCATTTCCCGCTTGATGCTTTAGTTACGGCTTCGCATGATCCAGCATTGCCCCGGTATCTGCAGCGTCGTCTGGTACTCGCGGCCTGGACGCGGGCGATCTTGCTCAAGAACGAAACGGTGGCGCAACGAATTGCGCCAGATGTCCTGAAGCTGGCTCCGGAAATGTCGTCCGTCTTTAACCGCTATCTCGATGCCGGAACACCTTCCGAAAAAGAGAACGCGGCATTGTATGTCCTGCTAAAGTTTCCCGATTTGTCGCCGCTGGTTGCCGGTGGTCTGCCGACGTTTGGCACCGCCGAACAGTCAGACTATTACTTTGAGACCTCCTGGTGGTGCCCACTTTCGACTACAGAGTATAGCTTCGAGGGAAAAGAGGTGCCGAAGATCGTATCCAGGCCGGGCTTTCTCACTGATGAACAATTGCAGGCGGCCCAGCATGAACGCACTGCGCTCATCGCTATTGGCGACGGCAAGAGTTACCTGGGCAAACAGGTTCTGCGCTGGGCAGGGGCGCTTCCCGACGATCCGCTTGTCCCCGAAGCATTGTTCATCGCTGTCAAAGCAAATGAAAGCTACAAATACGGCTGTGGCGGATGGAACTCAGATGAGGAAACCAGACAGAAAGCCGAAGCTCTGTTGCGCGAACGGTATTCGCGCAGCTCGTGGACCGCGAAACTCGGCGCACCGGAAGACAATTAGCTCTCGCTGATCTTGCCGGAGCAGCCGTAGAACCGCACCGTGCATCAGAGCCTCAAGACCGCGAGACGACATCCTGACAAAGAGACCCGAGGGAGGTCCAGCCATGCGAGTAAGCACCTTCAAGATCTTCGCAGCAGCTACGGTTTTAACCACAGTCGGCTTGATATGGCGCGCTCACAAAGATTCGCGAGCGACAAAAGAAAGGTGCGTGCCTGGATTGTCATGAGTCGCAGCGGGCGCGCGACTTCGTCTATAGCATCGACGCGAAAAAGTAGTTCGGGTATCTAGCCCGCTTGATCGTCCTAATTTCCGTTTAGCAGGCTGATGAAAAACCAGAATTAGCCACAGAGACACAGAGAAAGATGAGAACAAAGACTATATGAATTGATTGGCATTTCTGATTGATTCTGATTCTTGCCTTCTCCGTGTCTCTGTGACTCTGTGGCGATCTTGCCTTTCTAAACGAACAGTGGAGATCACATTGGGACACTACTCGCCTGACCCTGAAGCTTTGCAATCGCAACTCCAGCACCTAGAATCCCTGGTATGAAGGCTGTCATATTCAAGCAACACGGCGGACCGGACGTGTTGGAATATACGGATGTTCCGGAGCCAGCGATCAAGGCAAACGAGGTTTTGATTGAGGTCAAGGCTTGTGCGCTGAATCACCTCGACGTCTGGGTGCGTGGCGGATTGCCCGGCATAGAAATTCCGCTGCCTCATATTCTCGGCAATGATGTTGCCGGCGTTGTACGCGAGGTCGGAGCACTGGTTACCTGGGTAAAGATCGGCGCCGAAGTGATGGTGCAGCCCGGTGTATCCTGTGGTCACTGTGACGATTGTCTGCGTGGCCAGGATAATCTCTGTCGCGAATACGACATCATCGGCTATCGTCGCGACGGCGGCTATGCGGAAGCGGTTGCGGTTCCCGGCGTAAATACCATCTCGAAGCCGCCCAGCCTAAGCTGGGAAGCCGCCGCGGCATTGCCGTTGGTCACCCTGACTGCCTGGCACATGCTCGTCACTCGCGCGAGAGTTCAACCTGGCGAAGACGTTTTGATTCAAGCGGCCGGGAGCGGCGTCGGTTCGATCGGCATTCAGGTAGCAAGACTATTTGGCGCGCGCGTGCTGGCGACGGCGGGTTCTGATGAAAAACTGGCCAGGGCCAAAGAGCTTGGCGCCGATGAAGTGATCAACTACACACGCAACGACTGGCCCAAAGAGGTAAAACGATTGACGGCGCGCAAGGGTGTGGATGTTGTTTTTGAGCATACCGGCGCTGATACCTGGCCGGGATCGATTGCCTCACTCAAAACGGGCGGCCGGCTGGTGACCTGCGGCGCGACCAGCGGCTTTGACGCACGCACGGATATCCGTCAGGTCTTCTACCGTAATTTGACGATCCTGGGTTCGTTCATGGGTGCGAAAGCAGAGTTGCTCGATGCCATGAAGTTCGTCGAGAGCGGAAAGATCCGCGCAGTCGTCGATCAGAGTCTGCCGCTTGCTGACGCGCGCAAGGCGCACGAGTTGATGGAAGATCGTGCACAGTTTGGCAAGCTCGTGCTGGTGCCATGAGGCCATCGCGCCTCTGCGGCATTCCTTTCCTTCTTGACGCGAGTTGCAACAAATTCAGCAGAATTTCGAAGTTTTTTTAGCTGGGCGCGATAATCGCGGATGACACGCTCCCGCAGTCGTGCTATAGATGGTTTAGTCTTGATGGGCAGCCGATCTGCGAAGGAGCGTAGGAATTCGATGGACGAAAACGTCACTAAGCCAACGATAGAAACTGTGCTTATTCGTATGGATGCGATGGAGCAGCGATTGGGTGAGAGGATCGAGGCCACCGAACAGCGCCTGGATGCGAAGATCGAGGCCCTGGACTCGAGTGTGAACGAAAGAATTGAAGCATCAGAACAGCGCGTCGGCCAGCGGATGACCGCGTTCGAAGAGCGCTTGGGGTCCCGGCTGGATCGCATCGAAGGCCTGGCCTCCACAACCCGCGGTGAAGTGCTGGATTTGAGAGCCGACTTCAGAGATTTGCGTTCTCAACTCCGAGAACACATTCCCGCGATCCATTGAAATATTTCGGGCCTGGTCCTCCGACTACCCTTACTTGCCTGAATAATCTTCAACGACAAACCGCTTTTTCAGCAACGCCATATTCCCCAGCTCCAAATCAAAGTTGGTGCCGGCGATCACCTTCTTGCCAGCGTCGGTGGTGGCCCAGTCGACGACCTGCGGCGCGTTCTTGCGCAGGTAATCGCCGTCGTCCTTATCCAGCGCCTTGCCGTCTTTCCGCGAGAAAATCCACACATACTTGAACTGTCCATTGCGTATGAATTGCAAGTCTCGTTCAAAAGCCGATTGAGGTGACGGCGCCGGGCGATTAGTGGTCGAGGGATCGTGATTGTTTGTGGGCTTGCTACTGCTGTGCAGGCAACTGTTAAAGCCTGAGACTATGAACCAGATCAGAAACAGGGACAGAGAGACTAGATGGCGGTGTTTGGTCATTTGCAAATTTCAGATTCCAGATTCCAAATCGCCGAGCATTCTAGACCAGTCGCTTCCGTCCAGCCAGCAGCACGTCGCGCTCGCGCAAGTAATAATAAACCTCTAGCCGCCATTGTCGTCCCCGTCCTCTGTGTCATCGTTCGTGTCCGGTTCGGTTTGACCTGGCGGTACCGGTTTCTTCTGATCGAGAATGTGCAGCACTGTGCAGTCTTTGTCTTCGTAGGCGATCTCGAACCAGCCGCTGTCCATGGCCTTGGTGGAAAACTTTGTATGGTCGCTTGAATTGTCTGTGAAGACATAACGAGCGCCAAAGCGATCTCGAATCAGTGGGCCGGGATCGTTTTCTTCACCCAGAGTGATCCGGTCATACAGTTTCGAAAGCGCTGCATTCTGATCGTAGAGATAGGTTGGATCGAGACCGGAAACGTAGCGGTGCGTCGGATCGAAAAAGAACAGCCGCGGGAAATCATCCCAGTCGGTGTTGAAGATGATCTCGCCCCGGGGAACATTCGCGCGCACCCATTCCGTTCCCGCCTTGTAATAGTTAGGCGGATCGCTGTTGCCGATGTCTTTGATCGTGACAGGCAGGACGCCTTGTAAATGGAGGCTGGGAAAATTCACGACCAAAGCGGTTCCCAGCACCCCGGCGACAATCGAGGCGCCGATGATCTGTAACAGCTCTTTAGTTTGCTGCGCCTTACGGATTTCCGGCGGGTCGTGTCTGTCCAGGAATGGTTGTAGTTCATCGAGCACATCGGCCGGCAAATGCACGAAGATGGACCGCGCTCCGGCTAACCATGGTTGCAGGGCGAACGCCGCAAAGATGATCGCAAACGGCGGCCAATACTCGGCAATGCGTCGCCAGCGCGCAGTCATCAACATGAGCATCGAGGAAAGAATCAGGAAAAAGAGTGAGTGATGGGAATGTTTTCGATCCGAAGGATCAAAGGCGATGTAGCCGGCGAGCATCGCCGCGCAGGCCACCAGTGAATTCCCGAGGAACTCCCAGGTTGAATAGGGGTACCACTCGCCGCCGACTTTTGTGGTGAAATCGTTCAGCGTCAGCTTGATCTTGAGATGCTCGTAAAACAGAAAGAGATTGTGGGGAAAGTAAGGATTAATAACGGCCCCTGCTGCCGTGCCGAGCAGCACCCAAACAATCGGTCGCCACTCAAAAGATCGTTCTGCCCAACCCATGACTACGACCCAGATAAAGGCCGCGCCAATCAGCAACACGAACATGTCATAGGTCAGGGTAAAGACAAACCCGAGCGGCAGCAGCGGCCAGTACTTCTTTTGAAACAGAAAGTAAATTCCCAGGATCAAATAGATGATTGCGAAGGGTGGCGCCTTGGCCATATTTATCCGATAGAGGAACGGCGCCGAGCAAGCCAGGAGCGCGATCAACCATACCAGGGCATAGCGGATGCGATAACGAACCAGCAGCCAGAAACACGAAAAGATCGCCAGGCTGGCAAAGATAGTCGAGGCTACTTTTGCGCCCAGACGCAGATCGCGAAACCAGGTGAAGGGGATTTGAAAGACGTGAAACAGCCAGTGATGATCGACATAATCGCGCGGGTTGAGCGTCGTCAAAGGGAGCCAGATGAAGGTCGGGCGCCAATGGTGACTGCGAAAACCCTCCCACATCAGCCGGCTCCACATGAAGTGGTAGTAGCCGTCGTAGTCGCCGCAGCAAATGGACCTGGTGGAAAACTGCAGCCGCCAAACGATCAAGCCGATAGCCGCGCCGGCGGTCACCAGCTTGAGGTTGCGAAGCCTCGTCTCGGACTGAAAAACGCCGGCAAGCTTACGGAAAGAGTTCATTAGTTATTGGGCTTTGGGTGGGAGACGCGTCATCGTCGTAATTGCTCAATCAACTCAAACAGGCTAACCGGATCGATTGGTTTGGTCACATGCGCATTGAACCCGGAACTGAGCGAACGTTCCCGGTCGTCGTACATCGAAAATCCGGTTACTGCGATCATGGGAACAGACCGGTAGTCGGGCCGCGCGCGCAGAATCTGGGCCAACTGATAGCCGTTCATTCGCGGCATGCCGATGTCTGAAATGATCACGTCAAAGCGAGCCTGCTCCGCGGCCTCTATCGCGGCTCGCGCAGAATTGGCGGTAACGACTTCGTAGCCGGCGTGAGTCAGGAATACCGAAAGCATCTCTGCCAGATCCGGCGCGTCGTCTACGACTAAAGCCAGTGGTCTTCGTTCACCTGGGCCGCTCGAAGCTCTATCGACGAAAGAATTTGATCCCGGCGATTTGTGGCTGGAAGGTAAGAATTGGTTTGGCTGATGACTTGGAACCAGGTTGGGGATTGATTCAAACAGTGGAACCTGAGCAACAGATACGAGATGACCCTGCATTGATCCCCCTTTGTATATTGCCTGATAAGAGCGCTCGGTTTGGCTGTGGCGGCCGGACTAATGTAGCGGAAATGCCGTCTACTGTCTACGGATTTTGAGGTAGCATAGACTTTATGATCTGTGATGTACCGCGACGCGGATTTTGAGTAGCATAAACTTTAGTTTGTGATGTCTCGCTACACATTTTCCTGTCACAGAATCACAGACTGAAGTCTATGCTATCTCTGAGAGGCAAATAATGTATCCGGCTGGTAATCTTCTCATTCCCGCGCCGCACGGGCAGCTAGAAGCAATCCTGAAGGAGCCGACCGGCCCACCTGCTCGCGCGGCAGCGCTGGTCCTGCATCCGCACCCACTTGGTGGCGGCACGATGCACAACAAAGTCGTCTTTCGGGCTGCGAGCGCTTTGCAGAGCGCGGGCCTGGTGACCTTGCGCATCAACTTTCGCGGAGTCGGGCAAAGCACCGGAACGCACGACGATGGACGTGGTGAACGCGATGACGCGCGCGTGGCGCTCGATTACCTGGCGGACCAGTATCCCGGGCTGGCGATCACACTCTGCGGCTTCTCCTTCGGCGCACGGGTGGGGATGGAAGTCGGGATCTCGGACGCGCGCGTGGCGAGTCTGATCAGCATTGGGACGCCAGTGGACAAATACGATTTCAGTTTCCTCAAAGCCTGTCGCAAACCGATTCTGTTCATCCATGGCGAGCACGATGAATTCGGAAACGCGGAGAGATTGCGTCAGTTAGTCACTGAGATTGCGCAAAATGCGGACGCGCAACTGGTGATGATCGCCAATACCGGGCACTTCTTTGAGGGCGGATTGGACGAATTGAAGCAGGCAATTGCGGCTTGGATTAGGAGGCACACAAATGTCGAACAGAATGCCTGAATCGCCAGCCTCAAGCACTCGTCGGGTGATCAAACAGGTCACGCTTGCCTTGTTCATCAACCTCGTGGTCTCGTCCGCTGTCCTCGCCGTCGACAAAGTCGAAAAAGCATCCCTCGCATCCGGCGGCAAGAAGCACTCTTACTACCTGTTCGTTCCCGCAAGTGTGCAATCGACAGTTCCCGCGCCACTGTTGGTGCTGCTCCACGGCTCAAACCGAAATGGACTGTCGCTCATTGAGAAATGGAAAGACCTGGCGACCGCTGAAGGAATCATTGTCGTCGGCCCGGATTCCCTGGATTCATCGCGCTGGCTGGTGCCGGAAGATGGTCCAGTGTTTATTCATGATCTGGTTGAAGCGCTCAAGGCCAAACACCCGATCGATCCCCGCCGGGTTTATCTTTTTGGGCATTCAGGCGGCGCCGTGTTTGCCTTGATGATCTCGATGTACGAGTCGGAATATTTTGCTGCAACTGCTATTCATGCCGGCGCGCTCGACGATCAGCAATCGGCCTTATCTTCAATCGCCAGGCGCAAGATTCCAATCTCGATTCAGGTCGGGGCAAATGATTTGCTCTTTCCCTTAAAGTGGGTGCGGGCGACACGCGAGCTACTGATTGGCCAGGGCTTCTCGGTTCAACTGACGGAAATTCCTAATCATGATCACTGGTATTACGATCTGGCGCCGACGATAAACCTGGCAGCCTGGGAGTTCCTCAAACGACAGAGACTCGAAGACCCACCACGCTTTGCGGAGTATGAATTCCGTCCCAAAGGAGTCAAATCCAACGAAGCCGGTGAGCAATATAATCGAGGCCTGGAACGACAAAGATCCGGCGACTTGACTGGCGCCATCACCGCATATTCACGGGCCCTCGAGCTGGATCCGAAGTTTGCCGATGCCTACACCAATCGTGGCGTGGCGCGTATGGCGCAGCAAGACGCTGCGGGGGCGGCAGCGGATTTTTCTCGGAGCATCGAATTGAAACCGACGGCTGCTGCATTCAACAATCGGGGCGGCGCCTATCATGCGTTGAAGAAGCAAAAAGAGGCCATCGCTGATTTCACGAAAGCAATTGAACTGCAGCCGTCGGCGGAGAGTTACTTTAATCGGGCCATCATCGAGACCGAGGACGGAAGCGCCGATCTGGCGGTGCAAGATCTAACCTCAGCTCTGGCGCTGAATCCAAAGCTTGCTCAGGCTTACGCGAGCCGAGGAATGATCTTTCTGCGGCAAGAGAAATATGCGGAGGCTCAGCGCGATTTCAACGAAGCGCTGAAGCTCGATGGTTCCCTGCGGTCGCAGCTTGAACCGGCGCTTGAGCAATTGCGCAAGAAGCACCAGCCTTGAAGAGTCGCGAGTCTGGAGTCGCGAGTCGTGAGTCAAGAACGAAGATCCATTCAGAGTCGTGACTCACGACTCACGACTCACGACTCGGGACTCACGACTCTTGACTCGCGACTCGTGACTTTTTTACTGCTACGATACGCGGATGAATTCCCATAGCGATCCGGCCATTCGCATTACGCTGCTGCCGCGCGACACCAACTCAGGCGGCACAATCTTTGGCGGCATCATCTTGAGTTACATCGACATGGCCGGGGCTATTGAGGCTGTGCGTCACACAGGCATTGAACGATTCGTGACCGTGGCCATGCGTGAGGTCATCTTTCACAAACCGGTTTTTGTCGGCGATCTAATGAGCCTCTACGCCGAGGTGCTGAGCACGGGCACCACTTCGATTACCGTGCGCGTAATCGTCGAGGTTGAACGCGTCGGCGCACGCAGCGAGCGAGTGCGCGTCACCGAGGCCGAGGTAATTTACGTTGCGGTTGATGAGAATCGAAAGAAGATTGCCATAACAAAGTGATGAGTGATGAGTACTTAGTGTGCCATCACTCATTACTCCATCACTCATCACTTCTTCCCTAATTCAACCTCGCCTGCAGTTTCCTGAGTGCGGTGGTGGCCTGGGCAAAATCCGCCTGCTGCTCGAGCGCTAACGCGTAGTGCTTCACTGCCTCAAGCGGGCGATGGCGCAGCTCGTACACACGACCGAGGTTGAAGTGGGGAAAGGCGTAGGACTCGTATCGGGGCGCCAACAGCGCGCGTTTGAACCAGCGCACACAACCGTAGGCATCGCCTTTGGCCAGCAGGTAGCTGCCGATGTCGTTGTAAGGATTCCCCAGAGTCTCATCGACGCGGATCGCTTCCAGACACTCGGCAATCGCCTCGTCGTAACGATTCTGAAAACTGTAGACCCAGCCTAAGAACGTATGGGCTTCGGCCGTCGGATAAGTGGCGATCGATCGCTTGTACAGTTCGATCGCTTCGTCATAGTTGTTCTCAGTTTGCGCCTGGTACGCCTGGTGAAACAGCCTTTTGGCCTGCAGTTTTTCGAGCGGTGACGATTCGTCTCCGTGGATAGCTTCGTCGTCGAGAAGATCACTAAACATAATGCCTGCCGCGGTGTCGAACTGGTGGAGCCGCCTTTGTCAGGTTCGCGTTCCGATGACCCATGCTCACGACGTTTCCATGACGCATGCTCACGACATGTGCTCATGACGCGTTCGGGTAATCAGATTATACTCAACCACAGGCGGATTTTTCCACGCGAGGATCAGTTCTCGGAATTTCAGATCTCAGATCTGAAATCTCAAATCTGAAATCTGAAATCTGGGATCTGGGATCTGAAATCTGAGATTTGAAATCTGATAGCTGAGATTATCTGAGATCTGCAAATGTGAGATTATCTGAGGATCTGCAAATCTGAAACCTCGAGTCTGAAACCCCGAGTCTGATATCTGAGATCTCAAATCCGAAATGAGCCTCGACGAAACAGTCTTCATCACCGGCTTTCCCGGCTTCATTGCCGGCCGGCTAATCGAGCGTCTTGCCGTCGAAGGAGCACAACTGCTTCTGCTCGTGCAACCGGCGCTGGTCGAGCGCGCGCAACAGGACATCGCGCGCATAGTCAACGAACGAAGTGTTCCTGCCCGTCATTTCCGCATTCTTACTGGTGACATCACGGCGGACAATCTCGGGATGTCGCTCCGTGATCTGGAAATGGCTCGCAGCGAGACTACGAGTATCTTCCACCTGGCTGCTCTTTATGATCTGGCAGTGAAACGTGACCCGGCTATGAAAATAAATGTCGGCGGCACCGAGCGGGTCAACGCATTCGCGCGCAGCGTGCCGAATCTGCATCGCTACCATTATGTTTCAACTTGCTATGTGGCAGGCCGCCGCAAGGGAGTGATTCTCGAAACCGAGCTGAAGCACGAAGCTGGTTTTCGCAATTATTATGAAGAATCCAAGCATCTGGCAGAGTTGGAAGTCGAAGCTTTGAAGGCCGAACTACCCGTTACGATTCATCGGCCGGCAGTGGTCTGTGGTGACTCTCATACCGGCGAGACGGCAAAGTACGACGGGATCTACTACCTGATTCGCTACCTGCTGCGCATGCCGCGCTTTGTATCGCTCTTGAACATCGGGAATCGCAAAGTGAGTTTGAATCTGGTGCCGGTGGACTTTGTCGTCGAGGCCATGACCGCGCTCGCCCGGGATGACCAGGCTATCGGCCAGACATTGCAGCTCGCCGACCCCAATCCGTTAACGACGCACGAACTATTCAACGAGATTGCCAGAGAGGTCAACCAAAGTGGCTCGCGGATTACCCTGCCCGCACCGTTAGTGCAGTTCTCTCTTTCACTCCCGCCCTCACCGGCCATCACCGGTTTGCCCCATCACGCCGTACCGTATTTTTTCCTCAAGCAAACGTATGACACGGCGCAGTCAAAAGCGTTGTTGGACGAGCACAAGATTCATTGTCCGCCGTTTTCCAGTTACGTCGGCACGATTGTGGATTTTGCGGCGAAGCATCCAAAGCTGTGAGGCAGGGCCGCACTTGTGTTGGGTCGCGGTCGCCTGTGTTGAGCTTTGTGTTGCTTGGTGTGTATTTGAGTTCTTGAGGAGCTATGTTCGCGGCTCTGCCGCTCTCCAGTGCGGTAAGGCTCCGCCTTACCGATCAGCGCACTTGGACTTCGAGGCTACGCCTCCGCTTCCCGCGTTCGGAGGCGCAGCCTCCTGAGAATCTGAAGCGTCTGCGGTAAGGCAGAGCCTTACCGCACTGGGAAGCGGCGAAGCCGCGGAAACTCTGAGCCGTTTACTACCGGGCTCTACTTCTCGACGATGTCCTTCTTCAGCGTGCCTACGAACGCCATCACTTCGTCTTTTTCCTTTTTGCCCACTCTGAATTTGTCGAGGGACTCAAGCAGGTGTTTGTTGCCGGCGTTCCATTCCTTTTCATTGATTCCCAGCCCACCGTGTGTGGTTTTCATATCGCGGCCCGTGTAGATACATGGTCCGCCGGCAGCGGCGCAGATCTGATCCACGAAGTGCTGGCGGATCCGCTTCTTGGAATCGTTGCTGAAACCGGTAAAGAACTTCTGGAACTGCTTGTCGGCGACCAGGCGACCAATAAAATCGTCGACCACAGCGGCAATCGCGTTGTAGCCGCCCAGCCGATCATAAAGTGACGGCTCTTTCGTCTGGGCCAACGCCGGCGTGATCGTGCTCCACGACAAAACCAAACTGAGCGCGAGCAGCGAAAGTGCGGAACTCAGCAATTTAGGTTGGAATCGCATTTGCGAGCTTCTCCTTCTACTTAGTGCTACTTAGTGACGATGACCGTGCCGGCCATATCGTGTCCGCCTTTAGCTCCATGAAATGAACAATAGTAACGGTAGGTGCCGGCTGTCGCGAAGGTGTGGCTGTACTTCTTGCCGGCGGATAAGGCCGGCGACTCAAAGCTGCCGTTGTCCGCGGTCACCGTGTGCGTGCCTTCTTTACTCTCCCAGGTAACCTCGCCGCCTGCCTTGATGCGGACGACTTTGGGAGCAAACTGAAAGTTGGAAATCGACACACTGGCTGCGGCTGCGACGGGTTCGGGCGCGCTGGCCGCTATTGATTTGATACTTGCTGCCCCGGTTGATTTGAAAGCCAAAAGCGACTTCGCGGCTGCGACCGAAATGAGTAAGAGCGTTGCGACGATGATGAAGCGGTTCCTCATTTTCTCTCTCCTTTGGATTCTTAGTAACGCAAACTGTTAGTTTGCGGTGATGCCCGAAAATCAATCTGTGTCTGCGAACGCGCAAGCCCGGGGTCCCTGGCGGGGCAGCCCCCGCTGGGGTGGTCTTACAGCTTGCGTTACATCAAGACCTACTTCACGGTCACGGTCCCCGCCATTTTCTGTCCGCCCGCGGCGCCGTGGAGGTTGCAGAAATATTTGACTGTTCCGGGGCGGTCAAAAGTGCGCTTAAATTCCTCGCCCGGCGCCATGATCGGCGAGTCAAACGAAGCGTCGTCGGCAGTCACGGTGTGACGCCCTACCGTGTTCTTCCAGATCACTGTCGTGCCGGCTTCGATCTGTAGATCTTTCGGATCGAAAGCAAAGTTGCTAATGTTGATGGTTACGGTTTTGGCAGGCGCTTTTTCCGCGGCCGCAGGCGTTGCCGCTGCCGCAGGCGGCGTGACGGCGGGAGAGCTGACATTCCAAACCCAATAGGCGCCGACGCCAAAAGCAATCACCAGCCACCAGAGCACGAGTTCAGTGCGCATCCAGCGCTTGTAGTTGCTAAAGCGCAACCCCTGCGGCAACAGACTTGTTCCCGCGACCAGCACGATATAAAGGCCGAGTAATTCGGCTGTCGCGCCCAACACCGCATGCGCGGTTGTCACCGCATAGAAGCGATCGCCGAGGTGCGACGGCAATCCGGGTGCGATACCCTTCCGGAACGCCGGCAGCATGAACAAAGTAATCGGCGCTAGATTGAGAATTATCACGAGGCTTTGGCAAGCTCCGTGGGCGCGAAACTTTCCGGCACGCGCGAGCAGCATGCCGGCCACGAGCGTCGCCCCCATCACAAGTTCAACTATCAGTATTGTTTTGGCCATGCTCTTTCACACAGGTGTGCGGCCCCAACAGATTTGTCCTCGGTGAACTGACCGGCATGTGCCGCAGCCGGGATAATTCGACGAGTGCCTGGAACGCTGTATTCGAGACGAGGTGCTCGCCTGTCAGAGAAGGTTTGGTTGGGAAACGATCCACCAATTCACTCGACGTAAACAGCAGGACTGTCTAACCTCTTATCTGTAACCTGGTGGATCGTGCCCGTTAAGTTTGCAAAAGAACTGTTGAGTGGATGCGAGCCGAAAGCGGTTAAGCAGTTGCGGCTGACTATGGTTTTTTCATTGCCGGACCAGCGTCAGTTTGTGACTTTGGCAGTGCCGGCGCTGGTTTGAAATTCGCCGGAAGTGCGGTCCCGGTATCGGCTGAATTGACTTCGACGATCTGAGCTTTGAGTGGTCCCAGAATGGCGAGCAGATCGTTCTTCTCTTTCGCCGGCACGTTGAACTTGTCGAGCGCGCCAACCAAATCCTCAACCAGAGCGCCAAATTCACCCTCGGTCACTTTCATATTCTTGTGGCCGCTCTTCATATCCTTGCCGGTGTATTTGCAGGGACCGCCAGTAGCGGCGCAGATCTGCTCTTCGAGGTGCAGGACGAGGCGCGGGGCATCGCTCTTGGCAAACTTCTTGTTGACGCGGGCGTCCGCTAAAACACGGCCCGCAAACTCACCGACTACCGCCTTGATCGCGTCGATACCACCGAGACGGTCGTAAAGAGATTTTTCCTGAGCAGCGGCGCTCATTGACTCCTGAGCCGCGGCCGTGACGGCCATCGCGCCCAGAACTAAAACCGCCAGTGCTATCCGTTTCATTTTGTGCATAGCTTTGCTCTCCTTAGATGTGGCAGAAAGACCCCTTGCTGATTATTTTGAGTCGAACCCGTTGGTTCGTTCGAATTCTTGGCTTGACCAATCCTATCTACGGGAAACGAGTTTGAATTGGATTTCTGCGGATTGGATTTTTTGTAACGCATGCTGTCCGGTTAGGTCGTGGCTTACTTTGCTCGTCTTCTCTGCATCTACCTCGGCGTGCTCTGCGCCTCGGCGGTGAATCTTGCCGCAAAACACGGTCACCGCGGAGGCGCCGAGCCCGCTGAGTTAACGCAGAGAATTGATATTAGGTCACCACCGATTTGCGTGCGACGTTGAATCGGTAGTGCGCCGAAAGTTGAATTCTTTCGGCTCAGCGTCGCAAGCTAACAGCTTGCGTTACAACCCGCCCGGGCGCGGCGAGAGCAAGTACATCGTACCCGTCGGGCTTGGCACGCCACTTCTGGGTTCCAGTGTGACGGCGAAAACGGAGGAGTCGGTGGAATTCGGTGGTAACTGATCTTCCGACAGGCCGGCGCCGGCAGCATCGGTCGTGAAGACTCTCCCTGGTGCGGGCGCTTGACCGCTTGAGATGAACCAGAGTTGGTAGCCCTTCCCCACAGGAGTGGGTGGCAGCCCTTGAGCCAGTAACACTGCGCGCCCGGATTGTCTATCGACAGCCAACAGGGCGTGTGCGTTCGGTGCATCTTTGGTGCCCCTCAGCTCGGCGGTGTGCGCCCCGGGAGTATTGAGGATCTGCACAATCTTGTTCGAGCTTGCGAATTTCTGCTCTTGCAGTTGCAGCTCTCCTGAAATTCTCGCGACCTCTATTCTGGCGGCGCGGTTTTGTCGCCAGAGCACGACCAACCCCACAGCGAGCGCGATAAAGATGATCGAGGCTGCTAACGCGGCAAGTGCCAGCCACCGAGATTTCGCCGGCGCCACGGGACGCGAAAAGTTCAAAACGTTAGATTGCTCTCGAGAGCGGACGACACGTTCGTCCTCCCTTATTCGTTCCAGTATTCGCTCACGCAGTCCAATCGACGGCTCAACGGGCTCAGCCACGTACGCCAACGCAGCGGCAGTCGCCTGCCAGTCGAGGAACTCGAGGCGACAGACAACGCAACTGTCCACATGCGCTTCCAGTTCGAGGCGATCGGCCTTGTCCAGCGCTGACAGCGCATGGATCGCGAGCATCTCTTTGCAGGTTTCGTGAACCATCCGACTTTCTATGCGGGCAGGATGCCCGCGCTCCCGGCACGCGTGCTCAATGCGGGCAGGATGCCCGCGCTCCCGGCGCGCGCGAGCGCCTAACTTAAGATCTCGATTTTGCCGCTCAATAGTCCGCGCAACTTGATCATTCCCGACCGCATCCGCGTCTTTACCGTACCCAAAGGTGATCCCAAGCGGTCTGCGATCTCGGTCTGCGTCAGTCCTTCGAAATAAGCGAGCATCAACGCTCGTCTTTGTTCATCCGGGAGTTCCGCGAGCGCTTCGGCCACGATCTGTTTTTGTTCTGAGCGAAAGGCGTCAAGCGCAGCATCCGACGCTTCTTCCGGGGCGTCGCGCGCCGCCGCTATCGCCACGCGATCCCGTGCGCTCAAAAGCCGCAGCCGATCGATGGCCCGGCTGCGGGCCAGCGTCACTAACCAGGTAAATGGTTTGCCGCGCTGCTCATCAAAATCGGCCGCCCGCCTCCACACTTGAATAAAGACTTCCTGCAAAATATCCTCTGCTTCCTCACGGCTGGTCAGTATACGAACCAGCAACCCGAACAGGATTAGACGATAGCGGTTATAAAGGGAACCAAGTGCCGCCTCGTCACGGCGGGCGATCGCGTGGAGGAGATTGACGTCCGTAACTTGTGCCTGGTCAGCGTGCAAGTCGGTCTGATTCCGAAGCCCCCGAAAGGATATACGGCAGGGACCTCATTACGAGATTGCTGAAGGTTGAAGAAATTAATGTGTGGCGCAAGTAGGCTGCTGAAGAACTCAATTCTTTGGAGCGCGGCGGCAACGACGCCGCTTTGGATATTGCTCGGACCTCAGAAGGTACAGAGAAATGGCGTCGCTCCAAAGCGGCGTCGCAGCCGCCGCACTCCAAATTTCGAGCACTCTGCTGAATCAAGCATTCCGCTTTTCCACATTCGTGGTTACCAAGCCTCAGGCGATCGTGATCTCTTTGGCGAGATACACATTCTGAATCGCGTTCAATAGCCCAATGCCTTCCTCCATCGGACGCTGGAAGGCCTTGCGGCCGGAGATCAGGCCCGTACCGCCGCCGCGTTTGTTGATAACCGCGGTGCGTACAGCATCGGCCAGATCGCTCGCGCCTTTTGATTCGCCGCCCGAATTTATCAAACCACAACGGCCCATAAAACAGTTGGCTACCTGATAGCGAACCAGATCGATCGGATTGTCAGTGGTCAGCTTTTCGTAAACCAGCTTGCTGGTCTTGCCGTACGAGCCGCCGAGTTCCTTGGCCACGGCCATATAGCCGCCATTTAACGTTGGTAGTTTTTGCTTGATGATGTCGGCCTGAATCGTCACGCCCAGATGATTGGCCTGGCTGGTCAGATCCGCGGCCGTATGGAAGTCTGCTTCGGCGGTCTTGAATTTCGGACTGCGCAGGTAACACCACAGGATCGTTGCCATGCCCAATTCATGAGCCTCAGCAAACGCGCGGCTGACTTCGACGATTTGCCTGGTCGATTCATCAGAACCGAAATAAATTGTGGCGCCCACCGCCACCGCGCCCATGTTATGCGCTTCCTTCACCGTGCCGAAGAACACCTGATCGAACTTGTTTGGCGCCGTCAACAACTCGTTGTGATTGATCTTCACGATGAAGGGAATTTTGTGCGCATACTTGCGCGCGACTACCCCGAGCACGCCGTAGGTCGAAGCCACGGCGTTACAGCCCCCTTCGATGGCCAGCTTCACAATATTTGCGGGATCAAAGTACTCCGGATTCGGCGCAAATGAGGCGCCGGCCGAGTGCTCGATGCCCTGGTCCACCGGCAGGATTGAAAGGTAACCGGTACCCGCCAATCGACCACAATCGAAAAGCGCCTGCAGCGAACGCAACACCGATGGCGGACGATCGGAATAAGCCCAAACTCGATCGATAAAGTCAGGGCCCGGCAGACTGATCTGGTCGCTGGGAATACCCTGAGACTTGTGCTCGAGCAGCGATCCCGCATCTGCTCCGAGCAGCTCTTCAATGTTCGCCAACGTAGTTTCCGATCGTTTTAGTTCGGTGGCCATGGCTTTGCTTTCTTCCTCCTCGGGTTGTGGCAGTGGGCTGGGGCTTAGCCTCTCTTTAAGCTCGGTTGCTGGTGCGAGGCTCGAATTATACACACTGGCTGCTGGGCTTAGCCAGCGCGCGCTCTCCGCGCGTCGCCGTTTAGACAGGGCACTTGTGCCCCTCGCTCGGGACGGCGGACAAGTCCGCTATCTAAACGGAGACGGTAATGAGTCCGCCCCGGCACAGCACTAGTCCGAGCCCTCGTTAACAGTCGGGCTACTGCCCCGTTTCACGCCGGGCAACGCTAGATTGAAAATGATCCATATTTCCGTAGAAGTTCGCTTGCTCCCGGTTTTGCTGTGCGCTAGAATTCGGCGTCGCTTCCTTAAAACGGCACTGTCGCCTGACGACGCCCAGCGCAGAATCGTTTCCTATTACTCGCGACCAGAATCCTTGCAGATCTCGCCGCGACTTGTTGAAAGGTACAAATGATGTTGCCCCGTGTTTCTTCTCTTCTCTCTTTGGCGATCTTCTGCTTAGCCATTGGTTTGTTTTCCTCTACTGCCCTGGCCGGCGGTGATAATTGGAAACCCGTCGAGCCGTCGGAACTCGCCTCGAAGACTCCGGTGGTCGAAAAGGACGCGGACGCCGAAGCCATCTTTTGGGAAGTCCGCCTCCTGGACGAGGTAGACAGTGGCTCGCCGCGCACGGTGCTCAGGCACTATCTGCGAATAAAGATCTTCACCGACCGCGGCCGCGAGACGCAGAGCCGCATCGACATTCCCTACCTGAAGAACTGGAGTATCAAGGACATCGCGGCCCGCACGATCAAACCCGACGGCACGATCGTTGAAGTCAAAAAAGACGATGTGTTTGAACGGACGATCGTCAAGAGCAGCGGGCTTAAGCTCAAAGCCAAATCATTTGCCATGCCCGGTGTTGAGCCGGGAGCGATTATCGAGTACCGCTGGCGTGAAGTGCGTAACGACCAAATCGCGTACTACATCAGACTGCAGTTCCAGCGTGATATACCCGTGCAGACTGTTAAGTACTACGTCAAACCCCTCAGCCTGCCAGGCTTTCCCTATGGCATGCGAGGCAAGGGCTTCGGTATGGACCTCTCGTTCAACAAAGAGAAGGACGGCTATTACAGTGCCACGCAAACCAACATGCCGGCTTTCCACGAAGAGCCACGCATGCCTCCAGAGGATGCGGTGCGGCCCTGGTTGTTGATTTATTACTCGGAAGACAAAAAACTAAGCGCGGAACAGTTCTGGAAGGATTATGGCAAAGAGACCTTTGAGACGAATAAGTCTCGCATGAAGGTCAACGACGAGGTGAAACAGGCAGCAGCGACGGCAATCGGCGACGCGTCGTCACCGCAACAGAAACTGGAAAGACTGTTTGAGTTTTGCCGCGCCAAGATCAAGAACGTGAACAGCGAGGGCTCCGGATTGTCAGCGGAAGAACGAGATAAATTCAAAGAGAACAAATCACCCGCGGACACACTCAGGCGCGGCATGGGAACCGGCAAGGACATCGATCTGCTGTTTGCGGCATTGGCGAATGCTGCAGGTTTCGAAGCGCGCATGGTAAGACTTGGCGACCGCAGTGATTTTTTCCTGGACAAATCGTTTCCGGATGACTATTTCATCCAGACTTACGACATTGCCGTGCGCCTGGGCGAGCAGTGGCTCTTTTACGACCCGGCGAGTACTTATGTGCCGCAGGGAATGCTGCGCTGGGAAGAAGAAGGACAAGACGCTCTGCTGTCCGATCCCAAGGAACCCGTCTGGATTAAGACTCCGCTTTCTCCTCCCGATCGCTCGAAGCAAAAGCGCACTGCCAAGTTGCGGCTGGCTGAAGATGGCGCGCTCGAAGGCGATGTGCGCATCGAGTATTACGGCCACTTCGCCGTTGAGAGAAAGAATGCCAACGACGGAGATTCTCAGTCGCAACGCGAAGAGACTTTGCGCAGCCTCGTGAAAGAACGAATGAGCACGGCCGAATTGTCGGAGATCAAGATCGATAACGTGAACGATCCGGCAAAACCCTTTGTCTATGCTTACCACGTTCGGGTTCCTGCTTATGCGCAGCGAACCGGCAAGCGAATCTTTCTGCAACCGGCTTTTTTTGAGTACGGCGCCGGCCCCATGTTTTCAGCGAGCACCAGAAAGAATGACGTCTATTTTCATTATCCATGGTCCGAAGACGATGAAGTCGAGATTGAACTTCCCAACGGTTACCTCCCGGACAGCGCCGAATCGCCCGCGCCATTCAGTGCTGGACCGATCAGCGAATACAAGCCCAGCATTGGCATCTCCAAGGATGGCAAGTTGCTGGTTTACAAGCGCAGCTTTTTCTTTGGCGGTGGCGGCAACATCATGTTCCCGGTCGCGGGCTACCCGCAGTTGAAGCGCTACTTCGACGTGCTGAATAAACAGGACAATCACACGATCACCTTGAAGCAAAGCGCCGCAACCGCCGCTTCGAAAAACTAGCAGGCTGCCGAAAAGTGATTACGATCCACGAAATTACACGAAGCAGCACGAAGCAGTACGAAAACGGCGCGGTTTTCTTAGTGTTATTTCGTGTTCGTTCGTATGACTTCGTGGATCGCGCAGGATTCTTTGATCTATACATCTTGTTTTTTCAGCAGCCTGCTAAACGGAAATTGATTTTAGGGATTTTCAGCAGCCTGCCGGGACAATTACCGCGGTCACCTCGTGGAGTTTGTAGAGGAGAAATATGATCAGACGGCTTGTACTACTTTGCGCCCTGATGCTGGCGGCTGTTCCGGTCATGGCTGCCGGAGACGATGCACCCGCCTGGTTGCGCCAGGCGGCGCAGCTAAGCTTGCCCACCTACGAGAAGAGTGTCGCGATGGCCGTGCTCGTCGACGACTCGACGGTGACGGTCAGCGACGACGGCCGCGTAACGCGCAGTTCCACTTTCGCGGTGCGCATCCTTAATCGAGAGGGCCGCGGCTATGCCCAGGCCGTGGACGTCTACGAAACCGACACAGGTAAAGTGCGGGAAATGCACGCCTGGTTAATCCGGCCTTCCGGCCAGGTAAAGAGCTACGGCAAAAACGAAATCAGCGATGAAGCCGAACTCAACGACGTCTATGACGAGTCGCGCATGAAGCGGATTTCGGCGGTTGACGACGCCGAACCCGGAGCGGTCTTTGGCTTCCAGACGATCACTGAATCGCGACCCTATTTCAACCAACTGTTCTGGTATTTCCAGTCGGGAATTTCACCGGTTGTCGCTTCGCGTCTGACGCTGGTCCTGCCAAATGGTTGGCGCGCTAACGGGATCACCTTTAACCATGCGACCGTGGAACCGGCGGTTAATGGCACTTCCTATGCCTGGGAATTGCGAGACCTGCCGGCAGTTGAACGCGAACCATCCAGTCCTCATGATCTCGCGCCGCGGATGGAAGTGAAATACTCTCCTGCCGAAGGGACGAGGCCTGGGGCTGCGAAAGTCTTCGATAGCTGGCCCGAGTTATCGCGTTGGTATACCGAATTGTCCGGCCCACAGTCGGCTCCAGACGAAAGGATCGCCGCCAAAGCCCGCGAGCTGACTGCCAATGCCAGGACTGAAATGGAAAAGGTGCGGGCCATCGGCACCTACGTGCAAAACATTCAGTACATCTCGATCCAGATCGGAGTCGGACGCTGGCGACCGCACGCCGCCGCTCAGGTATTCGCCAAGTCGTACGGTGACTGTAAAGACAAGGCCAACCTGATGCGCGCCATGCTCAAGTCCCTGGATATCGAATCCTTTCCGGTCCTGATCTTTTCCGGCGATCCTAACCGGGTGCGCGAAGCGTGGCCGTCCCCTTTGCAATTCAATCACTGCATCGTCGCCATTAAGCTCAAGGAAGATTCCCAGGTCGCGGCAATTCTGCAGCACCCAAAGATGGGCCGGCTGCTGATCTTCGACGCGACCGATGACGACACGCCTGTTGGAGACTTGCCAGAGCATGAGCAGGGCAGCTTCGCGCTGGTTGCCGCCGGTGAGGATGGTGGATTGTTGCGCATGCCCACGACGGCGCCCGAGGCAAATGAACTGCGACGGACAGCGGAGGTTCAACTGGCCGCCGACGGATCGATCACGGCTGTCGTTCGGGAAAAAGCCATCGGCCAATCCGCCGTCGGCTATCGCCGCGAGTTTCGTCATCTCTCGCGACCGGAATATCTGAAGACAATCGAAGGCTGGGTCACTTACGGAGCAACGTCCTCGAAGGTCACCAAGGTGGAACCCGCCGATGATCTCCGTGCAGGGCGCTTCGACCTTGATATCGAGTTTTCAGCCGCTGCTTACGGGCAATTGATGCAGAATCGACTATTGGTTTTTAAGCCGGCGATCATCAGCCGCAGTGAAGCATTGACGTTGACCAAGGCGAAGAGAAGGTATCCCGTGGTTATCTCTTCACGAGCCTTCAGCGAAACTGTGCGGGTCAAGTTACCGGCAGGTTTTGAAGTGGATGAACTCCCCGATGCGGTCAAACTTGATATGCCGTTCGGCTCTTACAAGACAAGTTATGAGGTAAAAAACGGTGAACTGATTTTTACCAGGGATCTGGTGCAACGTGCGGGAACCATCCCTGCGGATCAGTACGATGCCGTGCGCAGCTTCTTCGAAAAGATTCGCACCGCGGAAGGAGCGCCGGTGGTGCTGGCGAGGAAGTAGAAAAAGCGAGTGATCACTTTAGCGAGGGAAGCATAACGTCTGCCACAGTAAGCGTGGCCCAACGAAATCCAAGTAAGCCCGCGTGGCGGGCGACAGCATAAAGCCTGGGGTGGAGCGTAGCGGAACCCCAGGGACTTTCGGATTTAAGTACAACAGCCCGCAGAGCGGGCGACAGCCGGAATCACGACGCTGTCGCCCGCTCCGCGGGCTGACTAATCTTCGGGCAACTAACCTGGGGTTCCGCTGGCGCTCCACCCCAGGCTTTATGCTGCCGCCAGCTCCGCAGGCTGGAACTCAGCGGATAGGGTTCATCACTGCGAGGTCAAACTTAAGAAAGCGTCTCGCAGAACCGCCGCTACACTTCCGGCCGCGACTGAATAAGTGCGGAAATCGAAAGTGGTGACAATGGCCAGTCCCAGGCTGCCTGAGGAAAGAAAAATTTCATCGGCGTCGGTCAGATCAGCCATTTCGTAAACACCCTCAATCAGTGGAATGAAGTGCTCGCGGGCGAGCTTGATTACGGCGCCACGAGTGATACCGGCCAAGGCGCCGGTACTCAGCGCCGGCGTGTGAATGGTTCCTTCCCTGACCCAGAAGATGTTGGCCATCGTCGCCGACACTACTTCGCCGCGCTCGTTGAGCATCACCGCCTCGTCGAAATCCCGCGCGTGCGCTTCTTCCCACGACAACACGTGGTCCAGGTAATTCAAACTCTTGATGCCAGTGAGCGGCGAGAAAGTATTCAGCCGAAATGGCGAGACGGCGAGCGAGACTCCAGCCGGCGGAAGTTTCTGAAGCTCGCCCGTCATGATCAGAAGGTCGGTCTTGCGCGGACCGGGCGGACTGACCTGCCAGACATGACGGCTGCTGCGAGCGAGCAGAACCACGCGCGCGCGGCCGGTATTGACGCGATTCACTGAAATCAGTTTGTGCAGTGCGAGTCCCACGTCTTTTTCGCTCAACCCGGCGCAACTGATACCCAGGCGGCCGGCATGATCGGACAGGCGCTGCCAATGATCGGGCCAGAGAAATGGATGGCTGTTGTAGATGGCCACGGTGGTGAAGACGCCGCGCCCGTAGAGCATTGCCGAGGAGACAGGAGCGACCCGCGCCTTGGCGGCCTCGACCATGCTCTTGTTGAGGTAAATGATCGGGTGCATAGATGCCAGATGGTGGATGTTAGATGGCGGATGTTCGACCATGCAGATGTTAGATGGCAGATGCTAGATATTAGATCCGTGGACTAACATCTGCCATCTAACATCCGCCATCTATGCACCGCCCGCTGCCAAAGCTTCCGCACCCAGCTTCTTTCCCAGCGATGTTTGCCAAACGCTTTCAAGATCCGCGATGCCCAGGTTAATGACTTCTGCTCCCTGAACCTTGATCGCCAGTCGCACACCTTTGGTCACGCCAAGAATGGTGAACGGACAGTCCCGGCGCCCGGCAATCTCCCTGATCGCCTCGGCGGAACTTTGCGCGCAGCTAATGATGATGCGCGAGGGAGACTCGCTAAAGAGCACGCTGGTCGATGGCAGGGAGAGCAGGTCATCGAACTCGACCTGCGCGCCAACCGCCGCCGTATTCAACGAGGCAAAGCAACACTCAGCCAGGGCGACGCTGATTCCGCCCTCGGAACAATCGTGAGCCGAATTCAGCAAGCCAGCCTCGGCGGCTTCGAGGCAGGTTTGCTGAACAGCAAGTTCCCGCTCGAGATCGATTCCAGGCACCTGGCCGTTCGCAATCATCGCTTCCGTCGATTGCCCCTCGACGACAGCGGCGTATTCGCTGATGGACAGATCGTCCTTTGTTTCACCCAAAAGGACGATGACGTCGCCTTCGTGCTTGAAGCCGGGCTGAATCACTCGGCGCACGTCTTCGATCAAACCAACCATGCCGATCACCGGAGTCGGCAAAATGCCTCGCCCTTCGGTTTCGTTGTAGAAGGAAACGTTGCCCGAAACTACCGGCGTCTTGAGCAGGCGACAGACTTCGGCCATCCCGTCGATTACCTCGGAAAAAGACCACATCACCTCCGGCCGTTCCGGAGAGGCAAAGTTCAGGCAGTTGGTAACCGCTATGGGCCGGGCGCCGACACAAACGACGTTGCGCGCCGCTTCAGCCACCACAAGTTTTGCGCCTTCGCGCGGATTCGCGGCGCAGTAGCGACCGTTGCCGTCAAGCGACATTGCCAGCGCGCGCCGAGTCTCCTTGATGCGCACCACGCCCGCATCAGCGCCCGGCAGTACGGCGGTGTTGGTGCGGACCATGTGATCGTATTGGCGATAGACCCATTTCTTTGAGGCGATGTTGGGCGAAGCGATCAATTGCAAAAGAGACGCGTTAAAGTCTGGAGTCTGGAGTCTGGAGTCTGGAGTCCGCGGGCTCGATCCTTGCCAATCACCTTCCGGCTTGAGACCTGCGACGCGGGACTCGCCATTGTGCGGCCCGGACTCACGACTCTCGACTCCAGACTCCGGACTTTTCATTGGGCGTTCGTAGATGGGCGCTTCGTCGGTGAGCGCGGAAACCGGAATGTTCGCCACTGTCTCGCCGTTATGAATCACGCGCATCGAATGATCGTCGCGCACGCGCCCGATCACGACTGCGTCCAGGTCCCACTTGCGAAAGATATCGACAACCTCGCGCTCGCGCCCGCTGTGCGCCACGATGAGCATGCGCTCCTGAGACTCAGAGAGCAGCATCTCGTACGCCGACATTCCTGTTTCACGTTGCGGTACCAGGGAAAGATCGAGCTCGATTCCGGTGTTCGCGCGCGCGGCCATCTCGCACGACGAAGAAGTCAAACCAGCCGCGCCCATATCCTGAATTCCGGCCACCGCGCCACTGCGCATTGCCTCGAGGCAGGCTTCCAGCAAAAGCTTTTCCAGAAACGGATCGCCGACCTGGACCGTTGGCCGTTTCGCGAGAGCTTCATCGTCAAACTCCGCAGAAGCCATCGTGGCTCCATGAATTCCGTCGCGTCCGGTCTTGGCGCCGACATACAACACCGGATTACCGATCCCTGCGGCTTTGCCGAAGAAAATCTGATCGTGACGGACCAGCCCGAGAGCAAAAGCATTGACCAGCGGATTGAGTGCGTAGGCATCATCAAAGGCCACTTCACCACCGATGGTGGGCACGCCAAACGCGTTACCGTAATGCGCAATACCCGCCACCACGCCAGCCAGGAGCGATCGATTACGCCGGCCGTGGCGCGCATGGTCCAGCGAGCCAAAACGCAAACTGTTCATGGCCGCCACGGGGCGCGCTCCCATCGTGAAGATGTCGCGCAGAATACCGCCCACGCCAGTGGCAGCTCCCTGAAACGGTTCGATGAATGAAGGATGATTGTGCGATTCGATCTTAAAGGCGGCGCACCAGCCGTCGCCCAGATCGACTACGCCGGCATTCTCTCCCGGGGGCACGATCACTCGCTCGCCCTTCGTCGGCAGTCTGCGCAAGTGCACCCGCGACGATTTGTACGAACAGTGCTCGGACCACATCACCGAGAAGATGCCGAGTTCCACGAGCGTCGGTTCGCGTCCCAGCAACTGTTGAATGCGGGAGAACTCGGCCTGGATAAGATTGTGAGCGGAAATTATTTCGGGAGTGATCGGCTGCATAGTTAGTAGGCAGAAGGCAGAAAGCAGAAGGCAGCAGAACCCGCGTTCTGCCTTTTGCCTACTGCTTACTGCCTACTAATTTTTCAATCGCTTCTCGCAGTTCCGGAGTCTTCACGCGACCATAATGCCTGAATACAACCTTACCTTGCGCGTCGTAGAGAAAGGTCGCCGGTAAGGCGCCGCCCCAGTCTTTATCCACCGCCATGATCACCGGTTCGGGATCATTGACGTTCAGCAAATAGACGGGCATGGTTGCTTTCATCTGCCGAAGAAACTCGGGCACCGTGCTTTTGATGTCGGCCGTATCGTCCAGGGAAATCGCGATAAAGTCCAGGCCCTTGCCTCGGTAATCCTGGTCCACCTTGACCAGATCGGGAAACTCGTCGCGACAGGGATCACACCAGGTGGCCCAGAAGTTTATGAGCAACGGCTTTGTTTGCCGGTCACTCGAAATCAGCTTCTTGACTCCTTCAAGATCGACTAAACGAATAGCCTGCGGCGTTGCCGGGTGGGCCTTCGTTTGGCTCGACTGGACGGTCTGACTGCCCCGCCTCAAACCAACCGCGGCGGTGTCGCGGCTACTTGAAAGCACGGACACCGCAAAGCCGGAGACGATTGCAGAGCAGGCAATGATAAAAGGCAACAGTTTACGCATCATATTCACACGCGCTTGATCGAACAGCCGAACGCCAGCGACGTGGTCTTTTGAATGGGCTTTCCCGCCAACGCCGAATCCAACGCGTCACGCAAGTCATTCGATTCGACTTTCGCGGTATCGGTGCTGTTGTCGATGCGCCCATGATAGAGCAGTTTGTTGCCGGCATCGATGTAATAGGCTTCGGGCGTATGCTGCGCGCCCAGGAGGTCGGCAATCTTATTACCCGGATCTTTGAGGATCGTAAAGCTCAAGTGCTTGGCGGCGGCGTGTTCTTTTACCGCTTCGGCCGATTCAGTTTTGTTGGCGTTGATGCCAATGACATTGATGCCGCGCGCGCTGTAGTCATCAGCCAGCTTCGACATCCGATCGTTGTAGGCATTCGAGATCGGGCACTGTACCGAAACGAAGATGACCACCACACCGTTTTTACCTTTCAGGGAGTTCAAGCTGTGGTCTTTTCCATCCGTATCGGGAAGGGTAAAGTCTCCAATCGTGGCCCCAATTGCCGGGGACATTGCCGCGTCTGAGGACTTGCCGCTGCCGGCCATCACTGCACCTGCCAGAATCAATAACATCGCTGCAAAGAGAGCGAAAGCGTACTGCTTTTTCATCACACAAAACTCCTTTCCGAAATCGCTAGTGAACGGGATTGAGTAAGAAGATTAGCAGTCAGTTGTTAGAGGTGGCAAGCTGGGCCAATCGCCGAGTAGTGGTGCGATTATGTATCGGTGCTTTCTGATAGCCCTCGCAAACTTGCGACGCCTGTGCGCAGCGGGCGCGCTGTTGGAAGTAATCATCGGGCTTGATGCGGCGCGCGATCGATCAGAGCTGGAGCGGTTGCAGATACAGGAACTCTCGCTTTCGCACGTCGACTCGGTGCTCGCTGAGCGTTACGGTCGCGCGGGTTTTGAGATAACGGAAAGAGGCGAACGATTGCCGGCGAACTGGCCCGACCTGCAAACCTCATGGGCCAAACGTTTGTCGCGGAGTTCCTCGCGGTCATTGATCTACATCATTGCCCGAGCGGTGAATATAACCGAATCCTTAGTCGACCAGGTGTTCCCTGCAACAGGCGTCTGAAAAGCGAAGAGGAGCAATCAAGAATACGCAGACGATCCACGAACAGACACGAATAACTCGAGATCACACGAAGCAGGACGTTCTTGTTTCGTGTGCTTTCGTGGATCGTAAAAACCGAACAACTATTTGTTACGAGAACTCCAGCGAGGCTAAAGCCTCAGACCGACAAGAAAGCCTTTGCGTCTTTGCGTGAAATCCATGGGCATGTCATCGCTCAACTTGCAAAAGCATCTCACGCAAAGGCGCAAAGCACGCAAAGGAAGAAGCCGACCCAAAAACTTGATCCATTCGCCTCAAGTTTTGTCGAAAAAGAAATCTAGAGTCAGGAGACTAGCGTGCTGCGGTCCGCGAAGCGAAGAGCACAAGAACAGTCAGGGCTATTGTCACCGCCGCAGACAACAAACAAAACTGGCAGAAGTGGTGAATGACGAACGCTTGCAGGTAGGTAAGCACGAGCGTCGTTAGAAACATCAGACCGACAAGCAAGCCCAGCAACTTGCCGACCAGTGGGTAACGAAAAGCAGCCAGAGTCGCCAGACTGAATACTGTGAAATACGCAATCGCGCCCAGTAGCGCCAGAGGAATGCCGTGCACCGTTGCATACGGGCTGCTGAGTACTTCGGAACAGCCGGAAATGACCGTGCAGCGAACGCTCTGTCCGGTGACGTGTTGGACAGTGAGATAGATTGCGTCCGCCAGGCCGACGAGAGAAACCAGGGCCGCAACGATGTAGAGGGTTACGGAAGTTCCGGGGGAAGTTGCAGATGAATTACTGGCCACAGTGAATAGTGTCGATGATCATTGCAGAGATTTCGATGATTTCGGTCGGTGAAAAAATGCGAGCGTTACCGCACGCTGAGCGGCAGTTGACAAAAGGCGGGCGGGACGCCCGCGCTCCCGGGTTATGGACCATTGGGATTCAGCGCTTTGTTTACCGCCGCTCGCAGACCCTCAACACTTCTGACCTGTTCCCAGGGAAGTTCGACTCCGTTAAGGAAGACCGTAGGCGTGCCCTTAACTCCCAATGAGTGGCCGCGCCGGCCGTCAAGAAACAGTCTCGTCTCGACGACTTCGTTGGTTTGGTCGCTCTTAAAACGCTCAACATCCAACCCGATTTTCCTGGCATAGTCTTCGAAAATCGGTCGCACATCAAAAGCCTCGGCCCAGGCCTTCTGATTTTCGTAGAGCATGTCATGCATTTCCCAGAACTTCCCCTGCATGCCCGCGGCTTCAGCGGCATGTGCTGCTTGAACCGCGTGCTCGTGCGGAGGCGTCAGCGGAAACTCGCGGAAGATTACCTGGAGCCTGGATCCGAACTCGCCCTCGACGGCCTTAAAATTCGGATAGACGCCGCCGCAAGCGGAACACTGAAAGTCGGCAAACTCTTCCACCGTCACGGGCGCGTTCGCCGGCCCGCGCGCATGTGCAGGCTCGGCGCCGGGCACGGCAGCGGTAGGTGTGCCGCCGTCCGGTGACGCCGAGGCCGGCGGAATTGCTTTGGCACTGTTCTGGGCCGAACCCTTCAAGTACAAGTAGAGCCCGACTCCAACGCTTAGGACGATGATGATGATGACGAAAGGTAATAAGCGTTTCATTGGCTCGGAGTGTCCTGATCTTTGTAACGCAAGCTGTTCGCTTGCGCTGGTGCATTACGCACACTTGAAATCGCAAATTGAGTTGCGACCAACGACGTCGCAAGCTAACAGCTTGCGTTACATTGGCTGCGCGCAGCCCTACGCCACGGCTGCCAGCGTGGCCTGAAGCGATCGAAAAATATCGCGGCCGTCGCTGGAACCGAGCAGCTCTTCGCAGGCACGTTCGGGATGCGGCATCAACCCCAACACGTTGCGTCCGCGGTTGCAGATACCCGCGATGTTATCGCGCGAGCCGTTGGGATTGGCCGCTTCGGTCACCCGGCCCTCTTTGTCGCAATAGCGAAACACAATCCGGTTGTTATCTTTCAGCTCGGCGAACGTTGCGTCGTCGCAAACATAGTTGCCTTCGGCATGCGCGATGGGCATGCGCCGTACGCTGCCGCGCTCTAACTCGTTTGTGAAAGGCGTATCGGCAGTTTCAGTGCGCACGAAGAGGTGTTCGCAGATAAAGTAGAGATCGCGATTGCGAATCAACGCGCCGGGCAGCAGTCCGGCCTCGCATAGAATCTGAAAGCCGTTGCAGATCCCCAGCACGAAGCGTCCACTGTCGGCGAACTTCCTGACCGAATTCATCACCGGCGAGAAACGCGCCAGGGCGCCGGCGCGCAGATAATCGCCGTAGGAAAATCCGCCGGGAATGATCACCGCATCATAAGTGCTGAGGTTTGTGTCTCGATGCCAGATAAAGTCTACCGGCTGGCCCACGTGTTTCGAGATCACGTGATAAGCATCGTGGTCGCAGTTTGAGCCGGGGAAAACAATGACGCCGAATTTCACGCTTCAATCTCCACGCGATAGTCTTCGATGATCGGATTGGAAAGCACCTCGGCAGCCATCCGGGTCGCGGATTCGAGAGCTTCGGCTGCGGCCAGTGAACTGTCGAGCGCGATCTCGAAATACTTGCCCTGACGAATGTCGGCTATGCGATCGAAGCCCAACAATTCGACTGAATGTTGAATCGCTTTGCCTTGCGGATCGAGTATACCGGGTTTGAGCGTTACGTAAACTTTAGCCTTCATTTGCGTCCATCCGATCAACTGGTCAAATTACCGATTTTTACCACGCGAGTCGCCTGCTGAAATCCGGGATTGCATAAGTATAGACGATGGGCTAAGATTCGCGCCAACTTTCGGGCCAGCCAAAGACCAGCACTCCTTTGCGCGGCGGTCCCGTTTGGAAACCTGTTGGCCCGCCGCTTCATGGAGGGTACGTCAACGCAAGCTTATCTAAATCGGTTTTGATCTGAAAAGGAGACTCGTTATGGATTCTGGTAAGTCCGCTTTGGGCCTTGATGGAAACCTCGCCGCCGCGCTCGGTTATCCGATTACCATCATTGCTATCATCAGTCTGGTCATGGAGAAAGAGAATCGCTTCGTGCGCTTTCATGCGGTGCAGTCGGTGATCATGCTGGTCGCCTGGATTGTCGTGCTCATCGTGCTGGTGATCATCAGCGTCGTCCTGGGTGTCATCGTCGGAGCAGCAGCCAGCGCTGCCGGCAGCGCCGGAGGGATCATCGGCCTGCTTCTTTGGCTGATCACATTCCTGGTGTGGCTGGTGCTTCCCCTGTTGTTCCTGGCCATTTTGATCTTTGCTGCGGTGAAAGCTTACGGTGGCAATTACTTCAAGATGCCGATCATTGGCAACATGGCTGAAAAATTCGCCGGCGGTCCCGCAAGCTAGAGACAAAACCGAAGCGACTTTACTGGGGAGCGTCAGACGTCGCCGCGCCAAACACGCGAGCGAAGATCGTGTCGACGTTCCGCAGGTAGGTGTCCATGGCAAATACGCGCGCGATCTGTTCCGCTGACAGATGCGCGCGTATCTCTTTGTCGGCAGAGAGCAACGACTGGAAATCGCCGCCCTCATCCCAAACCTTCATCGCGTTTCGCTGCACCCACTCGTAAGCTGTCTCTCTGGCCACGCCTTTCTGAGTCAAAGCGAGCAGCAACTGGCCGCTGAAGATCAGCCCGCGTGTCGCGTTCAGGTTTTCCAGCATGCGCTCCGGATAGACGACGAGGCCATCGACCAGCGAAGTCGTCTTCTGCAGCAGGTAATCGAGGGCGATGCTTGAATCCGGCAGCACCACGCGCTCGGCCGAGGAATGCGAGATGTCGCGTTCGTGCCAGAGCGCAATGTTTTCCAGGCCAACCAGACTGTTGGCGCGAACGACGCGGGCCAGACCGCAGATGCGTTCCGAAATAATCGGATTGCGCTTGTGCGGCATCGCGCTCGAGCCCTTCTGGCCTTTGCCGAAACGCTCCTGCGCCTCGCGCACCTCAGTTCGCTGCCAATGCCTGACCTGTAGCGCAAACTTGTCGAGCGAGGAGGCGACAAGTGCCAACGTCGAGAGGTATTCGGCGTAGGTATCGCGCTGGATAATCTGCGTGGAAACGGGCGCTGCTTTCAGGCCCAGACGCGCGCAGACCCTTTCTTCGACAACCGGATCCAGCAGAGCAAAGGCTCCGACGGCGCCACTGATTTTTCCGACCGACACGGCTGAGCGCGCCCTTTCCAGGCGCTCACGATTGCGCCGTATCTCGTCGAACCAAAGCGCGAAGGTCAAGCCAAAGGAGGTGGGCTCAGCGTGTATGCCATGGGTGCGACCCACTTGAGGTGTGCTTTTGAATTCAAGAGCCCGACGCTTGAGCACAGGCAGCAGCGCGTCAATCCTGGTAAGCAGCAGATCGCAGGAATCGCGCAAGAGCAACGCGTTGGCTGTGTCGACCACGTCCGAGGAGGTCAGGCCGTAGTGAACGAACCGGGCCGCGTCGCCAATCGATTCAGCCAGGTTAGTCGTGAACGCGATGACGTCGTGATTGGTCGTCTTTTCGATCTCGTTGATGCGATCGACGGAAAAGCTGGCGCGCGCTTTGATTTCAGCCACGGCCTCGCGCGGAATCGTGCCCATCTCTGCATGAACTTCGCAGACGGCAATTTCCACGTCGAGCCACTTTTGAAACTTGCTCTGTTCCGACCAGAGCGCGCCCATTTCCGGGAGGGTGTAGCGATCAATCATCTCTTTTAGAAGTCTGGAGTCGCGAGTCTGGAGTCTGGAGTCGCGAGTCCGGTAATGTCTGAAGTCCTTTAGCTCGCGAATGCCGACTCGCGACTCGAACTATCGGACTGGCGAAAAACGACTCTCGATTCTGGAGTCACGAGTCAGGATGGATTGCCACTGGTTCTTGACTCACGACTCGCGACTCCAGACTCGCGACTATTTCAATGCCGTTGAATTCACAAAGTATCTTGCCAGCAGAAAACGTCCATCGCGTTCGACGATGGTAAATGTTTCCATGCCTTCACTGCGTTCAAACCTGGTCTGGTACTGTAGCACGTATGAATGACCGGCCAATTGGCCATTCGAACTGCTCTGTTCCGATGCCGACAGAAGCGCTCGGTTCCCGGGTTTTCCCAGCTTAATTTTCAGAGTCTCGAACACTTTGTTCGATTGTTCGAGCGTCGCATCTCGGCGCCACTCGTCGGCCGCTTCATTGTAAATTTTTTCGTAGCGGCCCTCCGCCAGATCCTCACTGAAGGTTGTGATCAGCGTATCGACTTCCGGAGGAATGCCATTCCGACCTTTGAGCCCGCAGGAGGCAAACAATAGCACGGCAAACAGCAGGGCAACTGCGCCGGCAGTTTTGCGCTTATCAAATTTCATTGCTGAATTTGGCATCTCGGTGCGGCTCAGCCGCTCTCCAGTGCGGTAAGGCCCTGCCTTACCGATGGGGCAAGATCTCCGCCGCGGCTGCGCCGCTGGATAACAGGTCAGTACCGCCTGCGGTAGCGGGCGGGTGCGCTGCCATGCCGATTACCCACCCGCTACCGCAGGTGGTACTGACCTGTCGTGCAGAGCCGCACCCCGCGAATGACGAATGGAAACTGAAAGGTCTACCCAATCTACACCTCGATCCATGGCGTCGGCTCTTTGGGAAATGAAAGGGTGATCTGCGTGTCTGCGTGAAAGAGCGGCGAGCGTTCCTGCAGCGCCACTTCGGCAGTGATCTTGGCCAGATACGGATTGTTGGCGCGCTGCGAGAGATGCGCCAGGACGATGTGGTCCGCCGAGCCATCAAAGCCGTCGCGCAACCATTCAGCAATGTCCTCGTTCGAAATATGGCCCAGCCGCGACAGGATACGTTGCTTCAACTCCCAGGGATAGACTTCACACGCCTTCAACATATCGCGGCTGTGATTCGACTCGATCACCACCGCGGCGCAACCGCGCAGGCGTTCAGTGATCAGGGTGGTGATGTGGCCAAAATCCAGCAGCGTGGCAATCTTCACTCCGGCATGAGTGGCCGTAAAGCCGAAATTGTCCACGGCGTCATGAGGAATCGTGAAGGGATGAAAGTCGATCTCGCCGATGCGAAAGTCTCTGCTTGATTCGATTTCCTCGACGCGATCGCTCAGTACTTTGGCGCGCCGGCGCGGTTCCTCATTACTGACGCCGAAGCGTTCGCTGATGTAGGCCTCGCGTGTTTTTCGTGAGATGTAAACGGGGCAGTCCAGCATCTTCGAGAGCACGCGCAAGCCGCCGCAATGATCGCCGTGTTCGTGCGTGACCACTATGCCGTCCAGCCGCTTGGCGTCTTCACCGAGTTGGGCCACGCGGCGCACGACCTCGCGGGTGCTCAATCCGGCGTCAATCAAGACGCGCGTCTCACCAGCCACAATCAGAATCGCGTTGCCGGTCGAGCCGCTGCCAAGAACGCTAAGTTTCATTTGCAGAATGTCCGACAAACTTCAGTTTGTCGTTAGTCAGGATAGAGGCTTCTTTGTCAGAGTCACGACAAACTGAAGTTTGTCGGACATTAATCAGATCTCCAGCCGCGATCGATCGACGCGAAACCCGTTCAGGTTTCCCAGCGCTCCCAGGGCCATAGCTTCGGACTGAAAGTATTTTCGCGCGACCTGCTGCAAATCATCGGGGGTGATCTGGTCCAGGCGCTCGATCACTTCCTCAGGCGAGATGCGCCGGTGGTGAATAATCTCCTGGCGAGCCAGAGTGCTCGCGCGCGCGCTGGAAGACTCCAGTCCCAGCAGGATCGACGAAACGGCCTGATCCCGGGCCAGCTTTAGTTCTTCAACCGGAATAGGTTCATTGACGACCCGACGCATCTCCGCCAAAGAAATGTCGACTACTTCATCCAAATGGCCGGGAGATGTTCCGGCAAAGATCGAGAACACGCCGACGTCTGAAAAGGTACTGCCTCCGGCGCCCACCGAATAAGCGAGTCCTCGCTCTTCGCGAATTTTCTGCCAGAGTCTGCTTGAGGTGCCGCCGCCCAGAACTGACGCCAACATCCCTGCGGCATAACGCTCTTCGTCCAGCGATGAAGGCCAGGGCGCGGCGATGACCAGATGCGCCTGTTCCAGCTCTTCCTTCTGTTCGATCAGGATTGGCGCCGCAGCGGTCGAAGATTCGATTCGCGGCTTGACGGATTTAACAGCGGAACCACCATTGCTGTTTGCAAAGGCTCGCCCGACAAGATCGACCAACTGGTCATGCGCGACGTTTCCCGCGGCGGCAATGACCAGGTTGTGAGCGGAAAACTCGGATGCGTGAAAGGACGCGGTCTTTTCGTGATCAAAGGAAGTGACGGTTTCTGCAGTACCCTCGATGGGCCGGCCGAGCGGTTGCTCGGGGAAATAGGCGGCGTTGAAAAGCTCAACCAGCAATTCGTCCGGCGTGTCCTCGAGCATTTTCATCTCTTCAAGGATGACCTTTTGCTCGCGCTCCAGATCCGTTGGGTCGAAACGTGGATGAGCCAGCAGATCCGCAATCAAATCAAACGCCAGCGGCAAATTTGTGTCGGCTACCTTGACCGAGAATCCCGTCAATTCGTGCGTCGTGTAAGCGTCAAGGTGCCCTCCCAGCCGGTCTGACTCAACCGCAATATCATAAGCTGAGCGGCGCGCCGTACCCTTGAAAACCGCGTGCTCGATGAAGTGACAGATGCCATTGAGTTCGGGCGATTCGTGTCGAGAGCCGCACCGTACCCAAATACCGGCCGTGACCGAGCGCAGGCCCGGCATGTGCTCAGTCAGCACAGAGATACCGTTCGGAAGTGTCGTTGACTGAACTACGTCGATCATCTTTTGAAACCTTGATCAGTAATCAATTGAGGGGGACCGTCTTCGCGAAGATGAGATCGTAACACGGCCCAAAACGAGGGGCAAAGGGAGCTCTTCGGAAGGTACTGGTGCAGTTTGGTCTCTCATTCACACCGTGGCTTCAGCCCGGTGGTGAGCAGGCCTTCGGATTAGATTAGCCGTTTCAACGGCTTTCCCTCAGCAACAGGGAAAACCGTCAAAACGGTTCAGCATTTCTACGGCCGTCTGCTAACCACCGGGCTAAAGCCGCGGTGTGAATGAGACACTCTGCATACCAAACTGCGCCACTACCCGGAAGTAGCGAAATAATGAATGACGACGCTGAAATGATATCCGGAAACGGAAGAAACAGTATAATTTGTAATCCGGTAGGAGACTCTTTGTATGGAATAACTTAAGGCGTTGATGCGCCCCTTTTCTCTCTTGCTGATATTAAGCAACGCCATACTTTGAAAGAACTGGCCGCGCAAGTTCTTGCTAATGATGTCGCCGTCCACTTTGCAGAACATGGGAACGTGCTAAATGATGGAATCGCATAAACGGTGAGATTCGCGCTCGTTAGAAATGAGAGAGCGGAAGCCTTTCCCGACGCTCTTGCAACCTGTGCCTTTTGCGGTGGAGGCATGGTAGCCAAGTGTGGCGGGAAGGTGGCCTGGCATTGGGCACACACGCCGAAGCGACAATGTGATCCGTGGTGGGAGAACGAGACGGACTGGCACCGCGAGTGGAAGAATCGCTTTCCACTCGCATGGCAAGAAGTCATTCATGTCGATCCCGCGACGGGAGAAAAACACATAGCTGACGTGAAAACGGATTTCGGGTTGACCATTGAATTCCAGAACTCCCCCATGGAGCGAGGCGAACGCGACTCTCGGGAGCAATTCTACGGATCGCTGATTTGGGTGATTAACGGGGACCGTTTTGATTTCAGGCTCACAGAATCCATGCCGGATCCGGACACTGCTCTCGGCAAAGAACTCAACTTCTTTCATCCGTACGCCTTTCGTCGGCGATCAAGCAACGATGACAGCATTTATTTCCGCGCCTGGGAGCGCGGAATCGAACAGTTCATCGCCGACGCGTCAAATGGGCACAAAGCATTCGAGTGGGCTCGCGCGCGTTCGGTATGGCTCGATGCCGGCTGTCCTGTATATTTCGACCTGGGCGGTAAAGATATCTGGCTTTTGGTGGGCCAGTTCACCAGGTACCTTGACCGGTGGAAGACCTTCAGAAGCGGAACGGTAAGAAGCATCAACAAGTCGGAATTCGTTGAGACGTTTCAGCGACGTGCAAGTAGCTAACCAGCGCAAGTGTTGGAAAGCACAACCCAGGGGATGGAGTCTGAACGCCTGTGTCGCGATAATGACGCTTGTCGCGACAGTCTCTTAGCCGCAGACAAAAGCAACCGGTGATCCCGCTTGAGCAACTTAGACGCAGGGAAACTATCAATCGTTGAGGCGCGGTCAATCGGTGACCAGCTTGACACAAATTGCTGCAATAGCGGAAAATAAACCGTTTTCAACTGGTTCCGGTCAAGTCTCCTCGCCTGAACCGCTCGCTTTCAATAGCAAGCTTTGGGCGTGCTTCTGGAGTAGCTTAAAACCTTTAAGAGATTCTTTCCCGAATTGCACAGGCCCACTCATCTCATCGCTTTAACCGCAGCTTCCGGAACTTCCCGGGGGCATATGGAGGAGTCGCCGCGATGAAAAAAGTACCGAGTCTTGGCGTAGCGGTGTCGTTGGCTTTGCTTTTCATGGTCCTGGACGCCCCTGCTGTTTTGGGAAATAAGGGAGCGTTGGCCACCATCGCCGGCTCCGTCAAAGACAGCAAAGGTAAACCGCTCGCAGGCGCCGTGGTGTCCCTAATCAAAGAGGGCGCAACAGAAATAGTAAAACAGACCACGACCAGATCCGATGGGACCTTCAGCACGAAAGTCTTGCCCGGTCGTTACGGTATCCGGGCAGTCGCAGCGGGTTTCAGCGAGGTTATTTTTGACAAGGTAGAAGTCCACGCGTCCCAGGAGTTGATCTACCGGTTCAATCTCGAGCCGGCGGGATCGGGCAGGACGCTCGTCGAGCGACGTCGCGATCGTGATGACGTCAAGTGGACCCTGAGATCCACGCAGGGCCGGCGCTCGATCTTTCAGGTTGGGGAAGACGAGGACGAAACCGTCAAAGCGGTCGTTGCCGCTGAAGCAGAGGCAAACGCTCAAAGCTCCTCTGACCCCAATTCTGAAGAGTCAGCCTCAGAGCCTGCTCATCGAACGAGAACTCAAGGTGTCGTAGAGAGTTATTTTGCGGCCAACAACCCGCAGACTCCCGGCGTACTGGGCATGAATTTCGCAGTAGCTACGCCCGCCACCGAGCACATCGATTTTATCTTTGTGGGTCAGATCGGTACCGGACCCGGAGCTCCCCAACGTCTCGAAGCAACCGGCCTGGTCCGCGCAGGACAACGTCATCGCCTGGCGGTTAGCGCGGGCGGGATGCGACCGGGCAGCGCGTTCCTGGTAAACCAGAGGGAAGAGCATCACGAAAACCTGGGCCAGCTTTCGGTGCGGGCCATCGACGAATGGATCGTCAGAGATGGCGTGGTCATCGTCCTGGGTCTGGACTATTCGCGTTTCCTCGGAGCAGGCGGTGCGCATTCGCTCAGTCCGCGAATTGGAGTGCAGTTTGATGCTAATGCCCGGACGCGCATCAAGGCTGCGTACGCTCCCGGCGGCGAGGAAGCCCACATGGAAAGCGTGGCCGGCTTTGAAGGCCATCAGGTCGTATTCAATGGCGCCAATGTCCAGCCAATCGCTTACGTGGATGGGCGAGCGATCATGGAGCGCAGCCGGCGCCTGGAGGTCGGCATCGAAAGGGTCCTCGATAACGAGTCCAGAATCGAGGCCACGACGTTTTTCGACACCACCTCGGGCCGTGGTGTTGGTTTGATGAGTCTGCCGATATCGGCTTTTTCCGGAACGTCGGGCGATGCCCTCCTGAGCATCGCGAATCAACAGGGCGCGGCGCGAGGCATCCGCGTACTCTACACTCGCAGGTTGAGCAGTGTCTGGACGGCCTCAGCCGGCTACTCATTTGGTCGCGGCCAACGACTTTCAGCTTCGGGCGTTACCTCGCCGGCGGACCTGTTCGCGAATGGCTTGTTCCAGACGGCCGCGGTTCAACTGGGCGCCGGTTTTGGCAGGGGTACTCACGTCCGCACCGTCTTTCGTTTCTCGAGCGACGCTACAGTCTTTGCGATCGATCCGTTCGCCGGTCGCCTGGGTGTCTACGATCCCTCATTGAGCATTCAGGTGACTCAGGAGTTGCCCAATTTTGGTCTGCCTGTTCGGGCTGAGGCGGTGATCGATGCGCGGAATCTGCTCGATTTCCAATCGAGTACCGAAAATGGCGAAAGCCTGACGCTAGTCAATACGACTCGCCGCTCGGTTCGCGGCGGTATCTCATTAAGGTTTTAAGGGGAAGTGGAAGTGCAAGCTGAGTAGTAGAAACGGGAGAACGTTTCCCTCTTTTCAGCTTACTCTCCGCTTCCCCTTTCTTTTCTCGCCGGTCCAGGAGGCTCTCCAAAAACTCGGACATAGTCCGAAATCTTGGATACGGTCGCTGCCTCGCACGCGAACTGGAAACTTGCCCCCGGCAGCGAGTGTGAATCGAGTTCTTCGGGCTTCAGGGACCCATTGTTAGTTTGTAATAGGTGCGGCTGAGCTTGGTTCTTGTCGAAAGCCCGAAATTCGAACGTGGGAACGTTGGTTGCCTGAACTGAGTCTGACGGAGAGTTAGAGAAACGTGAAGGGTTCAGTGCTTACAACTCGAGCGTGGTTGCTGCTGGTGGCGGCGGGTTTACTCGTGGCCGGCGGCGCCCTTAATTTTGCCCAGCGCGCAAAACTGCAGACACCGCTGACAGACGGAGTCACCTGGACCGACACGAAGGATGGCATCACCGCCGAAGTTGTTGGGCCCAATTCCGCTGGCGCGCGCGCGCACATCCTTGCCGGAGACCGCCTGATTGCCATCAGCCTGACGGGGGAACGAAGGGATGAAGTTTCGCGTGCCAGGGACATTCAGATTTATTTCAGTGAAGTTCGCGGTAACGGAGAGATTCATTACCTCATCGAGCGTCCTTCATATCCTGTGGAGAGCCGCCATTATTGGGCGGACATAGATCATCTCGACACTCTTAAGCAATGGACGCCGCTGGTTATCTACATCAATTTCGTCGGTCTCGTTTTCCTGCTGGTAGGATTTTTCGTTCTGTTCAAACAGGGTGGTCGCGCCCCGTTTGCTCTGCACTTCGCCACCGTTTGTCTGACAGCTTTTGTGTTCCTCTTCTTTACGCCACTCGGTATTTACAAGGACCTCGATCTGGCAATTGCGCTTTTGCGCAACATAGCACTAATTCTATTCGCGCCGCTGTTTCTGCATTTCTGCGCTCTTTATCCATCACGCCAACAATTGTTCAGCGAAAGACGGTGGCGGACAGTCGTCCCCTATCTGCCGGCAGTTGGCTTGATCTTGGTAGCCGGCTGGACATATCTGCGCACCGTCCTTGTAAGCGTGGTTCCAGGATTGAATCAGATTCCTGCATTCTCTGAGAAGTTTGTCGGTTGGTTTTATCGGGCCAGTATCGCGCACTTTTTGTTGGCGCTAATTGTCAGCGTGGCGTTGTTGATTATGACGCTCGCGCGCGCAAAATCTGCTGTTGTCAAACAACAGCTTAAGTGGGTTGTTTGGGGCTTGGCGCTGGCCATCGCTCCTTTCACTTTGCTCTACGGATTTGGTTACGTTTTGGGAGCGCAAAGTGATCCGTGGCTGGTCAACGCAGCGGTTCTGCCCTTGATTTTGATCCCCTTGTCGTTCGGCTATTCGGTTGTGCGCTATCGGCTGATGGACGTCGAGTTGGTTGTGCGACGCGTGTTTGCGTACGCGCTGACGAGTTTGACCATTGCTTTGGGGTTGGGCGCGGTTGTTTATTTCGGCGTGGTTTACGCACTGGGTAACGAAGAGGCCGGCACACCAGGTGTCATCACTCTGCGCGTAGTGCTCTCGATTGTCGCCATGGCCGCCATCGTGATGATTGCCGCTCCCGTGAAAAATTTTCTGCAGGAGCGAATCGACCGTCTGTTTTACGGCGCGCGTTACGACATGCGCAACAGCTTGCTGGACTTTGGCCGCACGCTTTCAGCCACTACGGCTCTGGAACCGCTGCTTGATGCTCTGGTAACCCGGCTGCGTGAAGTGATGAACGTGGAACGCACAGCCATCTTCATCGAAGACAGCGAGGCCGGCTCGGGCTATCGCGTGGCGCGTAGTGCGGGACTTTCCTCGGACCTGATCGTGCCCCCGGATTTTCGCGAGATGATTCGGATTCGCTCGGCCGAGAACGGAGTAGTGCGTACAGACGATCTCGATCTGGTACCGGAGACAACTGGCTTTGTGCGGCGCTCGCTTCACTATTACGTTCCCTGTGTGGTGCGCGGCCGGATGGTCGCTGTCATCGGCCTGGGTAGATCTGCCGACGG
>Ga0179594_10000050_pt1 | contig 50356 bp, 45 predicted proteins | sample CZOMad1_1_08_16f_FD_148625 | JGI IMG/M metagenome (GOLD analysis project Ga0179594, IMG submission 148625) | Vadose zone soil fungal communities from Angelo Coast Range Reserve, California, USA - CZOMad1_1_08_16fungal (Illumina Assembly) | ecosystem: Environmental > Terrestrial > Soil > Vadose...
TCCTCGGCATTCCGCTCGCCTTGTCATTTGGGCGCCGAGGTACGGTGATCGCTCTCTGTTCCGCGGTGGGAGTCAGCCTGGCCTACTGGGGTATCGGCGGTGGGTTTCAACAACTCGGTAATCACGGTTTGTTGCCGCCTGCTGTTGCCGGGTGGGCGCCGGCGATCATTTTTGCCGCGGGCGGTACATACTTCCTTTCGCGGATTCGGACGTGATGCTGATCAGAACCACCTGCGGTAGCGGGTGGTTGAAATGATCTCAGCACCCTTGCTCAGAACTGGAGGAAGAATTATCCGCGTGCATCCGCGGCCAATTCTTCCCTTATTTCCAAGCAAGCGTGATGAGATTCATTCAACCACCCGCTACCGCAGGTGGTTCTGACGCGTTTGCTTAGGTGCCTTGCTCCCAACTGGAAATGTATTCCATCTGTTCCGCGGTTAGAGTGTCAATCGCCAGGCCCAGAGCGCGCAGTTTCAGACTTGCGATTTCGGTGTCGACCTCTTTCGGCAGCAGGTGGACACCCGCTGCGAGCTTGCCCTTGTTCTTCACCAGGTACTCAACCGACAACGCCTGATTCGCAAAACTCATATCCATTACGCTGGCAGGATGACCCTCGGCTGCGGCGAGATTGATCAGGCGACCCTCTCCCAAGACGATAACGCGATTGCCGGAATGCTTCAGTTTGTATTCTTCTACGAAGGGCCTCATGTTCGCCGGGGCTTCGGACATTTCCGCAAGCGCGACCAGGTTAAGCTCCAAATCGAAGTGGCCGCTGTTGCAAACAATCGCGCCGTCCTTCATCTCGGCAAAGTGTTCGCCGTCAATAACGTGACGGTTGCCGGTAACAGTGACGAAAATATCGCCTAGCGGAGCAGCCTTGGCGATGGGCATGACGCGAAAACCATCCATTACCGCTTCGACGGCCTTAATGGCATCGACTTCGGTAACGATGACGTTCGCGCCCATTCCACGAGCCCTGAGCGCGACACCCTTTCCGCACCAGCCATAACCAACCACCACGAGATTACGACCCGCAAGCAGTATGTTGGTCGCGCGAATGATGCCGTCGAGCGTTGATTGACCTGTGCCGTAACGGTTGTCAAAAAAGTGTTTTGTCTGCGCGTCGTTTACAGCGATGGAAGGGAAGGTAAGCACACCCGCTGTTGCCATCGACTTCAGCCGCTGGATGCCGGTTGTGGTTTCCTCAGTCGAACCGATCAACTCCTTAACCTGATCGCGACGCTCCTTGATCAGAGTCGCCACGACATCCGAACCGTCATCAATCACGATCTCCGGATGAGAATCCAGGGCGGTTCTGACGTGCCGGTTATAGGTTTCAGTAGACTCGCCCTTGATGGCAAAGACAGGGATACCCCAATCACTCACCAGCGAAGCCGCAACATCGTCCTGTGTGGAAAGGGGATTGGAAGCAATCAGCACAGCTTCAGCGCCGCCCGCCTGCAGGGCTCGAGCAAGATTGGCCGTCTCTGTGGTGATGTGAGCACAGGCGACCAGCTTCACGCCCTGCAAAGGCTTTTCGTTTCCGAATCTTTCTCGGATCAAGCGCAGGACGGGCATCTCACGCTCCGCCCATTCGATTCGCTTCTTGCCTTGCTCTGCGAGGCTAATGTCCTTTACGTCGTATTCAAGTGAACGCGTTGTTGCAGTCATCCAATTATCCTCTTCAAATGTGATTGCGAGATTCCAAAATTTTCGCAGATCGAGCACTTGTCAGTACCACCTGCGGTAGCGGGTGGGTGGTCGTTAGTCGAGCGACCGCGGAGCTTGAGACCCGCCCGCTACCGCAGGCGGTACTGACAAGATCCGCGTTTATTCAAGAAAAGTTTCAAACACCAGCAGCGGCGCGCAATGCTTCTGCTTTGTCGGCCTTCTCCCAGGTGAATCCGTGCTCGTCGCGGCCAAAGTGGCCGTACGCCGCGGTGGCCTGATAAATGGGCCGGCGCAAATTCAATTCGTCGATGATTCCGCGCGGAGTCATCGAAAAATGCTCGCGTACAAGTGTTGCCAGCTCACTTTCGCTCAGCCTGCCGGTACCGGACGTGTCGATCAAAACAGAGACTGGATCGGCAACGCCAATGGCGTAGGCGAGTTGGACCAGACAACGATCCGCCAAACCCGCGGCGACAATGTTCTTGGCAACGTAACGTGCCATGTACGCAGCGGAACGATCGACCTTCGTCGGATCTTTTCCCGAGAAGGCGCCGCCGCCGTGAGGCGCATAGCCGCCGTACGTGTCCACGATAATCTTACGGCCGGTCAGTCCGCAATCTCCCTGCGGACCGCCAGTAACAAACCTGCCGGTGGGATTGATGTGAAATTTGGTGTGCTCGTCCAGCAGCTCGCTGGAGACAGTATGCTTAATAACTTTGTCCTGGATTTCCGAACGGAGCTGTTCGTTGGTTACGTTCGGGTCATGCTGAGAAGAAATGACCACCGCATCAACTCTGAATGGTCGACCGTCTCTATACTCAACCGTGACTTGAGACTTACCGTCCGGCCGAAGATACGGGAGATCCCCAGACTTACGTACTTCGGAAAGCCTGCGCGCAAGCAGATGAGCGAGTTGAATCGGCAGCGGCATCAGTTCCGGCGTTTCGTTACAGGCAAAGCCAAACATCAGACCCTGGTCGCCGGCGCCCCCTGTATCGACGCCCATCGCAATATCCGGCGATTGCCGATCGAGTGCCGACAGCACGCTGCAGGTATCGCAATCAAAGCCGAATTTCGCTCGGGTGTAGCCGATCTCGCGAATCGTGTCGCGAGCCACCTTTGTGTAGTCAATGCGCGCATTGGTCGTGATTTCGCCGGCGACGACGACGAGACCTGTAGTTACCAAAGTCTCGCATGCCACGCGAGCGGTTGGATCCTCGGCTAAGGCGGCATCCAGTACCGCGTCGGAGATTTGGTCGGCAATTTTGTCTGGATGGCCCTCGGTAACGGACTCGGAAGTGAATAGATAACCTGATTGAATACTCAAGCAAACTCCTTGCTGGAAGTGGTAGAAGATGGCTTCAATGAAAAGACCGCGTACTCTAGCAGCCGCGATTTACCAGTGTCAAGCGGACCACTACTCCCAGTTGTGTCCCAAAGAATGTTGCTGGAAACAAAGGCGAAGCGGTGCAGTCGCCCAACTGTTAAGCAGGGCTGATGTGCGAGGTCCGAGCCCTCATTTATAGTCGGACTACTGCACCGTTGGCTGGCCAACAAAGAAACCGGGCCCCTCGAATCCGAGAGGCCCAGGGGCAAATACAGCTTAGCCCACCTAATCCTTGAGATACGTCTGTGCCAGGTTTTAAGGCGCAGCCTTCTTATGAGTCAGGATGTTGCAGGATTCAAACGCTGCCGTTGGGTCGATGGCCACGTTCCCTTCGTCGATATGCTGAATAATCCCAGCCTTATCGACCACAAACGTAGCGCGATTACCAAAGCCCTGCGCTTCGTTGAAAAGCCCGTAATCCTTGACCACTGTTCGTTTGAAATCGCTGAGGAGAGGAAATGTAACGCCGATGTCTTGCGCGAAGCGTTTGTTGGCGGGAACGCTGTCTACACTGATGCCGAAAACCTGTGTTTCTGTTCCTTCGAATTTGGCGATATCAGCCTGATACGCCTTTAGTTCTTTCGTTCAACCACCCGTGAAAGCCAGCACGTAAAACGCCAATACCACATTCTTCTTGCCTTTGAAGTCGCTCAGTTTGAATTTCTCACCGGTGGTGCTCGGCAAGGTGAAGTCAGGTGCGGGGTCGCCCACCTTCAGACTCGTCTTTGGCGGAGCCGGCTGTTGGCCGAAGGCGATCATCGCCGTGGTTATCAACAACAGACCGAGTCCGATAATTCTCTTGATCATCCTGTTGGTCTCCTTTCTGATTCTTCGAATAGCCGGCGCAGAGTCTACAACCTGCTCAATGATCTGACAACGTCGCACCTTCAAGCCGCCTGTTCGACAAGCTAAGTGCCAAACGCCGAACGCCGGCAGTGCAGTTGGGAAAAGAGTTGGGACTGATTCCTTGAGCTGGATTGGCCACAGAGACACAGAGTCACAGAGAACAGCCCAAATCAACTGGTGTTGTGTTTCTAAAGTTCGCGTAACAAATGGTTGTTCAGTTTCAGTCCCAGAGGGACGGAGTATTTATAGCCGATCTGAAGCTCCGGAGGCGCGACATAAATTGTTCCGAGCAAGGCATATTTCGCTCCTCCGGAGCTGAGATGGTTCGGTTCGAATTCTGGTTCTATAAATATTTCGTCCCTCTGGGAGTGAAAGCAGGAGCCCAGATTGACGGATTCATTTTTAAGCGAACTTTAGAAACACCACACTCGATCGTGAGAGCCATTTATATCTGAATTCTCTGTGTCTCCGTGCCTCTGTGGCCAATTGCTTGATGCTTTAGCCTAACACCAAGGTATGATTTCGATCTGAAAAGCCTGAATTCACCCGAAAGTATGACGACAACTCCGGCCACCGCGACTATCCTTACGCCCGAAATTCAAAAACCTATCAGGAGACGCAAACGATGAAAAAGACAGTCCTGAGTTTCGGGCTTATTTCTGGCGGCATCATGGCAGTAATGATGTTCGCCACCCTCCCTTTCACGGATTCAGCCTGGCTGCAATCGCATAGCATGTTCATCGGCTATACGACGATGGTCTTGTCGTTCATGCTGGTGTTCTTCGGCATCCGCTCCTATCGCGAGAACATTGGCGGTGGGACCATCACGTTCGGGCGGGCCTTCGCCATCGGCATTCTAATCACCCTCATCTCATCCGTTTTGTACGTAGTCACGTGGGAGATCATGTATTTTGGCGTGCCCAGCTTTGGTGAGAAATTCATGACCATGTGCGCCGCGCACATAAAGAACTCAGGCGCCAGCCCGGAAGCGATCCAAACCCAGCTCAATCAATTGAAGTATTTAGACAACCCCTTCATTAATGCGGCTATGACCTTTGCTGAGCCGTTCCCGGTTGGGTTAATCATCACGTTGGTTTCAGCCGCAATCCTGCGAAAGAAAACCAAAGCGCAATCGGGTGCCAGTCCCGCGACCGTCGAGGCGTGATTCAGACAACGCAACAACCGGGGCAGTTCCTGTGAAGAAAATCAAAGAGGTTAGGAGAGACTATGGCAAAAATAACAGGAATCGGCGGCGTATTCCTTGGTCGGAGTGAGCCGCTCGGAGAAGCAGGCTTAGGAACAGGGAGGCTGAGCTATCTTTCTTGGATACGATTACCACGGGGACTGCCAACCTGACGCTTTGGACGCATCCATCTCAAATCGAGTTCATAGCGCTCGAAAAACGGAGAGTCAAACTTTAACGAAGTTTTTGAGGAGGTTTATTCATGTCGAAATGGATCTTCGGCGCGGTCCTTTTCCTTGTTGCGGCTGTTACCTGGGCCCAGACAGGAAAATCCGACCCCAGGCTTCAATATGTTGGAGCAATCTCGATCAATTCTGCTAATCCGAAAGCATTAGCTGGTTGGTATACCGAAAAACTTGGGCTCGACGCCAGCTCTGAATATCACGGGCTCTATTATGGTACGCTCACTACGAAATCGGGCGATTTCCACCTGGGAATTCATCCCCTTCGCCCTGGAGCGAAAACAGGATCTCCAAACATCTCGATAACTCTCCGAGTCTCGGACTTCCGGGCATACATCTCTGATCTCAAGAGCCGAGGCAAACCCCGGGATGACGGGATGACGGGATGACGGGATGACATAATATGTATTATCAGACGCTACAAATATCAGCGCGGCTTCGAGAATTTCAAATCAATAGCTTTCTAAAATGAACGTTCAGCGCTATGGTTATGGCCTTATTCAATCCTTGTGGTCGGTGGCTTCTCTGCGCTGTTAGGGTTTCGATGCTGTTGGGGTTTATGGGAGTGAGTTTAAGATGTTAAGTACCAAGAGCAGTTTGCGCTGGCGGATTATTCTGGTCCTCACGTTTTCGCTCGTGCTTAGCGTTTGCGTGGCGGCGATTACTTCCGTGTTCGCCCATCGGAATGCGCCAGCCGGATCCGAACGGGTTCGCTCCTCTTCAGCGAGCATTGCACAACAACAAAACGCTCACCAATCAAACTCCGTCACGTCGCAAGCCGCTCCTGAAGTGAACGGTAAGATCGCGTTCACGAGCGAGCGCGACGGCAACTCTGAAATCTATTTGATGAATGCTGATGGTACCGACCAGATCAATCTCACAAACGATCCCGGGCCCGACGTCACGCCGGCCTGGTCGTTCAACGGCAAGAGGATCGCGTTCGCTAGTACACGCGATTCGGGTAGCTCTCACGTACCGCGCGACATCTACATTATGGACGCCGCCGGCCACCATATCGAAAACCTCACCAATAACACCTCAATATTCGACGTTAGGCTCTATGATCCATACTGGTGCCCCGCAGGAAACAAGATCGTCTTCATAAGCAATTTCCTGAGGGACTCTTCTAACTTAGTCATTAGCAACCTCGATGGCAGCGGCGTCAGGGGCTTCGACTCGAACTCCGAGGTGATTGCTCCCGCGTGGTCACCCGACGGCACCAGGCTCGCCTTCATTGCGCGCAATGGCGGCCAAATCCAGGACTCTCCCCGCTTTTATCTTTATGTTATTAACGCTGACGGTAGCGGGAAGACACGCGTTACCCTTGATCGACCTGCCTCCTTCTTCAAGTTCGCCGATTTAGGTGGACCAGCCTGGTCACCCGATGGGACCAAACTCGCTTTCGCTAATTCCCGAGACGGCAACGCAGAGATTTATGTTATCGATGCTGGCGGCGGAAATCCACAAAGGCTAACCACGAATTCATCTCAGGACGTTTTTCCCTCCTGGTCGCCCGACGGAACTATGATCGCCTTCGCCAGTAACCGTGAAGGGAATTTTGAGATTTATGTGATGAACGCGGACGGCAGCAATCAGAAACAAATCACCGACAACAACGCAGACAACTACGATCCCGTCTGGCAACCACTTTTGTCCACGGTGCTCGCACCGGTGCCGCCGACAATACAATTTGGCTCTCCAGCCTATCGCGTTAGCGAACCGCAGGATGCGATTAGTCCCGGCGACCCGCTAACCGTCACGCGTCTGGGAGATCTCAGTGGTGCGCAGGCGGTTGATTACGTGACCGCGGACGGTAATGCGCGATCCGGTTTTAACTATCTGGCTACTACTGGTTCCCTTCATTTTGCTCCCGGCGAAGGCACCAAGATCATTGCGTCCCCCGTGTTGCATAACGGCGTCATCGAGGGCGATTTGCAGTTCCATATCATCTTGCTGAATCCCGCAGGCGCCGGCCTCGGTGGGACGACGACAGCAGCCGTAACGATTACTGACATTGACATTCCCGTTCCCGGAAGAAATCAGCTTGATAATCCACAGTTCTTCGTCCACCAGCAATACCATGACTTTCTTAACCGCGAACCGGACGCCGCGGGCTTTGCCTATTGGACCAGTCAGATCACGCAATGCAACGGCGATCCTGTCTGTGAGCACAATCGGCGCATAGATGTGGCCGCTGCCTTCTTCATCTCGCAGGAGTTTCAGCAGTCCGGATTCTTCATCCAGGGTTTCTACAGAGCCTCGCTCGGCCGCCGGCCCGCGTTCTCAGAATTCAATACTGACCATAACGAAGTTGTCGGCGGCTCTGACCTCGAGTCGAGCAAGGTGAGTTTTGCTAACGCCTTCGTACAGCGCGCGGAGTTTTTGTCGCGTTATCCAGCGAGCCTGGATGGTCCAGGTTTTATCAACGCTTTGGCGGCGACCGTGCAACAGAACTCCGGAGTTGATCTCTCGGGCCAGCGCGCGGCGCTCACGGCGGACTTCATTGACTGCGTCAGCAACGGCGCTGCGCCGCCCGCGACGTGCCGGGCGCGTTCTATCAGAGAGATCGTGGAGCTTCCGGTTTTTGCGCAAGCGGAGTACAACCGGGCCTTCGTCCTGGCGGAGTATTTTGGTTTCCTGCACCGCGAACCGGATGCCGGGGGTTACGAGTTCTGGCTTAATGTGCTCGATAATCGCCAGCCGGGTAACTATCGTGGAATGGTCTGTTCCTTTATCACTTCCATTGAATACCAAATGCATTTTGGCGCATCTCCGACGCGCAGCAATAGCAACTGCGTGTTTTAGAAGCGGCCAGCTAGATCACCTTCCAGTGGTGCAGTAGCCCGACTGTAAAGGAGCGCTGGTATGACAGTCCGAGCCCTCCTTTACAGTCGGGCTACTGCACCGCTTCGCGTTTGATTCCTGGAAGCACACTTTACGACAGTACCGATCAGGGGCTTACTTGACGATGCTTAACCCATCGCCTAGAGTACGAGGTCTTTCGGTCGAAGGGCTAAGGCCGTAAATCTTCTGCCGAAGGTAAATCATCTCCTGAAGGCGAGGGTCTGAATAATCGCGTGGCTATCAAGGTCGAAAACCAATACGAAGGAAAATTGCCCAAGGGAACGATCGAGCTGATTGAGGGCGCGCTCGATGGTCTGCCGCGTGAACACACGCGCGGCATCGAGCGTGTGCGACTGGTTCAATCAATAACGGAACCGCGGCTCAAGAACATGGTCCAAGCCTCAGAACTGCCCGGGCTCTATCACCCGCGCCAGGGTCCCAAAGGGCCATGGCTCGAAGTCGCCATCGGTGTGCTTTTACCCGGTGATAAGCCCTTTCATAAGCGAATCATTCCCCGGCTGTCTTTCAAGGGAAATATCGCGACGGTGCTTTTCTCGCTTGTCGGTCAGCACTATCACCTAACGCTGCGGCACTCAATGAAGAGAACGCAGGTCGAGCCGGCTGTTCGCCTTTACACGGAAAAACAACTGAAGGCGTGGAACGAGAAGAAACACAGCTTCCGAGCACGTCTCTTCAAGCCCATTCAACCTACACTGGAACGCTGGGGAAAGTCTCTGCAGAAGAAAGCAGCGGCCGAAAAGAAGAAAGGCCTGGCGTCCAAATAATCGTCACACGCTCGAAAACAAGAAACAGAATTCGTGCGTAATTTGTAATGCTAACTGTTAGTCTACGATGAGTGAATGGCATTCAACGCGAGCGCAAACTAACAGTTTGCGTTACAAAGCGATGCGAAGACAGGGATACGATCTGCGAAATCATACGAAGGACCACGAATTAGAGAGACAGGCTTTTAGTGTCCGTAATTCCCTTTTGCTAGCGATCCCCAACTCAGTCCGGATTGGCGTCAAGCAGAGTTGAAAGTTCAGCGCCTTGATGAGGTTCCTGCGCAACAGACTGCTTCTCAATCGTCTCTTCAATCGCTATGGCCGCTTCTCCCAGGGCCGCCGCAACTTCCTCCAGACTTACGTTTGCCCGACGGAACTTGAGCTCAAGGCTGAACTCTTTTTGCGGCGCGATGTAGCGGAACGAATAGGGTTTTGTTTCCGGGACAACTCGTGGACCTGCTTCCTGGCGTCTGACTTCACGAGCATCCTCACGGGTCAGACCGCCGGAGGTTATTTGCGCGGCCAGGCGCCGCATTGATTCATCATCGGGCTGGCGCGCCATTTCCAAGAGGATTGACTTAGCCGTAATTCCTGCCTGGCGGCACTGCTCGCGCACATCCTCTGGAAGTGATGCGATCGAGATCATTTCAGTGACAGTGCTTCGGCTCTTTCCTACTTTGCGGGCCACTTCGTCACGCGTATGCCCGAACTTTTCACAGAGGAACAGCAGACCATCCGCTTCCTCCCAGATCGTCAGGTCCTTGCGCTGCATGTTCTCGATCAGCGCAATCTCCGCGACGGCCCGGTCGTCGACCTCCATCTCAATACAGGGCACCTCGCTGAGGCCGGCTTCACGCGCAGCCCGCCAGCGTCTCTCACCGGCGATGATCATCCAACGGCCTGTGAGACGCGAAGGCTTAACCAGCAGGGGTTCGAGCACACCCTTCTCGCTGATCGAAGCAGTCAACTCGGTCAAGTCACCAATCTCTGTGCGCGGCTGCTCAGGGTTCGGATCGAGCTTATCGATCGGCACCAGGCGCCCTATCTGTGTAGGCCGATGCTTCGACAACTCCTCAACGTAGTGAGTATCGTGACGCATTTGTAACCCGGTTGGTAGTCCCCTTTTAGACACGGCTCAATACCTCTTCGCAAAGTTTTGCGTACTCAATCGCGCCCGATGAGTGCGGCGCAAACGAAAAGATCGATTCTTTATAGGCGGGTGACTCCTCGAGCCTGACGCTCTTGGTGATCACTGTCTGAAACAGCTTGGGACCAAAGACTCGCTGAATCTGGTCGTAGACTTCGCGAGCCAGGGTGGTTCGCTTGTCATGGAGCGTCACGACCACACCCAGCAGCTCGAGCTTCGGATTTGGCCTGGCTTTGACTTTCTCAATTGTCTCCAGCAGATCATCGGCTCCCTCCAGGGCGAAGTATGACGACTGGATAGGTATCAGCACGTGGCTGGCAGCCACCAACGCATTGACCGTTATCAATCCGAGGGTTGGAGGCGTGTCGATGACGATCACTGAATATTGCTTGCGAAAAGGTTCGATGCGGTCTTTCAGCCTGAAAGGAGCGTCGAAGTCCCCCACCAGTTTTGCTTCCAACTTTGCGAGGCTGATTCTTGCCGGAACGATATCCAGACCTTTCACCGGGCTGCGATAGATGGATTGTTCTATGGGTGCCGCGCCATCGGTGAGCAGTTCATAAACTGTGCGCTCGACCGTCAGCGGATCAAGAAAAGACAGCGAGCTGTTTGCCTGCGGGTCGAGGTCCAAAAGCAAGACACTGCGACCCCGCCTGGCGAAAGCGGCGGCGAGATTGATTGCCGTAGTCGTCTTCCCTACCCCGCCTTTTTGATTTGCAATCGCGATTATCATTCGCTCTGGTCCGACGAACTTCAATTTGTCGATCTGCGCCCCTCAGCGTTGGCCAGTTCTAATAAAATTGGCCCGTTCTAATAAAAGCGACAAACTGAAGTTTGTCGGACTTTCACAATCACATTGGCAGATCGCCTGCTTCTCCAATTACGTCGGGCCATTCTTCTTCAGCGCCGAGACCCTCTTCGTTTAGCTCTTCGTCGCTTGCGGTAGTATTTCGTGAGGCCTTGATTACGTCGACGTCAACAAAGATCGGACAATCAGCCCGCAGCGCCAGGGCGATTGCGTCAGAGGGCCGCGAGTCGAGCACCATGCGATTACCGTCTCCGGTACGCATCTCGATCACCGCGAAAAACGTGTTGTCGCGCAAACTGGTCACCACCACTCGTTCGACTTCAATGCCCAGTTCGACAATCAGGTTGCGCAGCAGGTCATGGGTCATCGGACGCGGAGGAGCAATCTTTTCGATTTCCAGAGCGATCGCGTTGGCCTCATACGCGCCGACCCAAATAGGAAGCATAGTTTCACTCTGGACATCCTTCAGAATGACAATCGGAGTGCCACTGTTGGGGTCCATCATCAGAGCTCTGATCTTCACTTCGATTTCCATACCCAGTACCTCGCGCTCCGAGAACCTAATTACTCAATCCAGCGCAATCCACGTTTCGTCCGTAGAGGCTGTTGGTTTTGGCTTCCGTAATTTCTACCTCAACTATCTCGCCCCGCAGACTCGAAGCGCCCTTGAAGTTTACAACCTTGTGGCAAGTCGAATGCCCGGTCACGTCATCTGCCGACCTGGAGCTTTCTCCCTCGACCAGAACACTGATTGAGCGCCCCACATAGTTGGCGTACAGTCGATTCTGATTCTCTCTCTGAATCCGTTCAAGCGTCAGGAAGCGCTCCTTCATTTCACCCGGCAACACTTCGCCCTTAAGCTTTGCCGCCGGCGTTCCCGGCCTGGTCGAATATTTGAAGATGTACAGGCCGTCGAACTCACATTGCTTAACCAGACGGAGCGTCGCTTCGAAATCAGTGTCTGTCTCTCCGGGAAATCCGACAATCACATCACTGGTCAGCGCCAGTTTGCGTCGGGAATTCTTAATTGTTTCGATGCGCCGCAAATAGCTGCCGGAATCGTAGCCACGCCGCATCGCCCGCAAGATCCGATCGCTTCCGGATTGCACCGGCAGGTGAATCCAATCGCAAAGGTTCGGATACTCTTCAATCGCCGACACTATATCAGGATGAAAGTCACGGGGGAATGACGTTGTAAACTTGATACGTTCAATTTTCGTTGCGGCCACCGCTCTGAGCAAGCGTGAAAAAGGCGTGGCGCCCGGATAGGCGGCAATTCCCTCCTCTGATTTTGGCCGGTAACTGTTGACGTTTTGGCCAATCAGATGAACTTCCTTGTAACCCGCATTCCGCAGCCGGCGGACTTCAGCAACAACTTCCGAGCCGGTCCTGCTTTTCTCTCGGCCGCGAGTGTAAGGAACGACGCAGAACGAACAGAACTTGTTACAGCCCTCGATGATCGGTACAAAGGCGACGTGAGGTGAATGCCGTTCGACGGGTGAAGTATCCCAAATTTCCCCTGCTGCCCGCTCGCCCAGATCGAGAACAGCCGATTCCCCTCCCCGTACGCGCTCGATCATTGCGGGAATCCTGTCGGTGGCCCTGGTTCCTGCCACGATATTGACGACTGAATTATCGAAAATCGCTGCGCCTTCCAACTGCGCCACACAACCCATGACGCCAATCACTGGCTGGCGCGCGCGCGTGGCGTCTCTGACTTCGCCAATTCGCGTCTGGACTTTCTGCACCGCGCGTTCGCGCACCGAGCAGGTGTTGAAAAGAACGACATCCGCGGCGTCCACCGAATCGATGATTTGGTAACCGGCTTTCCTCAGCCCCGTGGCGGCGCGCTCAGTGTCCGCCACATTCATCTGACAGCCGAATGTTTCGATGTAAACTCGTGTGCTCATTGCCTCGATAATTCCGTTTCCGAACGCGGCCAGTGTAGCAGAAATCAAGCCTATGCGATCATCTGTACCTGCGGCGGCGCCGGGCGTCTTAGTATTCTTTGCGACTGGTTGATGACCCTGGCGTGGTATAGCGGCTAACCCGCTCTCCGGTGCGGTAAGCTGTCAAAATTGTCTTTAGAAAGAGGCTATGTTTAGAGGCCAGCAATTCCGACTGGCTTGAGTTAATTCAATAATCACAACTTTGCATTCTTCAAATCCGAAGGACCCTTGAAGTACTGTGTCAAAACTCACGGTCCAGCTTCTCAACGAATAACTTTAACGCAAAGGACGCAAAGGAGAACCGCAAAGGATCGCAAAGTACAACCCTTTGCATTCATTGCGAAGAATCTTTGCGACCTTTGCGTTTCAATTTCGTAGCTCTACCCTGCGATCCGCGAAATTACACGAAGCAGCACGAAGTCATACGAAACAGAGGCGGTTTTCTTAGTGTTCTTTCGTGTTGTTTCGTGTTCGTTCGTGTGACTTCGTGGATCGTATCGATTCCTTGATCTACCGCACCTTGTTTTTCAGCAACCTGCTAAACGGGAATTTAGGTCCACTCCCGTTTAGACAGCGCACTTGTGCCCCCCCGCTGCGTCGGCGGACAAGTCCGCTATCTAAAAAGAGAATTGTTCGTTTAGACAGGGCACTTGTGCCCCTCGCTGCGTCGGCAGACAAGTCCGCTGGCTCAACAGAATGAGGGGATGGGTTATCCAAACAGAGGGAGGGATGGGCTGCACGAAAACCTGCACCTTTTCTTTGTCGGGTTTTTTCTAAGATTTCCATAATAGAGACTGCTTAACCTTTAGCGAACTCTCTTGACCACCCTATGTTTCGCTAGTACCATCGCGCACGTCTTAATCAAATTCGAAAAATAAAGGGGTCTCCCTCATGTCTTTCAACAAGATCACTCTCGTCGGCAATCTGGGGCGCGATCCGGAACTGCGGTACACGCCGCAGGGAACGCCGGTGTGCAGCTTTTCCATGGCTACTAACGAACGGCGGAAAGATAAGAGCGGCGAGATGCAGGATCAGGTAACGTGGTTTCGCGTCACCCTCTGGGGCCGTCAGGCGGAAACTGCCTCACAGTATTTGTCCAAGGGGCGCCCGGTTTACATCGAGGGTCGGCTGCGAGTGGAAGAGTGGACGGACCGTGACGGCAAGCCGCGTCACACGCTCGAAGTGCACGCTACGGATATGCAGTTTATCGGCGGCGGACGTAGTGAGGAACCGCCGGCGGAAAGGGCCGCTGCCAGCGAGACAGCGAGCGAGCAACCACAACACGATTTTGCTGCCGATGACGACGTACCTTTTTAGCCGGCTGCCGAAAACACCCTACAATCTGCGACAGGCGCAAAATTTCCCGCTTCGACATTCAAGAGGCGTTACCTGTGTGATACTCCGCTCGCTTTTTAGGGGCTGACAACCCGGCTCAATACCAATTAAGATCGGCGCAAACTCAATCGCCTTCGAGTCAAGCTCAATCGATCTTGCGGTCATGTCGATTGACATTGCGGCAAGATCAGTCGACATCAGGTCGATGCCATTCGATCTTTGAGGGATGTCTGTCGAGCTCAGAGCAAAATCGATCGACACCATGGCAATGCCGATTGACATCAGAGCAATGTCACTCGACATTACGTCAATGTCGAAAGCCTTCGCACCGGTAAATACTGGCAGACAGAACCGTTACTCAGGCCCATGCCAATTGTGTCCTAATTTGAGAAGCATCGGCTGACAAGCAAACCGATCCACGAAGACACACGAGACCAAATTGGTGTTTGTTCGTGCGGGTTCGTGTGATTTTCGTGGTTCGTGCTTCCCTGCACGGATCCGTACCCAATCGAAGAGCCCTTGCTAACGCGCGGGCTTCTGCTTGGGGATCGCACAGCAAGCAGAAGCCCGACCGTCAGGGAGGGCTATTAGAAGACCGCGACACAAAACTGCACACCACCGGCCTTGCCCAAAGAGCTTGCTTTGATCCGGGCTTTGTACTAATCTCCGCGCGTCGTCTCAGGACACAACCTTAACCACTCGTAGTACTCACCCCCGTACTACCTCAATCCAAAGGAGGAGCTTTATGGCCCGAATCAAGCTGAACCTCAGTCGTCTTCCCGTTTCTGAAAAAGTCTTAATCACCCAAAGGAGAAAGAACAATGGATCCTATCACCATAATGACGACGATCAGCGTGGGCTTAAAGCTGGTGGATTCTTTTCGTGAGATAGCGCTACGCTTCATGAAAAAGAGCTTCCAGCCACCTTCTTCATCAGTGAATCAAGCTGGGAATTCGCTTGAAATCAACCATCACGGAAGTGTAAAAACGGTCACGGCACAATCTCTAAACTTAAGTGAATGGGACGACACTCGGTATCGCGCGCTTGAGCGTAGAGTGAAAACCAACTATGACCAGTTTTATGAACTCTACGCTGAAGAACCGGGACTTGGACCCGAGGAGAAAGCTCGCGTCAAGGGAAACATGAAAAGGCTCAAGGAAGAGCTATGTAACGATTTCAGAGAAATGGTGAGCCTTTACGAGCGCGCGCTTGGCACTGGACTTCCGGATCACTACTCACTCTTTGAGGTGTGCGGCAACTAACGTGTCGACGGCCCGCTGTTCTTACGTACCCCGCAGTCGCCGACGAACAAATCGTTGGGCGCGCGTTGGTTTTGACAATGAAGCTTGAATGCATCGCAGCCGCGGTCCGCGCGATGTGACTGGGCCGTTCCTGGGCGGCGCAGAAAATCAACGTTGTGCGGTGCCACTGAAACTCGACCCAACAAGTCGTTGCAGGTGAGCGCGGGATAGCACCTTTCTCAACTAGCTTTGTCCGGCGCGGCTTGAATGCTGCTCGCCCGCGCCACCTGAACTCAATCGTTAGGCTTCTCTATTTGGTCGGGAGATTAGAATTATGAAGGACGAAAAGCTCATCAAGGCATTAAACGTAACTAATGCTCTCTTGAACCCAACTGGTTTCCTTGTCCAGAAGCTTGTCGAAACCACAATCAACGCAATCGCTAAATCGGAAGAAGTCACTCAGACTGAAGGACTTGATCAAATTCGCGCCGAAGCGCAGAGGCAAGATAGCGCGATGAAGATGGCCGAGAGCCAGGCCAGGGTTGCGCAAGAAATCGCAATTGCTCGTCGAATTGAGAACGCCGAAGAAGTTGAGATGGAAGAATACTACGACTATAGCGGCGAAGGGCATGTTGGCTTAAAGACGGACGGCTCAACCTTGGGACTGGGCTTAGGAGGCGCCGGAAAGCGAGTAAGCCGAAGGGTATACCGTTTCAAGGGAGGATCACCGAGCCAGGTTTCTGAACTTCAACTTCTCTCTGCCGACCAGCAGGGCACTCACCCAGCCAAGTCTTAAAGCTTTGGCTGTGACGCGAGCGCACAGAGCCTAACAACGCGTTGGACCGGAGCGGCGATAGTGCGTTTCTTAAGTTGCGGTGTCCTTTCAATGGATTTACTACTTGCGCCGCCCGGTCAACTTGATCATTCGGCCACACTCGCGCCGAAAGGGATCGTGAAGGGTTCGGTTCTACTGGCTTTTGGGGTCGAGGAACTGGAGAGGAAGAGAGTTGTGCGTGAGGCTGGTTGTTGCGTGCTTTTGCACCGGCCGGTCAACTGTGACGTTAGGCAACGCAGAAGGGAGGTGTTAAGCGAAATGAATACTGGTGAAATCAACGAATTGCTCGAAGTCATTAAGAGGTGCTGTAGGCCGCCTGGGGGACTTATCTACAGTGAAGGTGTTTGGACTTGTAGCCGGAACTTTACAGTTCACTATTCTGGTGGATCGCTCACTGTAAAACCAAAATGGAATGTGAGCTGGAATGCCCATGCCTTAACTATTAAAGAGATCCCGCGGATCGACGAGTCCGCGCCACCGCCTAAAAAATTTACGGACATGCTTTGGGGTGCGTTGGGAGAAGGTCTCAAGGCATTGGCCGCGCCTGAGCATACTATCTTATGGAATTCTATCTCTCACATAAGCGCATAACGGGAAACGTAGCCAGAGAGAGAAGAAGCTGCCGAACAAATCGTCGGAGGCGAGCGGCGGGAGCGTGTTTTGTAAACTAATCTGGTGCGGCGCAGGGTGCTTTGATTCGCGCCGCCGCGTCAACCCAACCGTTAGGCGGCTTCGGTCCTGATGCACCACTCAAGTAATGCGCGTTGGAAGGATAATCCCAGGTTTTGTAGTACCGATCAGTTGCGAGGATAAGAAGTGGAAAGAGCGATGTGGATACAGTTCGGCGCACTGCTAGTTGCTGTCTTATCTCTCGTTGCCCAACAAACTCGAACCATATTTGATGAGCGTCGGAAAGAGAAACGAACAACGAACAAGCTCAAAATTCTTTATCTCTGTCAGAATAACAATTTGACTGAAGAGCAAATAATGGATGCTTACCAAAAAGCAAATCCTACTGAGTCTATTGATACGTCCGAGATTCGAAAAACAATATATGAAATGTTAGTTGATAAGACGCTTGTTTTCACCGAGGGGAGCTATGAACTGGCAAGTTTCACTTCACGGTTCAAGAAGACCGACTCGAAGCCTCTCGTTAAATAGCAGGAGACACAGCATGTGATCAGCGCGCCGCCGAACGACTCATTGCACCGGAGCGCTGGCAGCCGCTTTCTCAATTTGATTAGTAGGTGCGAAAGTTTTCTGTACTCGCCGCGCCCGCTCAACTCTGACATTGGGTGGCTATCGAAGCCAGACGATCATGCATTTGATGTCTATTGCTTCAAAAATAGCGTTTGCCTCAGCGCTTTTTCGCTCTCTGGTTGTTTGTCTTCAAGCTGGCCAGCCGCTCGACGTGATTGTACGCTGCATCACTGAGCGTTTCACCGATCATGGTGATCGCTTCCAGCGCTGCAGAAACATCAAGGGATTGAAGAGTGGATCTGCGGTTCGCTGATGGCCGCCTGTCTCAAAAAGTAGAAAAGACAGCGGCAGTAGAAGATCGATTGTTGGGCCGAGATTTCCTGGACTTGAATTGGCGTGAGATCTTTGGCGTCGAATCCGATTTCATAATCGACTCGGAAGGTCAACGGGATTGTCGTGCTCATTTTGTGTCTCCAATGTTTGTTAGTTGCCGGGTGGTAACAACCGCCTTGGAGCACGGCCTGTGCTATTCCCCTTGCAGGTATTTTATTGGCACAGCCACCCGACAAAACAGGCAGACACAAAAAAGCCGCAAGTCTATCGGGCGCGGATCCCGTCCAAGCGGGGTTGTTAGCCCCAAAAAGCGAGCGCAGTATAGCACAAGCACAAGGTGAGCAGGACCATTACTTGCTAGTGCGCGAGACACCGCTCAACACGGCGTTGGGCGCTACTCGGTGCGCTACTCGGTACGGAACCGGGAGCGGTAGCGACCGGGTCAAACATCAATATGCGAAATGATGGGCAGTCTTGGACAATAGACGTTTGGCAGCATTCAAGACGCGAGATATTTGCTCGACCCACTGAGTTGGATGGCAGGACCCCGTCGCTACCGCTCCGGGTTCTGTACCGGAGAACTCAGACGTTGTGCTACTCGGCTAATGTAAAATGAGCCCACGATAGGAAATGCAAAAAGAGAGAAAGGAGACCCCCAATGAGTAATCAAGCTTTCGCCTCGGAACTGGAAACGGGCATCGGCCCGCTTGTCATCGAGACACCGTGCCGCGCGCTAATCGGCAAAGTGAAGCGGGCCCTTTGTCCAGGGTCACTGCTGCTGATTCTTTTGCTGACCACCGGGTGCGCCTCGAAAACGCTCTTCCAGTCGAACTTCGATGCCACTCCTGTCAATCAGTCACCAGCGCATCAGCAGGCAGTCGGCACCGTAACAGTCGAAGGAGGTGTCGTCGTCTCCCCGATTCCCGACACGAATTCGAAAGCGGCCCGGTTCAGCCGTGTTACCGGCTCAAACGTTGCTGTGCTTCACTGTGACCTAACAGGCTGCAGGGGATGGCACCTTTGTATTCTCGACTGTTCTATTCTTCCCCAAGGGAGCCGGCGGGCTGGTGACGATTCAGTTCGAAAAGGTCGGTGGAGGGGAGCGTTTCCTGCATCTTGACTTCCCTGGTAGCAGCGTCCGTATCGATGACGACACTACTTTCGGGCACTTCCCGCGAGGCCAGACCTTTATCGTACAGGTCACCCTGAACATCAATGCGTCGACGCCAAACGCACACATAGTGCTTTCCGGCGCCGGGGCCTCGGGTGAGGCAACCCGCAATATCAGTCCGGCCTTGCTTCCAATAGCGCGGCAATTTGGTGCAGTTAGAATATCGTCGGGTTTAGAAGCAGACGACTCAACGTTTTTTGCCACGACCATCGTTGTCACAAAAAACTAGTAGCAGGCGTCGCGCGTGCTGAACAGAAGGTTTGTAGATCAAAGAATCTCTACGATCCACGAAGTCACACGAACGAACACAAAATAACACTAAGAAAACCGGACCTTATTCGTGTGACTTTGTGCTGCTTCGTGTAATTTCGTGCAGCTTTAAGTAACGCAAACTGTTAGTTTGCGACGGCGCAAGCCCGGGGTCCCCAGTGGTGCAGCCACGCTGGGGTGGTCTTACAGCTTGTGTTACACACTACGACATCGCCGAATAGTGAGCGGGCTTGGCGTTCGTAGTATTGAAACGCGGTCTGTTATATCTCTCTCAGAGGATATTAACCGCGCGTCCGGCCAGCAATGCAATTACCAAGAGCGAAATCAGCGCCTGGATCATCATCAGAATCTTGGCCCAGCGCGAGAGCACAGGCACGTCTGTCGGCGAGAATGCGGTGCTGGTGTTGAAAGCGAGAAACAGGTAGTCAACAAAGTTCGGTTCCCATTCGTGTTCACCTGCGGCCACCTTCGCTGCCGGATCCATTGTCATTTGCGGAAACAGGAATGCACCATCAGAATGGCCAGGCGTGAGGTCGCGTTGGTGTGGTCCGCCCGCGTCCAATCGCCAGTACCACGAGGCAAAGACGAGAATGTTGGTCACCCAAAGCGCCGCGGCCGCGCGCAAGAGTTCCTGCGGAGTTATCTCGTGTGCCGGCAAGGCAGCGATAAGCAATGCGAGTGACCCGATCATCGCAAGGGTCACCAGAGTGTTCAGGAGATAACCGAGCACTTCGTTCAACAGGTGGTGACCCATGCTGTGAGAAATCACGGTCGGCAACAGCAGCACCATGAGTGTTACCACCAGCAGCCAACGCGGACCAACGACCATCAGTGAAGTGGGCAGTGCGGCATAGAGCCCGCCGCTCCCCAGGACCGCGACCAGCGCCGGCCAGCGAGGCTCCCTGTCGCTATGCGTCGCTTGCATCCTTCTCTCGCTCCTTCAGACGCTCCAATTTCAACTCTCTACGAAATCTCGGCCTGCGCCTCACTTGATTTCTTTTTCGACAAAACTTGAGGCGAATGAATCAAGTTTTTGAATCGGCTTCTTCCTTTGCGTGCTTTGCGCCTTTGCGTGAAACGCTTTTGCAAGTTGAGCGATGACAATCCCATGGATTTCACGCAAAGGCGCAAAGCACGCAAAGGCTTTCTTGTCGGTCTGAGGCTTTAGCCTCACTAGAAACACGTTCCCTGGAATGATCAATTTTAGATAGGGCAATGTGCCCTTCGCAGACGGACAAGTCCGCTATCTAAACGGAGATTGGGGCGGAGATCGCTCTCTATTTTCGTTGTATCGGATTCGATGGCTGGAGCACGCCTGCCGAGCTGGCTTGGGTTATCCGGGGGCTGCTCCCCAGCGACCAAATTGCCTGAGCTTGGCGTAACGGCGGGTCAATCGTTCTTCCTGGCTGAGGCTTACAGCTTCGGCTAATTGACGAGTCAACGCTGCATCCAGAAATCGCGCCGCCGCATCATGGTCCATATGGGCGCCTTGGGCCGGCTCGCTAATTATCTGGTCAACGATTCCTTCTTTGAAAAGATGTTGCGCCGTGAGCCGCAATCCAGTCGCGGCCAGGGGAGCCTGAGCGGAGTCCTTCCAAAGTATCGCCGCGCAACCTTCAGGAGTAATCACCGAGTAAGTGGCGTTCTCGAGCATCAGCACCTGATCGCCGATAGCGATGGCCAGGGCTCCGCCGGAACCACCTTCGCCGATGATGGTGACTATGACAGGAACCTTAAGCTTGGCCATTTCTCGCAGGTTGTAAGCAATAGCCTCAGCCTGTCCGCGTTCTTCAGCATCGATGCCCGGATAGGCGCCCGGTGTATCGACAAAAGTAAATACAGGCCGCCCGAACTTGTCCGCCAGCTTCATCGCCCGCATCGCTTTGCGATAGCCTTCGGGTTTGGACATTCCGAAATTGCGATAGCCGCGTTGTTTAGTGTCGCGACCTTTCTGCTGGCCAACAATCACCACGGGCAACCCATGAAATCTGGCAAAGCCGCAGACGATCGCCGGATCGTCAGCAAAGCGGCGATCGCCGTGCAGTTCGACGAAGTCTTCAAAGAGTCGTTCGATGAAATCCAGTGCGTAAGGCCGGTCCGGATGTCGCGCCAGCTTGACCCGGTCGAATGCAGTGCGCGAGTCCTCAACTGCGTCAGCAGCATCCTTCTTATCTCGGTCTGTGTCAGGTGCGCGTTTCGATCTTGCCATTAGCTTTTCCGCAGGTTTAAATCCGAGTTCAGCTCTCTTCCACTGCGCCTGTTATCAGCAGTGCCTAAATCTGCTTGCTCTTCTCTGCGTTTTGCTCGGCGTCCTCGGCGCCTCTGCGGTGAATATTACTGAAGAACACGCTCACCGCAGAGGCGCTGAGGACGCCGAGCTAAGACGCAGAGAGTAGAGCGACTTTGGGCATTTCCCTCACCTCGAGAGTGGCGGTTTATTGGCTACCTCGACTCCACATCCTAACTGTTTCAGATCTGAAACCAAAGTCTGGCTGTGCTGAACCCTGACGGCCGGGTTAGCCCGCACACGCACCAGGAGGTTAGGCTCGACCATTCTCTCCAGCAGCACTTCATAGGCTCCGGGGTACTTGTTTAGCACGTCCAGAATGGCGTCACACAGGCTCTCGTCATTCCGAGCAGGAATGCGAATTACGATGGATTTGGTCTTGAGCGCGGCAAGTCCATCAAGCACCTGAATCTGATCGACGATAATCGACGGCGGATTGTCATCGCTCAGCTCTAATCGACCTGTGATCAAAGCTGCTAACTCCGGCTGTAAAATGGTCGAGTGCCGGCGATAGGTTTCGGGCCACGCTACGCACTTCGTTCCGCCTGACTCGTCCTCGATGCGAAACAAGGCGAAGCGGTCCCCCTTCTTGGTGGTGCGAGCCTGCAAGTCGCTGACGATGCCGCCGATGGAAACTCGACTGCCACTAACCAGGGTTGGTAATTCCGCTGATCGCACGGCGCTCAACTGCCGCAAGAGTTCAACATATTCCTCGAGGGGATGACTGGTGATGTAAAAGCCAAGCGACGCCTTCTCTGCAGCGAGCAACTGCGTTCGCGTCCATGCGGGAATGCCTGGCGGCAATTGATCGAGATCAGAATCATCCGAAGCTTCGTCGCCAAAGAGACCATCCTGGCCCTGGAGTTTTGCTCGACGAGTCCTTTGCGCTCTGGCCAGGGCAATGTCAATCGCGCCGGTCAACTGGCCGCGCCATTCATTCAGCGAACGCGAGGTCGGCTTCAGCGAGTCAAATGCACCGGCGCTCACCAAACCCTCAAATGCCCGCTTGTTGATGGTTCCCTGCTCTAGCCGCTCCGTGAAATCAAACAGCGAACGAAATGGCCCAGCCTTGCGAGCCTCAATGATCGCTCTTACGGTCGAATCCCCGAGACCTTTGATTGCCGATAAACCATAGCGAATCTCACCCGGCAAAGGTGTGAACCCCGCGTAGCTTTCGTTGACGTCGGGAGGCAGCAAGAGCACACCCTGGGCTCGCAGTTCTTTCGAGTATTTGAAGACCTTGGCGGCATCCTGAGCCTCACTCGACAAGACCGCGGCATAGAAGTGTTCCGGATAGTGCGCTTTGAGATAGGCAGTCTGAAATGCGAGGTAGGCATAGGCCACGCTGTGGCTGCGATTAAAGCCATAGTCTGAAAACTGGGCCATCAGCGAAAATATCTTTTCGGCCTTTTCGCTCTTAATGCCTCTCTCGATGGCGCCCTTCACAAACTTCTCCTGATGGACCGCCATCTCCTCACGCTTCTTCTTACCCATCGCCCGCCGCATGAGATCCGCCTCGGCAAGGGTGTACCCGGCGAGCTTCTGAGCCAACTGCATGATCTGCTCCTGGTAGACCATGATTCCGTACGTGCTGCTGAGAATCTCCTTCATCTCCGGCACCAGGTAGCGGACGCTCTTCTTTCCGTGGTACCTCTGTATGAAGTCGTCAACCATGCCTCCATCGAGGGGGCCGGGCCGATAAAGCGCATTCAAAGCAGAAAGATCTTCGATACTCTTCGGTTTAAGCTTTCTGCAAATCTCCTGCATCCCTGAAGACTCGAACTGAAAGACCGCATCTGTGCGCCCTTCCCCGAAAACCGACATCGTCAGCTCGTCATTAAGCGCTATATCTGCCCAGTTAATCTCCACTTCAAGCATTCGCTTAATGCTCGCTAAGCAGTCGCTTATGACAGTTAAAGCGGTAAGCGCGAGGAAGTCCATCTTAAGCATGCCCGTCTTTTCGAGGTCGGACATGGGGTATTGGGTGGTGATTTCCTCTTTGGAAGACACGGCAATGGGAATCAATTCCTGCAGAGGTTCGGGGGAGATCACTACGCCTGCGGCATGAACGGAGGAGTGCCGCGCACAACCTTCCAGTCTTTGCGCGATCTCGATTAACTCCTTCACCTGAGGGTTCGTCTCAACTTCTTTGCGAAGTTCCGGCACCTGCTCAAGCGCTTGGGCAATACTCACGTTGCGGCCCCGAACGGGCGGTGGGATGAACTTAGAGATTCGATCGACCTCTGCGTAGGGTATGTCGAGAGCTCGACCAACGTCCTTAATAGCGGCCCTCGAAGCGAGTGTCCCAAAGGTGATGATCTGGCAGACAGAATCACGGCCGTAGAGGTCGGCCACATGATTTATCACATCAGCTCGCCCGCGCACACAGAAGTCGATATCGATATCAGGAAGCGACACCCTTCCCGGGTTAAGAAATCGCTCGAATATCAAGTTGTACTTCAGGGGATCGACATCAGTGATTCCCAGGCAATACGCGACCAGACTGCCGGCGGCTGATCCGCGTCCCGGACCGACAGGAATAGAGTGGTCTTTGGCGTAGCGCACAAAATCCCAAACAATTAAGAAGTAGCTGGGAAAGCCCATCTGCTTGATCATTTCGATTTCGGTCAATAGGCGCGTCCGATAAGCATCGAGAGAGTTTTCCAGCTCTCCTCGGACAGCCAGTCGGTCCCAAACGGTTTGGCGACGGTGCTGAAAACCTTCCTCGACCACTTTTTCAAAATATTCATCTACGGAGAGGCTGGCGTCCGGGATTGGGAACTTGGGAAGGTAATTGACGTCTTTGGGTAGCTTGAGATCGCACATCTCGGCAATCTCAACAGTGCGTGTCAAGACCTCAGGTAATTCCTCACCGAAAAGCCTCCACATCTCCTGTGGCGAGCGGACGTAAAAATTTGGAGTCTCGTAGCGCAGACGGTTAGTCTCGCTCACGGTCTTTGCCGAACCGATGCAAAGCAACACGTCATGTGCGCGCGCATCTTCAGGCTTGAGATAATGCGCGTCGTTCGTGGCCACCAGGGGCACTCCGGTACGTTTCGAAAGCTCAACCAGAGACTTACGAATTCGCTGTTGGGCCTCTATCTCGTGGTCTTGAATTTCGAGGTAGTAGTTTCCCTTGCCCAGGATCTCCTGAAACTCGAGGGCGGCCGCTGCGGCTTCATCAAACTTATCTCGGACCAACAAAGCAGACGGCACCCCTGATAGACACGACGAGAGGGCGATTAGACCTTCGCTATGTTCGGCCAGTAGTTCCTTATCGATCCGCGGTTTGTAGTAGAAGCCTTCCGTGTAAGCCTTTGAGGTTAGCCGTGCCAAATTGTGATAGCCAGTCAGATTTTTAGCCAGAAGAATCAGATGGAAATTCGCTTTTTCGCCAGGCGCGCCGGCGGTTCGATCCTTCCGGTTCCCGCGCGTGATGTAGGTTTCGCAACCGATGATGGGCTTCACGCCCTGGTTCTTCATCGTGTTGTAAAACGTGATTGCCCCAAACATATTTCCGTGATCCGTCATCGCGCACGCGTTCATTCCGAGTTCTTCGAGCCGCTTCGCCAGAGGCTTAATCTGTATGGCGCCATCCAACAGGCTGTAGTCTGTGTGGAGGTGGAGATGTACGAATTGTTTGTCAGGCATGCTTTGGGTTGGCCCTAACGTTCATGGCCGCACTGTTGGATTTTTCCGGGGCGTTATCAATATATCACGAGACAGCTATGGCCTAGCTGAGGCGTTACTTTTAAGCGGCAGACTCAAGAGTCGCTATGCCGATCCTTCAAGTGATTTGCTAATCACACTGCGACCAGAGCATCGAAGCGAACAAGGGGTTTAAGGTCTCAGGCGCCATTAACAGGCCGCTGAAAAAGTGATTACGATCCACGAAATTACACGAAGCAGTACGGAAGGTACGCGCTTATTTAGTGTTATTTTGCTGTTCGTTCGTGTGATTCGTGGATCGTATCGATTCTTGAACGACACTTCTTGTTTTTCAGCCAAGCTGCTAGTACCGAAAGCGGTGAACTTCGGCATTATTGCTTGTAGCTCCACACCGTCCCACTCCAACCAACGTCTTGATTGTTTTGATGATTGCTCGAAAGGCAGAGACCCAGACTTGACCCGCCTTACGTTATTGATCATCACGAGTCTTTTCATTACGCGCGCGCCATGAGCTAAGATTCAGATTTTGCTTCAGGCTGGAAAATACTTTAAAAGCTTTACCTGAAGAATTGATTTTTGATGAACCGTCTACTCCCATTCAATAGTGCTGGGCGGCTTTGAACTGATATCGTAGACAACCCGATTGATTCCCCTTATCTCCGAAACGATGCGAGAAGAAACCCTCGCCAGAACTTCATGGGGAAGTCTCGCCCAGTCTGCGGTCATTCCGTCGACACTCGTAACAGCGCGAATCGCCACTACTCGCTCGTAAGTGCGCTCGTCACCCATCACGCCAACGGACGATATTGGCAGCAGCACGGGAAAAGCCTGCCAGACTGAATGGTAGAGATCAGCCAGCCGTAGCTCTTCATCGAGAATTCGATCGGCTGCCTGGAGTAGGCGGATTCGTTCGTCGGTAACCTCGCCCACAATGCGGACCGCCAGACCGGGACCGGGAAAGGGATGTCGCGTCAAAATCTGTTCCGGTACACCGAGTTCTCTGCCGATGACGCGAACCTCATCTTTGAACAATTCCCTTAAAGGCTCGATCAGTCGCAGATTCATCTTTTCGGGGAGACCGCCGACGTTGTGATGGCTCTTGATGACGGCTGAAGGTCCCCGTACAGAGATCGACTCAATGACGTCCGGATAAAGCGTACCCTGCACCAGATAGCTGACGTCACCAAGGCGATTGGCCTCAGCTTCGAAGACCTCAATGAATGCTTTGCCGATGCGCTTGCGTTTCTCCTCTGGATCGATCACGCCTCGAAGGGACTCGAGAAAGCGATCTCCCGCTCGGACACCAACAACGTTGAGTTTCAGAGTCTGTTGCAGCAACGCCAGGGTAGACTTGAACTCCCCTTCTCTCAGAAGTCCGTTGTCCACGAAAAGACAAACCTGGCGGTCACCAACTGCACGATGCACGAGCGCGGCGGCCACCGTCGAATCCACTCCACCAGACAGACCGCACACGACGCGACCACTCGATCCCAGTGCGGTGCTGATTTGAGAAATCTGCTCGTCAATAACCGCGCCCGGCGACCAATCGCCGCGGCAACCGCAAATCGAGAACAAAAAGTTCCGCAGTACCTGGGCACCCAATGGTGTGTGCGCGACTTCCGGATGAAACTGAACGCAGAAGACCTGGTTTTTCAAGTCTTCCATCGCGTTGAGCGCATCATCGGTCCTGGCAGTAATGCGGTAGCCGTCTGGGACCGAGGTCACATGATCGCCATGGCTCATCCAAACATCCATTTCGTCCGGCAAACCAGCAAAGAGAGGGCTGGCGGGTTCCACAATCTTCAGCCGGGCATATCCGAATTCCCTGCTCGGAGAAGGTAGTACTTCACCCCCGAGATCAAAGGCAAGCACCTGGAACCCGTAGCAGATTCCCAGCAATGGAAAATCGATTCCTTCGAGCAAATGCGGTGCGGGTCGTGGCGCGTCCGATTGGTAAACGGAAGCCGGGCTCCCAGACAAGATCAATCCCTTTGGCTGGCGTTCACGTATTTCAGCGAGAGGCGTGTGGCAAGGAAGAATCTGGCAGTAGACTCCTGCTTCTCGCACACGCCGCGCTATCAGTTGAGTGTATTGTGATCCGAAGTCGAGTATGATGATTGCTTCGTGACGGATATTATCGGTCAAATAGTTGAAGCCCCTTATCGTCCTTTATGTGTATTACCTGCGAGATTGGAAGTAGTGAATTATACTTTCGCAGCGGCATAACTCAAAACGAATAGATTCCAGGTTAGTTTATGTGTGTTGCGCGACAAGGTTTGGGAAATTCACCGGTCCCGAGCAAAAGGAAGAACCCCGCTACTCACGCCGGATTGATGATTCAGATACTGGTCGTCTCGCTTCTCACGGGCGGCTTTATTTTTCCTGTGCAGTTGCCCGCCAGCAACGCAACTGGAAGGACCACGGGCAAGATCTCGCTCTCGCTTTCGCAGCCCCTTACCCTTCGATGGCGTTATGCCTCAGACTTCACACTAAACCTGACTCCCGCCAGCGATCACGAGCGAATCTATTTACCGCTTGGCGGAGGAACAATCGTTTCGCTGCGAGCAGACGACGGGCAGCTATATTGGAAGTCAGAAATTGGCGGAGAATTCTCGGCCTCGCCAGCCGCCGATAGTCATGCCATCTACGTAGCTTCAGAAGCCCAGGCTACTGACAGCGGCGATCACGCGGGCAAAGGAGCGGTGCGAGCGTTGGGTCTCGAGGGTGGACTAACAATCTGGATGAAGCCGCTGCCGGCGTCGGTGCGCGGCGCTCTGGCGATAGGGCATGACAAAGTTATTGCCGGGGCCGCAGACGGCAACATCTATGCGTTTGACCGCACGAACGGCAATGTCCTCTGGACGGTTCAAGCAGGCTCGGCGGTGAACTGTCAGCCGGTGATTTCAGCTCAGGCTGTTTATGTGGGCAGTGAGGCTGGCGTGCTGCTTTCGCTGGATGAGGCTACCGGAAAGATTCGCTGGCGCTACCAGACGGCAGGGCCGGTAAGGGGTCCGGTGGCAGTGGTCAATGACACAGTCTACTTCGGGTCAGGTGACGGCTATGTCTATGCGGTTAGCGAAGCCGAAGGACACTTGCGGTGGCACAGCAGGACAGGAGCAGGCGTGCAAGCCGTAACCAGCGTGGCCGACGGCTTGTTGGTGGCGTCGCTCGACAACTTTGCTTACCTGCTATCTCTTAGTCGGGGCAAGCGAATCTGGAAGCGGCAGTTACCCGGAAGGGTTTCGGCGCAGCCGCTCACGACTTCAGACAGCGCTTTGTTTACTCCGCTCTCGAGCGACGCCGGTGTCGTGCTGGCGTTGCGTAATGGCAAGCAGGTCAACTCTCTGCCCACCGGAGACAGCATCAATACAGCGGCCTCACCGGTGGTTGTTGCCGATTCGGTTTTCCTGACAACCGACCGCGGACTGCTGGCCTTCTCTCATCCAGCAGAGGCCAAAGCAACTCCAACTAAACCTTGATTTGAGCGGAAAGCTAGTGTACCGCGTCAGAAATCTCATTCCATCGGCAAGGCGATTCGAGGTCTTATTGGGAGACGTCGCTGGCGCCAAGAGTCCTTGCTGACGCGCGGGCTTCTGCTTGATTTTCGTAGCTTCAATGGCGAAGGCGATTGAACCAGGCAGAAGCCCGACCGTTAGGGAGGGCTTTGCCATAAATCAAAGATCTGTGAGCCGCACTATACTAGTGAGCTTCGGTTTCTTTGGCGGGGACGTTTGATCCGGAGAGTTCCGGCCTGTGCCGAATCAATCGCCAGACCCAGGTGAGGAGCCCGTAAATGATGTAGGCGAGCACCATAAAGAGCAGCAGGTAGCGAGAGAAGCGGAACATCAAAACCATGAATCCAACACCCAGGATAACCGTACGCATACTCTTGATTCTTGTGCCCACAGTCTTGAAGCTGGAGAAACGCAGCGTACTAACCATCATGATGCTAAGGACACCGATCAAGCCCATCAATAGCATCGAGTACAACTCCGCTTTTTCCGCTCCATAACTAATCAGAGGCTTTGGCGCAAAATGCACGATTGCCCCCACCAGTCCGCCGGCAACCGGAATCGGCAGGCCTACGAAACTCTTCTTGTCGGTCTTGATTAATCCTTCAGCGAGGATGCGCGGCCGCGACGACTGCACGTTGAAACGCGCCAGGCGGAAGGCGCCACACATCAGAAACATGAATGAGATGAAGAGCGCGAGGTTATACAGGTCGCTGCCTTCGCTAAGGGCCGCGCCAAAACCCCAGACATAAGCCAATACTGCCGGAGCCAGACCGAACGATACGACATCTGCTATCGAATCGAGTTGTACGCCGATCTCGGTGGTGGTCTTAGTCAAACGGGCAATCCGCCCGTCAAGCATATCGAAAAGCACCGCGAGGCCAATCGCTATTGCTCCGCTATCCAGATAAGCAGTCGCCTTCGTATAGTCGCCGAGCCCAATCAATTGGAACGCTCGCAGCGAAGACATTACGGTATAAAACCCCATCAGAATGTTGGCCGCGGTAAACATCGACGGGACCAGATACAAGCCTTTCTTCAAGCCGCGGCGTTCCGGGTTTTCTTCCTTCCCAGTCTGCGGTTGCGGTGCGTTCATGGTTGTATCCTCCCAATGATTGTCGTTCCGCCCTTCACCTTCATTCCTTTGGTTACGGTGACGAGGACGTTTGCGGGCAACACAACATCGGTGCGCGAGCTGAATTTGATTAAGCCGATTCGCTCGCCCAGATTCACCCGATCGTCCTTTTGTTTCCAGCAAACGATGCGGCGCGCCAGGATGCCGGCAATCTGCTTACACACAAGACTGACTTTCTCGCCTTCAATTGTCAACGCGTTTTGCTCGTTTACCAAACTGGCCCGCTCGTTGGTGGCCATCAAAAATCTGCCCCTGGTATACGTCACATCCGTAATCCGCCCGGCAATTGGCGAGCGGTTAATGTGGACATCCAGTGGCGAAAGGAAAATGCTAATCAACGTTGGAGAGTCTTTCGACTCGGCGTCGAGTGCAGCCACGCGGGTGACGCGACCGTCCGCTGGAGCGACGACGACGTTCGGCTCTGACGGTGGCAGCCGATGCGGATCGCGGAAGAAATAGATCATGAACACACAAACAACAACGACCGGAATCGCCAGGACCCAATGGCCCAGCGCGAACAAAATAGCCGCGACAACGGCGGGGACAGCGATGTAGACGATACCGTCACGTGCAATGCTCAAGCCTTTTGTCTCTCCGGGTTGATCTCAATCATGTTTCAATTTCCGTAACGCAAGCTGTTAACTTCGTAACGCAAGCTGTTAGCTTGCGCGCATGTTGGATGTCATTGAATCATCGCAAACTAACAGTTTGCGTTACGTCATATCACAAATGTGAAACGGGGACGCGTGGGCCTTGCCTCACGTCCCCGCCCTGTCGAAAACCAAGCTGTCTACTGAAATGTCCCTCAGGTTGCCTCAGTGGCCAGATGCCTGACCTTGCTGGTATTGCAACATCCGGGAATACATTTGATCCTTAATCGCAAGCTTCTTCTTTTTCAGCGTACTTTCTTCCAGTTGTTCTTCGCTACTCGGATAAGCCAGAGATGATAATTCACTAAGCCGTTCTTCGTATTTTCCGTGCTCTTTCGCGAGTTCTCGGAACTCGGCATCCTGCAACAGCAACTCCTCTTTCACCTTATCCGTCGTCGTCATTTCCATTGGGTGTCTGTCTCCTTTCGGAATCTGAAACTGGTAAGATCGCGCGGCGGCGTTCCTCGCGTCCCCGCACTGTTCGCGTGCAAAAATGGTATCCCATCGTGACCTTCAGATCAAGGCTTCTCACTCATATCTAAACGCATAATCAGGGCATCTTCCCGTGGTTCCGGATAGTAGTTGCGGCGCCGTCCCACAACCCGGAATCCACAGCTCTCGTAGAATGCCTGAGCGGCCGCATTGCCGGCGCGGACCTCAAGAAAGGCCACCTGGGTATCGCCCTGCCGGGCCTCGTCGAGCACCTGAGATACCAGCGCCGTGCCGATTCCCTGCTGCCGATGGCTTTCGCGGACGGCGAGATTATTGATGTGCAACTCTCCCGCAGTCATCCGGGCGACAACGTACCCCGCGATCTGCTCGGTCTGTTCGAAGCTAGTGCCATTCGTCAGCCTGGCAACCCACATCAGATTCCGGTGCTCGCTGCGGAGTTCGGCGTGATAAGCATTCCAGCCCCAACGACTAAGCCCGCTCTGTTGCTCGATCTCGACGACCTCAAGCAGATCGTGCTCATTCATCGGTGAAATCGAGACACCCTGCGACGTCACATTCAGGACTGATTCAGTGACTGGCATTTCTCTTCAGCTCTGCATCTGAGGGACGAACATAGATGGCCTCTAGTGTCTCGGCGGTGTCCGACTGGCCACGCTGGTAGCGATCGAAGGCCAGGGCAGCGATGTCTTTGGCCAGGTTCCCTTCCCCCGTTGCCAAGATCAAGCCCTCGCGATCTTGCGGCCAGTCTACAAGCTCGATTGCCCTGCGCGCCGCATACTCCTCAATCATCTCTCGATGGTTGAGGACACATTGCCCGGCCCACTCTAGATTGCGCCTCATTCCGTACTTTTCAAGCAATGCGAAGGGCGGAAGATGGGCGGGTTGGTCCAAGTCCATCACCTCACCGGCACTCGATACGGAAAAGAGCTGCGCGAATACCTCGCCTCGACCGGCCGGAAGCACAGCCACCGTAGCCTCGGATGGGCCGGCGCTATGCGCGATTGCGCGCAGGGTTGGAATTCCAAAACAGGGACGCTTCAGCGTCGTCGAAAGAGCTTTGATTGTCGCGATTCCTATTCGCAGTCCGGTGAAGCTTCCCGGCCCGGCCGCCGCCGCCAATAGCTGAACTTCCGGCAGAGAAACGCCGGCAGTCTTCAACGTCGCTGCAATATCACTCAGCAGCGTACTTGAGTGTGAGACGGAAGGGTTGCCGAAAATCGAGGCGCGCACCTCATCGCCTTGAACCAGGCAAACGCTGCCGCCCGGGGTCGCGGTATTGAAACTGAGAATCAAGGGTAGTCCGCTCATTCAAGTCGATCACCTGCTACGGCTAAGTCACCAACGTCCGAATTACCGCTATTTCTTCTTTGCGAGTGAGCACGCCGTAATTCTTCTGATTCGTTTACCGTATGTTAGGAAGATCAGAATAGTAAAAACTATGCCGATGGACCCCGAGACAAAATAAAGGTAGGCAAGCCTTGCGTTCGAGGCGGCCAATATAAAACCATAGACCAGAATGATGATTGATAGTACTAGAGTTGAGCCATGAATAGCAGTGAGTTCTAGTCCGAAAGGAGAAAAGGAGTTGTTTCGCTCTTCACCGAGGATTTCTGAAAGGAATGTTTCATAGTCCTTGATGTCAACATACTCAGGCTGACTCAGCTCCTGTTTTGACTTTCTCAAATATGTCCCGATAACTACGATGCGAAGCATCAAGTGCACACTTATCAGGTCAACATATGTGCAGATGAGAGGGACAACGCAAAGCAGAATACTGAGGTCATAAGAGTTAGTAACTTTGAAGCTTAAGAACAGGGATGCAATACTGGCGACTGAAATTAGCTTCCACTTTAGATAGTCCGCTTGAGTTTTTTCCGACTCAATTATTTCTTGCCGGAGCGCAGCCTCGCAATTTCCCTCTGGGAGTTTCATCAGTTTCCTGGTCTCCTCTTCGCCTGTTCCTACGCTAACGCCTGGACATGTAAATTCAGAAGACTTGCGGCTTTTTTGTGTCTGCCTGTTTTGTCGGGTGGCTGTGCCAATACAAGACCCGCAAGGGGAATAGCACGGGGCCGTTTTGTGGCGGCTGTTAAGCGCCCGACAACTTAAACAACGACCACAAAAGGAGACACAGAATGAGCACCATAATTCCGTTGACTTACCGAGTCGATTACGAAATCGGACTCAAACACAAAGATCTCACGCCCGTTCAAGTTCAAGAGATCACTTTAACGCAAAGGACGCAAAGGTTCTTCGCAAAGGGTCGCAAAGTACAACCCCTTTGCGCTCTTTGCGAAGAACCTTTGCGACCTTTGCGTTTCAATTTCGTAGCTCTACGGTCGGCTACTGCACCGCAACGGCGCTCGCGGTGACGCTGGTTGGATCGCTGCATTCCGCATCGCTGTGCGTGACAACGTTGCTGAAGCGTCGTTGGAACTCCGTCGAATTGATGAACGCGCATACCATCCCGCGATAGTTTCCCGGATCCCCTTGATCGAGCACGTTGCGCCAGAATGCGTACCCGCTCGCATCCGGATCGCGCTTCAGGTAAGCGAAATACTCGGACAGAACGAACGCAGAATTGTATTCTGCATTCCTGAACGCGCTGCTTTCAATCAGCTCACGCAAGGCCAGGCAGCGACTTTGATCGAGAGTCACGCCCTCGCCAAATCTGGCGATAAGATTTGCGCGTTGACCGCTCAGGTCGATTGCCGAGGCTTGTTGCACGTTCTGAATCAAGGCATCGACAAAGGCTGCTGCTGAGGTCGCTTCCTGATACTTCGCCACGAACTCAGCACGCTGCACAAACCTGGCAGCGAACGCTTGCTTCTCTGTTTCGAGATTAGCGCCGCCAACCACCTCTAGTCGATCGGCCGAGTATTCGCTGAACGCGGCACGCCGGCCGAGCGCTCCTTTGTACAACCCCTGAATGAAAGAGCCGGTCAACTGAAACTCCTGCGTGATGAAGAATGCAGCCGCCACGTCGCGGCGCCGCTCGGACCGGCAATGTTGATCCCCTGCGCACTGATTGATTTGATCACTCCAGTAATTGAAGCCGCTTTCATCCGGCTCGCGGCCCAGCAGGTCGAGGTACTCCTGGCGCACGAAGAACTCGGCAGTATCAATGGGATTAGCACTATCTCCGATCGAATCTGCCGTGAAGGCCGCCTCTGTTTTGCTGCCTGCCAGACTGAACGATCGAGCGACTGGACTGAAAATGTAATTCGCGCGCGTCGGAGTCACGGTATAGAAACCGTTCGTTTCCACATTATCAAAGCGATAATTCCCACTTGCGTCGGTGATTGTCTTGCGACTCTGGCTGCCAGTTAGAGTCACCACCGCGCCGCTTACAGCACTGCCGTCGGTGTTTGCGATCTTTCCGCCAACCACTCCATTGGCGGCGGTAGGCACGATCGCCATGTTGAAATAAGCCACTTCAGGATCGTGATCCGATATGCGTTCAGGCCGATTAGCGTCGTTGCGCAGGGAGTCAGGAAAATCCGCATCCATACGTGCGTAAGCGAAGCGGCTGAAGCGACCGAGCATGTTTTGATTGACGATCGTATGGTCCAATGCCTGCGCATTACCGCCGAAGGTGTACGAATACTGCTGATCCGCGGACAGCAAACCAATGAGATCCGTCAGGTCCGGATTATTTAGATCGGCGCTTGATTCAACTACCTGACTGGCCGGCGCCGGTGTGCCCTTGACGACTCCCATGACATCGTCGTAGCCGTCGTTGAACTGGAACGAATTGTAATCTCCGACAGAAACGATGTTCTGATCATAGGGCAGCATCTGAATGCCGTTGGGTCCTCCGTTCTGCATTTCGTTGATCAGCCTGGCCAGCGATGCGGCCTCGAGATTTCGTTTGACGCGCGTGTGTGCCCCAGCGCTCGTCAGCAGAGTAACGCTGCCCAGCGATCGCAAGTGATTAACCACGACGCTAAAGAACAGGGGGGCGCCGCTCGGTTGCACTATGCTCGCGCGCAGCACAAGCGGTGGGCGATCGTTGAGCAAAGTGGTACCGCCCGATGGATCTGAAAAAGTCTCGGCCTTGTTGTATTGGGTTACGCTATTGACGGTGATGCGCGACGACCTGACGAGGAACGCCACGTTGATGCCGCCGATATCATTTCCCCTGAACAAGTATGGCTGATAATCGCCGGGCGTGCCGGCATCTCCATTGACCTTGTCGGCAACCAGTTGCAAGATGCTCGTGTCCGAGCCGGCAGGTCCACCTTCCATCTCTTCAATGCCAATAACGTCCGGCGATCGCATGATATTGCGGATCGCCAGTGACGCTTTATTCAACCGATTATTGAAGGCGGTCGTGGTCAACACCACATCAGACGTAAGCGGATCATCGGTGGTATCGAAGAACCGTTGCATATTGAAACTGCCAACAGTCAATTCCCTCGCAGTTGGCGTGGGCACCGCGACGGCGCTCATGCCACCAACGATTAGCGGTGTCGGCGTGACCGATGGCGGGTCAGTGTCGATCGTATAGGTGCGAAATCCAAAATCAAGTGGGCCGGTGATACCGGTTACTACCGCGCCCGTCGCAACTTGCAGATCGACGGAGCCTGTCAGGCCCAGACTGTTGACGCGTATCCGCTCAGGATTGGCATCAAAAGTTGGCGCGCTGGCGGGAGCGGCTCCTCCGGAAAAGGGCGTCGGCGTAGGATACGGAAGCTCGATACCAGGTTCGCGGAAGGGACGCGCCACACCTGTGATCACGCCATAGAAATCTCCAAAGCTAGTCGAGGTCGCATTGACCTCGTCAATATTGCCCCCGGTCGGACCGCCCACGGTGAGCGAATTGACATGCACTCGCATCCCCTCGTACTTCTCGAGGTTGTTGATATTGTTGACCAGAGTATCTGCCGCGGTGATTGTGATTGCCGCCGGCAGTGTGTTGCCGCTTGAGTTTACCGATACCGTCGGCGAGACAATTTCAGTCTGGGATTGCGTCCCTGGATCAGAAGCCGGGACAAACTCGGAAACTGTCCCGCTGACTTGAACATTGTTCCCCAGAGCCGCCGCTCCCGGGGGCGCGCTGGAAGTGAAGACAAAGATGCCTTCGGAGGTATTTGGATCACCATCCACGGTACCGTCCGGCTCCTGAAGGAAAAAGCCGTTGCTTCTGAGACCGGTCACGATACCGCTGGTGGTAACTGCGCCGCCAGCAAACGGAGAACTAGCGCCAGTTCCCTGAATTGTATGAATCGGCGTAAGCCCCACATCGTCATTCGTGATCGTGCCCAGACCCTGGATGTCTCCCGCCGTCGCCCCCACGATATTGGTGATGTTGACGAAGAACGTTTCGTTCAACTCGGGTGTAGTATCGCCATTCACTTGAACCGTGACAGTTGTAGATGAGTTACCCTGGGTAATTGTAAACGGTTGATTGCTGAGGGCTACATAATCGCTTCCGGCATTGGCTGGATTAGTGGTGCCGTCAGCAGTAGAGGCGTTGAAGGTGACCCCACCTACTCCCGCTGGACTGGTCAAGCTAACCGTAAAGTCAAAGTTCGTCGTGCCTCCATTACCTTCAGCTAGTGTTACATCATTGATGTTGAGCGTTGGGGATCCACCACCTGCACTTAAGGTCAGCGTTCCGGTTCCAGTAAAGAAGCCATCGAATTGATTCGCCGCACCGCTCGCAGAACTGCCATAGGTCCCGGGAGTCGTTTGCGTCACGCCGCCAAGAACCAAACCTGCGACCGTGTCTGAGCCTCCGGTTTGATTCAACGCCATCATCGCCCCACTAGCTATATTTACCGTCGCAGTGTCGCCAATGAAATTGTTGAGCGCGCCTTGCAGCGTCAAGCCTACGCCAGAGGTGTTAACGGTGACGTTACCCGCTCCCAGCGCGCTAGTCGCAGTGGCAATAATTTTGGCACTGTTGATTGTTGTGCCTCCCGTATAGGTATTAGCGCCCGATAAGGTTAGCGTGCCCGCGCCGGCGCCACCTAGAGTGATGTGGTTCCCTAAAGCATCCTTAATAATGCTGGTAATAGTAATCCCGCCGGTCCCGTCGATATTGATGATGTTGTCGGTGGCATCGTTCAGTAGCACGCTCATCGTTTGGGTTCCGGTGCCTTGCGTGTTCTGAATAGTGAAGAGTTGACTGCTGTTATTTCGGATAATGACATGTGGAACGCTGTTCACGCTAGCGCCGTTTAAACGAAACATGCCGGTTGCTCCGACGGTGGTACTGCTGTCGCCGATAAGCATCGCGGCGGCGCGTGCGGAAGTGATCTCAACAGCGCCAACTTCCTCAATCTTTTGTCCGTTTATTTGCGGGCCGGCGTTCGTCGTGCCATTGAAATTGATACCTGCGCCAGTTGCGGCAGTCGGATTCGTTCCGAACTGGGCAACGTCAGTGGCAGTGGGAACAGCGCCTCCTGTCCAATTGCCAGCGGTCAACCATGCGGAGCCACCAGCAGATGACCAAAGTATGTTTGCGGCAAGTACATGAACCGCAATGAACATGGTCGCAAGCAATGTGAGGACAACGAACGCCATGATCACGGTACGCGTTCGCCGCGGCGCCCGGAGACGCTTCGACAGTCGTGACCCACGTGCTAACGCAGGTGGTACTGGCTTGGCAGCGGTGGAGCGCTTCGTATGGAAGCGCTTTAGTTCTCGCACTGCATGAGTGAAAACAGATTTTAGGGGGCTTCGATTCGACATATAAATCTCTTCTCCTTAATTCCTTAATGGTGGACGCCAAGACTTCTTGATAGGACGACTCCGAGCACGATTGTTTAGCAGGCTGCTGAAAAACAAGATGTATAGATCAAAGAATCGATACGATCCACGAAGTCACACGAACGAACACGAAATATCACTAAGAAAACGGCGCCGTTTTCGTGTGACTTCGTGCTTCGTGTAATTTCGTGGATCGTAATCACTTTTTCAGCAGCCTGCTAGTCAGGTAGAGTTCAGAATTCGCGGTAGACTTCTCTTCGGGCCTCCGGTCCAATTGTGATCTTCGTTAAATGTTTAGAGTTCGCCAACATCGGTTTTCTTAGTCAGCCACCCAACCGGCGTTGCCACTCAAGCGCAGTCGGACGCCCCGATCGGAAATGCGCAGTCATGTTGGCTACAGCGATCACGCAACGCGCCGAGGCTGAGATTAAACCATGGATATTGCGTGGGCGTTACTTACCAAATCTTCATCGATGGATCGCCCAGCAGGATCCAGGTGTGGCGGACATCCATGTCGTTCGTCGCAGCCTTGGCCAGTTTAGTTACGTCGCCCAGGGCCATCGACTGCGCACCGAACAGCGTTTGATAAAGCTTGATGTTCATTTGTTGCTGACCGTCAGGAATGGTTTCGCCAGACGAAGCGTAGACGGCAACACCGCCACCGTTCGGGTTCTTTATAAACCCTTCGGCGAGACTCTCGAGCGGCGGAATATTGAATTGACCGTTCAGGCAATTCGCGACGATCACCAGCGGCAGGTGGTTGGTCCCATTAGTTAAGCCGTGCGCGTCGGGGCTTTGAAAAAAAGGCACAGACGGATTTCCAGTGCAAGAGCCGGCCCAAACGTTGACGTTCCCATGTCCGGAATAATTCACGAGCGCGACGCCCTGATTCATGGCGTTGATCATGTTGGCCCTGGCAGTACAAGTGGGAAATACAGGATCGCCAAAAGGTCCCTGAGCGCTGCGATAGACTTTCTGGATCGTCAGACTCGCCGGCAACAACGCGGCTATCTGATCTGAGGCTATCCGGAAATCAAAATAATAGGGCGGGTCCTGATTATCATCCGCCACCAGCAATGCTGTCTGCGGCACGGTTGCCTTGGAAAAATTCACGATCTTCGAGACCATCTGATTAGCTTCAGTCACGCTTGCGGCGGGCAACCGGCCGACGGGAATCTCCGCGATGCCATCGCCGTCAAAGTCCGCCAAAATGTCATCTGAACAGGCTTCACCGAAGAGAGTATCAACCAGGTTCGTGGGAACAAGATCGCCGCCGCCTCCGGCGAAACCTTCGTAATTGCGTGGGTCCTCGCTGGCATCGCCAGCTAACAATAGATACCGCGGAGCCTTGGTCCACACAGCGGTCGCGCGCAACAGCAAATCCTTAATCGCATGATGGTCGTGTGCGCCATAACTGAACTCGTCATAAACGTCTTCGATATCCACCACTTTGACCGTCAAGCCTTCGCTCATCCTCCTGTTAACCAGGGGCTGAAGACTTGGGATGAAGTCCTTGTAAGAAAGGATTAGAAGGTCCGCCGAATTGGATGCGTCTTGTGCTGAAGGTTGATTAAGCGTTGACGGCTGATTGAGTGAAAATCCCGCAGGCGTTTCAAACTGTCCCTGCGGCAGGGCGTACATCAGGCGAGGCACCTGCGACTCCGGCGGGCCTATTCGTGGTCTTTGTCCCTTCCTGGGTCCGGCCGGAGGTACCGTGATCGCATAACCTAAGCCACTCGCAGTGCCGACCAGTTGCGTTACTCGAACCGCAGTCGGATCGCTGATGTCGAGCAATTGTACGTTCGGTGTCGAAAAGCCATCGACCTGTAAGGTTTGAGCCAGGCGCGCTGTGAAGCGCAGCGAGTCATTGAACGCCTGATAGGTATGTTGATAGGTCAACGTCAGATAATCGACGATACTGGTGTCGTTGCCGAAGCCGTGGTCGAATTTTATCGAGTTGTTCCCCTCGAGTAATTGTGAGGCGGGAACGATAAAAGTCTGCACCACATGTTCGTTACCAAAAAACGAAACCGTCCCCACCACAGTGTTGTTTACGGAAACGTTGACTTGATGAACCGGATTCGTCCCCGAGACTCCCTGCAAGGCCACCACCAGACGCGCCGGCACTCCTGCCGAGAGATCAATTTTGTGCAGCGGAACGGTCTCAACCGGCGCCACGCTGGAGATTACCTTACCAAACCAATTCTCGGCCTCTCCGTTCAATGCCTGCGTGAAATAGACGGGAATGAAACCTGGCGGCGAGTCCTTGTACCGCTCTTTCAACTGAATCGTGTAATCGAAGGTCAGGGCTAAAGCCGTCGTCTCGGAGGCCGCGTGCGCATAACGTACCTTGGTCCTGCGGGCTGCGCGCCGGCGGAGCTTCTTTCGTCGCGACCGCGTAATGGTCCTGCTCTGATGCGCGGAAACGGTGGGAGACATAGGGACAACTGAAGGAGCAGCAGCCTCGGTTTTGGTCGCTTCTGCTGGTTGCGGCTTGCGCGCTTCTTCGCGACCGCCTTCTTCGCGACCGTTGGATACCGGCGGCTCCAACGCGGGTGCAGCAGGCGGCGGCGTGGCGGAGTTGTCGACGCTGGTTGGGCGGCGTGCTTCCACGACTGGGATAGTTGCGGCCTCGAGCGGTGCAGAGGCTGTTTGGCCGTTTGCCAGATTGACCAGCGGCGCAAACCAGCCTTTATAGCTGGAGCTGAGCCCTGGCGACTCAATCGGCTGGTTGCTCGCCACGATGGGAGACGTTACTTTCTGCGCTTCGCCCGGGGAGCGTTTACCGGGCTGCGTTCCGGCAATCAAATAATAGATTCTGGAGTTGGTGTCAGGAGTGTCCATTCCGCGACCGTAAAACTCGAGGTAGTCGCCGGTCGTCAACGTTCCTGAGGCTTTGCTGGTTTTTATCGCAATCTCCAACCCATCAGCAAACACAGACAAGTTCCTGATATCAACAACAGGATTAAAGCCGGCAGAGGACATCTGTGGTTGCGTGACCCGGTACCACCCGTCATGATCGATCTGTATCTTCAACGCCGATCGTCCCGCCACAACCCACTGGTTCCCCGGTGACGACTGCACCGCCTCTGACGCCGTCAGTGCCGCCGGATACTCTTTCAGTCCCGGCGACACAGTGGATGATCCACTCACCGCCTGTTGTTGGGTTTCGCCCGGCCTTCCGCGCGACACATTTATGATTTTCTCGTATGAGCGGCGATTGCCATCCAGTCCCTCGACTTCGATGTAATAGATCGCGTCTACAGTGCCCTGCCTGTCGACCCATCGGTACGATGCGCCACCAGGTACCGGCTTGCCTGCTCCGACCATGAACACTGAAGCCGGAATGATCGAGTCATTGGCTCGAGTGCTTTGGCCGTTTTGTACGCGGTAGATGTTGAAGCCGAGTGTGTTCAGCTCAAAGGTCGTGTGCCATTGTAGAGCTACCCCGTTTGCGGTCGACACTGCTTCGGCCATGGAAAGCTCTTGACCGCGATCCTGAATCAATGAAAGAGACGGTGAATCGATCGCTCCTGCTCTCTCCTGAGCCGACGCGTTTCCGGCCGACTGAGCGAACGGAAATGCCGAGAAGACAGCAAACGATAAGACGATTGCCGTACCGTTTCTAAAGCGCTTCAGGTTTTTGTGGTACCCCATATTTTGAATTCAAAACACCCTGACGCAAGCACCTGAGCTTTGGAGAAAAGCCGGGGAGAAAAATCAAAGTGGAGAGTCTTTATACCATAACTGCGAGTTTTGAAACAGGACGGTCAAAGCACGGAGAACGACGATTGATCTCCGGAAACGGACTCGATTTCCTGGCAGCCTGTTGAACGACGAGAGGCATCGATCACGAAATCATCCGATCCACGAAATCACACGAAGGAACGCGAAAGAACACCAACAAAAAAGTAGCCGTCTCGTGTGACTTCGTGCGGCTTAGTGTGATTTCGTGGATCGTAGTCACTTTTTCGGCAACCTGCTAACTAGCAAGCTTATGCCTCAGACCGACAAGGAGCGCTTGATTCGAAACTTGACTCATTTGCATCAAGTCGCCCGACAGGGTATCTAGGGCCCGATCTTAGTCGGAGCGGACGAACGGATACGTCTTCCAACCCTTGCGCTTGATGGTCTCATCGACCAGAGGACTTTCAGTCAGGTACAACAGACGGAGTTTGTATCCCTGATTGATGGGGATTTCGAGAATCCTTGCATTCTGCGGCAGGACGTCGCGCGGGGTGATCCTGGTGTAGAAATAGTTTTCACTCAAGGGCTCTGCCGGGCCGTCGGAAGCAGTGCTGACCATCTGAGGATGGCCGATAAGCAGATTGACTTTTCTTTCAATCAAGTAACTCAGGGGCGCTCTTCTTTGATGCCCCGGTTTTGCAGCGACAATTTCCCCGTGACGTGCAACCCACTTGTCATTGAGCCCCAAAATATCTATCGCCTTCATGCGCGAGTAATAAGGGATCGCGCCGGCAGCGGTCGTGGCAATGCTGACGTTGGCATCATGATTGAAAGATTCACCGAGGACTTTTCCAATCCCAATCCAATCGGTGCTCTCTTGCGTGAGAAGATCAGAGAGGCCTCTGGTACTTTCAATGTCGTAATAACGAAGTGAAGGGTTGGTAAAGGTCAGCGCGTGATGTAAAGCACCTGCGAGCACCAACACGACCAGGACAATTTGCAGCTTGAGCCTTCGCAGCGGAACAAAAATCAGCCACGCGATGTGCATGAAAATGAACGGCAGGATCGGCACGATGAATCTGAATTCCATGAAGTCGCCGCCCACAAAGACAACATAGAGCAGCCAGAGAGCGACGAGCATCGACAGTACAATCCATTGCCGATTCTTTTCATGAAACAGTCTTCTACTAAAGATCAGAAAGAGGAACGGGAACAACATCAGCCAATAGGACTGGAAGAACAGATACACATAAAACATTCCTCGCTTAAGCGAATTCAGGGAAGCCACCTTAACGTAGAAGGTGTTGGGTAGCACCGAACCATAAAGGCGCAGCTTCCAGAACAGCCAGCCGCCTACCAGGACCACGAGTGGGCCAAGGACACAAACACTCAGCAAAGACTTTTGCCTTTCACCTTCCGCTCGACGGATGTGGAACAGCATCACGGGTAGCGCAACCGACACGAGTAACACAGAGTCAGGTCGGGTTAAGACAGCGAGACCCAACAACACTGAAAGCAAGCAAAGTCGCATTCTGGACCATCGGCGGCTGGCCACTGAATCTGAGAGCAGGAACATGCAAGCCACAAACAAGCACGTCTGCAACTGTGTCTCCATCCCGCCCGTGGCATAACTGCTAAAAGTGTGGTTTGTTCCCAAAAAGATTACTGTCAGCAGGGCCAGATGGTTCGACTGCAAGAGTGTGGCAGCGAGGCGATAAGTGAAGTAGAGGGAGAGCGCAAACAGCAATATTCCGATGGCAAAAGAAAACCTGGTGGGATCGAGATTGAGAAAGATCGGCACGCTAATGATTAAGGTCCACAGAAAATTCGTGTAGCCCTCGACTCGTTCTCCTTCGTTCCACACCAGGCCCTTTCCATGGATGAAATTATCTGCATAGCGGAACGAGATGAATGCGTCGTCCTGGATAAATCGATTGGACCAGGCGAGTAGCGCGAGGGCCAGGAAGGACAGGACCAGAATGATCTTGAAGTGCGATCGGTAAAACTTTGCGAGCTTGTAAACCAACATTCATTCTACTGGGCGGATGCCGTCTGTGTTGGTGGTAGTGCTCTCAACAGTAGTCTTAAGATTCTCTGCGCTTACTCTGCGTCCTCGGCGACTCTGCGGTCAGTGTATTTCGAGTTTGCTTCACCGCCGAGACGCCGAGATCGCGGAGACTGCGCAGAGAAAAACTGAAATCAAGAAACAAGACGTATAATCAAAGAATCCATACGATCCACGAAGTCACACGAACGATCACGAAATAACACTAAGAAAACCCCACCTTTTTCGTGTGACTTCGTGCTGCTTCGTGTAATTTCGTGGATCGTAATCACTTTTTCCAGTTGCCCGCCGGCGCTTGTCAGCAGAAGTTGAAGTCTCTCTCATTAACGTGGAACCGCCGGGCAACGCCCGCCTCTAAACGAACAGTCGAGATCAAATTCCGCCACTACCAACGAACGCGGCTTCTACGGCACTCACCTCTGCTAAGATACCGAGCGCTCGTTTCGGCTTTCGGCTGTTCGACAGAAATAGAAAAGGCTCCCCTTCGCATGCCAGGTACAAGACTGCCAATTCGACTCCTGCTGGTAGTTGCAGCATGTGAGCTGGCGCTCCTGATTTATTCACAGGCCGTCGCTTACTGGGGAGACGAGTCGCTGCATTTGGTGGCCGCACAGATGCTGCTCGCCGGAAAAAGACCTTACCTGGATTTTTTCTATCATCATCCGCCGCTCTTTGCTTATTTCATCTCCGGCCTAATGCGTGTCTTCGGCGAAGATTGGCGCGTAGTGCATGCGGCGTCAGCCTTCCTGACAGGTGGCAGCTTGCTGCTCACGGGCCGCTATGTTTTTACCCGCGTGCGCGACACAGAGTTGCAGGTGACGGCATCAATCCTGGCGACGTTGTTGGTCGGCTTCAACTGCTATGTGATTTCCTTTGGAACTGTGGCGCTGCCTTATGGGTTTTGTTTGTTCTTTACAGTCGCCGCATTTGTTCTGGTTACCGAGAGTGTAGACAAATCGGGGAGCAACTTTCCGTTTGCCGCAGGTGTCTCGGCGGCTGCGGCCTCAGCCTCATATCTGCTGACTGCACCAGTCATCCCTGTACTATTCCTTTGGTTGGCTCTCAATAGCCGCAGTGGGAGCCGGCTGTGCAAGTGTGCCTGGTATCTTGTCGGCATAGCGACAGCGTTTGCTCCCCTGTTATGGCTCAGCGTGCACGCACCTCATCAGGTCTGGGCTGACTTGGTCCAGTATCATCTTTTTCATCGAGCTGGGCGGGACCTGAACATCTGGTTCAACCTGAGAGAAATTGCGGGCTGGTTTGTTTCGATTCAAGGCGTGATTCTTGTGATTCTGGCGGCGTTGGGTTTGTCGTCAAGCAAATGGAAAGACAAATTCGACGAGAGGCTCGGTTCTGAGTTGCGCCTGCTGCTCTGGTTGGTGGTGGCGACGAGTTCCCTGATCTCGATGGCTCGGCCAACTTCCTCATTCTATTTTGTATTGATAACACCTTTCATCGCGATGCTCGCTACTTTCGGTGCGTGTGTGATTTGCCTGCGCGTCAAGGCCTCACTCAGGTTGCTATGTATTCTTCTCGTCGTCGTGTCATACGCCGCGGGCCTTTCGGCGCAGCGATATATCTGGCGTACGCAGACGTCGTACACCGACCACCACGTAGTTGCAAGGATTGCTCAACGTGTCGACGAAGTTACACCGGCGCCGGGACTGATATACGCTTTTGAAGCAGTCTATTTTGCGGCGCACCGACTGCCGCCGCCCGGTTTGGAGAATCGCTTCAACCCGGCCTCGCCGGCAAACGAGTGGTTAAGGGAGGGTCGCTTTGACACTGTCTGTATCGGTGCAAGCGACCCAAGGCTGGATGCATTCAGGCTGTTGGAGCGATACGCCAAACATGAAACAGTGAGTCTGAACGGGCGGACGCTGTACATTCTGTGGGAGAAAAACATTCCGACGTCTGCTGCTGCTGAGAAAAGGAAATAAACCAGCCGGACGGTGGTGCTAAGATGAAACGATTCATTCCGTTTAGATAGAGGACTTGTCCGCCGTCCCGAGCGAGGGGCCGGAAGTGCCCTGGCTAAAAGGACAATTCCAAAGAGCGCCTTTCTAAGAAGGCGACAAGGTCAATGCCCTTGCTCCTGCGGAGTGCGAACCAGGAATTGGCCCGCACGGACTATACAATTTGCAAGCTGATAAGGGAGACGCGGTACACGATTAAAACGACCGTTGACACTAACCGTCGCCAGGATAGGATCGGGCCAACGGTCTCGCAGTCCTTGCCACAACCCGCCTGGATGTCTGAGCTGGCTTGAGAGCGGTATGGGGTGTTTTGTGGGAGGTTGATTGGTCGCATATGGGTGCTGCCATTGCCGCAACACGGCGGGTACCAGCCAGTTCGGAAGCTTCAGAGCCGGCCTAGCGATTTCCAGAGCGTCGAGTCTGGCGCCGAGCAGAAAATGAGCCAACCCGATCGCGCAAGTGATCCAGCCGGCGCGTCTTCGATCGCTTCCCAGGCACAACTCCCAATCGAAGCCTGGTCCCACCGACTCAATCGCGGCGCCAATGTCGCAAAGCCATAGCGGACGCCAGGCTCCATGTTTTAAGAGATGAACTGCGAGCAGCGCTAAATGATCCTCTGGTGACAGGACGCAAATGGATTCTTTCCCCAGACTGATTTGCCGGGAGCGATCAAAAAGTCGCTCAAGCGCCCGATCAGCGAGCTCGGAAACATTCCTATGCAGATCGACCCAGCAGTCTTTCGCTTCCGGGCTCGCGACAATCTCTTGAGCTTTTTTGTAGTGTTGGGGTCTCACTAACAGATCGATGTCACCATAGGGCCTTAATCCTCGTTCCGGATAAAGTCCGGCAGCGGCCCAACCCTTTATCAGAATCGGATCGACAGCCGCATCACGGCAAAGGCGAAAGATCTTCTGGATCTTCTCTTCGTGAATAGCGGATTGAAGAGATTGCAGCCGATAGGCCTGGTGCAGGACCACGCCAGAAGAGGTTGTCCTAAATTCACTCTCGCGGATACGCCACCAGCCCAGGGCCGCGGCGCCCGAGCCATAGAGCAGCGGCGTTACTTCATCCAGTTGGAATTCCGAAAGACTCAGTGAGGGCGGCTGAGAGTGTCGCCACGAGCCCGCGAGTATTTCAGACACTAGCGTGCCGCGGGACTCAGATCGCTGTAACTGCATCGGAGTTGAATCGTTCGTGACGGAGCGGTTAAGAGTTGCCCAAAACAAATAAGGTGTTTGAGCAAGCACAAGTACTTGCTCAAACACCCTCACGAATCGACAGGTAAATTTAGTTCTAAGAGCAGACGCCCGCGTTACAAAGGCCGGAACAGCATTGTTGACTTCCAGTACATGGCGCGCCGTTCGCTAAACAGGTAGCAGCCTGGGCCGGTGTCGGCGCTACAATCGAAGTAACCAGCGGAATCGCGATCACAGCCGCGACTCCCAACACGTGCACCATTTGTCGTCTTGTCATTCCACCAAGCAGCGTGGGAGGGACAACGCTTTCTTCAAGCAGGTGGTCCTTGCTCAATTGATCGAGCGCATACCACACAATTTTCTCATCGACATTATTCGTGTTCAAATCACGTTCAAGACTTCGCGCCATCGTCGATACCGTGGTCTTACCGTCACAGTATCCCCATACAAGAGCAGCAGTCTGATTTAAACAATGCGCTTTATCACGTTCACGATCATAGACGAGGACCTCGTCAGGAAGTTCCTGAATGACTAGACCTTCCCGCCGGGCGCGCGGAATACTTCCTGCATTTTCCTTCATGCTGCCTCCAATTCGTTTTGACTATTCTAAACTGCAGGTTAACGATAAAACTCGGAACCGAATGGCGCAGAGTGTAACACCAACTCGGCTCCGAATCATACTGTTTTTTTTCCAATCCCTTCCAGTATCAAGGGAATGAACTCTTTGGCCTCTCCCCGTGTGCCGTGGAGAGTCTGTGCTTCAGCTACCACTTTTTGCAAGGTCGCAAGAGCCTTTTCGGGATGTCTCCGTGCCGATACTGTGTTTGCAAGTAGAGCCAAAACGGCTTTTCCCTGGGACAGCCGGCGCGGCCTCCACGTGCCTCCGTCGCGGTAGCGTGTGACAAGTATTTTCGCCACCGGAATCGGTTTGATCCCAACTCTACCGCCAAAACTCGCCGCGGCAAATCGTGTTTGTTTCCAATCGTCCGCGGCGCGTATTTCCAGATCTTTTAAAAAGGGATGCACCCGCCCGCGCTTGTCAAAGACTGCGTATTCGTCCGAGTAATAAGTCGCGCCCGCGCGCAATAACTCCGCCACTAACGTTGACTTGCCTGAGAAACTGCGGCCGGGAATCACAATTCCCTGGCCTTGCCAGCCAACCACTCCGGCATGAACAAAAACTCGGTCATGAGCAAGTTCTGCGACAAATAATCTCAAATCCGATTCAAGTCTATCAAACACATCGTCGACGTTCGCGGAACGCAGCAAACGGACATCATCACTATAAAGAATGCTGGAACGGCGTGGCCTCTGACCGCTGCCATCCCCGCCGATAACAATCGAATAAACCCGATCGACTGTCGCGGAACGAATTACTTTGCAACCGTGCGGCAAGTGCCGCCACACTCGATCCAGACATTCGGGTCGGTTGGATCGGATGCTAATCTTGACACCGTAAACCCCAATCGAGAATCCTGCACCCTCGCTCGGGCGGTCAAATTTGCGCATTCAGATCCGTTTCCAACTAAACCCTTCTAGTCCTGATTTGTCAGGGATTCGATTTCTTCAGTAACAGGTGAAAGAGAATGCGGGCACCCTATCACGAGCAAAATGATTGAGTCAATGTTTGCCGGCTCACGAGCTCACGATAGTGCCTAATTTGTAACGCAAACTGTTAGTTTGCGCGTGGTTTGATGCCATTCACTCATCGCAAACTAACAGTTTGCGTTACAAAACCAAACCAGGGCACTACCTCACTGAAGACGCTCAAGCACAACACTGTCCAGGTTCAGCGTTCCAAAGATGGGGCATGGTGAACCGGTGCATCGTTCGCGCTGTAGTGAAATCACCACCGCCTTCGTGTTGGCTCCCGTTTGAAACTCGAGATTCATGACTTGCCAACTTTCACTGTTTGCGGCAAGTGGGGGTGAGCTTGCCAGTCGGGACGCACCTTCAGTCGCTGCATCCTTGATCACCAGCAAGGGCGGACCACCGCTAACGATGTTCTTTGTTCGTGCGGCAAAGCTGAGCCTGTACTTTGTGGCCGGGTCGACCAAGACAAGCTGACTAACGATCGGCAAGTCAGGATCTGAGTCACCGTTGAAATCGATCCGCAAACTGCGCCCTCCAGCGTGCGGAGCGTTTTGATCCAGAGACAGACTCAGCCCCGCGACGTTGTGTGCTGGTCGCCAGCCAAAGCTGGAGCCTTCAAAGCTTAGTGAACGCTCGAAGCTGCCGTCGTAGACTGCTCCCTTCAAGGCCTCGTCGCCACTCGTTGAATCGCCCTTACGCCAGACGGCGAACGCTTCTGCAAAAGCTCCCGCAGCCGCCAGCGCTTGCACGAGATCACGCCGCTGTTCGTCGGTCACGTGCTTTACGAGGTCAAACTGCACCGAAGCATTCGCCGGCCGCCCATGTCTAGCGAAAAAGAATGCCAACGCCAGGCGCCCCGCATCATTCCGGGGCTGCACAATCTGTTCGGTAAGCACAGGGTCACGATTCGAAGCGCCCCAGGCGAGGTCGATCAGTCCGGCTAAGAACGCCGGATCACTACCAGCAGAATTCCTTAGATCCAGAAAGGCGTCATCGTAACGCCCCATCCTGAATAGCAGATTACCGCGCTGCCAACGCGGCTTCGAATAGTAAGGAGCCAATCGCACTGATTCGTTGAATGCGGCAAACGCTCCGCTGGTATCCCCGAGTTGGTCCCGCGTCATACCCAGTTCCAACCAGAGCGCGTAATCGCGTGGTCGCAGGCTAACGGCTAACTCCATCTCACTGAGTGCTGCAGCAGGCTGATCAAGGTAGCTGGCAAGCTCAGCTCGCCCGTAGTGACCTTCGGCGTCGGCGGGTGTGAGCCTGATTGCCGCATCGAGAGCTTCGGCATTTGCATTATTCATTCCGTACCGCACCAATAGCCGTGCCAGGGCCGTTCGTCCGGAAGCCCAGAACGCCAGGCTACAGGCAACGAAAACTGCTACTGACATCAGGATCCGCAGACCGCGGCTTCCCATCATTGGACTATTTTCGTTAGGCACAAATTATTTCGTTAGAAGACTCGGAGATCAGGACATAAGTTGATCGGTGTGCGCGCAAACTAAAACGTGCCCAACTCTGTAAGAGAAGGGCACGTTCAGGAATCGTTCGCTGATGTTCGCTAACTCAGTGGCTGGGATTACTACCGTGCGTTCCCACGATGGCTATCGTAGTAATGGCTCCCGCGCCTCCGATAATTGCGACAGTGGCCGCAGTACCAAGTCCAAACAGGCCACCCGCCGCGCCGCCAGCGGCAACGGCAGCTCCGGCGCCCGCGCCAGCAGCGACGGCGCCAGTCGTTGGCGCAGAAGCTCCAGCGGGGAAGCAAACATCAAGTGCGCCTGCTCCCTTCTTGTCGGACTTGCCGGCACTTCCTGATGGCACCTCGACCTCTCCGTTCGTGCCTTTCTTCGTCTTCAGGACCACGCACCCGACAACCAGCTTCACCTTCACATTGCCGTTCTGATCAAATTCCAGAGACAGCTTTGTATTGGGAGCGATGTCCAGAGTGCCAAGCGATCCAAGATTAATTGTGGCGCCGACCTGATCTGGCGTCTCAATCGTAGCGCCGGTCAGGATCGAAGCACCGCTCGACGCGCTTGCTCCATTAACCGTGATCGGCTGATTACCACGGGTCGTCAGCCGCGCAACAAACTGCTGCGGAATCGGCACCGACATCCTGGTTGGTGAAGGATCTGCGAAACTTGTCTGGACGTACACCTGGGC